>Ga0326727_10004219_pt1 | contig 43826 bp, 39 predicted proteins | sample MB2enrmetagenome_FD_207643 | JGI IMG/M metagenome (GOLD analysis project Ga0326727, IMG submission 207643) | Lab enriched peat soil microbial communities from McLean, Ithaca, NY, United States - MB29MY | ecosystem: Environmental > Terrestrial > Soil > Wetlands > Peat | place: USA: New York... | reverse complement strand
CTGACGGCTGAGAGCTGAAGGCTGTTTTTGCGGGAGTAACTCAGTGGTAGAGTCACAGCCTTCCAAGCTGTTGGTCGCGAGTTCGAACCTCGTCTCCCGCTCCAGATATTGAAAGACAGAAGGCTAACGAAGTCGAGAGCAGGGAATGATGTTCGAGCAGGCAGCGATAGCCGTTCAGGATGAGCAGGGATACGCCGAGCTTCATGCGCTCATTGATGCGGCCTTCGACCCGCGGGATGTAGAGGTTTTTCTGAGCCGGGTTGGCCGGTCGAAGCTGCGCATTCGCGACTTCGAAGGTGCATTGCGGCGCGGGCTGATGGGCAAGGAAGCAGCCGGGCTTTACCAGGCGCTGCCGGTCTCGGACCAGGCCCTGACCCGCGAGCGCTACCTGCAGCGGGTCGAAGCGGTGCCGCCGGAACTGCGGCAGCGGTATTTGAAGGTGTACGCCTACTATTGAGGCGCATGACACAAGCTTTTGCGCTTCCTCACACAGGGGGAGCGGCAGAACAAAGTCTAACGGAAGGGACTGAAGGATATGGGCAAGGAAAAGTTTGATCGCAGCAAGCCGCATGTGAACGTGGGGACGATCGGTCACATCGATCACGGCAAGACGACGTTGACGGCGGCCATCACCAAGGTGTTGGGCAAGAACAATCCCAAGATCAAGTTCCGCTCGTTCGACTCGATCGACAACGCGCCGGAAGAGCGGGAGCGGGGCATCACCATCGCCACGGCGCACGTGGAGTACGAGACCAAGAATCGCCATTATGCGCACGTGGATTGCCCGGGGCACGCCGACTACATCAAGAACATGATTACCGGCGCGGCGCAGATGGACGGGGCGATTCTGGTGGTTGCGGCCACCGACGGCCCCATGCCGCAGACCAAGGAGCACGTGCTGCTGGCGCGCCAGGTGGGCGTTCCCTGCATCGTGGTCTATCTGAACAAGTGCGACGCGGTGGATGACCCGGAGCTGATCGATCTGGTGGAGATGGAGGTCCGCGAGCTGCTGACCAAGTACCAGTTCCCGGGCGACGATGTGCCGGTGATTCGCGGCTCGGCTCTGGGCGCGCTGAACGGCGAGCCGGAGTGGGAGGCCAAGGTCGAGGAGCTGATGGAGGCGGTGGACAACTATGTACCGCGTCCGGATCGGGCCATCGACAAGCCCTTCCTGATGCCGATCGAGGACATCTTCTCGATCTCCGGCCGCGGCACGGTGGTGACGGGCAGGATCGAGCGCGGCAAGATCAAGGTGGGCGAGGACGTGGAGATTGTGGGCTTCCGGGAGACGCGCAAGACGGTCTGCACGGGTGTCGAGATGTTCAAGAAGCAGTTGGACGAGGGCCTGGCGGGCGACAACGCGGGTCTTCTGCTGCGCGGCATTCCGAAAGAGGATGTGGAGCGCGGGATGGTGATGGCCAAGCCGGGTTCGATCACGCCGCACACGGTCTTCAAGGGCGAAGTGTACGTGCTGAGCAAGGAAGAGGGCGGCCGCCATACGCCGTTCTTCAAGGGCTACCGGCCGCAGTTCTACTTCCGCACGACGGATGTGACGGGAGTGGCGGAGCTGCCGGAGGGCGTGGAGATGGTGATGCCGGGCGACAACGTGCAGTTGACGGTGGAACTGATTACGCCGGTGGCGCTGGAAAAGGGTTTGCGCTTTGCGATCCGCGAGGGCGGGCGCACGGTAGGCGCTGGCACGGTCTCGGAGATTGTCAAGTAACAGCCGTCAGCTATCAGCTTTCAGCCGTCAGTACTGTGAGGCTGAGACTGGCAACTGATCGCTGAAAGCTGAAGGCTGAAAGCTGATAGCTGGAAGGGTTTTGGAAATGCGGGAAATTGTTACATTGCAGTGCACTGAGTGCAAGGAGCGGAATTACTCGACGACCAAGAACAAGAAGACGACCACCGGCCGTCTGGAGTTCAAGAAGTTTTGTAACCGCTGCCGCAAGCACCAGCCGCACAAGGAAACGAAGTAAAGCAGCGAACAGCCGTCAGCATTCAGCTATCAGCCAATCCCATGCAAGTACGGGAGAAAAACTGAAAGCTGACGGCTGAAAGCTGAGAGCTGCATTTAGGGGCGTAAGCTCAACGGCTAAACTGTCGGTCTCCAAAACCGAACTTGGGGGTTCGAATCCCTCCGCCCCTGCCAGATTAATTCCTGATTGAGTCAGGAAATGCGCGGCCCGGCGCCGCGCGCGAAGGAACTGCAAGTATGGCAACGAAGGTAGCATTTGTGAATGGCGATGATCGACCGATCAAACGGCAGGGAAAGAATCCCGTGTCGAAGTTCATCGACAATGTGGTTGCGCAGTGGAAGGAATTCGTCCAATTTCTGAGCGATGTGCGCGCGGAGATGCGCAAGGTGGTTACGCCCTCGTGGAAGGAAGTGAAATCCACGACCACGGTGGTGATCATCGCGGTATTCATCTTTGGACTGTTTTTCTTTGTGGTGGACTCGATCTTCAGCAGCGTCATGGACAGGCTTTTCCACAAGCTGGGCGGCTAGCGCGCCTTGAGGCGCGAAACGAGAGCAGAAGATGGCAGAAGAATTGGGACAGACTGAACAAGCCGAACAAGTTGCCGAACAGGCCCCGCCGGAGCGCAATGAGCGCTTCAAGTGGTACATCCTGCACGCTTACTCGGGCTTTGAGCGCAAGGTGCGCGAGTCGATTCAAAGTCGAGTTCAGGCCTTCGGGCTGGGCGACAAAGTTGGCCGGGTGATGATTCCCACCGAGCCGGTGACTGAGATCGTCAACGGCAAGAAGCGCACCACGGAGCGGGTCTTTCTACCCGGCTACGTGCTGGTGGAGATGGAGCTGGACAACAACCTGTGGCACGTCCTGAAGGACACGCCCAAGGTGACAGGTTTTCTGGGCACGGGCGACAAGCCGGTGGCGCTGAGCGAGGAAGAAGTGAGCGGCATCCTCTTCCGCTCCGAGACCGCCAAGGACAAGCCGCGGCTCAAGATCAAGTTTGAAAAGAACGAGCAGGTCCGCATTACCGACGGACCGTTTGCCAACTTCAACGGCGTGGTGGATGAGATCAACGAAGATCGCGAGACGATGAAGGTCATGGTGACCATCTTCGGGCGTTCCACACCGGTTGAGCTGGAGTTTGGCAAAGTGGAAAAGATTGAGTAGTTGCAGCTTTCAGCTATCAGCTTTCAGCTTCTAGCCGGTCAAGCCCACCTGGCGGGCGCCGGTTGAAGGTAAACGTTGAAGCGGCAACACCAAAATTTGAACAGAAAAACGTCCAGCTAAAAGCTAGAAGCTAGGAGCTAGAAGCTGGTTCCAGAGGAACCAATGGCACCTCCGAAGAAGATTACGGGTTACGTAAAACTGCAGATTGTTGCCGGCAAGGCTACGCCGGCGCCGCCGGTCGGCCCCGCGCTGGGTCAGGCGCAGGTCAACATCATGGAGTTCTGCAAGCAATTCAACGCGCGCACCTCCAGCAAGGAGATGGAAGGGCTGGTGATTCCGGTCGTCATAACGGTCTATGCCGATCGCAGCTTCAGCTTTATCACCAAGACGCCACCGGCTGCGGTATTGCTGATGAAGGCGGCTGGCGTTGCCAAGGGTTCGGGCACGCCCAACAAGGACAAGGTCGGCAAGGTCACCGAAAAGCAGTTGCGCGAGATCGCCACGCAGAAGATGCCCGACCTGAACGCCGCCTCAGTCGAGACGGCCATAAAGAGCATCCGCGGAACCGCCCGCTCCATGGGCATTGAAGTTGTGGCGTAAGCCGCTGCTGGTTTTTCACCAAGAGGCTCTCCCTTTAGGGAGGGCCTCTTTGCGTTTAGGCAGCAATTATTGGAATCGTGCTACGATCTCATTATGGCTACGGTCTTGCAAATCCCGCTTGCGGAATATCTCGGCACGAATTACAGGCCGGACCGCGAGTACGTGGATGGAGAGATCAGGGAGCGCAACGTGGGCAAGTATGAGCACGCGCGAATTCAGCCATTATTGGCTCGCTGGTTTGGAAATCACGAGCAGGAGTGGGGAGTTCAGGTCGTTACCGAACAGCGTGTCCAGGTCTCGCCGACGCGGGTCCGGATTCCCGATGTGGCACTGCTCACTCTCGGCTCCCAGCCGGATGTCATTGTTGAGCCGCCGCTGCTGGTCATCGAAATTCTCTCGCCCGACGACAGCTACTCCGACACCGAGGAGCGCGCTCAGGACTACCGCGCAATGGGCGTGGAGACGGTCTGGATCATCAATCCCAAGACGCGCACCGGCCGTATGTGCCGCGGCGCGGAGTGGGTGGAGGCCGCGCGGCTGGAAGTCAAGGGGACGCCGCTGTTTGTCAACCTGCCGGAGATTTTCGGCCAGTTGACGCCAGCCTAAACTTCTCCAGTCGAGCTTCGTGGATTCTCATATCCACTGCAAACACTGGAATATTACAAGGATGGAAGAACCAGAGCTCTGGAAACCGGGTCAACCACCTCACAGACCCTTGCGGTCCAGCTCCCTTGCCAGTTTGCGGAATCCCGCATCGGTGTCTTTTATGAAGTCGATGAAGTGCGATCCGGCAATAATCAAAGTAGGCCCAATGTCCTTTATCTTCAACAAGAACACCGGCGTCCCGACTTCTTCCGCAAAAAGATACTCCTTCCTGGTCCATCGTGATGCTTTCCAACTAGGTGAAAGGATACTCAATACCGCAACTGCCTCTCGGATGATGGCCTCCAATTCAATATCCAAATCCGAGTGATAATCACGATCGCTATCTTGGTAATCCCAATACGCATATCCTCTTGTACGCAAGAATCCTCTTACGTCTTCGATAAAATCCGTGTCCGTTCAGCGTAATTAAAGAAAACATAACCCTTTGTTTGAGCTGACTTTCTCTCAATGGGGTGATCTTCGCGTACAAGTCGGTGTATCGCTGAGAGGAGAGACCCGAGGGCCTTTTGATAATCTTGACGAAAATCGAGCCATTGGAATTTAGCCAACGCAGGGGGCATTCGCTCAATGCCCGCATCATCCAGCAAGAGCGGAATGACCGGTAATTTCCTGGCGGCGAAGTATACAAACTCCTTCTCCATCCAGGAAGAAGTCACTGTATGATGGCTCACAACGAAGAGCATCACCGATGCATTGGAAATGCTCGTTTTAATCGCTTGTTCCCAATTGTCTCCAGCTTGGATCTGTTCCACATCGCGCCAAATACGAACCCCGGCACTCTGCAAGTCATTCGACAAGCGGTTTACGAAGTCGATATCGCGCCTTGAATAACTAATGAAGGCAAAGACGTCATTTTTCATATTGTCGTTCTTTCAGCGTTTCATTTTACCTGTTTCGAACCACGATGCTGCTGGTACCGATAGAAGACTGTAGTTTATGCAGCGCGTCGGAACGGCTCGATCCTCGGCTGCTTTCTTTGGGATGCTTGCCACAAATCATAGTCGGTTTGCAGCTCATACCAAATTTCGGCATGGGTGCCGAAGGCGGCGGAAAGACGCAGCGACATATCGGCCGAGATGCCGGCTTTGCCGTTGAGAATGCGCGAAAGTGTGGCGCGAGAGACCCGCAAATGCTTTGCGGCAGCCGTTACGTTTGTGTCGCCCAGAAATTCCCGTAGCACTTTGCCGGGATGGGGCGGATTGTGCATGCGCATATCGTTTCTCCTAGTGATAATCCTGATAGTCAACGAGAATCGCGTTCTCGCCCTCAAAGGTAAATGTCAAGCGCCAATTGCCGTTCACCCTCACAGACCAATGACGATTTAGATCGCCACGCAAAGGGTGCAATCCCCATCCCGGAGCATTCATGTCGTCTGCCGTCTTTGCTCGATTCAACTGAAAGAGTTGAACAGACAGCTTGCTGGCGTGGGATGGCTGAATTCCTGCCTTGCTTCCGGTGGTAAAGAATCTTTCGATGCCGCTATGCCGGAAGCTCTTGATCATGCGTATAGTGTAGCGCTCCACTATCCGGTGGTCAAATCACTGCGAAGGAACTGAACATCTGAGCCCTTCAGAACAAACGACCCAGCGTAAGGAAGACCTTGCGGTGGCCGGCGTCGCCGTCTGAGACGCCGAAGGTGAACAGGCCGATGGGCGAGTTGGCGACCAGGCCGGCGAAGCCATCCTGGCGGAGCATCGACCGGGTCTCAGGCGACCAGACTTCTCCGGCCTCATAACCGACGAAGCTGTAAAGCCCCTGTCCCAGGCCGGTGGGCAGAGCCGCCAGGCGGTGCAGGTAGCCGGCGCGGGCGAGATATGTGTCGGTGCCGCGGAACTCGTCGAAGGATGATGCTGAGAGGCGCATCGGCCCGCCCAGCGTGAAGCGGTAGGGTTCAGCAACATTCGCGCGCAGGTAGGAGTTGACTTCCCCGCCCACGCCGAAGATGTTGGCTTCATTCCAGGAGCGGGTTGCGCCGAAGGAGAGCTGGACCAGCGGCGCGTTCGAGCTTTCCACGGCGTGGTAGAGCGCGCCGGCCGAGGCGGCCAGCCGGAAGCCATTGGGCGAGATGCCGCTGGCTGTGGCCTTATCGATGTTGATGTGCAGCAGGCCGGATTGCGCGGTTCCGGTGATGTACGGTCCGCCGCCCGCGCCGGTGGTCAGGCTCCAGCGCGTGTCCTCGGCGCGCCATTCGGCGGAGATTTGCACTTGATTCGAAAGAGTCCGTCCGGCTTCGAGGCCCGCATCGAGATTTTGCAGAAAACGATCGGCGACGCGCTTCTGGTTGACCCAGATGTAGACCGGCGCGCGCAGGATGCCGGCGCGCGGCTCAAGAAAATAGCCGCCGGGAGCGAGCTGCCGGTAGTATTCGGCGGAGAGATCGGTCATGTATCCGATGCGGGCGGTGGCGCGCAGTTCGGAGCCGAAGCCGCCCAGGTTCTGATCAATGAAGCGGAGGGTCATCTCACCGCGGCTGATGTTGGAGGTGGCGGCGCCTAGCTCCGGGCTGATGAGCAGGTAGGGAGGGCCGGAGCGGCTGTTGCTGAGGCGAATCAGCAGGCCTGTGTCCGATGCGGGCGGGCCTGCCGTGGGCGAGCCGGATGCGGACGGCGCGGGGGAGGTTGGCGCGGGCGCAAAGGTCTCCCAGGTTGCGGTGACGCCGCCGTTGGATTGAACGTCTCGCAGCGCGCCGAGGGTGGTTGCGGGCGCGATGGGCTTGCCCTCAATGGGCTTCAGGTCGGCGAGAACCTCGCGAACGGCGCCGGGCTCCGGACTCGGCTTTGGCCCTTCCACGCGGACCTGGCGCAGCAGGCCGGGCTGTGGACGGCGGCGGCTTTCGCGCGCGGCCAAATAGGCCTTCCAGCCGTCGTTGTCGAGAGCGTAGCGCAGCAGGGCGGCGCGGCTCTGCTCGGCTGCCTTGTAGCCGGCGTCTATCAGTTGGCCGGCATGAGCGTAGTCGGTGGTAGAGAAGCTCCCCACCGGCACGTTGACCACCACATCGGCCAACCGCACAGCCTCCGCGACATTGCGTTCAATGCCGGCATCAAAAGCGCGGCCGAGTACGCCGACGATGGACATGGTGTCAGCGCTGGCAAGCGGAGTATCCTCAAGGCGAATGGCGATGATGGCGTCTGCGTGCAGGTCGCGCTTGAGAACGTCCGTGGGCAGGTTGTCGAGGATGCCGCCATCCACCAGGAAGTGGCCGTCCGGCGCCAGAACCGGAGGGAAGACGCCGGGAATGGAGATGGAGGCTCGTACCGCCTGGGGCAGCGGCCCTGAGGAATAAGTGACCGATTCGAGGGTGTTCAGGTCGGTCGCCACGCAGCGAAAGGGGATGGGAAGCTGGTCGTAGTTCAGCGGCTGGCGGTTGTAGTTGGGCATGTTAGCGGTGAGAAACTCGTTGACGCCGCGATCGTTGAGCAGTGCATTGCGCAGGGTCAGGTGATGGCGGAGACCGATGATAAACGCCTGGGGAAGTTCGCGGCGGTCCTGGCGGCGGCGGAAGCTCAAGTCATAGTAGGGAGATTGCAGCGTGAATACGCGGGAGAACGCGTCGCTGACAGCCAGCGCGCGCATCTCGGCGGGTGAGCTGCCGGCGGCGTAGATAGCGCCGACCAGCGCGCCCATGCTGGTTCCGGAGATACGGTCGACGGGAACGTGATGCTCCTCAAGCCATTGCAGGACGCCGATGTGCGCCAACCCCAGCGCACCGCCGCCCTCCAGCGCGACGCCAACGGCAGCGCGGCCCGTCGGCTGAACAGCTGGCAGCGCCGAGCTGGATGGCGACGCAGCAATCTGCGCAGGTTGCTGCGCCGCGGCGGAGGGCAAGAGCAGACTGATGGCAAGAAGGGTCGAGGCGAATTTCCAGCGCACGGTACACCCCCTAATGAAGACCATCCTTCAAGATAATGCTATCGAGGGGAATCTGCAGTGACGGGGGTCCGAACTGTTCTGGGCATTCGTGGCGGGTTGCTCGAATCAGGCCGAAGGCGCAAAAAAGGCTCTCTCAGGGCAGAGAAATCCTTTCCGCGTCTAAGCGGGGCGCTCTGGAGCGGGCGAACGGCGATGGTCCTACTTCGGCGGCGGGGCCGGCGCGAACCCTTCGCGTCTTTGGGCGGGTTCCGGTTTAGGCTTCGGCTTGGGCGCCTTCTTGACTTCTTTCCTGCCTTTGTCTTTGCTTCCCATGTGTGCAAGTGTGCCATAAAGATGCGGCTTGAGGAAAGTCTTTAGGGCGAATTGGCTGATATTTTTCGCTGCGGATTTCTTATCCGCCAATTGCCGCATCGCTGCGCGCCTGACCGGAGCGCGCGCCGATTCTTCCGGTGGCGTAGAGATACCAGGCCAGATATGCGGGTACGGTCCATAGGTAGTACGGTGAATTCACTCTAACGACATTGAATATTTCGATTTGCGCAACGGCCACAATCAGAATCAGCGGAAGCAGCGAGCGCCTCAAGTCCACGGCTTGATAAAGCCCGGCCAGTAACGCGGGAAGCAGCAATGCTTCGTCGGTAAGCCAGGCGTAGGGAGCTACTGCCACCGAAATGATAAGCAGGATCATGCCATGATCCATCCAATTCCACCGGGCGCGCCGCGTCCAGAAATACCATATTGCCCAAATACAACCGGCTGCTTCGGGAAGGAATTGGATCCAGATTGCGCTGGAATCAATGAGGCGGCGCAACTCCTGGCTCAGGCTGGGAACATAGATATTCACAATATCCATGGTGTGCACAGCCTGCCTATATTGCGACCATATCTGGCGATCGATGCACAGGGTCAGCGCGCAATTGGCAAGCAGCGTGACCGAGAATCCAGCGAGGATGCGGTAGGACTTCCGGTACACCACCCAGAGAAGCAGCACGATAGCAAAGGGCGCCAGCAGATGCGGCTTCATGGCGTAGGGGAAAAGAACTGCTCCGGCCAGAAAGGGCCGGGACTCGCGCCAGCAAAGAAACAGCACGAGGCCAAGCAAAAGGAAGATGCCGAGCTGCCCGACCAGAAAGCAGGCCATCAGGGGAGGAAAGAGGTAGCAGTAGATGTGCAACTGGCTGGCTTGACGCCCAAACAAAATTCCAAGAATCCGGATTGAGGTCGCGGCGCAGGCAGCGAGTACGAGCATCCAGAGGAGTAGGCCGAGCTTGGCGCCAATTAGGCCGAGCGGCAAGGCCAGATCGTAGGCTACGGGCGGACTGATCGAAATCTTGAGTACGCCGCCTTCCAGTCCTTCCGCGGATTCCAGGCGCAATAACTCGTTGGGATCATAGGGGTTTGCGCCGTGAACAAGCTGTTGTTCCGCCGCCCAGTACTGAATGAAATCGCCACTCGTCAGGCTTCGCCGGTCCCAGCCTTTCACTACGATGGCGGAGATAATGCAGAGTCCGATTACGACAATGCAGGCCGCGGCGAAGATGCGCAAAGGACTACGTTTCATGGGCAGGGCCGATCCACTTGCCGACAACTACGCCTGAGGTCGAAGCGGGCTTCAGGCGGTGACTCCGGTCAGTACGCGAGGCGATTCACTCCATTTACTGTACACACAGGCAGGGAGCCTTATAAAGGGGCGGGCTGGATTGGTGTCGCCATGCCGTTGACTCCGGGGCGCGAATCCGGTATTCTGAAATCCTTGCGCGGTGTTGCGCCTGGGGTCTGTGTGTTTTCACCCGGACCCGCTGGTTGATGCCCTGGATTGATGTTCCCTGGGGTTGGCCGGAACAGGATGTCGGCTGCCGGATTTGAGTTCAGGCGCGCGGTTGGGCGCCTCCGGAGCTGTCAGAGTCCCTTGAAGGGTCAGTGCCCGCACTCCTCACCCGAACAGATTTGTTTGGCAGTGGGTGGATGAAGGCCCGTGCGTTTCATTGCGCGGGCAAGAGCGCTTTGCGCTGGTTTTCTTAGTTTTTTTCAAGGTGATTTGAAGGCAGGAGAGCAATGAGCACCTTTGTTCCGAGCGGCAAGAATGTTGACCGCAAGTGGTTTGTAGTGGATGCCAGCGGCAAGACGCTGGGCCGTCTGGCGACCAAGGCCGCCGACGTGCTGAGCGGCAAGCTGAATCCACAATACGTTCCGTATATCGACGTGGGCGACCACGTGATCGTGATCAACGCGGAGAAGGTCCGCCTGACCGGCCTCAAAGCGCAAAGCAAGCTCTATCGCCGCTACACCGGCTTCCCCGGCGGACTGCGCGAGGAGTCGTACACGCGCCTGTTGAACCGCAAGCCGGAGAGGATTCTGGAACAGGCCATCAAAGGCATGCTGCCCAAGAGCAAGATGGGCCGCCAGATGGCCACCAAGCTCAAGGTCTATCGCGGCGACAAGCACCCCCACGAGGCGCAGATGCCGGTGGCGCTGGAGATCGCGTAAGACAGTTATCAGCTTTCAGCTATCAGCTTTCAGTTTTCCTGCTGGTGCGGAAAGTCCAAGGCGGCGCAAAGAATCGAATGGAAGCATGACAAGGCTGAAAGCTGAAAGCTGACGGCTGAGAGCTAAGAGGAAACAAATGGCAGATTTGGTTCAGTATTACGGGACGGGGCGGCGCAAATCGGCGATCGCGCGCGTCTTTCTGCGTCCCGGCACGGGCGAGTGGAAGGTCAACGGCAAGGCATTTGAAGTCTACTTCGTCACCGAGCAGCAGCGCGTGGCCGCCAAGCGCACCCTGGCTCTGGTCGAATTGGCTTCGAGCTTCGACGTGGTGACCACCGTCAAGAGCGGCGGCGTATCCGCGCAGGCCGATGCCGTCAAGCTGGGCGTTGCCCGCGCGCTGGTCCAATTCAACCCCGAGTTACGCGCGGCGCTCAAGGCCGAAGGCCTGATGACCCGCGACTCGCGCATGAAGGAACGCAAGAAGTACGGGCAGAAGGGCGCTCGCGCAAGGTTCCAGTTCAGCAAGAGATAGTTCTCTGTTTTTAGTTCTCAGTTCTCAGTGCCAGGTTTTTGGTTTACTGAGAACTGAGAACTGGCAACTGAGAACTCGTTTTACCAATCTCCCGCATAAGCGGGTTCAATCCGGGCGCCGGCATCGACCACCCGGATGCAATCCACGAAGGAGGCCAATGGCCACGATCACAATGAAGGAGCTGCTCGAAGCGGGTGTTCACTTCGGGCATCAGACCAAGCGCTGGAATCCCAAGATGAAGGAGTACATCTTCGGCGAGCGCAACGGAATCTACATCATCGACCTGCAAAAGACGCTCAAGCTCTTCAAGGAAGCGTCCAAGTTCGTCACTGAGCTATGCGCGAGCGGCAAGACGATTCTCTTTGTCGGCACCAAGCGCCAGGCGCAGGAGGCCGTGGCCGAGGAGGCTACGCGGGCAGGAATGCCGTACATCAACCAGCGCTGGCTGGGCGGCCTGCTCACCAACTGGGTGACGGTGCAGAAGTCGGTGAAGCGCCTTCAGGAGATCGACGAGATGGCCACGGATGGCCGCTACGACCTGCTGACCAAGAAAGAAGTGATCCGGCTGGAGCGGGAGCGCAAGCACCTGCAAGCCAACCTGGCCGGCATCAAGACGATGAAGCGACTGCCTGATGCGCTCTTTATCGTCGACTCGAACAACGAGGCGATTGCCGTGAAGGAAGCCCGCAAGCTGGGCATTCCCGTGGTGGCCGTGGTGGACACCAACTGCGACCCTACGGTGGTCGATTTCGTGATTCCGGGCAACGACGACGCGCTGCGCGCCATTCGCCTCTTCACCTCCAAAATCGCCGACTCGGCGGCCGAGGGCGTGAATCTGGTGGGCGACAAGGCCTTTGCCGATGAACTGCCCGAGCCGGTGGCTGAGGAAGTGGCCGCCGAGGCTGGTCCGGTCGAGGAAGTGGACCTGGAAGCGGCTTTGGGCGGCGGCATTCGCAAGGCGCCCGCCGCGGTTCTAGCGTTGCTGGACGAGGCGGATGTGGCCGAGGGCGCTCTTTAAGTACGACATTTCACAGTTCTCAGTTCTCAGTTTTTCCTCGACAACGAGCCTTGCTACAGCCGTGGCCGATCTAAACCAAACGGCCACTGAGAACTGACAACTGAGAACTGACGACTGAGAATTTAGAAGAAAAGAGAGAAAAAAACAGTGAGCGAAAAGATTGATGCCAAGCAAGTGAAAGAGCTTCGGGATAAGTCCGGCGCGCCGGTGGGCGACTGCCTCAAGGCCTTGCAGGAGACCAAGGGAAACATCGAGGAGGCCTTCGTGGTTCTGCGCAAGCGGGGCATGGCCTCGGCGCAGAAGAAGGCCGCCCGCACCACCAACGAGGGCGCTGTGGGCACCTACATTCACGCCGGCGGCAAGATCGGCGTGCTGATCGAGCTGAATTGCGAGAGCGACTTTGTGGCCCGCACAGAGGACTTCCAGGGGCTGCTGAAGGATATTGCGATGCACATTGCAGCCAGCGATCCGCGTTACGTGAAGCCCGAGGACGTGACCGCTGCCGATATGGAGCGCGAGAAAGAGATCTATCGCGCCCAGGCCGCCGCCACCGGCAAGCCCGCCCCGGTGATCGAGAAGATCGTCGAAGGCAAGATGGCCAAGTTCTACGAGGAGGTCTGCCTGCTGGAGCAGCCCTTCATTAAGGATCAGACCATCAGCATCAAGGAACTGATTGCGACCAAGGTCGGCAAGCTGGGTGAAAACATCACCGTCCGCCGCTTCGCGCGCTTCAAGGTAGGCGCGCCCGAATGGACCGTAGCCACTACCAAGCCAGTGGAAGCTGCCGCCGAGTAAAAAGCAGGGAACAGGGATCAGGGAACAGAACGGCCCGGGCTTCGGCTTCGGGCCGTTTTTTGCGCCTTGCCGCCGCCGGAAAGAAGAAATGAAATGCCCTCTATTCCATGCAATAACTTGCACACCCTCCCATCATCCTTCCGTTAACTCATTTTTTTGCAAGAGATTAATGTGGACCTTAAATTGCATAATCAGTTTTAGATGTCCCCACATCCAACCGTTCAGGATAGTCGCCCTCCGCGCGTATGGAGTCTGTTGACATGCACGTAATGGAAAGGCTGTACGATGATGAAACTTCGGCTTTGTCTTTTCGGAATGTTTCTTTTTGCAGCGCTGATACTGGTTCCGGCGGCATCCGCGGATGATTATCAGACCTTTAACCTCGCCTGGTCGGGAGCGTATTACAGCAACAGCGCCAGCGCTACCGGCCAGATCACCATCGATATGTCCGCTCTCAACAATCCCGGATATACAGAACCACTGACGGTATCTGCTTTCACGGTAACTGTGACGGGCGCGGATTTTGGCAACGGAAGCTACTCTCTGGCTGACTATAGCTATTTTTTTCTCGGCACCAATGGCGGCACACTCGACTTCAGTCAGGAGGTTATAGGCCAGTCGACGAGTGGTGATCCTTGGGGCACGCCGAGCTCAGGGAACGGCGGTGACTTCAACATTGCCTCCCTTGATTCTGCTCCACTGGGTACTTGGTATTTCACCATTACGCCGGCTGGTGGGGATTCAGGGGACCACATGCTTTTGACTGATTTCAGCCCAATCTCAGATACACCGGAGCCGGGTTCATTTATTCTTCTCGGCAGCGGCCTGGCGGCCCTGGCAGGCATGGTGCGGCGGAAGATCGGCCAGCGCGCTTAAACTCGTATGATTCTGTTCCAGGCCCAGGGCGCAACCGCTGGGCCTTTTTGCGCTCTCGCTGATTCAAAGGATGAGAGTGCGCCAGCCGCCGGTATGCGATACTCGAAAAGGCATGTATAAACGGATTGTTCTCAAGCTATCGGGTGAGGTGCTGGCCGGCCCGCGCGGCTTCGGCCTGGACGCCGGCAAGGTCGCCGAGATTACCGGCGAGATCGTCGATGTGCACTCGCTGGGCGTGGAAATCGGCGTGGTGGTAGGCGGAGGCAACATCTTCCGCGGCGTGGCTGAGCAGGCCGAGGAGATGGACCGCGTGAGCGCCGACAACATGGGTATGCTCGCCACGGTCATCAACGCCATCGCCTTGCAGGACGCCCTGGAACAGCGCGGCGTTCCCTGCCGGGTGATGAGCGCCGTCTTCATGGACCAGGTGGCCGAGCCGTACATTCGCCGCCGCGCCGTGCGCCACCTGGAAAAGGGCCGCGTGGTGATCTTCGCCGCGGGCATCGGCAATCCCTTCTTCTCCACCGATACAGCGGCCAGCCTGCGCGCCATGGAGATCAAGGCCGAGGTGCTGCTGAAGGGCACCAAGGTGGAAGGCGTCTATAGCGCCGACCCGGTGCTGGTGAAGGACGCGGTCAAGTACGACGAGATCACCTACATGGAGATTCTGCGCCAGGGGCTGAAGGTGATGGACCTGACCGCCGTGAGCCTCTGCAAGGACAACAACCTGCCCATGATCATCTTCAACATGAATCAGCCGGGGAATATCCGCCGGGTAGTGCTGGGCGAAAAGGTGGGATCGCTGGTGACGGCGTAAAAATAGAGGTCAGAGATCAGGGGTCAGGGATCAGTCACCGACCGGAGTATTGAAAGGCCCGTGGAGACGCGCAAGCCAGAGCGGCTGAATGCATTGACGGGGTTGCGCTGTCTTGCGGCCGTCAATATTGTCTTATTTCACTTTTCCAATCCACAATCGTTTGGCTTTTTGGGGCCGGTGGTCAACGCCGGCTACATCGCGCTGGGCCTCTTCTTTCTGCTCTCGGGCTTCGTGCTGGGCTATAACTACGCCGGACAGGCCCGCGCCGGCTCGCTGGACCGCGTGCGCTTCTGGAAGGCCCGCTTCACGCGCCTTTATCCCGTCTACCTGCTGAGTCTGCTGATGAGCTGGCGGATGGTGGCCCCGGAGTACGGCGCCCATGCGCAACCGGTCTACTGGAACAACACAGCGCTGACGCCACAGCACGGAATGTTCTGGGTGGGCATGGCGCTCACACCGCTGCTGCTCCAGGGCTGGGTTCCGTCGCTGGCCACCTTCCTGAACACACCCGCCTGGGCGATGCCCGCCGAAGCCTTTATGTACGCTCTCTTCCCTTGGCTGGCCAAGGTGAAGCGGCCGGCGCGGGTAGGCCATTCTCTGCTTCAGTTGGCCGGGGTGTGGGCTCTGGGCATGACGCCCGGCCTGCTCTATCTCTTCCTCCAACCGGACGGCATTGCCCATCCCGACCGCTATAGTTGGGGGCCGTGGTTGTGGGCGTACAAATACACGCCTCTGCCGCATCTGGCCAGCTTTTTCTTCGGAATCCTGCTGGCCGGGCTGGATGCGCTGGTGCCGCGCGCCGGCCGCCTGCGCCTGCTGCTCGGAGTGGCTGGCTTAGCCGGGGTCTTCACCCTTCTGGAGTTAGGGCCGCTGGTTCCCTACGTGATGCTGCACGACGGTCTGCTGATGCCCCTCTTCGGCTGCATTGTTCTGGGCCTGGCTGGGGAGAATTGGCTGGCGTCCGCGTTCAGTGTGCGCCCGCTGGTCGTTATGGGCGAGGCCAGTTACTGCCTCTACCTGCTGCACTTCAACCTGTGGAACTGGATTCACGACACCCATCTGCCGGAACGGCTGGGAGTGGCGCGCTTCGATCCATGGCTCAGCTACGCGGTGCTGCTGGCAGTGGCTCTGGCGGCGCTGTATCTGGTAGAAAAGCCAGCGCAGCGCCAACTGCGCAAGTGGATGGGCGCGTAGTTTTCGTGGCAAGATTGGGGTTCATCGTCTCCCACCCATGCGCCAGAAACAAAGCGCATGGATGGGGCCCGAACGTTCTTGACCTCAGGAGCAACTCCCGTCATCCACTATTCCTCGGCAAAGGCTGCGAAGCTGTGCGGCGCAACCTCGATGTGGAACTCGGTCTTGGGGGGCTGCGGCGGCTCTCTCCGCCAGCGTCGTGGGCTGACGGGCGTCTTGCCTTCCACTGTCTCGCCGCTGGCCAGATTGCGCGCCTTGGCAAAGCTCCCCAGGGCGGTGACAGTCACTTGCACGGGCTGATCCAGAAACGACTCCACGACGAAGGTGTGGTTGTCGTAGGCGAAGAGGCTCACCTTGCTGGGCGCGTCGATCTGCACCGGGAAGCCTTGCATCAGGTACTGCTTGATGGCGGTCAGCACCGGCTGGGGCAGCGCATACAGATCGTCCATATTCTCCGGGATGGTGAGCACGAAGAGCATTCCCTTCGAGTAACGATCCATCAATAGCAGCGGCGCGCCGTGTCCGTTGGCGGTGCCGCGCACCACCGGCCAGGCGTCGTTGGTCATAAAGGTGATCTCCGGCACCAGCAGGCCGGCGGGCGTCGTGCCCATATTCGCGCCGCTTCCGGGGCCAAACGCGCCCCAGTAGTCATGCACGTTGAGCACGTTGCCGGTGTTGACCAGTTCGACGATCTGATCCAGTTGGTTGGGGCCCTTGCCCTGTAGGGCCTTCAGCAGGCCGGAGGTGATGATCACGTTTCCGCCCTTCTGCAGATGCGCCTTGATCTTGCTCACGATCGCCGGATCGAACTTGGCGTCCTCGGTGAGCAGGATCGTATTTGCGCTGGCCGGAAACGCCGGATGCATTTCGATGGGAATGCCGATCATTCCCAGATAGTTGTGCAGAAAGTCCTCGCCGGTGGATTGGTACGGCTTATAACTTGCAATGCCGATGGGATTGCCCAGCTTGCCTAGCACGGCATTCACTTTGGAGAGCGAATAACCGGCCACGGCGGCATAGTCGATCGGCTCCTTCGAGCCGGAGGCGGCGTGCCACTTTTCCAGCTCGGCGGAGTCGAAGCTGGTGTGCAGGCCGCTCCAGGCGTTGCGGTCGCCAGCCTCCGCCGGTCTGAGCAGATTGCTGTACTCAAAGAGGGTGATCTCCGGCGTCCTGGCCAGCATCGTATCCCACAACTGCTCGGAGTAGCGATCCAGGTAGCGGATCGTGAAGGTGTCTACCCAGCCGCCGCCGTTGCGCCCCGGAGCGATGTTGTCGAAGTAGCGGATGATCTCGTAGCTTTCGTACTGCTGCAGGTGCTGATCGGCAATGACCGGATCGCGGGTCTCGGTGCCGGTGTAGATGCCGGCGAAGATCTTCGGCTCCTGGTCCAGATCGTAGCCGTTGGCCTGGAAGTGCTCGTACCAGTTGGGGAACTTGACGACCATCTTCACCTTGGGATTGACGGCCCGCGCCGCGCCCACCACCAGGTTGCGCGCCACCTCGTCCATCAGCCGCAGCCGGAAGGCGGTCCAACTGGCATTGCCCTTGGCGGCGATGTCGGAGTCAGACTTGGTGTCGTTAAAGAAGAAATCGTCGAGGATGATCTCGTCGAAGTGCCGCGCCGTCACTTCGGAGATGTGCCTCACATAGGCGCGATCCTTGGGGTTGGTATAGGAAAACGAGGAGTACTGGCCCGATCCTATGCTCGTAAAGGCAATGCCGCCGGCGGTCTGCACGCCGCGTGCGGCAAAATAAGCCTTCACGTTCTCCAGCAGCGCATCGTCGGCAAGCACTCCGCTGCGGTAGCTCTCGATGTAGACCTTGTCCACTTTGACCTGGCTGCCGATCTCACTCCATGAGCTTGCGAGCCATGCCGGGTCCTTCATCTGCTCCACAACGCTAACGGGAATGTAGACGGCAACCTTGAAGTTTTCGTGGGCCGGCGGCAAAGCCTGGGCTGGAGCCATACCGGGGAGAAGGCAGGTGAAGGCAAGAAGGAACAGAAGCAGCAAGCGGGTGCGGAATGTCATGTGTGGATCTCCTTGATTACGGGTTCGGGTAAATGCCCGTACCGTCGGGTCGCGAAAAATCGCCCTGCCGGGCGCAAAGCCAGTATATGTTCTTGAGGCCTTGAGGCATGTTGTTCAGAAATTGTTCATGCTCCCAGGATTGATTTAGGCCGCCGCACAACAATGCGAATTAAAAAGCCCAGCCGCCAGGGCTGGGCTTCTTGCTGAGCGTGGTTGCTTCCCTTGCTAGTCGACCGCCTGGATGGCGTGGTTGCCGTGAGGAATGGCGACGATGGCGGTGGGCATTGTGCCCGTGATGGGGTACGGCGAGGCCTGCGTGGCCTTTAGCGCGCCCGATGTCGGGTCCAGCACGAAGCCGGTGACGGAGTTGCCCAGGTGGTTGGCAGTGTATACAAACCGGCCCAGCGCCGGGTCAACAACAATGGCGACCGGCTGGGTGTCGGTGGAGTTGAGCGGGCTTCCGATCACGTTTACCGTCGCTGTGGGAGTGCCGGTGGGCAGGTCGATGGAGTAGGCCCCGACCGTGTTATCCAGCTGGTTGGTGAGATAGATAAACTTGCCGCGCGGATCAATGACGATCGCGGAGGGTTCGTTCCCGGTCTTGTAGGGACCGTTGGTCAGGAAGCTCAAGGTGCTGCTGTCCAGAATCGAGTAGCCGATCATCTGGCTGGAAGCGTAGTCTGTGACATAGACGAAGCGGCTGGTGGGGTCGGCGACCAGGGCGCTGGGCTTGACGCCGGCCTGGTAGGGACTGTTCTTGGCCGCGGTCAGAGCGCCGCCGCTGCCGACGGCATAGCCGAAGACCCAGCCGGGATTGGCGGTGCTGGAGGTGCTTCCGCCGGGATTGTAAGCTGACTGATCGTAGGCTGTCGCGTAGACAGCAGAATTGTCGGCCAGCACGGTGACGCCGGTGGGAATGATCGTGTCGCCCGCGAAACCGGGCACGGTGAGGAGCTCAGAGGCGGTGGCCGCGGTTCCGATTGTGCCGGAGGAGAGAGCATATTCTGTCAGTGTGGCGGAGGTGGTTCCACAGACCACATAGAGGTAGGTGTCAGCGGCGTTCACCGCGATGGCAACGGGCGTGGCGCTCAGCGTGACCGAATCCTGCTTCGTCAATCCGCCGTCCAGTCCGATGGTGAAGTGGACGATGGATTTGCTTCCCGCATTGGCGACGTACAGATTTGCATAGTCGGAGGTGACGGCCATGGAGACCGGGGCCACTCCGCCGGTAGAGACGGACGCCACGTCCGTGCGCATTGCGCCGGAGCCGGAATCCACCGCGTAGATATCGATCACTCCGTTGCCTGATGTCTCGGTGATGCCGGAACTGGCTACGTAAACAAAATCAACGGTTACGATATCGCAGGCAGTCAAAAGTGTGGCCACGAAAAGGCCGAGGAAAGAGACCAGAAAAAGCTGGCTCAATTTGCTGAACTTCATGCGCTTCCTTCGTCGTGGGCTTGTCACGTGCCAGCCCAGAAAAAACTGGTTAGGTTGCCCCGTAGGTATTGTAAAAGCCCGGTACGGGGTGTTGCCAGAGTCGGGCCGCGCTGGCGATGACTACGGCGTAACGTTATGCGGAACCGCGGCCACGGCCGTCGGCAGGGCGTTGGAGGTGTAGGGCGAGTGTTGCGTATTGATGAGCGTGCCGGCGGTGATGCTCATCTCAAAGTCGGAGACGGTGCCGTTGGCGCCATTGCCAAGAAAGTTGACGGTAAAAACAAAATGATAGGTTCCCGGATCAATGCCTATGGCCACCGGCTGAATGCCGGCGGCATATGTGCCGACGCTGGTCAGCGCTCCACTGCTGCCGATTGAATATGCGCTCACATTGCCATCCAGTGAATTGGCGGCGTAGACAAAAGGATACTTGGGATCGACGACGATCGCCGAGGGTTGATTGCCGGCAGGGTACGGGCTGCCGCTCAGTGGACTCAGAACTCCCGATGCAACTGAGTAGCCGCGCACATTGCCGCTCGCGGAATCCGTCACGTACACGTAGCTGCTGGAGGAATCGCTGGCGATGGCCGAGGGATGGACGCCCACGGAAATAGGTGAACCGCTGACGGCAGAGAGTACGCCGCCAGTTCCGATCGTGAATCCGAAAACATAGCCGGCATTGGCCGTTGTGTCGTAGGCGGTCACATAGAGGTAGGCGCCTGAGGCCAGCACATTGACACCGGTCGGCAGAAGGATGTCGGAAGAGTTTTTTCCGGAGAGCGTCAGCGGCCAATAGTCCGCGCCATTGCCTGGATTGGCGACCGGTGATCCAGGCGCGCCGCCGGGCGTTGCGCTGGAGCCGGTTCCGGAGGCGGCTGCAAGAGGAAAGACTCCCACCGACCCTGAGCAAGGCGACGCGTTGGAGCAGGCGGGCAGCGGCTGATAGGTGTCCACGACAAAGAGGTTCGACCCATTGACGGCAGCGGCGAGCGGGAAGATTCCGGGTGTATTCACGGTGTTCTGCGGATAGAGCTTGCCGTCGCTGCCGATCATGAATTGAACGATGGTGTTGTCGTCCTTATTGACCACATACAAATTCGAGTAGTCGCTGGAGACGGCTTCGGCCACCGGGTTGCGTCCGCCCGAAGGAAAGGGCGAGGTGGGAATCTGGCGCATGAAGCCGGAGACCGAGTTGATCTCGAAGATGTCGATCTCGCCGTAGTTGTTGGTTCCCGCTGCCTGGGAACTGGCCACGTATACAAAATCCACAGTGTCGGTGCCGCAGGCGGTCATCAGACCGGCTGCCAGGAGGCTAGCCGCGGAAACCAGCAGCAGTTGACTCATTTTGTTGAACTTCATGCGCATCTTTCGTCAGCGGGCCAGTATCGTTGGCGCGCATTCAATCAGATTTTGAACCGAACCCCAGGGCACGCAAGGGATAGATCGTGCTCTGGCATTCAGCGGCGTTCTTGAAGACTGCGGAGCAATCTTGTTTGGCCTTGCCTGGAGCGGGGGGGCAGCCACGCTCCAGGCAACGGCTCAGAGTGACAGTTAGCCAATGCGGCCATCCACCAGGCACCAGGTGGGTGGGCCGGTAAGAGAATACTGGTCGGGCGCCTTCGATGTCTGGGAAAGCGGCGTGAGGTTGCCCCCCTGTTCGTTGATCTGCTGCGCGGATACGCTTGAATCGTAGGCGTTGGCCGAATAGAAAAACTGATTCGATGGATCTTCAACCAGGCACTGAGGGCCGCCTCCGGTGCCGAAATTGATGGGCGTGCCGGCGATCTCGGCGGGCTGGAACGGAGAGTTGATGACGTAGCCGGAAATGCCGCTCAACGGAAGCGTCGGAGTGCTGGGGTTCCCCTGGTTGGCCACGTAGAACCACTTGCCCTTGTTCTCCACCGTCAGAATAATAGGGTTGGACTGGTTGGCGTCATCGGGAATGGGTCCGCTCACCGCCGCCTGCAGCCCGCCGTTGGCGATGGTGTTGTAAGGCAGAATCTGGCTCTGCGATGCGACCACCCCATTCACTGTAATAGGCTCGTTGTCCAGTACATAGATGTAACCTGAGCCGTACACGATAGCCGTGCCCTGTGTGATGTTCAGCGGCTGGGAGCTATTCTGGCTCACCGTCAACTGCCCGTTGGTGGGGCTGTAGGCGTACGGGAAGACCGAATCGCCAGTCGCCGGTGTGCCGCTCAATACGTAAACGGAATTGCCGGTCATCATAAAGTCAATCGGATTGGCGGGAACCGGGAAGTAAGTCAGCGAGGAAGAACCTCCGCCGAGGGTCGATGTCACCTGATTATTCACAACCAGACTCAGGCGTCCCGTGGTCTGGTTGACCTGGAAGGCGGTAATGTCGCCGCAGGTCTGCACAACTCCGCCCAGGGCCAGTGCGCAACCGTCCTTGCTCGACTGGTTATAGTTGTCCGGGGAATCATGATCCAGCACGTAGATATAATTTCCCGAAACGTCGGGGATGATGCGGAAAGGGTTGACTCCCTGGGTGGAGAAGGTCTCCTGCGCCGTGAGGATGCCGTTGGCGCCGACTTCAAACTGAGTAATGTTGGAGTTCTGGCAAGGGTCCGCCGTGGTGCAGTTGCCGTTACCCTCTTTGTTGACGCCGCGGTTCAGAACATAAAGAAAACGGCTGCCGTCGATCAGGATGGCGCGCACCGGGTTGGCGCCGGCCGAAGAGACGGGCAATCCATTAATGGGGGTCAGAAAGCCCGTATTGTGGTCGATCTTGAAGCCGCTGATAATGCCATTGCCGCTTGTCCCGGCGGTCACTGTTCCGGTTACGTACAAGTAGCCAACTGAATAATTCTGGATGCAAGACGTAACGCCGAGGACAATGCCAGCCGAGAGGGCACTCATCAGAAGGGCCTTGCCGAATTTCGTAAACTTCATGCGATTCCTTCATCCTGGCCGGGCCTGCGCCGGCAGGTTTGCAAGTTCCACAGCAGAGCTGGGTTGGGACGGGTCCCTGTTGCATTGTAAAAGCCCAGGGCGGGTTGTGCCTAGTTTTGGCTGAGAACACAGCAAAACAGCGTATTATTCCCGGCCTTCCCGCCTCCGGCAAGGCAGAAACCAAGGCCTGTCGGGCGGACTACTCCAGGATTGGCCAAGGCTGAGGATTGGACGCTCGCAGGAAGGGAAACGTCAACACTGCCGCGCCAAACCCGGTTGATGAGTCTGGCAGGCAAGCCATGAGCTGTGACCCGGAGCCGTGACTTACAACACCACGGCTCTAAACCACGGCTTCAAGACCGTTGCCGATCTACCACACCCGGCAGGAATTCACCGGGGCCATGGGCCGGCCCTGGGCGCAGCCAAAGGCCTTTCCGAACTGGTCAAAGTTCTGCACTGTGCCGTTGACACGCCAGCGGCCGGGCGAGTGCGGGTCCGTCAGCGCCGCCTGCCGGGCAGACTGCTCGGTCTGGTTCTGGCACCACACCTGGGCGAACCCCAGAAAGTAGCGCTGCGCTTCGGTGTAGCCGTCGATCCTTTCGTCGATGGATTTGCCTTGCGCCGCCAGTGTATCCAGCAGGGCCATGTAGGCTAGGCGCAAACCGCCGTTATCAGCCGTGTTTTCGCCCAGTGTCAGTTTGCCGTTCAACTTCTGCGCCGGGGTTTCACCCTTGGCGGGGGCAGCTTCAAAGCCGCTGTACTCGCTGGCCACGCAGTCGGTCCGCTCAGTGAAGGCTTTGCGGTCTTCCGCCGTCTGCCACTCGCGCAGGTTGCCATGGCCATCGTACTTCGAACCCTCGTCGTCGAAGCCGTGGGTCATCTCATGCCCGATCACCACGCCGATGCCGCCGAAGTTCACCGCAGGGTCAACGGTAAAATCGAAAAACGGCGGCTGCAGGATGCCGGCCGGGAAGTTGATGTCGTTCATCGACTGATTGTAGTAAGCGTTGACTGTGGGCGGCGTCATCCCCCACTCCTTCTCGTCCACCGGCTTGCCCAGCTTGTTCAGGTTGTAGTTGCGCCCGAAGACCGCACTGCGATCCAGGTTGCCAATCAGATCGTCGCGCTTCACCTTCACCGCCGAATAATCGCGCCACTTCTCCGGGTAGCCTATCTTGTTGCGGATCATGCCCAGCTTCTCTTCCGCCGCCTTCTTCGTTGCGTCGCTCATCCACGGCAGGGTCTTGATGTCGTCGCTCAGGCTCTTCTCCAGAGCGGCCACCAACTGGTCCATGCTGGCCTTGGCAGCGGGCGGAAAGTTCTTCTTCACCCAATCCTGGCCCACCGCCTCGCCCATCGCGCGGTCGGTCATGCTGGTGCACTGCTTCCAGCGCGGCGTCGGTTCCTTCTGTCCCGCCAGTGTCTTTCCAAAGAAAGCAAAATTCTCGTTGAAGTAGGCCTTGGGCAGGTTCGAAGCCGCGCTATGCAGCGTGTGCCAGCGGAAGTACGACTTCCAGGCCTCGATGGGCTCTTTGGCGATCAGTTCATTCAGGCCCTTGAAAAAAACCGGCGTTGTCACTTTCAGCGTCGCGAAGGGGCGCACCTTCACATCCTTGAAGTAAACCGAATAATCGAACTCCGGAGTCAGTTCCTGCAACTCGGCCATCGTATAGATGTGGTAAGTCTTTTCCGGGTCGCGCATGTCGGTGCGGCTGGTCGAGGCCTGGGCCATCGCCGTCTCAATCTCCATCACCGCCGCGGCTTCTATGGCCGCCTGATCCGGAGTGTCGCCGGCCAGCGTGAACATTTTCGTTACGTGCTCGACGTACTGCTTGCGAATCTCCTGGAAGCGCTTGCTGTCCACGATGTAATAGTCGCGGTCGGGCAGCGAGAGGCCGCTTTGCCCAATGACGGCAATCTGCTTGGAAGAGTCCTTGTTGTCCTGCTCGACGCCAAAACGGAAGAGCGGCGCCGCACTACCCTCGGCCTCCAGTTCGCCCATCAGAGTGGCCAACTTGTGGGCGTTTTTAAGGCGCGCGATGCGCTTGAAGGCCGGCTCCAGCGGCTGGAGAGCCTTCTGCTCAATCAGATCGGTGTTCATGCAGGCCGCAAAAAAGTCGCCATACTGCTTTTCCAGCGGGCTCCTGGGAGTGCTGGCCGCCGCATCCAGTTCCTCCCACAACAGATAGCGGTTGCGCTCTTGCAGCAGCGAGAACGACCGCGCCCAGCGCACCTGATCGGCCGGAATGGGATTGCTCTTGACCCAGTTGCCGCAGGCGTACTGGTAAAAATCCGTGCAGGGATCGGCAGTCTTGTCGATGGCAGATAAATCGAAGCTCTTGATGGCCGCGGGCGGCGCGGGCTTCGAGGCATCAGGCGCCTGCGCCATCACCGAAGCAGCAGCCAAAATCAAAATTGGTGTGAAACGAAGATCATTCATCGAATCTCCTCTTAAAAAAAGCGCAATTCGTCCAGCGTTTTCACACATCGAGCGCCAGCGGGTCATGCCAGGATCAAATGAGCGGCAGCCAGCTGAGTGCAGGCTGCATCGCTTAGGATCTGCCCGGCTTGCCGCGTCATGTTATGTCAGCAATGAACCCGCTAACTTGCTAACCTGCTATCACCGCGAAGCGGTGGCTAACTTGCTAAATGGTAAGCCAGTTCTCGCGAGTCCTGGCGAAAAGATGGAGAATGCCCGGCTCTCAACCAGCTTTGTTCATGAGGAGACTATCACGGAGGGCGAGGTGGCTGTCGAAAGTAGCCGGAATATATCGCACTCGATGTCCACAAAATTGCAATGACGTGCGTTTCCCATATGAGAGCAACATGGTTCTGTCACGTTTCCATTCAAGCTCTCAGGAAGAAAGGACTTCATGAACGATCCGCAATCGGAGTACAAACGGCTGATTGCCCCTGTCGAGGATCGAATGATTCGCGCGATATGGCGCATTGTTCGAGATTCCAACGACGCGGACGATGCCCTCCAGGAGGCTCTGCTTATCGTCTGGAAGCGATGGAGCCAGGTCCAAAAGCACCCAAACCCGCATGCTCTGGTTTTACGCATCTGCATTCATTCGGCTTATGACCTGCTTCGGCAGAAAACCCGTCGCCTGAAATGGCAGGATACGAGCGCCATCCCGGAGGCAATTCCAGACACAGCGGGCTCTCTCGCCCAAAGGGCTTCCGGCCATGAACAGAATGAGCAGGTGCTTCAGGCAATCGGAAAATTGTCAAAGAACCAGGCTCAAGCGATCCTGATGCGCACGGTCGAGGAGATTCCCTATGCCGATATTGCATTGGCCATGAGTTGCCGCGAAGCGACCGTGCGCAAACACGTAGCGCGTGCGCGGACCAAGTTGCGCGCACTACTCTCCCACCTGATTCCTGCTGTCCAAAAGGAGAATGTCCATGCCTGATACCAATGACGAACTGAATGAATTCGTAAAAAGGAGCACTCAAGTGGAAGTTCCAACTGTTGTAGCAGAGCGTTTGCATCGCAGGCTTACGGAGTTCCGGGCACGGGTCGAGCAACGGCCGCCGAGCCGGCTGCTAGCGCTGGCGTATTCATTGATTCATCCCGCTTCATTTCGTGTGCCCTTGATGACAGCGGCCCTTCTTGTTGTTGTCATCACGCTGGCGTTCATTCCAAGAGGATCGAACGCCGGCCGTGTTTACGCGGCTGCGGCCACACAACTCAGGTCCGCCCACTCGCTTCAGTACACGGTCGAAATCGCGCCTGGCGCGGAGGTTGATTTCGCGTATCTAGCTCCGGGCTTTCGCCAGATCAAACTCTCCTGGGGCATGGAAATACGCTCCGACGGCAGCGGCAGGCAGATGATCCTGATGCATCTCACAAAAAACTACATTGTGGACAAGGAAGAGCAGAACGAGGTTCCCGACCTCGTACAGCAGCTTAAATTGCTTCCCAAAACGCCGGATCAGTCCATCGGCGAACAATGGCTGGGTAGCAGAAAGCTGATGGGCTACCGTGTGCGTCCGTCAAAAAGTGATATGCCTGGCGCGATCCTGGGACTCAGTGCGCTCGACTTATGGGTGGATGCGGCCACGGGAAACCCCGATCACGTCGATCTTTCGATTCAGGAACCCAACAAGCCGCTCTACCAGATGCACATCAAGAACATTCGCATTGATGCGGAGATTGATCGCTCGCTCTTTGATATGAATCCACCGGCTGGGTACACGAAGTTTGGTGCAGAAACAGCTCAGCAGCAAGCCGATCCGCACAGTCTTCATGTAAGCACTCTGAGACCGGAGATTAAGCAAGCTGGTGCGCTGACAGCAGTGGTTCTGCCCATGCAAGGATCGTTCACTCAAACTCGGACAGCGGATCATGCCGTCCAGGAGCAACTGGAGAAAATCGGTAAGCAACTGGAGAAGAACGGTATCACTCCGGATGGACCGGCTTTTGGACGATATGACCCTCAGCGTAACTGGGTGGCAGGTTATCCGGTGCCGCCCGGAACCCGCATCGAGGCGCCATTTGAGATCATCACCTTGCCTGAAACTTCTGTGGCTTCGGTTGTCGTGACCGGACCATGGGGTCAGGAGTTCGACAGCCCCTGGGGTCATGACCCCGGCAGCCGTTGGGCAACTTTCGTGATGTGGATTGGGAGGCAAGGTTATGCGCTCGCCGGACCGCCCATGGAGTTCTGGTCAGGCGACAATGCACACCCGCAGGCTCAAACCACCGAGATGCGAATCGCCGTAACCAGGGCCAAGTAAATTGCCCTGAAAAAACAGCAAGCCTGACCTTCAGTGCGCTTTCAGCACGCGAAGGCAGGGGTTTTCTGACAGAGAGCACATTTCATATCTGGGCGGGTCATTTCCGTCTCAGATGGCGGCTTGCAAGGCCGCATGGCAAACTTCCGCCAGCCGCCCCACGCCCTCCCGTATCTGTTCCGGCGTTGCATTGGAGAAGTTCAGCCGCATGAAGCGCTGGCCGCTCGAATCGGGGAAGAAATCCCGCCCCGGCACAAAGAGAACCTTGCGCTTGAGCGCCTCCAGCATCAACTCGCACGTGTCCACACCCTCTGGACAGGTGACCCAGAGAAACATACCTCCCTCGGGATGTGTCCACGTAAATCCCGGCGGCATCGTCTCCCGCAGCGCCGCGTCCATGATCGAGAAGCGTTGCCCATACGCCCGCCGGATGCGCTCGACGTGGACCTCACTGTCGAAGTCGGTCAGATAGCGATGAGCAATCCGCTGGTCCAGGTTTGACGTGTGCAGATCGGCCGCCTGCTTGACGATGGTCAGCTTGCGGCGAATCTCCTCAGAAGCGACCACCCAGCCAATCCGCAATCCCGGCGCGATGGTCTTCGAGACAGTGCTGAGGTAAATCACAAGTTCTTCCGAGTCCAGCGACTTGATCGGTGAAACCGGCTTGCCTGCGTAGCGCAAAGCGCCGTAGGGATCGTCCTCCAGCACAATCAGCCCGTAACGCACGGCGATTTCGTAGAGCTTGATCCGGCGCTCCGCGGTCAGAGTCACGCCCGTAGGGTTCTGGAAACTGGGAATCGTATAGAGGAACTTGGGCCGCTCACGCTCGATCAGCTCCGGCAACGCCTCTGGAATCAGGCCTTCCGCGTCGGTGGGCACAGCGGCAAAGCGAACCTCATACGTTTGAAAGGCCTGCAAGGCCGCCATGTACGTCGGGCTTTCGGTCAGCACACAGTCGCCCGCATCGAGAAAGATCTTGCTGACCAGGTCCAGCGGCTGCTGGGAGCCGGTCGTGATGAGAATGTCGTCTGCCGTACATCGGATGCCGCGTCGGCGCGATTCCGCCGCAAAACACTCGCGCAACGGGGCAAAACCCTCGCTGGGTCCATACTGCAGAGCGCCTGGGCCGCCGGTGCGCAGCACGCGCTCGCAGGCAGTGCAGATTTCTTCTACAGGAAAAAGTTCCGGCGCGGGAAGGCCGCCCGCGAAGGAGATGATATCGGCCTGCTCGGTGACCTTGAGAATTTCACGAATCGTTGATGGGCGCATGGCGCCCATCCGGCGCGCAAACCGTATCTTCATGCTACTTTCCTGCTTCTCATTCTGAATTGCACGCAATTATGATACCGCTTCTGCTTGTCGAATCAGTCTATCAGGAAAACTCATTTGGCGGCGCCGGCCTATGAACGGGCTTCCGCTATCCCGGACGGCTTTAATCCCTTAAACAGAAGCCAGAAACTCAGCGCTATATCGAAGAGGCCCATCGGCGAATCGAACCACCCCAGGCCCACAATCTTGTCGAAGCCGGGATTGATGAAGAGTGCGAAGCAACACGCCACGGCAAATGCCGACGAGACGACGCCGAAGGCCGCCAGCGATCGAGGAATATAACGCGACTTGAACCACAGGCAGGCGCAGGCTGTGGATGCCAATCCCCAAAACAGCAAGCCAACATAATAGCCGTCAAAGCCCTTGTGGAGATAGAAACTCGCCAGGGCCTGCAATTGGTCTGCGCTAAAAGCTTGCAAGGGATCGCCGCCATGCAAGAGGCGCAGGGCGTCAAAGAGGTTGAGCGTCATCACCAGCCACATGAAGTCCCAAACCAGCCACCAGAAGGCTCCAAGCAAAGCGAGGCCCTTGTTGACCGGCTTTAGAACCACGTAGAGCGCCGTGAGAAGTACGCTAACGCCCACGCAGAAAAAGAGATTGCCGGCGATGCATATACGATAGGGTAGTTCGTGCGCCATGATATTCCGAGCGGTTTCCGCGGCATTGCCGGTGGTTAGACGCCAGAGAATGCCGTAATGGATGTAAACAACGGTCGCGAAGGTGAGCAGATAGGCAATGGCCGTCACCTTTGCAGCCGTTCGTTGTGATTTGTCGATAGAGCTGGTGGTCATTTCTTGCCTCCGGAGTCATTGGGTAGGATGAGAAGGCGATTAGCGCTGGAATAATCGCCCCAATCATAGTAAACGGCTGGCAGGAAAGAATATTGTATTGGCCTGCATTTGACCGGGAAGCAGCCTCCTCGGGACCATCCAGCTCGCATCCGCGTGAACGTGTCGATGGGCGAGGCATCCGCAGCCTGGTTCGATGTCCGTCGCAGTCTCGCAAAATATTTTGCGAAATCCACAATTCTGTCTTGACAGGCATCATCCACAGCACTATACATAGTTATACGAGGTATAAAGCTATGGCAATTCAAAGAGCGCTACCCGCCGAAGGCGACCAGCCGGATCGCTGGGAGGCGCAACTGCGCAAGGGCGCCGTGGAGATGGCGGCTCTGGCCAGTCTTTGGCAGGGTCGCCTCTACGGCCTTGAAATCATTCGCTTTCTGGAGAGCCAATCGCAACTGGCGCTGGCGGAAGGCACCATCTACCCCATCCTCAACCGGCTCAAAGCCGAAGGCTTGCTCACCTCCGAGTGGGTGGAGGCCGAGGCCGGACATCCGCGCAAGTACTATTCGCTGACCGACGCCGGACGCCAGCGCCTTCGCCAAATGGCCGAGGCCTGGACCGGCTTTTCCGCTGGCCTGAGCCGATTGCTCGAACCCGTACTCCACCCCACAGACAAAGACCTGTCTGCGGGGACCCCGGTAGTGCAAAAAAAGGAGTTTTTCCCATGACCGCCGAACAGCAGATCGACAACTATTTGACCGCTCTTCGCACCCATCTAGCCTCTCTCACCATCGCTCAGCGTGAGGAGATTGTCCGTGAAATCCACGCCCACATTCGCGACTCCGCCGAGCAAACCGGCGCTTCCGTTGAAACGGTCCTTGCCCGCCTTGGGCCGGCTGAGGAATTGGCCGCGCAGTACCGCGATGGGCTGCTGATCCGCCAGGCGAGCCACAGCAACTCGCCCATCGTGCTGTTGCGTGCGACGCTCCGGTTGGCAACTAAAGGCGTCTTTGGCATTCTGGTCTTTTTTCTGGGATTGTTCGGCTACATGATAGGATGCGGGTTATTTCTGACCGCCGTGATCAAAGCGATCTTCCCTGCGAATGCCGGTATGTGGTTCAAGAACGGTTATTTCTTGTTCTGGGGAGCGAGTAATGTGCCGCCGGGGCCTCCCGCATACGAAGTTCTTGGGTGGTGGTGTATTCCACTGGCGCTCTTTACAGGTAGTCTTATCCTGGTGTTCACCACCGCGGCGATTCGCGCATTTCTGCGCGTTTCTCAGAGCTGGCAATCGAAGCTGTAACGCCAGGGCCGCGTATGCCGCGAAAACGGGAATAGGGCTGATTGATTTCGCTGGGAGTCCCAGCCTGCAATCAGCCCCCGCCGCCCCGGTGCTACAGTGGTTTTGTTCCCACTTTTGTTGCCGGAGTCTCTCTTCTTGCTGAGTTGTCGCTCACTGCTCGTGGCCGTACTCGCGTTTCCCGTCGTCGCTCAGGCCGCTGCGCGCGTGCAGGCCGCGCCGGTACCGCCGGAGATGCGCTCGACCGCCTTCACCGTCACCGTGAACGGCCAGACGGTGGAGGTGGCGCACGCCGCGGCGAGTTACGAATTTGTCAGCTTCGACGGGAAGGGTCCGTTTGATGTTGCCATCACCGCAGCGGAGCCGGGCTTCTGGGAGAAGGGCGTGGACATTCAGCCCTGGCGGCTGGGCCTGCGGCCGGTGCGCGATGGCCAGACCATCCGCTTCCGGCTCGCGGGGCCGGCCAAGCTCTCCATCTCCCGGCCCGGAGACTTTCTGAACTACGGCAAAATGCTCTTTCTCTTTGCCGGCGCGCCGCCGCCGCCCATGCCGCGCAAGCAGGCGATCCACGCCTACTTGCCGGGCGTCTACCACGAAAGCCTTAATCCTAAAAGCGGCGAGACCCTATATCTTGCGCCCGGCTCGTACTTCTATGGCAGCCTGAATCTGTGGAAGGTGCATGACGTCAAGATTCTGGGCCGGGGAACGATTGTTTACGAAGGCACACAGGACCCCACCAGCGACGAGGGCTGGATGCAGAAGCCCGACTGGCATTGCATCGGCGCTCTGGAGGCCCACAACATCGAGATCGACGGCCTGACCTGCATCGTGCGCGCCCGGACCTGGTCGATCCAGATGAAGGATTCCACCAACTTTATCTACAACGATCTGCGCGTGATCGGCGGCAACCCCGGCAACGCCAACCAGGATGGCATGGACTGGCTGGGCGGCGGCGACGCCACCGTGCGCGACTCCTTCCTGCGCGCCTCGGACGATGTTTTTGCCCTGCAAGGCAACTGGGACGGCTACACCGACGAGCAAATTCTGCGCCCCGGCCACGATGTGCAGAACATTCTCATTGAGCACAGCGAACTGTCTACCAGCATCTCCAACATCGTTCGCGCCGGCTGGCCGCGCAAGACCTTCAACTCGCGCAACTTCACCCTGCGCAACTCCGACATTCTTCACGGCGGCATCGGGGCCTGCGGGCAAACCTTTGGCCTCTTCGGCTTGTGGGGAGCAAACGGTGCCAAAGGCATCCACTCCGATTACACTTTTGAGAATCTTTTTTTGGATAACTGGTACTCGCTGGTGCAGATGGAGCAGGAATACCCCGGTTTGCATGGCTTCACCTTCCGCAATATCTGGGCGCTCGACCAGCCGCCACTGGCTGATTCCACCATGACCGGCGACGTGGCGGGCGTGATCTTCGACAATGTGAAGCTCGGCCAGAGGCGCGTGGAGAGCGATGCGGAGCTGCCGCTGGCGGTCTCCGGCGGCGCGGCTCAGGCTCAGTTTGTTGCTCCGCACGGGCCGCTGGCGGCCTTCACGGTGGACCCGCCGGTCTTCGCTCCGGGGGATAGTGTGACCTTTACCGCCCAGCCTGCGCCGAAGACGCGCTATACCTGGCTCTTTGGCGACGGGACGCAGGCCACCGGCCGCCGCGCGCGCCATCGCTTTCCGGATGCCGAAGGAACCCAGCTCGACGGCGCGGCCAGGGGAGCGGGCCGCTTCCGGGTTCTGCTTCATGTGGAGGATGACGCCGGCAATCAGGACTGGGCCGCGCAGGGAGTGGTGGCTGTTGGTCGATGGCGCGACGCTCTCTCCCCGATGGGCGCACTGCTGCCCGGACTCAGTTGGCAAATCTTCCCCGGCGAATGGACCGAGCTGCCCGATCTCAGCACCCAGCGCGCGGTCTTTGCCGGCGAGTCGCCCAGCCTGCACGCGGATGCGCAGGGCTTTACCCGCTACGCCGCCGCATGGGACGGCTTCCTCGACATTCCCGCCGACGGCGGCTATACCTTTCATCTACTGGATCGCGATGGCGCGCGGCTGGCGATCGACGGCATGGAAGTGGCCAAAACCGGCCCGCCCTTTGCCCAGGTCTGCGGCTCGCCGGGCAACGCCATGCGCTATGATCGCGGCTCGCTGGGCCTGCGCGCGGGCATGCATTCCTTTCATTTGGAGGGCTTGCACTCGGCCAGTGAAGGCTCGCCGCGACTGCTCTGGGAAGGCCCCGCGCTGCCGCTGACCGACGTGCCTCCGGCAGCATTCAGCCATCCAAGGCAGGATGCGGTCAAGGCAGGGAACAGGAATTAGAATCCACTCATCAATCTTTTCGGCTCAGAATTCCGCGAGACAGAAACGGTCCCGGCTTGGCTTTGAAATATCCATGAGTGCATTGGCGATTTTGCGCCAATTGAAGACCTCTGCTGAAAGAAGTAATATGCACGCAGAAGGGAGAGAAAGTGCGCGTCTTCTTCAACCGCTACAGCAAGGCCATCTTCGAGAAGAAATTAGTGGTTATTATTCCCATCCGACTTCGAAAACGCCTGTGGATGCTCCTGGATGCCAATAACTGCAACTTCCAGATTCGGTCGGATACCGGCTATGAATCATGGACCGACACATTTACTGAGACGAAGTCTACCTTGCGGCTTGCCTACGGAGAAGACAAGCTGGAAGCACGTCTGCCAAACGGCAATCGCGGGCCAGTCAACTCGCTTCAGGAATTTTTCGATGGGTGCTATCCGTCACAGGTACTAGATGTCGTCGAAGCGTTCTTGCAGTACCAAGCTGACAAGGATTCTTTCACGAGATCCGTGAACGAAATGTTCGAGGATGAAAAGTGTCCATGGCGCTTGGACGACGGCGAGTTCTTCGCGGTGGACGAGACGTTCATGGGTATGAGGCTGACCGAACTGGCCGAGCAGAGTCTGAAGACGAAGTCATTTCACGGGGCTTATGAGGAGTTCAGGGAGGCGCGCCAAGATTTACTGGCCGGGGACACCAAAGGCTGCATCTCGAATGCGCAAAAGGCATTCGAAAGCGCATTGAAGACTCTACTTGGCACGGATAGAGGGAACGCTAGCAACCTCATACGCCAGTTTGTCGCTGATGGTCACGTCAATGATCTGCCGACGGAGTTTAAAGCCTCGTTTGGCGAGCAGGTGCTTATGAGTGTCCCAACAATGGGGAATCGATTAGGACGTCATGGCCAAGGAGCGGCGGTGATCAACGTACCTGCCGCCTACGCACAGCTGACCCTGGAAATGGCCGCTGCCTATCTGAATTTTTTGGTGAAACTGCGCCCTCCCGATCCACAACCGGCAGTAGAAAGTACGGAGATCAGCGATGATGACATCCCGTTCTGAGTGCCGGGTGGCGGGTAGCGGAGTTTATGGTAGCTTGGGGTGAGTTGTTCCTGCTTTTATATGAACAAATCTCACAGCGTCTCGAATTACAAAGTACAGGTTCCGCAGGTCCATACGTTCGCCAGCTTCATCGAACCCGAGAGCAAGCCCGATTGGTAGTCCTGGCCGGGATGCGGGTATTCTTTCGTCAGAACTCTGCACATGCTTGAAATGATGCGCAAGGATGTCCACCAATTTGAACTCCAGGGACTCTCCGCACCAGACTTGGCGGAGCTTTGCAGGGCGGACTCCACTTTCTTCCGCGGCACGATCGACAGCGTGGAAGATCGCCACGCAAGCTAAGTAAGCGTGGCGAAATGAACCACTGTTGCCTAGAAAATCGTCGAATGTCGGGTCAACTATGACCTCAAGATATCTGGCGAGCGTCTTCATATTAGATAATGTAGCCGATTACGCTTTGTGCTCAAGCAAAAAGGTTGAGTACTCGGAAGCCGGCCAGTGCGGAACGGTTCCCGCCCCTTGGCCGTCTGGACTGTTAATAACAGCCCAATGCACTCAGCTAGTGTCCGTATGCTTGGCAATCCGGAAAGAATCCGTCAAAGCATAGCAGTAAGCCCCTACACCCCCAGTACCGCCCGCTGCGCCGCAAAAATCTCCTTCAACCCCACCTCCGCCAGATCGACCAGATCATTCAACTGCGCGCGAGAAAACGAACCCTTCTCCGCCGTGGCCTGCGTCTCGATCAGCCCGCCGTCGGCGGTCATCACCACATTCATGTCCACCTCGGCCTGCGAATCCTCCTCATAACACAGGTCCAACAGCATCGCGCCGCCGACCAGGCCCACCGAGGTCGCGGCAACTAATTGTTTCAGCGGCGACGCTTTGAGCGTTCCTGCGGCGACCAGCGCGTTCAGCGCCAGCGCCAGCGCCACCGCCGCGCCGGTAATCGCCGCGGTGCGCGTGCCGCCATCGGCCTGAATCACGTCGCAATCCAGAATAACCGTGCGCTCGCCCAGCGCCTTCATATCAACGACAGACCGCAGGCTCCTGCCGATCAGCCGCTGAATCTCGTGCGTCCGCCCGCCGATCTTGCCCCGCTCGCTTTCTCGAGGTGTCCGGGTGACGGTCGAGCGGGGCAGCATCGAGTACTCCGCCGTCACCCAGCCGCGCCCCGAGTTCCTCAGCCAGCCGGGGACACCTTGTTCAATCGTCGCGCAGGTCAGCACCCGCGTGTTGCCCAGTGTCACCAGCACCGAGCCTTCGGCGGTCTGCACAAAGCCGGGAGTGAGCGTGAGCGGGCGAAGCTCCAGCTGAGTCCTGCCGCCGGGACGATAAAAGGACGAAGCGGCTGTGCCGTTCTCAGAGAGATTCCCAAAATTATTCCCAATATTATTCATGCAGAGATTGTACGGGAAGCGGCTTCCGGGCGTGGCTGTCAAGCCGTCAACGGCCTCGGTTCCAGGACGGGAAACCGCTCCATCTCCCTCCCGTAACAGGAATCCATCCCTAATCCATTGAATCCATGAATCTTACATCCATTACCCTCCAATCCCCAGTTCCATTTCGGGAAGAAATGCTCGTTTGGGCCCGACGTGGACTGTCCTGGAATACGACACTAACTCCCTCCCTTATCAGGAACTTAATCCCGCCGTCCTACTTTGGCACGCCGCGTGTAATAGAAAGGGACAGTTCCCAAGCCCAGGGCAGAAATGGGAAGAGAGAAACAGGGGCTAGGGACTAGGGACTAGGGATCAGGGAATAGATCGGAGTTGTGAGGAATTTGAAACTGACCCCTGTTCTCTGATCTCTGACCCCTGACTTGGAAAAGGAGCGGTTATGCAGCAGACAGGAGAGACGGGGCGATTCACAGGAACCGGGCTGGCGCCATCGGGCCTGGTCGAAGCGGGGCTTGCGGGAGCGGGCCTGGCCGGAAGCGGAGGGTCCGTGACCGAGCGCAAGCGGGTCGAGGCGGTGGTCCAGACGCTGGCCAATCTGCGCGGCCAAAGCGAGAGCCTGGCCGAGGTGGCCCATGACGCGCGGAATATGGTCACGGCGCTGGGACTCTACTGCGATTTGTTAGAGGAGCCGGGGGTGCTCAATTCTGCGTTCCAACACTATGGCAACGAACTGAGGCTGGTGGCTACGGCCAGCCGCCGGCTGGTGGAGAAGCTGGTGGTCCTCGATTTCCGCCAGGGGCCGGCCGCCGATCTCCGCAGCGCAGCCCGGACGGGTGCCGAGCCGCTCGGCGCGGGCCGGCAGGATCGCACCCGCCGCTTTGATCTGATGCCCGCCGAGCCGATCTGCAACCTGGCCGGGGAAGTGCTGGCCAACCGCAATCTGCTGGCGGCCTTGGCCGGTCCCTCCATCACTCTCACCGTGGATGCCGAGGGCGGCACGCTGCCGGTACGGCTGACGGGCGAGGAACTGACCCGGATTCTGGTCAACCTGGTCAAGAACGCCGCCGAGGCGATGCCGCAGGGCGGCCATATCCTGCTTGGCTTGCGCGAGCGCCCGGGGCCGAACGGCGCGGTCGAGGCTCTGGCGCTCACATTGGAAGACAGCGGGCCGGGCATTCCAAAAAAGGCGCTGGACAAGATCTTCGACTCCGGCTACACCACCCACGCCAGCGGCGGTTTCCGGCACGGCGACTGGCCGGCCTCCCATCGCGGGCTGGGCCTGTCCATCACCCGCTCCATTGTCGCGGCCGCCGGGGGCTGCATTCATGCCGCCAACCGCGCCCCGTCCGGAGCCCGCTTCGAGATCGAGCTGCCCGTACGCCCCCGCTGAGGCGCGACAGACGGCCCACAGAAAGTTCCCGGACGGGAAAAAACCTCGTGACAGCAACCACAAAAAAACCATTCACCCTTTGCGCGTGAGGCAATTACAATGCTGGAGACAGTTCTGAGCACGAGAGCCATGGAGTTTATTCCTCAACAACTCGCGGAACAGTCCGCTCGCCTGCACCTGCTGGTGGTCGACGCCGATACCGCGGTCCGCTCGGCCTGCGTTGAGATTGCCGCCAGTCTGGGCTACGCGGTGGAGAGCACCGGCGACTTGACTCAGGCGCGCAGTATGATGCGCGGCTCGACCGCCGACATCCTGCTGGTCAACCTGCCCGCGGGCTCCAACCAGGGCCTGGAGCTGGTCTCCGAGGTCAAGCTGCTCTACCCCCAGACCGCGGTGATCGCGATGACCGCCACTGGTTCGGTCAACGCCGCCGTCGAGGCGATGCGCTGCGGAGCCTCGGATTACCTGGCCAAGCCCTTCGCCATCGATGAATTGTCTACCGTTCTGGATCGCGCCGCCTCCTCGCTGGTCACCGACGCCGCCACCCGCCAGTTGCGCGAGCGGCTGCGCCTCTCGCAGGGGCTAGGCGCGATGATCGGCCGCTCCGGGGAGATGGAAAAGCTCTACCGCATTCTCTCCAAGGTTGCCCAGAGCTCCCACCCAGTGCTGATTCTGGGCGAGAGCGGAACCGGCAAGGAGCTGGTGGCGCGCACCATCCACGCCTACGGGCCTAACTCGCAAAAGCCGTTCCTGCCGGTCGATTGCGGCTCGCTGGTGCCCACGCTGATCGAGAGCGAGCTCTTCGGCTACGTCAAGGGCGCCTTCACCGGGGCCAATCGCTCCAAGGACGGGTTGCTGGTCTCGGCCGAGGGGGGAACGGTCTTTCTCGACGAAATTGGCGAGCTCTCGCTCGACCTGCAAGCCAAGCTGCTGCGCGCGCTTCAAGAGAAGGAGGTCCGTCCCGTCGGCGCCACCCACCGCATCCCCATCAAGGCGCGCATCGTGGCCGCCACCAACCGGGATCTGGCGGTGATGGTGGAAATGGGCGCCTTCCGCAAGGACCTCTTTTACCGGCTCAACGTAGTCAATCTGCGGCTGCCGCCCCTGCGCGATCGCCGCGAGGACATTCCGCTGCTGGCGGCGCACTTTCTCGACCACATCAGCCGCGAGCACGGCGTCAAGTTCACGTTGAGCGACGAGGCCCTGCACACCATGATGCGCCACGACTGGCCGGGCAACGTGCGCGAGCTCGAAAATTCCATCGAACGGGCCTGCGCGCTCTCCAGCGGGCCGATTCTGCACCTGGGCGACCTGCCCACACTGCTGCAGCAGCAGGGTCTCGAGGCGCGGCGCTCGGCTGCCGCCGGAGAACCCGTCGCCGAGGCCGGCTCGCCGCAGTTGACCACGCTGGCAGAGATGGAACGCCAGGCCATCCTGGGAGCGATTCGCGCCCTCAACGGCGATAAGCTCCAGGCCGCCAGGCTGTTGGGCATCGGCAAGACCACCCTCTACCGCAAGCTGAAGGAATACGGCATCGCCGACCCGCTTCGGGAAGAGTAGGCGGCCCGGATTCAAGTCGGGACCGATCGCGCCGATAATCCATTTACGGGAAACTTCACAGGCCCGAAGCGGGAAGAAGAGCCGCGCGGAGCGCAACAGGCCTTGGCAACGGGCTGGCCGATGAGCCAATGAGGAGCTGAGAATGAGCATTCTGATTGTGACCGGAGTCGAAGGCGCCCGCAACTGCGCCGCCGTGGTGGCCATGCAACTGGGCATGGAAGTTGAAGTGGCCGACGGGCGCAAGGCCGCGCTGGGGGCGCTGCGCCGCCGCGAGTTTGCCACCGTCGTGGTGGACGAAACGATGGCCGAGTGCGATCCGGCCTCCGCCGAGGCCATCTGGGAGCACACTGGCCTGGCGATTCCCCTGCAAATCAACTTCGCCCTCTCCGGCGCCGCCCGCCTCGTGCGCGAGATTCGCGCCGCCCTGCACCGCCGCGAGCGCGAGCAGACGCTGGCCCGCCGCGCCGCCGCCGCCGCCATCGAAACCGAGCTGAAATCCACGGTCGCCGGCCTGCTGCTTCACTCCCAACTGGCGCTGAACGGCAGGGAGATCTCCGCACCCGCGGCCGAAAGAATGCGCATGGTCGCCGATCTGGCCGGCAGCCTGCGCCAGCAGTTGAACTCGCCGATGATGGCCCGCGGCGACACCGCCGCCTGAGGACTGGCCCTTTCGACTACGCTCAGGGCAGACTCTCCAGGCGGAACCTGCGGTGCGGCTGACGGCGCTTGTACGCCATGGGCCTCGTACGGTCTGCCTGCGCGCTGCGGGATGGCTCTCCCGCTCCGCGGGCATGTGGCCCAGGTCCGACCAACAAAGTTGGGTTCCGCCCCAGCTCCGGATTTTCGGACCTTGTATCTTCTCTCCGAGGCGTGAGGGTGGGTTCACGATTTGGCGGTCAGGCCGTTCGGACCAGGGATACCACGAACCTCAAGCCATCGGGAATCGCGAAACTTTATTTAGGAGATGCGCTGTTCGATACGGTTGTGCAATTGACATGCGGATACAATGGGGGCGGATGGGTGGGCGCGTCGCCACTCTCCAGGGACTTCCCCCTATGGTTTCTCTTGCAAACTCATCTTCTCCCGTACTGAGCCCAGGCCTGAGCGAGGCAGCGTCCCGCCCCGCGGCGGCGCGGCTTCAGGTGCGCATGGGCCGCGCCGTTTCGGTGGGCGAGGGCATCAACTGGCTGACACTGGTTGTCCTGATCGTTTTTCATCTGGGCGCGGTGGCGGCGCTCTTCTTCTATACCTGGCAGCGGCTGACTGTGATGGCGGCGCTGTATGTGCTGGCCATCAACGTGGGCATCGGCATGTGCTACCACCGCTTGCTGACCCATCGCGGCTACCAGGTTCCCAAGTGGCTGGAACATAGCATGGCCGTCTGCGCCACGCTCTCGCTCGAAGGCGGCCCGATCTTCTGGGTGGCCACCCATCGCGTGCATCACCAGTTCAGCGACCGCGAGGGCGACCCGCACACCCCCCGCGAAGGCGCCTGGTGGTCGCACCTCGGCTGGATTGTCTGGGGCAACGCATTGCACGCACAGACCGCGCTTCTGGAGCGCTATGTTCCCGACCTGAGCCGCGACCGCTTTTATCTCTGGCTGAGCCGCTTCCACTGGATTCCGATCACCGCCAGCGGCGCGCTGCTCTTCGGCCTGGGCTGGCTCGGGGGCGGCTGGCAAAACGCCGTGGGGATGCTGCTGTGGGGCGGCTTTCTGCGCGTGACGCTCGGCCTTCACGCCACCTGGCTGGTCAATTCGGCCACGCACCTGTGGGGCAGCCGGCGCTTTGATACGCGCGACGACTCGCGCAACAACTGGTGGGTGGCGCTGGTGACAGGCGGCGAGGGCTGGCACAACAACCACCATGCGCATCCTGTCTCGGCCCGCCACGGCTTTGCCTGGTACGAAATCGATCCCAACTTCTGGGGCATCTGGCTGCTGGCCAAGTTTGGACTGGCGCGCAAGATTCAGGTGGCGAAGTTCGATCGCGCGAATCCAAGACCGGCGGGGATCTGAATCGAAACTACTTGCCCAGCTTGGCTCGCACCCACAGCACGGCAAAGGTCGGCAGAGCCATGACCAGCACCAGCACTCCAGCGGGAAAGCCTACATAGCGGTAGCTGTCGGCATAGCTCACCGCGTGATGGCCCAGAACATTCCACCCAAGCAGCGCGAAGATGGCGATAGTCGTCGTGGCAAAGAAGGTGAAGAAGGCCGCCGCGAAGGCCAGCAGGAGACTGGTGAAGAATCCGAATCCCCGCAGCGGGAATCCGAAGACCTTTCCGCCTTCGTTTTGATCCGATTGCGCCATATGGGTAGCCTCTGTGGTCTAGAATACTGTCTTATGGCGAGCAGCGCACAAGTCGAGCTTTGGCACGCGGAGAAGGTGGCCACGCAGGTGGCCGTGACCCAGGCTCCCAACGGAATTCATTACGCAATGTGGGGCGAGACGCGCGTCTCGGATGCGGACCTGGAGCGGCTGGTGGGCGCCGTGCCGGCCACGCTTTCGGCGGCGCTCGACCACCGCGCCTATTACTTCGTCCCGCTGGCCATCGCCGACACCGACGAGACGATGGTTGCGCCCGGCTATACCGTCGATCTGGGCGACCGCGCCATCTGCCATCGCAACGCGGCCTTCGGCTCGACCGAAGCGGTTTTTCTCTCCACGCGGCTGGTTGAGGACCGCTTCGGCCTGGCCTTCGAGTTCTTCATCAATGTGGCCCACAACTTTGTCGAGGCCGCGGGAGTTCCGGAGAGCTTTGCCGCGCTGGCCTGGCTGCAGGCCGATGCCCAGGTGCGCGGCGAAACCAGCCAGGATGCCTGGGAGACGCGCCGCCGCGCCCAGGACAGCCACGGCGGCAACCAGAGGAGCATCGACGAGCGCGCCCGCAGCGCCTACTTCGAGTCGGCCTTCTCCGATGCGCTGGCGATTTATATGCTCTCGCTGGCCGTGGACTTCGACTATCACGACCTGCGCGAGCGCGACTACCCGCTGCTGGCCGCCCCGGCCCTCGCCGAGCGTCTCCGCCATGTGGCCAGCCTCTTCCCCGCGAATTCCGGCTACGAGTTCCAGGTGCTCTACCGGCGCAAGGGCTAGGGCTGCAATCACCAGCATCTCCACGAAAGGATTTGACAAGATGAAGCGACTCGTTGCTGCCGTTAGCATTGCCGCAATCTTTTGCGGCTTGAGTGTTTTTGCACAAACCGCGAACCCACCCACCGGAAAAGTGAACGATTGGTGGCACGCAGTCTATCTCACGCAGCCACTCAATAGCCCCGACGCAAAGAAACTTCCTCTCCTCTCCGTCAGCGGCAACCGGTTCGTTGATCCCACCGGCAAGCCGGTTTTGCTGCGCGGCGTCAACATCGCCGATCCCGACAAGATCGAAAGCCAGGGGCACTGGAACAGAGACTTATTCGTCAAGGTCAAAGCGACCGGAGCCACGGTGGTTCGCATTCCCGTTCACCCGGTCGCATGGCGCGCACGCGGAGCCAGGAATTACCTTGCCCTGCTCGATCAGGCCGTGCAGTGGTCTACCGAACTCGGCATGTATGTCGACATCGACTGGCACTCGATCGGCAATCTGAAACAAGGCCTCTTTCAGGACCCGATGTATGAGACAAGCCTGCCGGAGACCTTCAACTTCTGGCGCACGATGGCCGCACGCTACAACGGAAATCACACCGTTGCGTTTTTCGAATTATTCAACGAACCGACGCTTTTCGGCGGCACACTCGGATCGATGACCTGGGATGAATGGCGCGAGATCAACGAGGAGATGATCGCGCTGATTCGCGCCACGAACCAGGAGGCCATTCCGCTTGTCGCCGGTTTCGACTGGGCCTATGACCTGACGCCGCTGCGCGACAGTCCCATCCGTGCGGAGCGCATCGGATACGTCACCCACCCCTATCCCAACAAGAGATCAAGGCCGTGGCCGTCCAAGTGGGAAGAGGACTTCGGCTTCGCCGCCGACCGCTATCCGCTCATTGCAACCGAGATAGGCTACAGTTCCCAGTACGGCTCCAAGGAAGCGACTGCCGCGTACGGCGCCGACATTCTCAGTTATCTTGAATCCAGGAAGATCAGTTGGACTGTATGGTGCTTCGATCCCGATTGGGGTCCGAGCATGATCTCTTCATGGGAACCATTCGAACTGACCGGCGAGGGCCAGTTTTTCTCCGATGCGATGCACGCCAAGGCGGCTTCTTCCTCGCCGGAAACGGGTAAATAAGCCGGCGTCCAACTGTCTGCCGGGATGGGGCAGCCGGGCAGGAAAACCGTGATGGCAAAGGCTTTATTTTATTGAAACTGTGAAGCTATCCGTCACCGGTTTACCCCCAGAATGTACAGCTGCAGGTCACCGGTTTCGAGGAAAGTGGTGCATGGTAGCTGTCCGGTTTTACCTGCATTGGTGACCTATAGCTGTCCACATTTACCGGGAATGGCTGCGGGGACGTCATCAAAAAAGTTGAAGTCGTCCGGGATGGCGGGACTCCGGGGTGTTTGCGGGCGAAGATTTGGCGTTTTTTCTTGACTATGGTTGGTCAAGTTTTATCAGGGGTCAGGGGTCAGGGGTCAGGGCCCAGGGACTATGGAATAAGGTCAACGGGGCGGCTGGGTGGGCAGGCCGGTGGCTGTGGGGAGGATGGCGCGGTAGCTGGCATCGAGAGCGGGACCAAGAAGAAGGATCGCGGCTATGCGGCGGACGACCTGGGAGAAGTAGGCGGCCTCTTCGGCGTGAAGGGCGCGATGGAGGAGCGGCGAAGCGGGTTCCGGAGTGAACTCGCGGTAGCTGAGCCACTTCTTGAGGACCTGATAGCCGCCGAGAGTGTAGTTCCAGACGTTGATGGGGACGGCTGACCAATGGGCGTCGCCGTTGAGATAGACATCGACACAGGTTTCGCCGAGGAGAGTGAGGGCGGATGCGAGGGTGAGGGCCGGTCGGGGTGAACCGTCCTGGAATTCGGGCTGCTCTGGCCGAAGGACAACCGCAGGTCCTTCGACTCCGCTGAAAAGCGCGTCGCTCAGGATGACAGTTTGTTGGGAGAAACTGCTGACAGATTGGGCGGCGGCGAGCGCGGCCAGTTTCTCGCGCTCGGATTCGGTCCAGGGGCGTTCATGGGTGAGGCCGCGACCGGGCATGACGGTGCTGCCCTGGCCCTTGTGGCCCCATCCGGCGGTGAGCTTGAGGGCTTCTTCGAGGTTGGGGTCGAGCGGGAGCTTGAGGGCGGCGAGAAAGGACCACTCGGCGGTGAGGTTGACGGCTGATTCGGCGTCGAGGAGTTCGGCGAGTCGGCGGCCCAGGGCGGCGGAATGGGTCATCAATTCGGCGTTGGCGGGGAGCGGGATGCGGGGCCAGTCGCCTAACAAGGCACCGGCGTTTTCGATGCGATATTGCGGAGAGTGCATTGCAGCAAGAGCATGGAAGAAGACATCACGAGTGCTCGGGTGACCGGGATAGAGAGCTATCATACTGCTGGCTATGTTGTCATATTCTCGATCTGGTTTTTCGGTATCGAAGAGCGATTCCTCAAAAATTTCGAGCGGGAAAACACTACTTC
>Ga0326727_10004218_pt1 | contig 43844 bp, 36 predicted proteins | sample MB2enrmetagenome_FD_207643 | JGI IMG/M metagenome (GOLD analysis project Ga0326727, IMG submission 207643) | Lab enriched peat soil microbial communities from McLean, Ithaca, NY, United States - MB29MY | ecosystem: Environmental > Terrestrial > Soil > Wetlands > Peat | place: USA: New York... | reverse complement strand
CGTCCGACAGGATGCGCTTGTTCCCCTGGGTCTTCAGGAACTGGATGTGATCGAGCACGTGTTCGAGCGAGGCGTTGGCCTCGCTCAGAGCACCGAGCGCCTTGTCGAGCACGCTGCCATAAGACTCTGTCGCGTCGTTCAGCTTGCCCAGCAGGTAGCTCCAGCGAGATCTCTCGGGGACGAAGAAGCCGTCATAGTAATCTGGGTTGTCCCCGTACGTGGCTTCCGCGTCAGAGACCGTCATGCCCCGACCCGTCTTCTCTCCCACGATCCTCTCGCGCTCCCCTTCGAAGACGTCCGAACACCGCTTCAGAAAGAGCATTCCGAAGATGTAGTCCTTGTATGTCGCTGCATCGAGGCCCTCCTGCCGCAGGCGATCGGCCGCCGAGTACAGATGGCGTTCGAGCTTGGACAGGGAAAGGCGTGGCATATGGTGGTTCCCCCCTGCGCGACGCCTGATGGCGCCGCTCGGCAAGTCGCAACGATGGTATCACGTTATTGGAGATTCTGGAAGCTACTAGGAAGCTACGGGCTTTGCTATTATTGTTCGACGGTGCGATGGTCAACAAATAACAAGCGCTTCCGGAATCTGTGTGGGTGGGAAACGGGGCCTTTTCTGGCGGCAATCGCTTGAAATGGCCTCTTTTGGGCCGAATTCCGAGGGCGAAGCTCATTCTCAGAGCCATCAGCAGCGAGTTTCCGGCCCACACATTCCTTCCCCCCTTCGTAACCGTATTTTCTTTGTGGCAAAACAGTTAGAACAAAAAATGCTCAAATTTCACCCACACGAGTTCTGGTAGAGCCAACTTTGTAAACTTTGTTACAATTGGTGCGGAAAACTCATGACTTGGATGCCTAATCCTAAGAAAGATGATATTCCACGCAGAGTAGACTGCATTTGCCGTGGATCCAGAGGATGAGCTCGCGTAAAGCCCTGCGTTGCTTTCATAAGTGCCTTCCAAGAAAATATGCATCAGCCAATTGCGGCGCAGAAAGGCGCAAGTGAAATCGGGACTCCGACAGCCCGCGCCCAACGCATAGTACAGCCCAGCAGGCAAGGTTCCAGATCCCCGGTAGTCGGCATTGCCGATAAAAAACCCGTAGCCAATACGACCGAGAGGGTAGAAAGTGATGGGAGCTATTTGGAGAGGAAGACGGAATAACAGAAGGAGACTGTCAAGGCCGAAGTCGCCCTGGTAAAGCGTTTGAGACCCGAACTGGATCTGCGCTCCCAACCCGATTTCTGCGAATGGAGCGATCTCATAAATAAAACCAACGCCGTCCGCTACGCCAGTATCAACAGCGATACTTTGATTCGACAGTTGAAGGCTCAGGAACTCTTCGAACCAGAATCCATCAGCGGAAGCTCTTGCGCAGAAAACTGCGCACGGTAATAGGAGAGTCCAAATTGCGTATATCCTTTTCGTGCTGAACCTTCTTAACGCGCCTTGTTGCTGAAACCGCGCAGTGTCCTCAAGCGGCTAGAGCGTCTACCGCGGTCGTGGCATCCCATCGTATCCTTCAAGCCCCGACTCAACTGCCGCCACTTTACTTCGAGGCCTCCTCGAGTTTTCTATAGGCCTCGGTGCCCTTGACCGTTACACGATTTTGTGCGTAATCAAGAGCCGCTTTTCCTGCGTTGTTTTTCGCCTTTGCATCGGCGCCAGCATCAAGCAGCGTTGTGATCACTTCGGGATTTGGATTGTACATGGCGGCATATATCAGCGGGGTCTCGCCGTGGTTGTCCCGAGCTTCGATGTCTGCGCCGGCATTTAAGAGCGCGGTAATTACCTCGGGGTATTTGTTGTGCTCGGCAGCGCTCATCAACGGGGTCCAACCATCTTTGTCCCGAGCTTCAAGAAGCGCTCCGGCCTTGACAAGCGTCGTGACTACCTCGGGATTCTTGGTGAATGCGGCGGCCCACATCAGCGGGGACCACCCGTTTTTGTCCCGGGCATTAGCGTTAGCGCCCCTTTGGATACCAGCTTGAACGCTCTGAGGCGTTCCGTTTTTTGCAAGCTCGAAGAAGTTCATCTCATGCCCGGGTCCCACCAATAAAGTTCATCTGCGGCCTTCTCAGGAACCTCAAGTTTTGGGTGTTGCTTGCCGCCAAGCGAAAGAGCACAGGTACCTCCGTCTCCCTCCATTCTCTAAACAGTCATTCTCTCAACAGTCGTCGACGTTCCCCGCCTTTGAATCGCTCAACGATTTGCTCTTCCATATTTTTCCTAGCGCCGACAAGGCCTGCGATGCTCACGGATTGAATCTGCATATTCTTCCTCCGCCTCGTCAGCTCCCAGTCAACGGTCCTCTTCAGGCGTTAGTTACGTTTTGAAGTGTTCCTGCCGGAACAATCGCGGCCTCCTCGTCATGGAGGACTTGTTCCTTTGCTGAAAAGGAAGTCTCCTCGCTTTGCTCAATCTTGAGGAATTGGTCCCCATAATGCTTGGCCTCATTACCCATTTTCCTCTAATCGTCGAAGACACATTACAACCAGGCGAGCATTCTTATGGGTAAATAAGAACTGTCTGAAATGACTGTTCTTCAGCAAATAGTCAGTGAGCAATTCAAGGAGGAGACGACAGTATGACAGGCTATAATGGAAACATCGAAAAGTGCGGCCAAAAGACCTTGTCGAAGTTCGGCGTCTTGTTGGCGGCTCCGTGGGATGTTTCACTCCCCGTCACCCATTACAGCTTCTCGAGCCCATACCATCTGCGCTTCGGGGCTTCAGATACCAAGATTTCATGTTTCAAGTCGGTCGTTTCTGCAGCATATTTCGCTTTATCGAGAACCGTATCTATCGGGATCTCCCCCTCGTAATTGTATTCCGCACTTGGCAATCTGTGGGCGGTACCGTCATGAGCAATAATGGTGCGGGTGAATCCCAGCTCTTCCATCGCCGCCTGAAGTGTTTGGTAGTTTTCTTCAGTTGCATCATGCAGTTCGACTCGGGTTGTATAGTGCGCCATTTCAACCTCCCCGAATAGGAATCGGCAAGCCGTACTCTGTCGACTATTATAAGCACGATTGCTTGCGTCCAACAATAAGTGGTTCTTAGCACACGTCCCCGTGGAAAGAGACTCACATGGTTCACTTGGAAGCAACTCTCCAGCCGGTCGACTCCTGGCGTGTCCGGTGCTAGGGAGTGCGAGCAGTGATGCGAGCCGCTTCCCTGAGGTAGCGTCTTTCCATAATGCCCGGAAGCAGAGACCGTGGGACAACCCGTGAGAGGAGAATGTTCGCCCGATGCAAGGCCCCGGGAATGATGAGCTTCCTGCCGCGCTTCCAGGCACGGTACCCCGAAAGGGCTACGGCACGCGCGTCCATTGCGCCTGCAACCGTTGCGATTCCGGCCCGTGCCTGAAACTCGGTGGCCGTGGGGCCTGGGCACACCAGTGTGACCCTTACTCCCGTCGATTTGAGCTCTTGCGCCAAGGCTTCGGAGAAAGAAAGCACGAACGCCTTTGTCGCGTGATAAACCGCGAACATCGGACCGGGGACAAACCCCGCACCTGGCCCGATGTTGACCACGCTGCCTGAAAGGGCCTGCAATCTTCCCGCCGATCGAGCTAATGTTGATAATCCTTCCGGGGATAGCGTCCTTTCGACCCCGACCCCTCCGAAGGAGCTTTACGAATGCCTGGGTGACGATGAGAGGCCCGAGGAGATTCACTTCGAGCTGCCGACGAAATTCGCTGACCGGTTGGTACATAAGAGGGGCAGGTATCGCCACGCCGGCGTTATTCACCAGGCCGAAGAGTGTTTCCCCTTCCAACATGGACTCAACTGCGGAAGCCGCCAACTGCACCGCCTGCGTGTCGGTGATATCGAAGATCAAGGGATGGAATTGCAGCCCAAGCTCCGAGGAAACCCGTTCTGCGTCAGCCTGTTTGCGAACGCTGCCGAACACGCGAAAGCCTTTCTCGACGAGAACTTTCGCCGTCCCCCAACCGATCCCAGTGGAGACTCCTGTAACGACAACCGCCTTCATTGCGTCCCCGCCTTCCTGCCTACGCGGACCCTGCTCAGAAGGTATACGTCGTATACCTTCAATGTCCACAAAGTATATCTTCCATAGCGCTTCGTCAAGGGATATCGTGTAGGGATGCCCTACCCTTCAAAGACCAGCTCTCGAGCGATTCTGAAGACGGCCCTCGGTCACGTCGAGGCATCTGGTCTCGCTGGATTGAACATGCGGGACCTTGCCGTCCGCCTCGGCATCACTCCGCGTTCCCTCTACCGGTACTACCCCGACAGGGCGACCCTCGAAGCAGCCATCGCCGAGGCGGGCCTACGTCGCCTTCGAACGTCCCTCGAAAGAGCGATCAGCGGCAAGGACGGCACGAATGCGGTGCGCGTCGGAGCTAGATCCTACCGGCGGTTCGCCCGGGGGCACCGGCATCTGTACGCAGTCATGATGATGGATCTTCGGGAGACACCGGGTCTGCAGCAGGCGCGAGAGGAGCTGTGGATACTTGTCGTCTCCCGCGCGGAAAAATTAGTCGGCCCGGTCCTCGCGGCGCGAGCTGCCATCGCGCTTTGGGCTTTGGTTCATGGCTTCGTCCAGCTCGAGGAGAGTCTTGGTTCCGGGAAGCCGAAGAACGGATTCGACATCGGTCTTGAAGGACTTCTTGCCGGACTTTCGGATTTGAGCCGCGCGTATCACAAAAGCCCTGCACGGCTTTCGCGTCGAATGCCCGGTGAAGCAGACTCGCACAAGCTCGCGTCCCTTGGACGAAATACTTGATCGTTTCCCTGTCGGACCACTTCGTCGCATTCGCTCCGCCTCCGTCGCTGAGGTCCTGGCCTCCGATGAACTCGCGCGGTTGAACGACCTGAGCGCCTTGGTCCCTGAGTATCCCGGTTGGATGTTCGCCATGCAGCGTTCAGACCTCATGCCAGGAACCCAGCGATCCTTGCCGGCGCGGAACAGCTGAGTTTCCCGCGCATTTTGCCCCGCGGTGTGGTATAATTAAACCGCTCCACAATCACGGCGTGTCCTCAAGGGATGAACATCATGGCGAAACGATCAAAGGTCCTGATCGTCAATCAGGGCTGGTGCAAAGGCTGCAATATTTGTGTGGCGTTTTGTCCGCAAAAGGTCCTGGAACTTGATTCGAACGAAAAAGTAGTCGTCGCCCGCATTGAAGACTGCACCTACTGCGGGCTGTGCGAATTGCGGTGCCCTGATTTCGCCATTACCGTGCAGGACCCCGGCGCATCAATCGCTGCCTCGGTGAAACCGGAGCCCCGGCAAGAGAGCTCAGAACTATGAGCGCCTCACAGAAGAAGACCTCGGCAGATGTGCGGTTTCTGCAGGGCAACGAAGTTTGCGCCGAGGCTGCAATCTACGCAGGGCTGCGCTTTTTTGCCGGTTATCCCATCACCCCGTCTACGGAGATCGCCGAGCGCCTCTCTGAACGACTTCCGAAGATCGGTGGGAACTTTATTCAAATGGAAGATGAGATCGGCAGCCTCTGCGCGGTAATCGGAGCCTCTTTGACCGGCGCGAAAGCAATGACGGCAACGAGCGGACCGGGATTCTCTCTCATGCAGGAAGCCGTGGGTTTCGCGGCAATGGCCGAAATTCCATGCGTCATCATCGATGTCCAGCGCGGCGGACCGTCAACCGGTCTGCCCACACGGGCCGCACAGGGGGACGTGATGCAGGCCCGCTGGGGAACTCACGGCGACCATGCCATAATCGCCCTGACCGCAAGCAATCACCAGGATCTCTTCCGAATCGTCGTTGACTCGTTCAACTTCTCCGAAATCTTTCGAAGCCCTGTCGTCGTGCTCTTGGACGAGGTCGTCGGTCATATGAGGGAAAGAGTGCGCATGCCCGCGCCGGGCGAAATCGAACTCTCCGAGCGGCTGACGACCTCGGTTCCCGGAGGTGTGGACTATCATCCCTACTATCCGCGGGAGGATGGAAGACTCCCCATGTCCGATTTCGGCGGAGTGCATCGATACAACGTGACCGGCCTCGTGCACGATATGTGGGGCTTTCCTTCGGATCGTCCCGACGTGGCGAACGACTTGGTCCATCATCTGGTAAACAAGATCGAGAACCGCGCGGAGTTCTTGCTGCGCTATCGGGAATACCATCTCGATGACGCGGACATCGTTCTTGTCTCGTATGGCTCCTCAGCGCGAAGCGCGCTGCACATCATGGAGAACAGGCGCTCGGTCGGAATGCGGATCGGCCTCCTCGAGCTCCAGACTTTGTGGCCGTTCCCGGAAGAGCTGGTGAGACAGAAGTGCCGAAATGCCCGTTTTGTTATCGTGGTGGAGATGAACATGGGCCAGATCGTTCGGGAAGTCAAAGCAGCCGTCGACAATCCTCAGCGCGTGTTCCTAGCGAACCGCGTCGACGGGACCATGATCACCCCCACCGACATCAAGAACGTGATGCGCATCATCGAAGGCAAGGGGGTGTGACGTGCCGGTAGCGGGGTTTCTGCGAACACGATTCATGCCGCACATCTGGTGCCCCGGATGCGGTCACGGCATCGTTCTCGGCGCACTGCTGCGGGCGGTGGAAAGGATGGGGCTTGACCGAAACAACATGGTGATGGTTTCGGGAATCGGCTGCTCTTCGAGGATCGAAGGCTACGTGGACTTTCATACACTGCATACGCTTCACGGACGAGCGTTAGCCTTCGCCACCGGGGTGAAGCTTGCCCGCCCTGAACTCACTATCCTTGTGCCGATGGGAGATGGGGACGCGCTCGCCATCGGCGGAAACCACTTCATTCACGCCGCCCGCAGGAACATCGACCTGACCGCCATCATCATGAACAATCTGACCTACGGAATGACGGGCGGGCAGTCATCTCCCCTGTCAGGATGCGGCGAGTATGCCACAACTGCGCCTTTTGGAAATCTCGATCGTCCGTTTGACGCGGTGGAGCTTGCCACCGCGGCAGGAGCTACCTTCGTCGCGCGGTCCACAACCTACCATGTCCAGGAGCTTTCGCGCATTCTCGAGCTGGCAATCAAGCATAAAGGCTTTTCCGTGGTTGAGGTCCTCTCTCAGTGTCCGACCTATTACGGGAGGAAAAACGACAGGGGAGATGCGGTCGAGATGTTGAAGTGGTATCGGGACAACGCCATTTCCGTGTCCGCCGCCGGGGATGCCGGCGGAAAAATCAAGGTCGGCGTATTCCTCGACATCGAGAAGCCAGAGTTCGCAGCGTCCTATTCGGTTATGGCAGCCGGCGTAGCGGACGGGGCGAAAAGCGAAGGCACAAAATGATCACACGGTTCGTTTTTTCCGGCACAGGCGGGCAAGGCATTATTACCGCGGCCATTGTGCTCGCCGAAGCCGCCATCTACTACGAGGGTCTCGAAGCCGTGCAGACACAGAGCTACGGCGCGGAGGCCCGGGGCGGTGCGGCCCGCGCGGATGTCATTGTCGCCACTTCTCCGATCATGTTCCCTAAGGTCACGCAGCCGAACGTTCTCGTTTGTCTGAGCCAGGTCTCCTTTGACAAGTACTCGTGGATCGTCAGGCCAGGCGGCTTCGTGCTCATCGACCCGCACTTCGTGCATCGCCGTAACGAGCTCAACTCCCGGTGCATCGAGCTCCCTATGCATTCGAGCATCCTCGCCGCGCAGAACAAGTCGATGAACCTGAACCTCTGTATGCTCGGGGCACTGACCGGGCTCATCGACTTCATTTCAACTGAATCGCTGGAGGAAGCCGTGCGGGTACGATTCGAGAAGCGGGGGGCAACGTCGGCGCTCCAGGCGGTGGAAATTGGCCGTTCGCTAGTGCACGAGGCAGTTGAGGTGTTCTAGCGAGGCTGCGGCAAGACAGCCGAGCCAGCTGCTGCTATCGGTCGAGGATTTCTCGGACCCGGTACGCAAGGTCCTGCCCGCTGAAAGGTTTCAGCATCAGGTCCATTTCCTCGGCTCCGTTAACGTAAGTGCTGATCACTTCTTTTGGATATCCAGACACGAACAACACCTTCAGATCAGGCGTCTGCTCCCGCAGACGGCCGTGCAGATCAGTGCCGTTCATTCGAGGCATGACGACGTCGGTGACAAGAATGTGGACCGCCTCCCCGGACTCCGAGAAAGCCTGCAAAGCGGAAACTCCGTCAGAAGCTTCCAGCACCTTGTAACCAAGGCTTCGAAGGTGCTGTGAGATCATCATCCGAATCGGTGCCTCGTCTTCCACGAGGAGGATGGTTTCCGTGCCTTCCGGTGCGGCCATGGGTTGCGGACGCTTGGCCTCTTCGAACGGCGTTTCAATTCGCGGGAGGTAGATCGTGAATCGAGTCCCCGCGTGCGGGCTGCTTGCCACCTCGATCTTGCCGTTATGCTGCTTCACAAGGCCGTAGGCGCTGAAAAGCCCCAACCCCGTGCCTTTCCCTTGTTCCTTCGTGGTGAAGAAAGGAGTGAAGATCTTCCCCAGCGTTTCCGCGGCCATGCCTTCCCCATTGTCGCTGAAGGTGAGCTGGATATAGCGCCCCGGCGGAAGGTCTTCGTGGCGTCGCGCCACCGCGCCGTCCAGAACCACTTCGGTTGTAGCGATCTCAATGAGTCCTTCCCGGGGAATCGCATCTTGCGCGTTCGATGCAAGATTAAGGAGAATCTGCTCTATTCGCCCAGGATCAGCGGCGACAGGGCAGGGAGAAGGGGAAAGGCGGTAATCGATGGAGATGTTTTCCCGAAGCGTCTGGCGAAGGATTGTGCTACATTCCCTAACCACCGTGTTGAGGTCCAGCGGCCTGCAATTCATCACCGGCTGCCTGCCAAGAGAAAGGAGTTGGCTGACCAGATCACGCGAACGCTCGCTCGCCTTGATGATTTCCAGCACCGAGAAAGTCATTGACGGGTCTTTCGACACCGCCCCCTTGAGCAAGTCCGCATGCCCGAGGATGACCGTAAGGAGGTTGTTGAAGTTGTGCGCAACTCCCCCGGCGAGGATTCCTATGCCTTCTAGCTTTTGTGCTGAGGCCACACGCCGCTCCAAATCCAGGCGTTCCGCCTCGGCTTTCTTGCGCTCCGAAATGTCCACGATCACCTCGGCAACGAGCCATTTCCCAGATTCGTCCTGGTAAGGCAAAGCTGTGATTTGGGTTGGCCGGTTGTCTTCCCTGGGAAGGGTTTGCTCCTCGACCTGGATTTTGTGTGTCTTCAAGGCTCTTTGCATTGCGCAGTCGTCGCACAAAGAAGATCTTCCGCGGAAGTAGTCGTAGCAGGGCCTGCCTTCGGGCTGGCCTATGATTTTCAGCCGGGCGGGATCGACATACCGCACGACGTAATCCTCGTCGATGATGTCCAGTCCCGTCCGCGTAGTCGCCATGACGAACTCAAGCCGCTTCAGAACGGTTTCGCGGTCCGCTTCCAGACGCTTGCGTTCGGTGATGTCCAGGACGGATCCCTCGATGATCTGCTGCTCGGGAAGCAGGCTCAACGAAGCCAGGAAGCTTCGCTCCTCTCCCCGCCCTGTCCTGATGCGGCACTCGAAGTTTGCCACATGTGCGTCACGTGCCAACACGGCCATCATCTCCTCGTGCTCGCGCGGGTCGGCCCAGTGAAAACCCAAAGGCTTGCCAATCATCTCCTCGCGCGCTCTCCCGGTGAGCTCGAGGTATTTGCGGTTCACATCGATAACCTGCGAACCATTCTGCAACATCTGGAACATGCCCACTTCGGCGTTCTCGAAAAGCGCATGGTACTTCTTCTCGCTTTCCCGTAATGCGTTCTCCGCCCGACCCAGCTCCGAGCGGACTCTGAACTCTTTTGCGCTCAATCGTTCCTGGAAAAGCGCGAGGAACGACAGCACGAGGGCCATTGCCGCAGGGTTGCAAATGAGCCACACCTGTTCCATCTGGGTTAGGGAAGCCCCAGCGGCTACGATATAAACGCTCATCGCGGCCAGCGGCGGAAGGAGGATCGCGAGGAGGTACTTGCGCGCGCCTCCGGCAAACGCGAAGTCGGCAAAGATGCAGATGATAAGGGAGGAAACAAGCGCCGTCTTTCCAAACTGCGGGAAATCAGGCCTAGTTGCCAGGTCTGCGCTGATCCCGGTCATCATGATGATCGACCCGGCAAGCTGTATGACGTGGAAGGGGATGGCGAAGCGTTGGAAAGTCGGGAACAGGAAGAGGGCGTAGCACAGAAAGAGAAGAGCTGGGATGAGTGCCCCGATCCTCCACCAGAGGATGCCGTGGAGGGGCGGTGTAATAGAATCGATGTATATGAACCCGAACAGTAGGGGGGCCAAGATCAAGCTCATGGCGAGCCCAAGGTTTCGAGTCTTTACGCTCGCCTCCATGAAGTAGCCGGAGTCACGCATTCGCTGAGTATAAAGGAGACTGCAAGACTTCAAAAGCCTGGGATTCCGCGCCTTCCAAAGGACCTGCATCGCAGGGGGAGCGAGCAACCCTTCTCAAGGACCGCCTGCTACCTGGACAACTTCCGATGCTGGCTGCCCCTCCCCGGAAGGACCTGCCTTCCGACCCGCCTAGAGATGCGGATGGGCGGCCGCTTTTCGATGGTGGCGCGGACCCACCAATAGCGGCTGCCGCGACGAGGAGGTCTGCGGCCGCCAATGCAATCCAAGCGGCTCGCAGCGGGAGGTTTACGAGATCGAGGAAAAAGTAAGCCGCGGGAATGGCAACAGCGTCAGCAGGAACCCATGGCATGAAGGTTCTATGCCCTGCAGCGAGCTGATCTCGACGTTCGTCATGGCCTACAAACCGCATGTGAACGAGATCATAAGAAAGTACGCCCTGGCATACGCGCTCACGGCGAAGGTCTGTCGTGCTGAGCGCCTACCGCACGGACGCCCGTGACCCACAGGCGTGACTACTTCAGCGCAACCATCATCTTGGCCCGTTTCAGGATCACCAAACCGGCGACAGAGACTATGCGCTGGGACAGCAGCGTGGCAAGCACGGATCCGCTAATCCCCAAGGCAGGGACCTCGAGCTAGCCGAAGATCAGCACCGGATTCAACGCTGCGTCGATGATCCTCGAAATGACGAGTAGCAGCGGGTGAAGGAACTTGCCGATGGAATATCCTATGGCCCAATTCTCATCCGCGCGCCGATGTCATCGCGGTGAGTTCGCAAGTTGAAGCGCGGATCCCTAATGTGCAGCCGGGACAGATCGCAATGGAAAACCAGAGGCGACAGGGATAGCGACATTTGCTACGAATCGTGTGTAAAATAAAGTCGAAGATATGAGGACATTCCCAAGCGTCGAAACAATTTTGAGCCTGCTGAGAAATCATAGACTGAGAGGAAAGCTATTTGCTTTGGTTGCGGCCGGATCGGTCTTAGCCGCTTTTCCGACTGGCGCCCAAACGCTGGATGAATGCACTCTTTGGGCCGCTACGGGAAACGTCGTTGAAGGCGGCGGTACACTGATCGCCAAAAACCGTGACTGGCTCCCGGATCATCAACAGCGATTGAGCCTGTTCACCCCCGCCAATGGTTTTGCATACTTCGGGCTGGTTGCTTTGGGCACGGAAGCCGAGTCGAGGGGGCTGAAGGCCGGCATTAACCAGTACGGCCTAGTGGTAATCAACGCTTCAGCAAGCGCGATCCCGCAAAAGGTGCGAATAGCTATGCCTCATACCTCCAGACTAATGACCCGCATCCTGTCAGGGTGTCAAAACGTGGACCAGGCTCTCACGCACATGGAATGGTTCTTGGGCCCCGAGTTTCTGATGCTCGCGGATAAAAAGAAAGTCGCCGTGATAGAGATCGGGCCGGAAGGGAAAACGGCCGTCAGCCTCGTGGAAAACGGCACTGCAAGCCATACGAACCAGTTTCTCGACGCGGCTTTGATTGCCAATAACTCGTTTGGTAGCCAAACGCGCGTCAGGGAACTGCCGAGTAGCACCAGCCGGTTGGCGCGGATCCGCGACCTTGTGGCGCGAAAGAGCTTTGGACTGAATTTGAAAGATTTCGTCGGCTGGAGTCTCGATCAGAGCGATGGCCCTGATAACAGCATCTGGCGCACCGGCTCCACCACGCAAGCGGAGCGCACGCTCGCTTCCTGGATTGTCTATCTGCCCTCTGACGGGAAGCCTGTTTTGTTCGTGCGTCTCGCCAACCCGGGTCATGAACGACAAGAGTTGATGCTTTCCCCGGCTGATATTTTCACCGCAGGCAAGTACACGCCGTAAGAGACCGACTGAAAAGGGAGCTAACAGAGTGCTACCCGCTCACGCCATGGTAAGGCGAATCTATAGCATTTACAAAGTTGGGGAATGCGACTCGCTTTTCCGAGCTGCTCGGCTTTCAGATTCCCTGCTGGGCCTTGTTGCCGGAAAAGAAATTTGGGCTTGTGGGCGAGGAGAGATGCCCCCGCCGTTGGCGGGGACGACGTACAACCGCAGACCTTGTCGCATTCAGCCCGAGCAAGCAGGGGCTTCTTGACAGGGAAAGTCGCTTCCCATCTTTGATAAATCGGCCATCGAGAAGCTTGCTGGCAAACCGACGGCTTTGTAAAGAGTCTGGTGCCTACATATGCATATCCCGAATAAAGGCATATTCACAGGAAAGGCGATGACAGGGGTTGGGAAGAATAGGCGCCGTACGACAAGACGCGCAAGGATATCTTTCACGGGACAATGGAGGTCAAGTTCGTGCCTTTGACTATATCTACTCGTGCATGAAAGAGCGGACGACCCGGCTGTTGAGCATGTCCGCAACGTAAACGTGCTTTTGGGCATCCACCGCGACTGCCCAGGGATGGCTGAACTGGCTGAAAGCATTCGAGAGCGTGGTCCAGTTTGCGCCCTTCATGTCGTCGGTGCGCACCAACCGGTTGTTGATCACGTCAGCCACGTAAATGCGTCCCTCCTCGTCGAGGGCAATCCCCGCCGGATAGTCGAATTGATTCGTGCCATCCCCGCGGCCTCCGAACGTCGTCCATTTCGAGCCCGTCATGTCGTTCATGCGGACGATCCTCGAGTTCGCATAGTCGCAGACGTAGATGCGCCCGGCTGGATCAAGCACGATGCCGGCGGGGTTCTTGAGCTGATCGGCGGCGTTGGCTCCGCCCTGGCATACGATCCATCCCTTCCCGCTCATGTCATTCACGCGGACAATCCTACTGTTGCCCTGGTCTGCGATATAGACGCAGCCGTTCGCGTCGAGCGCCACTCCGGCGGGGTTGGATAGCTGTCTGGCGTCGCTGCCGCTAGCGCCGAAGGAAATCCAGCCCGAACCGCTCATGTCATCGACGCGCACGATCCGGTTGTTGCCGGCATCCGCGATATAAATGCGCCCCTGATGATCCAGGGCGACTGCCGCGGGATTCTTGAACTGGTTGACTCCGTCGCCAAAACCGCCGAAAGCGGTCCATTGCGTACCGCTCATGTCATCCACGCGAATTATCCGACTGTCCCCCTGATCTACGACGTAGATGTGTCCCTTGGCGTCAAGAGCCACTCCCGCGGGGTATTTCAGCCGATGCACGTTGCTGTCCGTCGAACCTATGGTCAGCCATGCAAAATTGAGAATGTAGTACGCTGTTTCCACCGTTGAGTCCGCCGATCCTGCCTTGATCGCAATGGCCTTGATTGTTTCGTTCGTTCCATCGCCGGTTACTTCGATGGGGGCCGTGTACAATCGCGAGGAGGCCGTCGGTGCAGAACCGTCAGTCGTGTAATGGATTGCTGCCTCCGCGGTCGAGCAAGTGATGGTTACCGAAAGGTCAAACGAATACACACCGACAACGGGACTGAAGGACGGAGGTGCCACGCTTGCCGGGCGGCTGTCATCGGAGACGACGGCTGGCTGGGACGTCGAGCTCGCCGGTGTGTTGCTCGACGCGGCTTGTTCGGCGGGAGTCGTGTTCGGAGGAGTTGTGGTGGGGGTGGTGGTCGTGCCGTTTGTCGTCTGGCCCGGTTGTTGGCACCCTGCAAGCCAAGCGCCCACGAGGGCCGCAGTCACGACCATCAGCGCGGATCTTTTGAACACCCGAACAGTGTAGCACAGGGTCCCACCTCTTCTCTATGCAGCCATGCGACTCCAAACGTGTCCCTGAGCCAATCATCGCTGCTCCACCCCTGGCTGGTCAGGGGCATTTTCATCTTGCCCACTGCGGCCGCCCGTCGAAGACCTTGGTCATCCTGTCTTTTTTTCGCACCGCCGAGGGCGTTGCCCACAGCGTCCCCGATTTTGGACGGATGGTCGAGGTGGCCATCCGAGCCAACGATGGTCATGCCGTCAAGGGCGACACGGTCCGCAGGGAGGGTCCATGCTGGCCTCGCACTTTGACGCTAAAGAGAGCGAGTCTCGCGTGCCCGGCACTGGAAGTTGATGTAGGGACTGAGGCGAGCGTGCCCGCCGTAATCTTCTTGCGCAACCCTGCATTCCAAAAAAATGCGACGAAGGAGATGATATGACCAACGGGGGCGCAGGCTGGGCACGAAAGTCCCCTCAGAAGCCGTCAGGTTTTCTGGAAAAAACCTCCGATGATGTTCCCGCCTTCGCGGAGCGCAACTTCCTGGATTTTTTTTCTCTCGATGGGCAACCATTCCTCCAGGGCTTGTAACCCGGGCGGACACACCTTCCACCCGCCCAAAAGCTCTAGAAGCTGCTTTCTGGTCCGCTGATAGATAGGCTGCTTTACCTGGGCATAGAAGGTATCCAGTTGGCGGGAAACCTCGGTCACCACGTCGATGTTCGTGTCGCACAAGAAAAGCTTCGAGCCCGGCCCCGCCCAGTCATACAGCGTTTTCATGGTGTGAACGATCTCTTCGTCCTTCAGAAACCAGGCGATGCCGTTGAACCCGAAGGCCACCTTTCGCTGGGCTCCTAGCAGCCTCTTCACCTCGTCGAGCGCGAGGAGCTTCTCCGGCTGGCTTGCGTCGCAGGCCACGAAGGCGACATTGGGGTAGTCCTTGATGACGTCCTGCGCGTAACTCACCGTGACCGGGTCTATGTCCGAGTAGATGACAACGGACGTTTTCGGCACGACATGGTGGATATGGTCCACGGTCGGAAGACCGGAAGCGAAGTCGACGAAATGCGTGAACCCCTCTGTGACGAGCTGGTGGACAGCCTCGTTGAGGAACCATCGGATCAAGCGCACCCACTGCCGCATCGACGGCACGGCTTGGAGGAGGCCCTGCGCGGCAGCCCGATCGATCTCGAAGTTGTGATTTCCACCGAGCAGATAGTCGTAGATCCGCCCCGCGTTGGGTTGGCTTGCGTCGGCGACCGACACGGGCTTGCGTTCTTCTGTCATAGGCACGCTCCTTCTTGGCTGGCGGGCTCCACGTCCGGTTCTCCCATCGAGTATTGTGGAATGCGATGCTGTTTGCAAGACGCTGCGGCTTTGACTCTAACTTGGCCTCCCCAGAGCGTTTTGCACTCTGGCGACTAGCGTCCACTGGTTGAATGGCTTTTCGACGATCCCGAGGGCTCCCTCGGAGAGAAGCTGCTGGGCTGAGCTGTCGAAGATGTGGCCGGTGACGATCAGCACTCGCGCGCGCGCGTTTGCTTCCAGCAGGAGCCGCAGGCACTCCCGGCCGCCCATGCCCGGCATGACGAAGTCGAGCATCACCACATCGATCCCTGCCCCGTTGCCAAATCGCCTCAGCGCCTCTTCCCCGTCCCGCGCCCCAATCACGGTATACCCGCTGCCCTCGAGGATCCTCGTAATGACTTCCCGCACCTGGGAATCATCATCCACGACAAGCACCGTCCCGTGCCCGAGCGAGAGGCTGGACTCTACGCGCTCCCGCCCCGGGGCTTCGACGCGCCCTTCGTTCAACGGCAGGAACACCTCGAATGCTGATCCTTTTCCGACCTCGCTCGTCACCTCGAGGAATCCACGGTGCCCGGCGACGATTCCATAGACGACCGCGAGCCCCAAACCAGTGCCGCTCCGTGCCGCCTTCGTGGTCACGAACGGGATGAAGAGCCGCTCCATGAGCTCGGGGGGAATCCCGACGCCCGTGTCGCAGACCTTCAGCACGACAAACTTCCCGGGCCGTCCGTTCACGTATCGAGCCGCCTCGGCCTCGGACAACTGGACCATCGAGGTCATGATGGACAGATGTCCCACCGCGGGGCTTCCGCCCTGGTCCATCATGGCGTCGCGGGCGTTCATGCACAGATTCACCAGGACCTGGCTTACCTGGTTGGGGTCCGCCTCGATGTTCACCGGGGAAGGGGACAGGGAAAGCTCGATAACGATCTGCGGCGGGAACGTGTGCTTGACGAGCTGCAGGGTCTCACGAACGACGTCGTTCAGGGAAACGATCTGAAGCGAGCCGGCGGCCTGCCGCGTGAAGAAACGAAGCTGGCTGGTCAGCGCTGAGCCCCTGTCCACCGCGGCGCTGATCTGCGTCAAGTCGCGGTACAGGCCGCTCTCCCGAGGGGCGTCCACCAGAAGTAGCTGCAGGTAGCCGCTGATGGCGGCAAGCAGGTTGTTGAAATCGTGCGCAATCCCGCCCGCCAGCTGGCCGAGCGCTTCCATCTTCTGCGCCTGGATGACCTGCGTTTGCAGCCGCTTTCTCTCCGTGACGTCGATGAAAGAGGTCATGATGCCAACCGCCTGACCCAGCTCATCACAAATGACGGACGCAGAAAGCTCGACGTTGAGGTTGCTTTGATCCTTGCGCCGTGCCACAAGCTCACCGCGCCAGCCGCCGGAATGGGGGAGAGTGGCCAACAGCTTCTTTGCTTCTTCGCCGACCCAGAAATCTTCGAAGCTTCCCCTGATCACCTCCGCGGGGGAGGTGAAGCCCCAAAGCGTGAGAAAAGAAGGGTTTACGTAAGTGACCTTGCCTTCCAGGTCGGTGAGCATGATGCCGTTGATCGATGTGCTGATGGCATGATCCTTGATGAGAAGCTCGTGACGCTGGCTTTCAAGTGCCGTAGACAGGGCCCGGCGGAGTTGCTCCTGGTCTGAAAGAATCTGGGATTCCCGGGCCTTCATGAAGCCTTCAAGGACAGGGGCAGTGAACAAGTCAACGGCGTCACTCCAGAGCAGCGCGGATTGCGCGTCCGCACCGAGCTGGACGCAGAAGTGACGCACCGCGGACCCGACGAGAACGATCGTCTTCTCCGCTATGCCTTCTCTTGCGATGGTCTGGCCATAGGCAAACGCCGCGTCACGGTCCAGCGAATCCACAAAGCGGCACAGGTTCTCCGCGATCTCTGCCCCGAGACCCGCGAGACGCCTCGGGTGAAGAGTGTAGGGATTGTCGAACGCGCTTTCCCTCAGCTGGGAAACGAGAACAGCCGCCAGAGCATCCCGGTTCTGTCGGAGCAAAATGGCGAGCTGATTCATGGTCATCGTAGACTGGATTATCGTGGAAAACGGACTTTCCAGCAACTCCGACGAACAAGGATTTGGCTTCCCCGGCGGCGCGATGTTGCTTGACCCCTGCCACGCCCTACGATAGCTTGCAGCCATGCGTTTGCTCCTCGTCGCTATCCTCGCCGTCGTGCAGGGCGCCGCTGAAATGCTTCCGGTCTCCAGCTCCGCACATGTCATCATAGTCGAGAAACTCTTGGGGCTGGATCCAACGACCCCGGAAATGACGTTTCTCCTCGTCATGCTTCACACCGGAACGATGGTCGCCGTGCTCGTGTACTACTGGGCTCGCTGGGGCAGGCTGCTTTCCCGGTCGAACGCCCATCGGTGGGACTTCGTGAAAATGCTCGTCATCGCGACAGTTGCGACGGGGATAGTCGGCCTGGCCCTGCAGTACCTCATCGAGACGATCGTCCTCGGAGGAAAACGAGGGGCGGCCGTGGAGAACGTTTTCGGCAACCTTTGGATTATTGCTCCCGCACTCGCGCTGGTGGGCGCCCTGATAATGATCGCGGGCTTCTGGCAGCGAAGCCATGCAAACTCCCCTTCAGAGGAGGGATCCCCGGCTGGCGCCCCCCCGGGACGGCTGGCGTGGACTTCGCTTCTGATCGGAATCGTCCAAGGCCTCGCCCTTCCCTTCCGAGGTTTTTCACGGTCCGGGTCCACGATCTCCACGGGACTCCTCGCGGGTCTGGACCGACGTCTGGCGGAGGAGCTCAGCTTTGCTCTGGCGGTCATCCTCACCATTCCCGTTGTCGGCAGGGAAGCCTTGAGGCTGCGCCACGCAATCCCCGCGGCTGGGCATGTTTTCTCGAGTTTGCCGGTGTTGACGGGAATAATCGGAATGGCGTTCAGTTTCGCCGCCGGTCTTGCCGCGCTTCGCTGGCTGTCCGCATGGCTGGAGAAAAGCCGCTGGGGCTTCTTCGGCGTTTATTGCGTTGTATTTTCCGTCCTGATCTTGGTCTTGATGGGGACGGGGGCCATCACGTAGGGATTCTGGAGAAGCCCTCAGGGTCCCGCCACGCGCCATCGCGGCTCAGATGCGGGCCGACAGCCGCTTCAGGTAGTAACGGGCCGCGGAGTCAGCGGGATCTGCCGCAACAACCGCCTCAAATCCGCGGACGGCGTCCCCGTATCGGCGCGCCTTCAGGTGCCTGAGCGCCCCTTCAAAAGTCTCGCGAGTACCGATGCGCGCCGCGTCGGCGGAATCGATGATTTCGTAGATGCGCACCGCGTGCGACTTGCCCTTCACAAGCACGCGTCCCAGATAGCGGTGTTGGAACTTCGTAACGGAAGGGCATGCCTCAAGGAGGTCCCCGCTGACGATGATCGATGCACCGAACGTCCTGGTGAGGCCTTCGAGCCGGGAGGCGAGATTCACCGCATCGGATATCACTGTGCCGTCCATGCGTGAAGACTCCCCGACCGTCCCGAGCATGAGATTGCCGGTGTTGACGCCGACGCTGATAGCAATGGGGCGGTAGCCCGAGTTGGCGCGATGGCCGTTGAAAATCCGAACCGTCTCCAGCAGCTGGAGCCCAGCGCTCACCGCGTCCTCAGGGGAATGAGGGAACAGAGCCATGACGCCATCGCCGATGTATTTGTCGATGAACCCCCTGTTGCGCCGGATGACCGGCGAGATGCGGCTCAGGTAAGAGTTGAGAAAGTTGAAGTTCTCCACTGGGGTCATGTGCTCGGAAAGCGAAGTGAAGGACCGGATATCGGCAAAGAGCACAGTCAGCTTCATCTCGATCTGGTCGCCGAGGCTTACGTTCTCGATGGTGTCCTTGCCGAGCAGCTTCAGGAACTCGCGCGGCACGAACCTTCCATACGAGGACGCCAGAGCCTCCGCTCTCTTCGAATTGTTCTGCGCGGAGACGTATGCAAGGGCCGACCTGCGCGCGATGAGCCACGACTGCAGAAGGATGAAGACCAGCATGGCGTAGGAGGTCAGGAAGAAATCCCCCGAGTGCGTCATGTCCCGCACGATGTCGAAAATCGCGCTCGCGAGGAGAATGAAAAACCCCGTCAGCACAATGACCACCCCTTCCCGTCTCACGAGCAAGGAGCGGATCAGCCAGACAGTCACAAGGACGCCTTCGCCGAGGAGGAATATCTCGTAATAGAAGTGGACAGGCGGGATGAGAGGGACGGGCACCACCGAGACGAAGACGCAAAACGCGGCGTTGACGACAAGGAGGGGGATGCGGGCGAACCTCGGGCACTCCAGGGGAAACAGATTCGCAAAGTAGAAGTAGATCACCAGCGCCGCAAGATACACGGTGATGTACTCCGCCGAGATGAGCGTGTGGAACCCGACCTCGCTCGCGACCTGATGCAGGATGCGCGAGCCCGTCAAGGCTCCCCGCAGCGCAAGAACGACGGCAAGGATCCCAAAATACAGCGACGCTTTTTCCGCGGGGTGCAAGAGGGAGAGAAGGATGTGGTACAGCCCCATGGCAAGGATTGCCGAATAGATGATTGCATCGATTAACGTCCGCGTGGACTGCAAGGGCGCAATCCGTGTGCGCAGCCCGATCAGGGGCGCGTCGATGAGACCGGCGCGAGCGTCTTCCCCGTTTGCCACTTGGAGGATGATCTCTAGCCGGTCGCGAGCGCTTAAGGAAACGCTCTGGGGGGCATACGTCCCGCGCACCTGTCCCGGCTCGGAAGAGACCTTCCCGTTCTCGACAGTGAGCGCCCCGTTGCAGAAAAGCCTGTAGGAAGTCGCGACCTCTTTGAAATACAGCCCCAGCACTTCCGGGACCCCTTCGGGAAGAAGCACGATCAAGCGGTAGGTGACGCACCCTTGGTGCGGAAAGGAAGCGCCAGCGGCGCTCCAATCCCCCGGTACGCGCACCAGGGTCGCCGAAAGGGAACGGTCTCCGTGGAAGTCCTCAGGACCAAGAAGCAATCCTTTGTACAGCTCCCATTTACCTGCCAAGGGAACGCCCGAGCTAAGGTCGCGCTGGCTCAACGAAATGATTCCGCCTGAGGCGAGCGGGGCTTGTGGATGAACGCTTTGGGCCGTAAGGGCGCTGTCCGCCTCGGCAATCGAACCGGCGAGAAGAAGCATGCCGGCAACGAGCAAAACCCGAGCCTTGGGAGGCATGGGCGGCAGTATATCCTAGCAGACTGGCTTCAGGGAAGAAATACGGCGTCCGCCCCTATTTCACTCGCAGACTCGCTCCGATAAAGAGCCTCGAAAACCTTTTGGTAACGCTCGAAGAGCCCGAGAAGGTCCGGGGGAAAATGTCCTGGCTTGGTACGCTCATCCCCTTCGGTCATAATTTCGAGTGTGCGCTGGTGGCTGTAGGGCGGTTTGTATGGCCGACTGCTTCGAAGCGCGTCGTACTGGTCGCACATCATAAGAATGCGCCCGCTCAGCGGGATTTGCTCGCCGACGAGCCCCCGCGGATATCCGCTTCCATCCCAGCGCTCGTGGTGCGTGAGGGAGATCTCCGCGCCCATCTTTACGTACGGAGTAGTTCCCCTCTTCAAGATGTTCCATCCCAGGAGCGTGTGGCGCTTCATCACCTCCCACTCCTCGGGGTCCAGCGGGCTCGGCTTGAGGAGGATACGGTCGGGAATTCCGATCTTCCCGATGTCGTGCATCGGGCTGGCGTAGAAAATGCAGTCCACGTAGCGTTCCTCCGTGCCGCACCTACGCGCCAATTCGGCGGAAAGCGCGCTGATGCGGCGCACGTGGGCGCCGGTGTCTTCATCCCGATACTCCGCCGCGCTTGTCATCAGATAGACGGTTTCCCGGTACTGGTTACGCAGCTGCGCTGTCCTCTCTTGGACTTCGGATTCCAGCGTCCGGTTATTTTGCACGACGAGATCATGGTACTCCTTCACCCGCAAGAGGTTGCGCACGCGCGCCCGAAGCTCGGATCTTTCCACTGGTTTGGCCAGGAAATCCTCTGCGCCCGCCTGGAACGCCTGGATGCGCGACTCGATGTTCGAGTATCCGGTGACCACGATGATGGGAATGGTCATCGATCTTTCGTTGGACTTCAGGCTCTGGATGACTTCCATGCCGCCCATGCCCGGCATCACGAGGTCGAGAAGGATCAGGTCTGGAAGCTCCGCCTCCACCGCCCGGAGGGCCGCCTGGCCACTTTCGGCTAATCGAGTTCGATAGCCATCCTCCTTGAGGAAAGACTCGAGCAACGCGCAGTTCAGCGGCTGGTCGTCGACGACGAGCACCACAGGGGTCGTCGAGGTCGTTTCTGTTGCCTTCTTCCCGTCCAAGGGCTTGTGCTCAATCATGATCTGCTCCCATAGTACAATAGAAACAAGGAAAAGATCAGCTGCAAGGAGAAGAGGAACCGCATGACGTTCTCCGTATCGTCGACTGCATTCAAGCCCGGCGGAAGCATCCCCAAGACGTTCACGGCCGACGGCCGTGACGTTTCCCCTCCCCTCGGCTGGGAGAACCCGCCGCCGGGAAGCCAGTCCTTCGCGCTCATCTGTGATGATCCCGATGCGCCGGTGGGGACGTGGGTGCACTGGGTGATTTGGAACCTGCCGGCTTCGGCCCGCGGGCTGAACGAGGCTGTCCAGCACATCAAGAGCCTGGCGGACGGCAGCGCGCAAGGAAAAAACGATTTCGGGCGAATCGGCTACGGCGGACCGAGCCCCCCGGCGGGAAGACCGCACAGGTACTTTTTCCGATTGTACGCCCTCAAGGAAAAGATTACTCTCGCGGCAGGCGCCACGCGGGGGGAGCTGGAGCGGGCCATGCAGGGCAAGGTGCTCGCCACGGCGGAGCTGTTCGGGACGTACGGCCGGTAGCCGCCAGCCTCCTCAGACGCGTCAGTCAGTATCCACCGGCACAGGAAACCTTCATGCTGAACCTCTCTCCTTCCGAGATCATCCAGCTCATCATCATCATCGTGATTAGTCTGACGGTGCACGAGTTCGCTCATTCCCTCGTCGCCATCCGGCTGGGAGACGACACCCCCCGACGCCAGGGTCGTCTGACGCTCAACCCCCTGGCCCACATCGATCTCATCGGCTTCATCATGCTCGTGATTGCCGGGTTCGGGTGGGCCAAGCCGGTGCAGATCAACCCCGCCAATCTGAAAAAGCCGAGGCGGGACGAGATCCTGATCTCAGTGGCAGGTCCGGCATCGAACCTCGTGTTCGCAATGGTGGCGGTGCTCATAGTCTGGGCGGTGCCCGGAACCCGCGTCCCCGTTTCCCCCGGTTTCCTTGCCTTCAGGAGTTTCATGGACGGGCTCGCTGCCATCAACGTGAGCCTGGCGATCTTCAATATGATTCCCATTCCCCCGCTGGACGGCTCGCACCTCATCACGCCATTCCTAGGCACAATGAACACGGCGCTCGCGGCAACGTATTTCCGCTATGGGTCGATCGCGCTGCTGGCCATCATCGTGATCCAAAACTTCACCCGGTTCGAAATCCTTCCCATCAGCAGGATGACGGACGCAATCGTACTCTGGATGTTCCGGTTGGTCGGGATTGCGGGGGGATGACGAAAGGCTTGGGCATTTAGATAGGTTCCCTGTCCTGCTTGAAGAAGGGCATATCGCGCCAAAGCATTCCTGCGCGCCTGTGGTCAAACAGGACCGTGGCGCTGGAGTCGGTTTCGGCCAATGTGCAGGCGCTTTAGCTTCAATGCACTCTCGATAATGTGGGCTTATCACGCTAAAAATAGTTTGACCAGGAGATTCGGATCCCTTTAATTTGATGTAATCAAGGAGCCTCCAATTCGCAGGCAGTATCTTGTGGGGCCTTTCCTCAGCACCTTAGCCGTCTGGATTTACGGGAATGGTGTGCTTCCCCTTCTGCCGCTCTACGCAATCGAGCGCGGAGCTTCTGAAACCACAAGCGGCCTGTTTCTTGCATTCGCATTCCTTTGTCTCGCTCTTGGAACATTTACGACGGGCTTGTTGCCCAGGGATTTCAGGAATCGAAAATGGCTGATTGTGACCAGCGGTCTATTGATGGTTGGCCTGACATCACTGACAAGCCACATCACTACTGTGTTGCAGTTCGCCGGAGCAACCGGACTCACCTGGTTCCTTGGCGGAGTCGTCTTTTCACAGGCTGCCACACTGACGGGACTTGCGGCTGATTCCGCGGACAGGGGAATGGCGTTCGGAATCATCGGGACCACCAACGGACTAGGTTCGCTGATCGGCGGGATCGGGCTCGGATACGTCGCCGACCATTTCGGTTTTGCAGGTGTCTTTGAAAGCAGCGCAGCGGTTTGTATTCTGATCGTCGGCGGAGGGCTTCTTTCGGTTGAATCTCCGGTAGTTCTGCCCGCTGCTTCAGGAGGCGGCGAGCGAAATCAAAAAACGACAATCGTCACCGTGCTGGTTTTCCTGTTTGCCGCACAGATGCTGCTTGCATTTACAAACGCGACGGGAAACCTCGGCCGCTCCCTTGCGATGAACAGTAGGGGATTCTCCAAGTTTACGATCGATATGACTGCATCCATCCAAGGGCTGGTCGCCCTGTGCTTGCCGCTTCTTCTGGGCTGGCTTTCAGATAAAATCGGGCGCAGATGGATCATGATCACGACGTACCTGTTGGTGAGCGCAAGCCTCGTCGTTCTTGCTTTCTCACGCACCGCCTGGCATTTCTATTTTTTTGCCGGCCTGTATGCGTTCCTCACAATCCCACCAAGTGTAGGTCCTGCTTACGTGATGGACATCGTGCCCAGGGATCGCGCAGCAAGGAGCGTCTCCCTATTCCAGGCCGCGTTCTGGGTAGGCAGTATCGCAGGAATGTCAGCGAGCGGGATAGCCTTCGAAAAGCTGGGAACCTTCAGGCCAATCCTTCTCTCAAGCCTCTTTCCGATCGCAGGGATCGTTCTACTGCTCCTAATTCGGGAAAGGGCCCGTCCGGGATCCTCTCATCCCAGGCCGCTTCTTTCCTACCCTCGGCCATAAGCACATAACCGCCCAACAGTCTATGCGAGAGGGGAAAAAGGATTTCGACGGGTTGTTCCAGTTCAGGGGTACCAGCATATGAGATAGACCTCCTCATTTCATGCGCTCTGGTCGACGGTTACACTGGCTTAAGCGTTAGCTTTCCAACAAACTGCGTGGCAACCGTGACTAAACGATGTGGATGAACCAACCGCCATTCCAGGCGGCGTGGCGCGCCCCTGTTCGACGTATGTTATAATCCTGGGCAAGGGACAACCCATGAAAAAAGCCATCCGCCTCTTGATAACTGATGATCACAGCATCGTCCGCAAAGGGATCAAGGCTCTTCTGGCAACCGAAAAGGACCTGCAGGTCGTCGGCGAGGCTGAGAACGGAGCAGATGCCGTGGAAAAGTCAGCGGCGCTCAAGCCTGACGTCGTTCTGATGGACCTCGTGATGCCGGAAATGGACGGCATCGAAGCGACGCGGCGGATCACGACGGAGCAGCCCGGAACCAAAATCCTGGTGCTGACAAGTTTTGCTGCAGATGACAAGGTCTTCCCCGCTATCAAAGCGGGTGCCCTGGGCTATCTGCTCAAAGACTCTACACCTGACCAGCTCCTGGAAGCCATACGGCAAGTTTATAAGGGCGAACCGTCCCTGGAGCCTTCCATCGCCCGCAAGGTTCTGCAGGAGCTCTCCCGCCCGGGGCAGGGAAAGCAGACCACGGAACCGCTCACCGAAAGGGAGCTGGACGTGCTTCGACTCATTGCCCAAGGGATGAGCAACAAGGAGATCGCCACCAAAATCTTCGTTGCCGAGTGGACCGTCCGCAGCCACGTCAGCAACATCCTGGGCAAGCTGCACCTTGCCAGCCGAACGCAAGCAGCTCTGTACGCCTTGCGCTCCGGTCTGGCATCCCTGGAGGACCTTTCCACGGGCTGAAAGCCCGGGACCGCGCCGTCATGAAACACACACTCAGCCGGGAAGCATGGTCTCTTGCTGAAACAGACCTCCAGAAATGGAGAACCCGTGTCCTCAACCTTGTCTTGATTATTGTCGCCCTGGCGGCGCTGCCGGCCTTCTGCTCTGTAGTCGCCAACGCCTACCTCAGCGACAGGCTCTCCCCGATTCTCATCGGCTACTGCGCTGTGTACCTGGGGTTCGTCGCTCTCGCCTTCCTGCGGCGCATCCCCGTGACTATCAAGGCGTGGCTTTTTATCGGGCTGACCTATGCCACCACAGCCGCAAGCCTGGCCCGTGTCGGACTTGCCGGAAGCGGACGGCTGTACCTGGTTTTTCTCCCCGCTCTTGCGATAGTCCTCCTGGGCCAACGCACCGGGTATCTGTGCCTCGGCATAAGCCTGTTCGAATACGCCGCTTTCAGCGAGCTAGCCAGAGTGGGGATCCTGTCGAAGTGGCTTACGGACACGCGCAACCCTCTGGACATCGGCTCCTGGATCGAATCAGGCGCGGCGCTAGCGGTCATCCTCATAACGATGACCGTGTTGCTGGAGCGCTTTTTCGCGCGCCACGTGTTTACCCTGGCGGTCAGCCACAGGGTCACCGGAGAAGTCGAAAAGGCGTACAAGACCCTCAGGCAGCGCGTCAGGGACCGCACGCGGGAGCTGGCTCTTCTCAACTCCGTGGCCGCAGTCGCGAGCGGACTCACGGATATCCGGGTGATTCTTGCGGAATCCATGGAGAAAATCATGGAGGCATTCGGGTTGGAGGGATGCGGAGCGTACGGGCTGGAGGAGGAAACGGGCGCCATGGTAATGCTGGCTCACAAGGGCCTTTCAGAACGCTTCATTTCACAGATGGTGCGTCTCGATCTCCAGGAAGCTCTTGCCGGCAAGACCCTCAGCCTCGAGGAGCCTTTGTCCTGGGACCTGAACGACTATCCCGACGGTCCCCGGCGTGAGTTCCTCGAGACCGAGGGGCTCAAGCGGATCATCGCAGTGCCCCTTGCTGCCAAGGGCAAGCTGGTCGGAGGCCTCGTTGTCATCTCACGGTCCGAGCGGATCATTTCCTCCGAAGAAGGGTCTCTCCTCACGGCCATTGGCCAGCAGATCGGCCTCGCCATGGACAACGCCCGGCTCCTGGAATCGCAACGCCTCCAGCGTGAGGAGGCGGAGCGACGTCGGGAAGTGGCGGAGGGGATGCGCGAGACGCTGGCTGTCCTCAACTCGAACAGGCCATCTCAGGAAACGCTGGACTTTCTCATCTCCCAAGCGTGCCGGCTCATGAAGTGCGATGCGGCTTCGCTCTTCCAGATCGACGGCCCCGAGGGGCAACTGCGCATTCAGGCCGCCTGCGGGCTGGAGCTGGAAACGGTCACCTCCATCAAGCTTGCCCTCGGCGCCGGGGCTGCTGACAGGGCCTCCAGGTGGAACAAACCGATCACCGTGCCAGATACCGAGGTCTGGGGAGAGTGGCAGTCGCATGAGTCCAACCCGGAGTTCGCGGAGGACTTGGGCGGCCTGGAGGTCCTCATGGGCCAGGGATTCAGGGCCGTCCTGGCCGTGCCGCTCATCATCAGCGGGACAAGCTACGGGGGGATCACGCTTTATTACCTGCAACCCCGCCGGTTCACGGATGAAGAAATCTCGCTCGCAATGGCCATTGGCAGCCAGGCGGCACTCGCCATGGAGAACGCGCGCCTGCGAGCCCAGGCCGGACAGACCGCCGCGTTCGCGGAGCGCAACAGGCTCGCCCGCGAGCTTCACGATAGCGTGACGCAGTCCCTGTATAGCGTCACTCTCTACGCGGAGGCAGCTGCGCGACTCCTGCAGGCGGGGCAGACCGCGGAGGCGGCTGGGCACCTGAAGGACCTGGGGGCCACCGCGCGGGAGGCGCTTCGCGAGATGCGCCTCCTCATCTTCGAGCTGAACCCCCCGGTACTAGAAACGGGGAGCCTTGCGGAGGCGCTTCAGATGCGGCTGGACGCTGTGGAGGCTCGCGGCGGCATGTCAGTAAGCTTCAGCACGGAGGGGGATGAATGCCTGTCGGCGCTTGCCCGACAGGAGCTGTACCAGATTGCCCAGGAGGCTTTGAACAACGCGCTGAAGCATTCCCAGGCGCAGGCGGTCCGCGTCCTCCTCGCCCACCGCAAGGGCGAGACGACGCTTGCGATCAGCGATGACGGGGTCGGTTTCCGAACGGAGCAGGCGCAGAAAAGCGGCGGAGCCGGGCTGCGAGGGATGAAGGAACGAGTGGCGCGGATCCGGGGAACGCTCTCTGTGGCAAGCGTTCCGGGCGTAGGAACCACGGTGACGGTGACTGCCCCCGGAGGATAGGAAAAGAAAGCACGATCGGGCTTTCAGCAGGCCAACCTGGCTTCACCCTGCTTTCGCAGCGCGCGAAGCCTCTTGCGCACCCCAGAGATCGACATCCCGACCTCCTGTGCCGTTTCAGCAAGGGTCTTCCCTTCCAGGCAATGAACCCGGGCAGCCCGCCGGGTGCTCTCGCGAACGCCGAGGAACACTTGGTCCAGCTCCCAGGCATCGAGCACACGGTCCTCCGTGCTCTCACGCCCCGCAAGGCTGTTGATGAAAGGCTCCGCGCTCAGCGCGAACTTGCGGCGCTTGCTGCGCATGACGTTGAGGCACGTGTTGGTGGCGATGCGATACAAGAGGCTAGAGGGGTAGCGCGCGTCCAGGCTTTTCCTGTAGCGAAGCACCTTGACGAACGTCTCCTGCATGGCGTCCGCAGCCGCGTCCTCATCCCTCAGCATTCCCCTGCACCTGCGCATCACCATGGGCGCATAGCGGCGGTACAGCTTTTCGACGTCGTTTGTCTCAAGCCTCGTTGTTGCGTTCATCACTTCCTTGCTCCTGTCAGCGAGTACTGTAGGGCCCGGCGGCCTTTGCTCGCATCACCAAAATGTGTGATTCGGCGGAGAAAAAAGTGCGGTGCAGGGTCCTGGCTTGCGGGGTGTTCCAGAGAAGGAAGCGGCCCGGACCTCCCTCCTGGGCCCTTTTTCACCGTGTGAAGGTCCTTTTTCATGAGCCTGTTTTTTATGTCCTTCGCCGCGGAGTTTGCGGCGCCTCCTTTCTCCTCCGACTCTGGTCGCCCATCGACAGACGGCTGGATCTCCTGGGGTTCTTTCAGAGTGGCGTTTGCCGATGTGCCCCGAGACCTCGGCTTTTTCATCACTGGCGCGGTGGGGCGTTTCCGCGGGCATGGTTCACCCGCTTCCCGGCACGCGCGGGATAGGTGTGGCGGGGAGACCGGGGTTGCCGCCGTTGCCCTGTGGTATGGGTTCAGCCTGCGGCTGACTCACCTTCGCGCCCATGACCGCCGCGGGCAAGGTGATCGAGTCTCCGTTGTGGGAGTGCATTCCGCATGTGCATCGCTCCTTTCGTACTTGTGCGCGAGACGCTCGACGTCCATGGCAAGCGGGCAAGTTCCTTGCGGCAAACAAGTACGCAGCCTACATACGACATCCCGTGCTCATCGTCGCCCGTTGCGGCTCGCGATCTGGGAGGGCGAGTGTTCCCGTTGGCGAAGCTCGCCCTTGCGACCGCCGTGGAGGTGTCGCTTGTGTGTCTGTGGAGCTACCTCCCGCGGAGATTTCGATTTATCAGGGTAACGCCAGCAAGATGGGTGACTCTTGCAAACGGCTTCGCCTCGACTTGACCGGATGGTCGGCCGCAGACAATGTTTGTCTTTATGAACAAGCGCGACATGCTCCTTTCCCTCCTTGACCCGTCGTACAACCTCGAGTCGGTGCCGGCGGCGTTCTTCCTTCATTTCGATACCCCGTTTCATCGGGGTCAGGCCGCAGTGGACAAGCACCTGGAGTTCTTCCGTTTCACCGGCATGGACATGGTCAAAATCCAGTTCGAGCAGCGAATGCAGCCCATGGAGATTAGACGGCCGCAGGACTGGGCAAAAGTCCCCCCGCGGGGCAGGGATTTCTGGGAGGAAACGCTTGCTGTTGTGAAGGGGCTGGTTCAGGGAGCGGGAAAAGAAGCGGTGGTGGTGCTTACACTCTACTCGCCGTTCATGCTTGCAGGCCAGATCGCAGGCGCAGACACGGTGGTCCGCCATATCCGGGAGGACCCGCAGGCATTCAGGAAGGGAATCACCATCCTCACCGAGGGGCTTCTCGTGCTGGTGAAGGAATGCGCCAAGCTCGGGTTGGATGGCTTTTATTCCTCTACCCAGGGCGGAGAGAAGGGCCGTCTTGCGGACCCAGCGGCGTTCGACGAGTGTGTCCGCCCCTACGACCTGACTGTCATGAACGAGATAAACCGTGCCTTTCATTTCAACATACTCCACGTCTGCGACTACCACCTCCCGTACGAGGACATCACGCCATTCGTGTCCTACCCGGGCCACGTCGTCAATACGAATCTGAAGCTCGCGGAAAGGGAGCTTCGTGCCACGGAAGTGTCTTCGATGTTCAGCCGGCCTTTCATGGGCGGCCTGGACCGAAAGGGCGTGATTGCTCGCGGCCCTTCCTCCGCAATTCAGGAAGAGGTTGGGCGGGTTCTCGCGGATGCGCCGCGGCGCTTCATCCTCGGCGCAGACTGCACTGTCCCGTCCGACACGCCCTGGGAGAAATTGAGAATCGCCATCCAGACCGCCCATGAGTTTAGAAGGTAGCCGCCGGATCCCGACCGAAATCGCAGCAAGATCCGGGTTGCGCGCAGGGGGGCCGAGTTGCGATACTTGACCCCTGCGGCAAGAGGCGGCAGTGCGAACCGTGGCCGCGGGGGAGTAGGTGCGATGATGACCATGGAATTGTTGGAGGAAGATTACATCCGCGTCGAGAAGGCAATCCGCTTCATAGAAACGCAAGCGCTCCAGCAGCCGTCTCTTGCCGACATTGCTTCATCCGTGGGGCTCAGCGAGTTCCACTTCCAGAGACTCTTCAGCCGGTGGGTCGGCATCAGCCCGAAGCGCTTTCTCCAGTTCCTGACGAAGGAGTACGCGCGTACGCTCCTGGAGGAGTCTCGCGATGTTCTCAGCGTGACATACGACAGCGGGCTTTCCAGCCCGGGAAGGCTGCATGAGCTTTTCGTCACCTGCGAGGCGGTGACCCCCGGGGAAATCAAGTCCCGCGGGGAAGGGCTGACGATCGAATATGGATTCCACGCCTCCCCGTTTGGCAGGTGTCTGCTGGCGCGGACCGAACGCGGCATCTGCGGGCTGTCTTTTGTGCAGGAGGAAACGCCGGAGGCTGCGCTCGTGAGGAACCTCCGGGCGCGATGGCCCGGCGCCCGGGTTGTCGAGGACCCGCAATCCACCGCCCGTTTTGTGAAGCAGATATTCGCGTTCCCGGCGCCGCATGAGCCCGCGCCCCTTCATCTCTTCGTCCGAGGTACGAACTTCCAAATCCAGGTCTGGCAGGCGCTGATCCGCATTCCTTTCGGCAAGGCGGTGACCTATGAAGATGTGGCCCGGCACATCGGCATGCCCACCGCGAGCCGTGCGGTGGGCAACGCGGTTGGAAGCAACCCCATCCCATTTCTCATCCCGTGCCATAGGGTGATCCGCAAGCTTGGGGAGTTCGGCAACTACGGCGAAGGCCCGGAGAGGAAAAAAGCTATACTCGGCTGGGAAGCTGCCCTCACGGTCGGGGAGCGCTCTGCGTAGATTCGAGGGCGCTTGCCGCGCGCTTTGTGCTGTCGCCGGCGGCTGGCACGGACGGGCGGTCAGATCGATTGTATCGTTATCCGTGGTCTGAGCTTGTCCCATACTGTCTCCACGGGATCGCCCCGAGCTGCGTCGATGGTGCGCCCAACGAAGCTGAGGCTGCTCGCCTTCACCCTCTGGACCACCGCCGGAGGACCTCTTCGCTTTCCACGAGCAATTCGCGGTCCGCGGCAACGAAGTCCGTAAATGCTTTCCTCTCTTTCCCCGGGCGCCTGTCGAAAACAGTTGGGGATCGGCGAACACGGCAAAACGGACAACAGGGAAGAGCGCCGGCGGCAGCGAGCGAACGGCCGCAGTCTCGGCAACTTGGCCATGGCGGAACCCCCCGCACAGGAGGCGCGCAGCGCAACCACGACAGGTAGCGCGACGCAGCGATCCTTAACCGATTCACGCCTTTTTCGCTGCAAAGTATTTGCCCGCCGCAGCAGCCGGTTGCGTTCCCGGCGGTAGTGCTCTGCGGGAGAACGGCTCCTTGCCTGATAACGGAGGTCAGCAAGCGTATGCATACCGGGCTCACGCCGAGTGCGAATGTCAAAGTTCGAGGAGAGTTATGCCATGGGGAGGAGGGTTGCACAAAGAAAAGAGAGCTTCGAGATTAATTACAAACGGGCACGGCAGGCCGCGACGATTAGAAAACAACTCAAGGGCATGAATGCCAGCAGGAAGATACCCCGCTCTGATCCTGGAAAACGTTTTGCATTTTTGGTCATACTTTCAGCCCTGACTTTTTTCCTATCTTCCTGCCGGCCTCTTTGACTTTATTCGCCCATCTTAGCCCTTCTGCGATGATATGCAATAGGCCAAAAGTCTCATTTTGGAGAACTTATAAGGTTCATTAGCTGAACTTTGTTCGTGACTCCAGTTTTCTGATAGATATGGTAGATATGGTTCTTGACCGTAGTCGAAGAAATGAAAAGCTTCTCCCCAATAACCGTGTTACTGTACCCTTGGACGAGCATTGTGATTATCTCCCGCTCGCGGGGGGAAATTCCGTACTGTTTTACGATCTTATCCGGCAGTTGATAAAAAGAGGCGATTTCGGGCTGAAACACGTATGGAACCGCTTGGAAAAGAAGAATGCCCACGACAACCAGGAAGAACAGTTCCTGGATGACTGGAAGGGTGCCCAAGAACGTAGGCGCCAGGAACGTCGCCTGGCCAATGATCTGGGCGATCATGGATGCTGACATGACCACGGCCACGGTAAGAACGCTTCGTACGAGGGTCAAAAGACGCGGATGTTTGATTTTTCTTAGGTGCCGTACGACCACCACAATGGCATAGAACTCTATTCCCGTCACCATGGCATCGTTCAATAAAGAGAAGAATCGGGGTTGAAGCGCCTCTTTCAGGCCGCCACAAGCCGCCGCTGCAAGAGCCAGAATGACATGTGCCAACCTTCGCGAGGGAGAAACCTGGACAGATACGATTTCGAAGGCCAGAGCGCACATCATCCAGGTGAGAAGGCCGCTGGCCGGCACTGTCAGAAGGCAGGAAATGGCGGGGAGAAAGTCTCCGAACACGCGTTCAACGGTTGCGTCTTCGTACGTTTTGAGCGCGGCGGTGAGAATAAGCAGCATGATGGAGACAAAGAAGAAAGCGACATGCTGGAACGCGATCTGCCCGAACCTGGCACGAGCCACCAAGCTGAGGGTGGTGATCACCAGCCCCATGGAGAACGAGAATATGTAGACTGCTAGAAGAATATGGGGCAATGAACCCTCCGTTCGCACATTTTTTCTAATTAAAATCCAAGAATATCAAGAAAATACAAAATGTCAATTGAGATCGCTAAACAAGCTAAACAAAGTGATTCTGCAAAAGAACAAATCCTATACCGGAAGAACGCGAATGTTCGGGTCAAGCTCTTTGCGGAGAAACTCCTCTATGAAATCAAGCGTTCCCATCTGTGCGCTCGGACAGCCTTTGCAAGCGCCAGTGTACCTGACATACACATCCGTGCTGCCCTCGTCCCCTTTCATGTCGATGACCTCAAGGTTTCCCCCATCCTTGATCAGCTCCGGGCGGACCTTTTCATCCAGAACCTTCTCCACTGCCCGGTGCTTCTGGATCAGGCCAAGGCTTGCAAAGCTTTTGGATTCGGCGGCCGGGACGTTCCCTTCCCGCTGCATCTCCGCACGCACCTCCCTGAGTATATCAACCAGATAGTGGCGCCGTTCTTCGTGGCCACCGGGGCGGATGCAGGACTTGCAGAAAGCCCCCGCCTTTGTGTAGCGCGTGATATCCTCCACGGTTGAGAGATTGTTGATGCGGATGACATCCTTGATGGTCCGAAGACTCACTCGGGCGCATTGGCAGACGATTTCCTCTTCCTCGAGGGAATCCATGTCGACGCCCTTGTAGAGGGCCGCGGCCTTGCGGATCACGTCGTAGGCCATGACGCTACAGTGCATCTTCTGCGGAGGGATTGCGGCGGTGGCTTCCTCGTCCCGCAAGGCGCGCTCGACGTCGATGTTCGTGATCTTCATAGCCTCATCCACCGTCTTGCCGACGATCATCTCGCACATCATGTCGCTGGAGGCGATGGCCGTGCCGCACCCGAACGTCTTGAACCGGGCCTCGAGGATGCGGTTCGAGCGAGGGTCCACTGCCCAGAAGGCGCGGATGGCGTCGCCGCACACCTCGGCGCCCCAGTCCGCCACGACGAGGCGCGCGCCGAGCTTCTCCGCGTCCGCCTGGGTTATCTCCCCGAGGTGCCGGGGATTCAGCATCCGGTCATTGACCTTGTCAGAATAGCTCTCCCAGAGGGTCCCACCGATCAGATCAGACTTGGCCATGGCGACTCCTTACCGAGCTGCAGCGGGGTCAGCGTTCCGGCTTCCCTGGCTAGGCGATATTGCCCTCAGCCGCCCTACCGACGCGCGGATGGCGGCGATGGTCGCATCAATTTCTTCCTCGGTTGTGAAACGGGACAGAGAAAGCCTTACGCCGGTGTGAATACGGTCGCTGTCGACGCACATGGCGACCAGGGTCGGGTTCGGCTCGAGGGATTCCGAGGCGCAGGCACTTCCCGTCGAAGCGGCAATGCCCTGCCGGTTGAGGTCCCAAATCATCGCCTCCCCCTCAACGCCTTTCAAGCTCACGAAAATCGTGTTCGGCGTACGAATCTCTCGGCGACCAATCACGGCAGTGTCACCCACAGAGAGAATGGCGTCCTCCAATTTGTCGCGGAGCCTCCTCACCTCTCGAAGCTCGTACGGGAGGTTCTGCACGGCCATCTCCATGGCCAGCCCCATGCCCACAAGGCCGGGCACGTTGATGGTCCCTGAACGCTTCCCGCTCATCTGTTCGCCTCCGTGAAGGAGTGGGGTGATCCCGACGCCCTCGCGGATGAAAAGCCCGCCAACTCCCTTGGGACCGTGGAACTTGTGCGCGCTGAAGCTGAGGAAATCCACCGGCGCCTCCTGCACGTCCACTGGAAGCTTCCCGATTGCCTGCGTTGCGTCGGTGTGGAAAAGAATGCCGTTCTCCCGGCACAGGGCGGCCAGCTCCTTGATGGGAAAGATCAGGCCCGTCTCATTGTTGGCCCACATGATGGAGACCAGCGCGGTGCGGTCGGGATGAATGTGCGACTTGAGGGTCTCGACATCCACGATGCCCTCCCTATTTAGCGGGAGGTACCTCACCGTGACGCCGAGCTCTTCCAGGTACTTGCACGAGTTCGCGACGCAGGGATGCTCCACGGGGGTGGTCACGACCTCGGTTTTGCGGCCCGTGCGGATTAGCTGGTCGTACGCGGATTTGATCACCGTATTATTGGATTCCGTCGCGCAGCTGGTGAGCAGAACGTCGTCGCGGTCCCGCGCTTTGATCCCAGCGTACAGCCGGTCGAACGCGATCCGCATGTAGGGATGCACTTCTGTGGCGAAATCGTACAGGCCGTTCGGGTTGCCATACATCTGGCACCAAAACGGGTCCATGGCGTCCTTCACCAACGGATCGACGATCGTGGTGGCGTTGTTATCAAGATAGATTCTATCCATTCCAAACGAATATACCCGGGCCGTCAGTGAGTGTCGAGCCTGGTACTACTTGAGCTTCTTGCGCAGCTTACGAGCGCTCGGCCTGGGCTCTTCCTTGGGCGACTCGGGTTGCCGATGCGCGCGCGCGCGAAATGCGGCAAGCGCGACGGCGGCAGCCGCGATGAGCAGCACGTTGAGAATCTGCCCCGTAGTGAAGTTGAACCAGCTGAACTGGCCAGGGCCATTGAGAGGCACCAGGGTGATAGGAAAACCGATCCCCTTGTCAGGCTCACGGGCATATTCGATGAAGAAGCGAAACACTCCGTAGCCGATCATGTACCAGGCGATCACGAAGCCGTTGTACGGTTTTCGCTTCCTGACGATGAACCAGATGATCAACCAGAGAACAAACCCCTCGAAAAACGCCTCGTACAGCTGCGAGGGATGGCGGGGAAGGTTCACCAGCCCCGTACCGGGCACCGGCATTCCAACAGCCGACGCGAAATCCCGAACCCAGGGCTGGTCAGCGGGGAAGCTTTCCGCGTTCGGGAACACCATGCCCCAGGGGACTTGCGTGATCCTTCCATACAGCTCGCCGTTGATGAAGTTCCCCAGCCGGCCGAAGGTGTACCCCAGCGGGATGCCCGCCACCAGCATGTCCCCCCAATCGAGAATGCTCAGCTTCTTCACCCGCATGAAGATGGCGAGGGCGATGACCGCCCCGAAAAGGCCGCCATGGTATGACATCCCCGCGATACCCGTGAGGCGAAGCCTGCCGTCGACCATCGCAAAGGGAAGGATGATCTGGAGGGGATGGCGGATGTAGTAGCCGCTTGCATCATAGATGGTGACCGCAAAAGCCCGGGCCCCAATCAAGAGCCCGATGATCGCCCAAAAGAACATGTCCAGGACGACGTCCTGCTGCGGTTTTTCCTTTCGCTGTTTGAGCTGCCACATGAACAGCAGGTACGTGATGAGGAAGGCAACCAGGTACATCAGGCCGTACCAGCGGATGGGAAGCCCGGAAACGATTTCGGGGCGTATCCACGAGGGATACTGGATATAGGCGAGCATGCGCTTCTCCTCGATGAAGGCTTTAGATCTTTTCGACGATTCTCCCCTGCGTCTGGTCAAAAAACAGGGTAATCATGTTCTTGGGTACCCGCGTTTCCCACCGCCTGCCGTGACTCTCGACCACTACTCCCGGGTACAGGGTCCCGCGCACGACGACCTCCGATTGAACATGAATGTCAAAGGTGTCACGGAGCGCGATCAGCCGCTTCTTTCGCAACTCGATGGCTTTCAAAGATTGCGCTTTTTCCGCGCGCGCCTGAGCTAGGGCCGCTGCATCCGGGGGATGGCCTGCGAGCGCCTCCCGCTGGACCCTCTTCATGTCTGCATCCAACTCCACTACGCGCCGGGCAATACTGGCCACTTCCCGCTCCTCCCGCTCTATCAGGTCCTTGAGGATGTAGTCCTGCCCGAAGAGAACAAGGGTGGGCACGCCGGCCGGAGCGCCGAGGTTCTGCACGGCAAGCCCTTTTCGAGCCCTCACTTCTCCGCCGACGAGGTTGCCCTTCTCCGACTCGAGGAGGAGCTTCCCGTTGCATTTCACCTGGCAGCGCAGACACGCGCCTTTCAGGCGGATGTTCTCCATTGCCACGAGCACGGCTTGCTCTGCAAACGGGGAGCTGATGTCTTTCTTTGCCCGCAGGATGGCTTTCCCCTCCCCCTTGATTCCTTGTCCGATCAGAATGGACCCCTCGGAGGAAAGAAGTGCGGCATCCACGGTCTCTTCCACCTCGATGTCTCCAGCGGCAATCACGCGAAACCCGGGCTGGACGGTCCCGTTCACGCGAACGATGCCCGGGAAGTTCACGTTGCCGCTCGTCATGTCGACATCGCCGACAACCGTGTGCACCTCCTGCACCGAAATGACGTCGCCGTTCTGCACCAGCTCGCCGTCCGACTCAGAATAGAAGAACAGGCTTCCATCCGGTTGGCGGGCAGCGGAAACGCCCCGACCCGCTTGCAAGCCGGCAAGCGCCCCGGCCGGCGGCGGGATGGGCCTACCGGTGACATCCCACGACTCCAGCCCTTCCAGCGGCGGAGGTTTTACCGTGGCAAGGTGAACGCCCTTGCCCACGTGTGTGATCCTGTCCTGCGCGCGAAAGTCCGCGCGCCCGTCATCTAGGATGGTGAAAGTCTTTCCGGTTGCAACACGAATATGGAAAATAACCCGATTTTCTTCACCCGGGGGCGGAAGCCTTCCCTCCGCAACGAGTAGGTTCTTGAAGAACTTCCCTCGGGCAACGAGGTCAAGAGCCTTGAGCAGCTTTGTCTCATCCACCCCTTTGACGACGCCCGCCTCCACGATCTGTGTCCTCACCTCCTGGACGTCCATGGGGGCGCCGGTTCCCTGCGCGGGGGTGAACGTAACGAACGCTTTCATCCTGTCATCGGAAATCGTGACCACGAGATCAGCGTCCCTGTGGCGCCTGACGCGCAACAGGATAACCATGCCGTCGCTTCCTTTTTCCAGGATGCCTTCCTCGGTCGCCACCACCAGGTCACGACGCTGCTGCAAACCCTCAAACAGTCGTACCTCGGGGGTGGCGCCCCTCAGGCCAGGGACGATCGTGCCGAAAACGTCCACCCCTGCGGCGCCGACCGCGCCCTGCACGATCCGCATAACCTGCGTCTCTGCCGTGACCCGACCCACCGACTCGACCCGTTCGAGAGGGAATTGCGGGAGCGAGGAGACCTGGGCGAGCGCCGCCGGGCTGGCCGAGCTGAAGGCGCGGATGCGGTCCGCCTCTTCCGCGGGAAGGAACTTCACAAGCCACTCCACCCCGCCGTCCTTGCCTTTTTCGGGAGCCTGGCCCGCGGCCAGCTTGTAGTCAGAAAGCTCGACGTCGGAGCCTTGGAAGAAAGCCTGCAGGTCTTTCCGTACCGTCTCAAGGTTGTACTTGCGGACTCTGCTCAACCGGATCACATCGCTGGCAATTGCCAGGGTGAGCGGCTTCCCTCCTCCGCGGCCCTTGCGGAGAAACAGGGTCGCCGAAAGCTTATCCTCTGAGACGGTGACCGAGGCCGCTCCGTCACCGGACGGGCTGAGGGATTTGCCCGTGACAGGTACGCCCGCCTTCGCTGCCGCCTCAATGATGGAGGTGATCTCCTGCGGCGCGAGTAGGGCCGTGGGCGGAAAGCCCATTTTCAACGCTTCCCCAACGATCTCGGGGGCAGTCGGAAGCGGTGCACCGGGATCTCCGGGAATGAAGGACAGCAGGCACGTGGTGCCGTCAGGTGATGAGGAAAGCGTTGCGTTGTGGTCCCGGAAAGGTACCACGTCCGCCCAGTTCGCCCCCCGCCGAAGGAAGCCGTCGGTGACCGCTTTTGCCTCGCTTCCCGCCCGGGCAAGGCCTTCCAGGAAAAGAAATGCAGCCTGCTCCGCGCGGTGGGCCGGAACATACCTTCCGAATACGCTCTTTCCTTCCTTCCCCGGCCTCCCCGGTCGAATCTTCGCCACAAGGGCCCCTTTGCGGACGTAACCAGTGGCCGTGACGGCGGGATCAATCGCCACCTCTTCCCGCACGAGTTTCTTCTCCACGACCACTTCCACTTCTTCCCGCGGCGGGAGAAATGGAAGGGAGGGCTTGCGGAGGACTTTCTTCTCTTTCTTGATTCTTTCTTCCCGGATGCGAAAGCCCTTCGGCGCAGCGGCTTTCTGCGCAACGCCGCGGGCGGTCCCTTCCAGGCGCGCTGGGATGGGACACTCTTCAAACTCCACTGTTTCGGGTTCCGGCGGCCGGGGCATGACCCCTGCGGCGGCTACGAAGCTGACCGGTTCGCCTTTGCGCCGGGCTGCCGAGCGCAGCCCTTTCTCGATGGCCTCGGTGTCTATGCCCTCGCGCACTTTTTTCTCGTCAAGGAGGGCAAGGAGGCTGTCCACCGACACCGCCGCCCCGGTCTCACTGGGCACGATAGTGACACGGGCTTCCAGGCCCTGCTCATCGAACTCGAGCTTCAGATCGCCCTTGACGTTCATGCTCCGGCTCCCTCAGAGGATAGAGCAAAGGCTCGCTATCCGACAAGAGTAAACACCGCCAGGGCCGCGAAGACCGCGGCCAGGCCGAGTTTTACCTTTCCCATATGGGCCTGGAACCAAGTTGTGATCCGTCCTGAGCTGACCCCGAGATAGCTGGCGCCGAAGACGATGAGAAGCGGCACGATGAAACAGAGGTTGTACAAGAGGAGAAGCCCGAGGGCCACCGTGCCGCCCCGCATCCGAACGAGGTAGGCCAGCATGGGCAGGTACACCTGCCCGGTACAGGCGAACTCGAAGAGGGACACGAGGAACCCCAGGACAAGCGAGCTGCCGACAAGCGCCGCGGCACGGACCCTGGTCCGAATCGAGGCGTGGATCTGCCGCTTCAGCGCAGAGGGAAGCTGCAGCAGCATATGTGTGGGCCTGCCCTGACGGATGAGCGTGTAGTCGTACACGCTCAGCCCCGCGAACACGGCCAGCACGATGACAAGCGCCCATCGGATGACCAGCGAGACTATGGAAACCATGCTCGCCGCGCGAAGAACAGTGAACAGGCCGTAGCCAATTCCGAGGTAGGTGAAAAACACGGAAAGCGTGAACAGCGAGCCGATCAGGAGGACCTCGCGCCTGCCCCGGCCCGCAAGGGCGAGGGATGCCAGGAGGAAGATGAGCGTCGTGAACGCGCAAGGGTTGACGCCGTCGATTAACCCGGCGAGCGCGATGGGAAGCGCGGCCAGCCGTTCCGAAAAGAGCGCGGCTGCCACCTCGGCCTGCAAAGACGGTGCAGCCTGGGCAGGCGCCCTGGCAAGCTGCGTTTTCAGCGCCGCCGCAACCTCTTTCCTGATATTCGCGTCGCCCTGGAGAAGCGTGTTCCCAACCGCAAGCGCGGGTATCTCATGGAGGGTTTCCCCCCGGGATGAGGCAAGAACCGCCAGCTCTTTATAGACTGCAGGCTGAAGGACGTCTTTTCGCTCGACATCGATGGAAACTCCGAGCTCCCGCGACAAGCGCGGAATCTCCGTCGAGAGAAACTGCTCGCACGTTCGGCACCCAGGCGTGTAGTAGTAGGCCACCGTGACCGCGTGAGCCGGTCCGGAAACCGACGCGGGGCCCGAAGTGGCCGACTGGCTTCCTTGCCCTGTCCCCCCCGCGTGGGGCTCCGAGCGCACGATGCCCGTGGTCGTGTAGTATGGCGGAGCAACACCGGGCGGCTGCGTCCTAACGATGAAGTCCTTGCGCGTGATTCCCGTGTCATCCGAGGAGTCATACAGGATGACGAAACTCCCTTCGCCGCCTGCTTTGATGGGGCGCTCGGCGGGAGTTGCCGTATTGCAGGTGCAAGTGGGCAGAAGGCCAACCGTCACATCGAAGTCTCCCGTGTTCTTCACGGTGACAACCGTCTGAATCTTCTCCCCTTTGAAAATAGAGCCGAACTTCCACTGCGACGGAGAAAACACCAGGGTGGGATCGCCGAAGGACAAAGAAGCCGCGGCGAAGATCAGGAGCAGGGCGGGGAGAATCCGGGACCTCAACACGCTTGCCACCTGTCCTTCAGATCTGTGTCGGAGCCGGAAGCACCGGAGGCTTTTCTTTTCGCCAAGCGATGAGGATCACGAGGAACGCCACATCAAGCACAAAGACTGCGAACAGCACGGCCCCCTGGGTGAGACTGACCGACCCGATGCGAAGGGCTTCCGCGCGCGTGGAGATTCCGAGCGCGCCGGAAACAGCAAGGAGGACGAAAGAAAACACGCAGAGCAACTTCCCCAGACGGAGGAACCCGATCAGCTCCCCGTACTTCTGCGGAAACAAGGAGAGCATCAGGCCACCCACCGAGACGAGCAGATTTCCGGATCCTCCGAGAAGGAGCCATGGGACAATCCAAGTACCGGCGCCGCCGGCAGCCGAGAAGACCTGCGCAAGAAGCGAAAGGACAACAAAGAATCGCACGGCTTCCCAAAGGGATCCGGCCAGCAGGAAGGCATGTCGCGCTGCCATTATCCGTGGGAGTGTAGACGGAGGTGGACCCCGGGTCAATACGGCGCACGGCGTCGGCGTTGACATTGGGCCGGGAGATGTAGATCATACATATGGTGGAGAGCTGAATGAAACTCATCAAGACTCGCGAAAGGATCGTCTGGGCAGTCGTCACGACGGTTCTTCTTGCTGCCCTCGCGTTGTTCGTTTTCTCCCAAAGACTGCTGGCGGGGAGCCCGGAAGACGAGACGCAGGCCTACCTTGGCACGATCGGCGAGATGTTCAGATACGTCGAGGACAACTATGTAGACGCGGACAAGGCCCAACCGAAGGCGCTGTACGAGGGCGCCCTCAAGGGAATGTTTGAGGCCCTCAATGACCCGTATTCCGCGTACACCACCGCGGCTGACTGGCGCATGATCTCCGATACCACAACGGGCACCTTCGGCGGGGTCGGGCTCACCATCACGAAGGTCGAAAAGGTGGGCGCGGAGGTCGTCACCGCTATCGAAGGCACGCCTGCATACAAGGCGGGAATCTCGGCGGGGGATATCATTATCAAGGTCAATGGGGAGCCGGTGGATAAACTGTCCATCGACCAAATTGTGGACCGTCTGCGCGGCGCGCCCAGGACAGACGTGACGGTAACGGTGAAGCGCGGGGATTCCATCGTCTTCGACGCCACCATCACGCGCGACGTGATCGAGCTTCCTATCGTCAAGTACGCCATGATCCCCGGGGGGATTGGGTATCTGCGCATCACGGAGTTCACGCCACAAACAGCCGAGCGCTCCCGGGAAGCGCTGCGATTCTTCAAGGATAACAACTACACCTCACTCGTCATCGACCTGCGGGGAAACGGCGGGGGGCTTCTCTCAGCGGCCGTCGACATGGCCAACCTTTTCGTGGATGACGGGCTCATCGTGGAGATCAGGAGTGAGCGCGTGGCCCGTGAGAACGTGAAGTACGAGGCCCGGCACAACCGTGTGATGGTCGATCCCTCGCTGCCCATAGTAGTACTTGTGGACAAGTACTCCGCCTCCGCCTCGGAGATTCTCTCCGGGGCTCTCCATGACCACCACCGCGCCACGTTGATGGGGGAGAAAACCTACGGAAAAGGCTCGGTGCAGACCGTGATGTCCCTTGGGGACGGCGGGTTCCGACTGACAACGGCCCGCTATTACCTTCCCTCGGGTGTGACAATCGACAAGGTGGGAATTCAGCCCGACATCGTAGTGGAGGAGCCCGCCCTCTCGGACGCTGACCAGAAGTCGCTGAACGACCTACTGAACGGGTCGTACCTGAAGGACTTCGTGAAGGCCAACCCCAAACCCACAGACGCCCAGATTGTCACCTTCATCAACGGTCTTCACGCCAAGGGGATTTCCCTCGATGACCGATACCTGAGAAAGCTCGTGAGGAATGAGGTCAATAGGACGAACAACAACCCTCCCCTGTACGACCTGGATTTCGACATCGTCCTGCAAGCCGCGGTGAAGGCGTTGACGAACCACGAGATTCAAGCCGCAAAGAATTAGAGAGCGCGACCTTTGACGCAGGTGGCACGAGCCACCTGCGTTTGTTTTTTAGCATGAAACAGTTTCTCCTTCCGCGCTGGTACGCGGGCCAGGCTCGCATCTCGATCTCAGGGGACGACTACCGGTACCTTGCCCGGGTCCTCAGGCTGAAGAGCGGCGCTACGCTTCCCGCGGTGGACGCGCACGGCGCGCGCTACATCATGAAGTTGGCTGCGTTCAGCCGCTCGGCGTGCGAGGCGGAAATTTCCCCGGTGGCGGCAGCTCCGAAGGAAGCTGTTTCGGCCTCCGGCTCGCCGGCGCTCACACTCCTTCAGTGCTTGCCAAAAGGGCGGAAAATCGATCTGATTATCCGCCAGGCAACGGAGGCCGGGGTATCCCGGATCGTTCTCCTGGAGAGCGAGCGTTCGGTTGCTCGGGAACAGGAGGACGCCGGTCGGATGAGGCGCCTTGAGAAAATCGCTCGCGAGGCGCTCCAGCAAAGCGGCAGTCCCCGCCTTCCGTCCATCGAAGCCCCCCGGCCGCTCGCCTCACTGCGGGACGCCGCCGGTGAATGGGGCACTGCACTGTTCTTCCACGAGGAGCGGCTTTCGGGCGGCACTCTTCACGAGTTGCTCGCGGGACCGATGGAGCGCATCAGCATCCTGATCGGTCCTGAAGGCGGGCTTTCCTCTTCGGAGGTCGACCTGCTTGCCGGGGCGGGGTTCCATTCGGTGTTCCTGGGGGGGACGGTGCTGCGGGTTGAGACCGCGGCAATCTATGCGATTGCCGCCGTGCAGACGATTCTACAGGAGAGAGACGCGTGGAAAGCGGCGCACTGAAGGTGAAAAGAATAAAGGTTCTCGATGTTCCCGTGGACGCCGTGGACCCCGACATGGCTGGAAAGGCCATCGAAGAACTGCTCGTCAATTCCCAGGCCAATCAGATCGTCTTTCTCTCCCTTCGCGGGTTGCTTCGGGCCCGCCATGACCCTGAGCTGATGCGATGCCTCCGCGAGGCGGCACTCGTTTTGCCAACCTCCCTTGCTGTCGTGCGGGGGGCCGGATTCCTCGGCACAGGGAAGCTGAGCCTGTTTAATCCGTTCGAGTTCATCATCCGCATCCTCAGCGTGATCGAGAAGTCCCAAGGATCCGTATACCTCCTGGGCACCCACAAAAGCCTCCTGGAAATCGCGGAGGTGAACCTCATGGGTTCCTTCCACGACATCCGCGTAGTCGGCCGCTTCTACGGCTTTTTCCCCCGCGCCATGGAAGGGGACATCGTTACAGCCATCAAAAAGTCCTCTCCCTCTCTGCTGCTCGTTGGCACGGGAGTGCCAGGACGGGAACGGTGGCTGCTGCGGCACAAGAAAGAGTTCAACCCCGGAATCTCGCTGTGGGCTGACAACTGCTTCGAAGTGTTTGCCGGCACGGAGAAGCAGGTT
>Ga0326727_10004216_pt1 | contig 43865 bp, 38 predicted proteins | sample MB2enrmetagenome_FD_207643 | JGI IMG/M metagenome (GOLD analysis project Ga0326727, IMG submission 207643) | Lab enriched peat soil microbial communities from McLean, Ithaca, NY, United States - MB29MY | ecosystem: Environmental > Terrestrial > Soil > Wetlands > Peat | place: USA: New York... | reverse complement strand
ATCGCAGCCTCCATCCAGAGCCTCTTTGTATCCGCGCAAATAAGCATCCACCACGCACCGGTTTTCGGGAGCCCACACCACATGTAAGCGAGGCTCTGATTGGCCCAACGCGCGCATTTGATCGAGGCTGGAATCCTTGGTAACGCCATCGAATACCGCGAAGAATGTAACCTTCTGAAATCCCGAACACTGCTCCAATACTGCGCGGCAGAACGGTACTGCCTCGTCTCCCTCATTCGCCATCGGGCAGACGATGCCAAGCGTTACCGCGCTTCGCGGCAGTATAGTCCGCGGCTCATTCCTGTTCTCGATTGAAATCGCGTGTTTCGGCATGGATTATCTCAATTTATCCTAATCCCTAATCCCTGTCTTTACTCCACTCCCATCTCCCGCACAATAGCTACCGAGGCCGATGCGCCGATGCGGTTGGCGCCGGCTTCCAGCATCTCCTTCACGTCGGCCAGGGTGCGAATGCCGCCCGCGGCCTTCACCCCGCATCGGCTGCCGGCCACGCCGCGCATCAGCGCCACGTCCGCCGCGGTTGCGCCGCCTGAAGAAAATCCAGTAGATGTCTTGATAAAGTCCGCGCCCGCCTGGATGGCCAGCTCCGATCCGCGCAGCTTCTCTTCCACGCTCAACAACGCGGTCTCCAGAATCACCTTGAGCAGCGCGCCGTGATGGTGAACTATGTCAGCCGTCGAGCGGATGGCGTTCTGCACGGCCCGGTAGTCGCCGCTCTTCAGCAGGCCGATGGGGATCACCATGTCCAGCTCGCTCGCGCCCAGCTTGCTCAGCGCAGCCGCCTCCTGGTGCAGCGTGGAAACCAGCGTCGCGCCCAGCGGAAAGCCAATCACTACGCCCGTCGCAACGCCGCTGCCGCTCAGCACGCCCACCGCCGTCGAAACCCACACCGGGTTTACCATGGCGCAGGCAAATCGGTAGCGAATCGCCTCCTCGCACAGGCTCTCCACCTGTGCGCGTGTGGCTTCGGGCTTCAGCAGAGTATGGTCGATCACCGCGGCCACCGTCTGCCAGTTCTTGAGCGTTGCCGCCGCGAATGTCGCGGAATCATAACTCCCTTTTTTGGTCTCCGCGTCCTGATGGGGGGTGTGTGCGGTCATGAGGCCGTGCTCCTTGCCGCGAATGTCGCTCTCAGCCGGCGGCGAAACGCGCTCTGCCAGCAGTCAGTATAGTGTCTGCCGCGGCGCGCGGCATAATGGAAGAACACGTCACCCGGAACCGGCGCAATGCAAACTCATCAACTCTATAGGCTTTAGCTTGAAGGTACGGGCTTCACTGCTTGCCGAAAAACTCATTCGGAGTAGCAAGAAGTGTCAGGGCACGACTTTACAGCTTGCGGAAAAAATCATTTGGAGTTGCGATAAGCGTCAGGGCATGACTTCAGTCGTGCCGTAAGCTGCGGTATGCCTTTCGCGGTTTTTCATTGCAATAGGCCTATTTCCGCAGCATGATTAGCCTGTACTTCAAAGACTCCCATCGCCCCCGCGCACCCTACTCCGGGTGGTCGGGCGACATCACGCAGATGTCCGGCAAATTCCGGTAACGCTCTGCGTAATCCATTCCGTAGCCGATCACGAATAAATTGGGAATGGAAAAGCCCACGTAGTCCGCTTTGATTGGTTCCAGGCGCCGCGAGGGCTTGTCCAGCAGCACGGCGATGTGCAGCGACTTGGGATTCTGTTGCAGAAACAGCTTGCGCAGGTAGGAGAGCGTCAGCCCGGTGTCCAGGATGTCCTCCACCATCAAAACGTTTTTTCCCTCAATCGGCTCATCCAGGTCCTTGATCAGCTTTACCGCGCCGGAAGATCGCTGCCCCTGGCCGTAACTCGTGGTGGCTACAAAGTCAAAGGTGGCGTCGGCCTGTATGGCTCTCGACAGGTCGGCCAAAAACGGCGCCGCGCCCTTCAGCACTCCCACCATCACCAGCTTCTCGCCCTTCAGGTCATGGGTAATCTGAGCGCCCATCTCGGCCACGCGCTCGGCAATCTGTTGGCGGGTATAAAGAACCTTAAGTCCCTGGGGGAAGTTCGTTGCCATGCTCCCAGTATCGCCTGACTACCCGCGCCCGTCTATACTTGAGTTGCATGCTTCCCTATCTCCACCTTTGGCATTTCAACCTGCCCACCTTCGGGCTGATGCTCTGGCTGGCCGCTGTAATAGCCGCTTTTGTCATGGACCGCTGCTTCCGCCGCGCGCGCGTCACCGCCGACGCTCTGGGCATGGTAGCTGTAACCGTGGTGGCAGGCATCGTGGGCGCAAAGCTATGGCACGTCATTGATACACCGGAAGATTTTCGCTATCTGGGCTGGAGCGTTCTGTGGCAGTCGGATGGTTTCGCCTGGTTCGGCGGCCTGCTCTTCGGCATCTGCGCGCTGCTCATTCAGGGCAGGTGGGCCAAGATCGGCATGTTGCGCACCCTGGATTTAGCCGCGCCGGCCGCCGCCATCGGCTACGGCCTCGGACGCATCGGCTGCTTTCTCTCCGGCGACGGCTGCTACGGAATCCCCATCACCACGCTGCATTTTCTATCTTTTTCCTTTCGTCCCTGGGGCATGAGCTTTCCCAAAGGCCTCGAGCCGGTCTTCGTCCCCGTCTATCCCACTCCGCTTTACGAGCTGGCCGCCGGACTGCTCATTGGCGCTTGGCTCTGGTGGCGGCTGGGCAAGCCACATCGCACCGGCGCCATCCTCGGCCAGTATCTGCTGCTCAGTGGAATAGCTCGCTTTTTAGTTGAATTTATCCGCCGCAACCCCAAGGTTCTATGGGGTTTATCCAACGCCCAACTGGCAAGCGCCGGCTCTGTCCTTGCGGGCATTGCCCTGATCGTCTGGGTCACTACCCACCCCGTCGCCAGCCCCGATCAAGCCGCCCAGGCGCACGAGAAAGCCGCATAGCGTTTTGTTAAAGCTGTAATTCCGTTGGGTTGTCAGACCAGGGATTGATAAGCGCTAGCTCACATGCCAGGAAGTCTTTAATGTTGCGGGTCGCGACAGCCGCTCCATGAACTCTGGCTGTTGCTGCAATTTGTGCATCCATTTCGTTGATGGGGCGGCCCAGGCGTTGTCGTGCAGAGAGGATTTGTCCGAAGTGGCGTGCCGCGGCAAGATCGAAACTGAGAATTTGACCGTGAAAATCCTCCGTGAGCATCGCTTCGAAGGCTTCACGTAATCCCTTTTGCCTTCGTCCTGGGGGCATCAACTCAATGCCGGAAAGCAATTCTGCCACAACCACTGAAGAGGTCCAGAACTCTTTTCTCGGGAGCGATTGAATCCATGCGGCCACGCGCGAATCAGGGCGTGGCCGCATGATTTCCGAAATGACGTTTGTATCGAGCAGAATCATCAGTCGAAGGTGGGGATTGGTCTGGAAGATTTCCGGCGCGGCGGAATTTGCAGCTCTACTCCCCCGAAGGCGGCAAATCGTTTACGAATCGCAGTTCCCAGATCTTCTTCAGACTCAATGGATATGGGGCTGCTCGCTACAAATTCCACAAGTGCTTCTCGTGCCTCCGCCTCCATCGAGCGCCCGTTAAGCGCCGCGCGCACTTGCAGCCTGCGCTTGACCGTTTCATCGACATTGCGAATCGTAAGGGTTGCCATGAAATCAGTGTAGCGCAATTCCGCTAGCATTGCAAGCAATGCTAGCAATGACAGCAACGCTCACCCGAATGTAAATGCGAAAGCCTGCACCCCCGCATCGAGAAATTCAATCTCGAAGGTGCGGTCTTGAATCTTCCCGTGCTGGCGGATGAGTTGATAGAGCCGGTCTTCCGTCACGCTTCCAAACCCCTGTTCGTCGCAATCGACGCCATGATCCGCGCCGGGGGCTTGTCCATCAAGGCGTACGCGGAAGCGAACCGGACCCGAGCCTGGACTAAGCACAAGATGCAAATCCCGCGCATGGAAGCGGAACAGGATGCTGCCGTGCGCCGTTTTGAGCGCCGCCGCCTCGCCGTGATCGATCCATTCACCGTTCAAGCTCCACTGATTCAGCTCAAGAAACGTCGGCGCATGATAGACCTGCGCCCGGTCGGTCAGCAACCCGCCGGGCAAGGCAAAACGCTCCGCCCGCAGGTAGCCGATATAGGTCTCCGGCGAGCCCATGGTGCCTGTATCGGCTGCCGCCTCGGCGCCGCTGGCGCTCAGCGCGAGAGGCCCGGCGGCAGGCTGCTCAGCGTTATTGCGCTCCTTTAAGAGTTTCTGAATCCACCGCTCCGATTCCTCGTACTCTCCCTCGCCGAAATGGTGGTAACGAATTTTTCCATGGGCGTCTATGAAGTAGTGCGCGGGCCAGTACTCATTGTGAAAGGCGCTCCAGATGCGGCGCTTGCTGTCGACCGCCACCGGGTAAGTAATCCCGAATTTCCGCAAGGCTTTCTCAATGTTTGCCGGATCTGTTTCAAATTCGAACTCCGGAGTGTGCACGCCGATAATCACCAGTCCGCTCGCCCTGTACTTCGCGTCCCAGGCGCGCAGGTAGGGCAGGGAGCGCAGGCAATTGATGCATGAGTAGGTCCAGAAATCGACGAGCACCACCTTGCCCTTGAGTTGCTCCCGAGTCAACGGCGGCGAGTTCAACCACGAAGTCGCCCCGGAGAGATCCGGCAACATCTGCTGTCCGTTGGCCTCTGCTGCCGTTGCCAATACCACGGCCGCCAGCAATGCAACCGCCGCTCTCCGCGCCCATCCTCTGCCCCATTCTCTGCGCAGTCCCGCATCCAGCGACCGCTTCGTTGCCGCGAATACCCTTCCAAACGTGAGTATCGCCACGACCATGCCTGCCATTAGCCTGCACCTCATTGCATTGGAGTCTGCGAACCTCCATTTGGTTGCGGAATTCGTGTCTTCCGGTCAAACGGATCTGGCGTTCGGTTCAACAGTTTACAAGTTGCGCACAATAGAAGCTATCTCATAAACAGATTTTGAAAGGGCACGGCTTTTTCGGGGTCCCCATCGACAGGTCTTTGTCGATGGGGTGGCTTTACAGCTTGCGGAAAAAATCATTCGGACGGTAGGCCAGGGATTTATCCCCGGCATAACGCTAATGGAATCAATGCGGGCTTTAGCCCCTGAGGTATGCTTTTCCTGCTTGTTGCATGGAAATGAAACTTTTTCCGCAAGCTGTTTAGTCGTGCCGCAACGTAGACAAAAAGATGTTGGGCTTTAGCCCCTGAGCTCTGCTTTGAACAGACTGAATAATATTGATGAGATGGCCAATGAAATCATGGAAATCAGAGAGCTTCTCTGTCCTCCTGTGCCATCCGTCACCGACCTCGCCATGAAAGGTCATAGAACATCCTTGCATGGCGGCATTTGCCTCATTCGGCGAGGCGCTGGCTCTGGGTCTGGCGTCGGGTCCTGCCTGCATCGCAGCCTGCGGGCCGGTGTTGGTCCCCTCCTTGCTCACCGAGCGCGCGGGCTTCCGGCCTCACGCGCGCTATCTCTCCGTCTTTTTGGCGGCGCGCCTTGTGGGATACATGATCTTTGCCGTTGTCGCCTGGGAACTTGGCGCGCTGGTCTCGCTGCCGCCCGCGCCGCGCCTGCTGATGATGGGCGTAGTTTATGTTTTGCTTGCCGGCGTGCTGATTGGCTACGCAGTTTCCGCCCGGCGCACTTGCGCTCAACCCTGCGCGGAGTCAAAACTGGTGCAAATCGGTGAAAGCAAAAATCGCGGCCTCGCCGGAGCGGCCTCTTTGGGCCTCCTCACCGGCTTGAATCTCTGTCCTCCATTTCTCGTTGCCGGCATCAGGGCTGCTCAGTTGGGCAGCATGGCCGCCGCCCTCATCTTTTTTGCGGTATTCTTTCTAGGAACCTCCATTTGGTTTGTGCCCTTCGTGGGCCTGGGCTGCATCGTCCGCAACCAGGCCGTGATCACCGTTGCGCGCATGGCGATGGCGCTCATCGCCCTCTATTATCTTTCCATGGGAATCGCCATGTTGTTGGGGAAAAAGACTTATGGCTACTGACGCTCGCACTCTGCCGCTCGCCATCCGCCCGGCGCCGCGCGGCATCCTCCGCTCTCTGCTGCTCACCCTGCCCATCCTCATCTGGTCGCTGCTCATGTTCGGCAACCCGCAAGCGCAAGCGGACCGGCTGTCGCACATCGCTGGCGCGATCACCGCGCTCTTCATGACCGCCCTCTTCTTCATGATGATGCGCACCCATAATACCTATCGCTGGCGCAGAATCTTCTTCGTGAGCCTGGGAATCCTCTTTCCCATCGGCTTCATCCATAACCTCCTCGTCATGCGCGGCTCCATGGGCATTCCCATCGAAGAAATGATCGCCGGACGCACGCCCTTCTGCTTCATGCCCATTCCACTGCTTATCCTGCCGGCAGTCTTCACTCGTACGCTGGTCTTTCCCGGCGCCATTGTCAGCAACAGCCATAGCATTGCGGCCATGGTGGGCATATGGCTGGCCATGACGCTGGTCATGGGAAAAGGCTGGTGCAGCTACGCCTGTTTCTTTGGCGGCATCGAAGAGGGCGTGGCCGCCATTCCTCCGCGCGCCAAAATCCGCAAGCTCGATCCCCGCTGGCGCTACCTTCCATGGGCCGTGTTGCTGGCCATGGTGCTGCTCTCGCTGGCCCTCTTCGAGCCGGCTTACTGCATGTGGCTCTGCCCCTTCAAGGCCGTCACGGAGTACGTCGCCGCCCGCAGCACCATCGGCCTCGTGCAGAACGTCATCTTTATCCTGCTCTTCGCGGGCCTGGTTATCGCTCTGCCCTTCCTGACAAAAAAGCGAACGCAGTGTGCCTTCTTCTGTCCCTTCGGCGCGTTCCAGTCCATCTTTAACAAGATCAGCATCTTCGAAGTCAAGATCAATCAGTCCCGCTGCAAGCCCTGCCTGCTCTGCCAGAACGCCTGCCCCAATCTCTCCCTCTCGAAGGAATCCGTCGCCCGCGGCGAGACGTTGCTCTCTTGCATGAAGTGCGGGGCCTGTGTGGATGCCTGTCCGCGGCAGGCGGTCGTCTGGCATATCAAGGGAACTCAAATCGCATGGAAGCCGGAACGCGCGCGGCTCATGTTTCTCTATGGCGCATGGGCCTTGGCCGTCATGTTCGGCGGCAGCATCATCGCTCAGGGCCTTGCCACGATTCTGCACTTTGTCGTCTAGGAGGTATTGATGAAACTCCGCGCTATCCTCGGCTACACGGCCGCTGCTCTCACGCTGCTTGTCGCGCTGCTCACTCCATTTCTGCTGATGGGAATCTTCTCCAATGGCGTTGCCGCCCTCCCGCTCCACGTGGACGAGGTCTACTCCGGCGGGCCCACAGTGCGCGCCATTCCCATGGGCGCTTACTCCATCGGCGTTCACCGCCCTGTCTATCCGCACTTCCTGCAAAGCGAAAAGCCCTTCGTCCAGCTCGATTGGCAACCCGTGAGCGCCCTGCCGCAACATGTCTCCGATGTGGTTGACATCGACGGCGATGGCCAGCCCGATGTCCGCGTCAGCTTCGACGTGCCCACTGACCCCAAAGCTCCGCTATTGGTCAACGTGGAATCGATGAACCCGCGCTACCCGGCCATGAGCAACGTGGGCAAGGATAAATTCTCCCGCCTGATTGTCCGCGTGGACAACGCCATCTTGGTGCGCGTTCCGCTCGCCAGGCAGTAGCAGTCAATAGCAAGGAATCAATGCTTATAAATCTAGCTTCTTCAGGAGTTCATCGACAGTGATCCGGTGGTGCGCGGCGATTCGCTTCAGAATGCTGGCGAGCGTGCCTGTTTTGATCGGATCATGATAGGGAATGACTTCGTGGTTCTCGCCGTCCCGCTGCGTAGTCACGCGGATGTGCGATCCACTTTGACGCGTCGCCTCATAACCAAAAACCTTCAGCGCCTTTACCAGCCGCGCTCCGTCAATGTCGCGAGGCAACTTCATTAGACCAGCACTTCATCCCGCACAAAATGAAGGCGGATGATCTTCGGAGACGGCATCGTCTCGTCGAAGTAACAGCGGACGGCGTCCTTGACCATCGCGCGCAACTCCTCCAGAGTCTCACCTTGGGTATGGATGCCGTACCCCAGAGCGGTAGCTGTGTAGCCGCCGTCCGCCTCGTCCTCGTGTACATCAAAGATGATCTCGTTCATCTGAGCAAGCCCATCCATTCCTGGATTGATACTACACCGTTCGAGTCTTCACTTCAAGCCGTTGGACATTGGCTCGCACCTCACCTACAGCCGCTTGAAAAACGCCTGCGCCTCTTTCAATTGCGGAAACAGCTTCTCCTCGGCCTTGAACTCACTTGAATGTACGCACCTCCGCACCCCGCGCATCTTCACCGGGTGCTTTAGGTGTAGCATCTCGTGAAAAAGCAGATATTCAATTGCGTAGCGCGGGCTTGATGGCCGGTCGAAGACCCGGCTCACCACGATCGTGTTGTGCGCGGCGTCGTAGTGGCCCAGCGCACGTTTGGCCATCCCCTCGCTCCAGGTCAGCTCCGGCCGTCCCAGCATCCCGCCGAAGAACCGTGCGTTCAGCGAGTCGAAAACCTCTTCCAGATGGTAGAAGCGTCCCTCCGGCCCCGAGAACCGTTTGCTGCCGCGCGCCCCGCGAATCAGCTCCGTCTGCCGGCTCACGGCTGCGCTCGACGAGAATCGCTTGTAGCGCAGGTTGTGCGCCGCGTCGATGGGCTTTTTGTACAGCTTGGCCAGAAGAATGTGCGCGATGGCGCGAATCACCGTCTCCGGCGCGCCCTCTAAAAGATCAGAAAGACTCACGGCAATCTGTCCTTCGCGCAGCCGTATCCGCGTATTCAGCGAAGTAAACCGCCGGAAACGCACCGTCATCGCTGGCATCGGTGCCCGCGGCCGCAACGCCCGGTACTCCTCCTGAAAGATGGAAACTATATCAGCAGCCACTAATTACAGTTTACAGTGGACTATTCCCTACTTCCTATTCCCTATTCCCTATTCCCTATTCCCTATTCCCTAGTCCCTATTTCTTCTCCACCGCCAGCAGCCTCTGCCGCGCCTGCCACTCCTGATTCGGAAACTTGCCCGCGGCCGCATCCAGAAAATGATGGTAGTAAGCCGCTGCCTGCGCCTTTTCGTGGAGCGTATCATATGCCGTCGCCCAAAGAAAATAAGTCGACGGATTCTCGGGAAGATACTTCGACCGCATTGTCAATGCGTGAATCGTAATCTCCGGGCGGCTGGTCCTCGATGCCGCAAAGGCCAGGCCGCTCCAGCCGTCGGCGTTGGCCGCATCCAGTCGGGTCGCCTTGTCGAAGGCTGCATATGCCTCGGCATACTTGAGTTGCCGAATCAAATTCTGTCCGTGCGCCACCAGCAGCGTCGGATCTTCGGGGCTGGCCGCGAGCAGCGAAATGTACAGCTTGTCCGAGCCTGCCGCGTCTCCCGCGTCGTCCAGCACCGCGGCCAGCATGCGTGTAATGGCCGCGTCCTTGGGGTGGGCCTCGTGCAGCTTCTCAAACAGCGGCAGCGCCTCGGCCTTATCCTCGGCAGCCAGCACCGTGGCCAGTTGCGTGGTCAGCGCCGTGTCCTCCGGCGTTTGCTCCAGCGCCGCCCGCAGCAGGCTCTCCGCCTCGGGATACTGCTTGCGCGCAATCAGCAGGTGAGCCAGGCCGGCTTTGGCCGCCGCCGACTTCGGATCCACGGCCAGCACCCGGCGATAGGCTTGCTCCGCGGCGTCATACTGTCCTGCCTGGTTGGCTATTTCCGCCGCCAGCAGCGTGTCCGCTGGCGTCTCCGGCGTCAGCTTCAGAGCCTCTATCAAGTCTCCTGACGCCTTCGCCGGGTCGTCCCCGCGGTCAATCTCCGCCAGCGCCCGCCACGCGCGCGCCTTGGCGATGGCTCCGGCCTCGCCGGGGTCCAGTTGTGTGGCCGCCTCCAGCTCCGTCCGCGCATCAGAGAATTTATTTTGCCGCGCCAGCAGCAAACCCAGCTCAACGTGCGCCTCAAACGACTGCGGGTTAGCTTCCACGGCTCGCCGGTAAAGTCCGGCCGCGGCCTCCAGCCGATTTTGCGCATCGGCCACGTAGCCCGCGTCAAACAGCGCCCTCGCATCGGCCGGGTGCGCCGCCAGCCAGGGATCAAGCCGGGCCTCCGCCGCCTTCCAGTCGGATTTGACGATAGCCGCCTCAGCCGCTACCACTTCGTCGGAGACGGGTTGGGCCGCTGCGGCCGCCGGTGCGGCCTCTGGCAACGGCTTCTCTGGATTCTGCGCGATACTCTGCCCGGCAACAGCAGCCGATGCCAACAGCAATACGAAAAAAGCAAAACGATGCACAAAATACCTCAATCTACAGTTTAACGGGAGAAATCTGCCGGATTCCTTCGAATGTCTGCATGTTGGACGCGCCTGGGCAAAAAACTCGTCAACAAACGGAGGGAGGCGGGGGTTTCAACCCCCGCATAATGTCAACAGAACCATTATTGGCTTTAGCCCCGGAGGGAATGTGGGACTAACTCGTTGCATGCACCGCCTGCGCGCAAACTATATTTGGCCGAATCATTGCTTGGCCGTGACGCAGGATAGGGTAAACGGTGTATCCTCTCCGCAGAGTAGTTGCAGTAATCTCCATGGAAAGGCCCTACTGAAATGCGCAACTTGAAATCTTTCATCGCCGCAGTCTTCGTGCTGTTGACCTTCTTCTTCCTGGCGCCGGTGCCGCCGGCGCACGCCCAGCACCCCGCTTACCTTCATGCTCTCTCCGACTTGCGCACGGCGCGCGGCTACTTGCAAATGCCCGCCAGGCCGGGAACGAGAGACGCTTGCAAGCATGCCAATAAGGAGATCAGCCGCGCCATCGACGATATAGCAAAGGCCGTCCTTGATTATGGAAGGGACCCCGATGTCACGCCGCTGCCGCAGGGCGCGGGCAGTGCCAATACGCCCATTCACTCCGCCATCAGGCTGATGAAAGAGGCGCGTGCCGACATTGAGCACGGCCGCGATCTGCCCGAGAACCATGGGCTGCGAGAACACAGCCTTGAGCATATCGACAAGGCGCTGCTGGCCCTGTCTCAGTTCCAGTAAGCAGTCCTTACAAACCCGTCGAGGCAGCACGCGGCAATCGCCGCGCTGTTGCCTCGATGTCTCAAAATGAGTATTGCGTACGAATAGGAGGAATACATGGATCGTCGCGAATTTTCCGCGTTATTGCCCATGCTCTTCGCCGTTCCGGCCCTTGCGGCCACGGCTGAGGCTCAAACGCCTGGCGCGCCAACCGTTGCTGCCCCGGCTGCCTCTGCCACCCCCGCTGCGCTGCCCAAACTGGCTTCGGGCCAATACCTCCCGGGCGAGGCAAGACACCCCAACTCGCCGCGTGTCTCGCGCGGCTTCCTCGTCGGCATGTTGCCGGACAATATCCGGCTGGAATCGCATTTCACGGTTCTGGCCCCCGGCGCGCCGGCCGAGCCCGTCGAGCATCACAAGCACACGGAGATGTGGTTTGTCCACGAAGGCAATGTTACCCTGATGACCGCCGGCGTCACGCGCACGCTCAAGGCCGGCGACATGGGACTCGCCATTGCCGGAGACGACCACTACATCACCAACGCCAGCAAAACCGAGCCGGCTTCCTACTTTGTCGTCTCCGTCGGCCCGCCGGAATAGCCAGGCAAACAGCCCGCAAAATAGTGTGTCCCGGCGCGAATCAACCGCGTCGGGGTACACAGATTACATTCACTGTCTTTCAAACTTCGCTTAGAAGCGGTAGTCCGCGCCGGCGGTGTACCGGAATCCATACCCGCTGATCTTTATGCCATCAAATAAATCGGTGACGTAAGCATGCGCCGCGGACTGCGGACCGGTACCGCCAACAAGAGTTGGTCCGATATCGAGAGAGCTCAGTGAGATCTGCTCGTTGAAGTACTCCAATTGCAGCGGGCGAACCCAGAGATGCTTGCTCACCTTCACATCCACGCCGCCCCCGGAGGCCATGGTAAACGGATGCGTCGTGACTGAGCAGACGTCCGTGCTCGGGCAGTCTGCGCTGGGGTCTGCCGTGATCGACATATGCGTGACGCCAAACAGTTGATGGGCAAAGAAGCTCACTCGTGACTTCTTGGGCCCAAAACGTACGCTCGGGCCAAAAAGGTAGCCCTGCGTGCTGAAGGTTTCGCCATCCGAATCGTTGGTGTAGCCAGCCACCTCCATCGTCGCGCCCAGATGACGCGTGAAGTTGTAGGTGACGGCGCCTTGACCGCCATTCAGAATCATGGGGAAGGGAGGTAAATCCACAACAGAGATTCTTGAAAATGAGTATCCGGCGAACACATCCCATTTATCCGCCGCTACCGGTTTCGGTTGCTGGGCCGATGAAACTGCCAGGCAACACGCCAACACAATGAACATTCCGATCGTCTTAAGCATCAAACGCCTCCTTTGGTGAATAACAACAGTGGTTTTAGACCCCGGCTGAATTGACTGCCGCAAGTCGTTGTCGTGTGCGGGGATTGATGGCCGCGTCTAGCCGGAATATTTCCGGAACAGGGAGTATCCCACGCATAGTATGCAAATCATGCCACCCGTGTAACGCAATATAGGCTTCCGTGCTTGAGTTGTCTTAGATAGATTAATTCTGCTGCGAATAATTTGCAACTAATTTTGCTCGTGCAACCAATATTCCGCCGTCCGCAACGATTGAATTTCTGCGAATAATACGAACTAAAAGACATGTGCCCCGGCGTCAATTCATCACGTCGGGGCACACAGAATACATTCACTGTCATTCAAACTTCACTTAGAAGCGATAGGCCACTCCGGCGGAGTAACGGAATCCATAGCCGCTAATCTTTACACCGTCAAACTCATCACTAGAGAAAGCATGTGCAGCGGACCGTGGACCGGTTCCGCCAACAAGACCTGGTTCGCCAATCAGAGAGCTCAGTGATATCTGCTCGTTGAAGTACTCCAATTGCACCGGGCGAACCCAGAGATGCTTGCTCACCTTCACATCCACGCCGCCCCCGGAGGCTGTGGTAAACGGATTTGACGATAGAGCGCAGTCGCTGGTGCAGTCTGAGCTGGGGTCTTCAGTGATTGACATATGAGTGACGCCAAAAAGTTGATGGGCAAAGAGGCTCACGCGTGATTTCCTGGGCCCAAAACGCGCGGTCGGACCAAACAGGTAGCCCTGCGTGCTGAAGGTGACGCCGTCCACATCGTTGGTGTAGCCGGCCACCTCGGCGGTCGCGCCCAGATGCTTGGTAAAGTAGTAGGTGACGGCGCCTTGTCCGCCAGTCAGGTTCATGGGAAAGGGAGATTCATTGGCAACATAAATTCTTGAAAATGAGTACCCGGCGAATACATCCAACTTGTCCAGTACCGCTAGCTTAGGTTGCTGGGCCGATGAAACAGCCAGGCAACACGCCAACACAATGAACATTCCGATCATCTTGCGCATCAAACGCCTCCTTTGCTGATCAACAGCAGTTGTTATGGACCTCGGCTGAGTGGCTGCCGTAATTTGTTGTTGTATACAGGGAAGGATGGCAGCTTTCAATTAGCTTATCATCCTCACAGGGCTGTTCCTCCTCGTTCAATCACCTCAACTCACTTGAATCGTGTGCCGTTTCCCATAACACATGGTCTTCCCGATATCGAACGTATTCTCGAGACACCTGAAGCTGTGGATTGAGGAATGATGTTTATCTGAGGAAAAGGTAGACTACTTGAGTTGTTCCATTGCACGGTATATAGGAATCATCTCTCTTTCAATGGTCAATATTGCTCTAAAATGGACATTATTATATTCCTATATAAATCAATAATATAGGGGGCATACCGGCAGCCTTATTCCTCATATACGGTGACTATTGCCGTATTACGGATCGAATCGCAGCATATCCCCTAAATTGCACCGGGTTCTATAATTGATAATGGCCGTCCGCGTCTTAGGCATCTTTAAGGCTCCTGGGACGCGGCTGCCACACTTCTTGCCCGGTGACTTCCCTTTGAATGACGCCATCATCATCCGCGGTGCGCGGACCCATAACCTCAAGAACCTCTCCTGCGAGATCCCCCACGGCAGGCTGACGGTCATCAGCGGCGTCTCCGGTTCGGGCAAGTCCTCGCTGGCCTTCGACACCATCTACGCCGAGGGACAGCGCCGTTACGTCGAGTCGCTCTCCGCCTACGCTCGCCAGTTCCTCGAGCGCATCGAAAAGCCCGACGTGGACGAGATCGACGGCCTTGCCCCGGCCATCGCCATCAAGCAGAAAAACTCCACCCGCAACCCCCGCTCCACCGTCGCCACGGCCACCGAGGTTTACGACTACCTGCGCCTGCTCTACGCCCGCTGCGGCGCCGTCCACTGCGTCCACTGCGACGGCCTGGTCAAGCGCGACTCCATCGACGAGATTGCCGAGGCCGCGCTGGCGCTGGGCGAGGGAACTCGTCTCAACGTGCTCTTCCCCGTGCGCCACGCCGAGCCCGCGCCCGAATCCGATGCCAAACCCCTCCGCCGCGCCGCCAAATCTGCGCATAAACCCGCCTCCGAATTCCCCCTCACCGAGGCCCTCAAGGCCCGTCTCATCGAGTTGCGCGCCGCCGGCTTTAACCGCCTCTATCAGCAGGGAAGCATCTTCGAGTTTTCCTCTCCTGAGTCGCTCCTCGACCTCGACTTCACTCTGCCCGTCTTCGTCCTTCTCGACCGCATTGTCGTCAGCGCAGAAAATCGCGCCCGCATAGTCGATGCCGCCGAGATCGCCTACCGTGAGTCGGGCGAAGTTATCTTTGAAGAACTTCCGCGTGACGAAGCCGCCCCGCGCTCCCGCCACCGCTTCAGCGCCGCCTACGAGTGCAAGAGCTGCCATCGTCCCGGCCGCGAGCCCGAGCCGCGACTCTTCAGCTTCAACAATCCCTTCGGCGCATGTCCCCGCTGCCAGGGCTTTGGCAACACCATGGACTTCGACCTCAACCTGGTTATTCCCGACAAGTCGCTCACCCTCGCCGCCGGCGCTATCGATCCATGGAACCGACCCAAGTATCGCCCCTGGTTCACGGAGTTTCGCCGCCAGGCGCCGGAGCTCGGCGTGCCCCTCGACGTGCCCTGGCGCGACCTGCCCGAAGCCGCGCGCGAAATCGTGCTGCACGGCAAAGGCGCCTTCGTCGGCGTGCTCGGTTTCTTCGCGCAGATGGAGCGCAAAAAGTACAAGCTGCATGTCCGCGTTATGCTCAGCAAATATCGCGGCTATGCCGAGTGCCCCGACTGCCGCGGCCAGCGCCTGCGCGCCGAGGCTCGTAGCGTCTGCCTCAACGGCCAGAGCATCTGCCAGGTCACCGCGCTCACCATCGCCGAAGCAAAAGCCTTCTTTGCCGCGCTCCGTCTCTCGCCCATGCACGAGGAGATCGCCGGTCCCATCCTCGAAGAGGTCCGCCAGCGCCTCAATTTTCTCGACGCCGTCGGCCTGGACTACATCACCCTCGACCGCCTCGCCTCCACGCTCTCCGGCGGCGAGGCGCAGCGCATTCAGCTCGCCACATCGCTCGGCTCGCAACTCGTCGGCGCGCTCTATGTCCTCGACGAGCCCTCCATCGGCCTCCACTCCCGCGACACCGCCCGCCTCATTCGCATCCTCAAAGAGCTGCGCGACCTGGGCAACACCATCATCGTCGTCGAGCACGACGCCGACATTCTTCGCTCCGCCGATCATCTCCTCGACCTCGGCCCCGGAGCAGGCGAGCTCGGCGGAAAGCTCCTCGCCGAAGGCCTTCTCGCCGAAATCGAGGCCAACCCCGCTTCCCTCACCGGCCGCTATCTCTCCGGACAGCTCTCCATCCCCATCCCCGCGCGCCGCCGTCCGCCAAGCCGCGAGCGCCTCATCCTGCGCGGAGCCACGGCCAACAACCTCCACGCCCTTGATGTCGAAATTCCCCTCGGCCTGCTCGTCGCCATCACCGGCGTCTCCGGCTCCGGCAAGTCAACCCTCGTCCATCAAATTCTCTATCGCGCCGTCGCCCGCGCCCTCGGTCAGTCAGAAGGCGCTGACCCCTCCAGCGTCTACAAATCCCTCACCGGCGTCGAGCGCCTCAACGACGTGGTCCTCGTCGATCAGACCCCCATCGGCCGCACTCCGCGCTCCAACCCCATCACCTACATCAAAGGCTTCGACCTGGTTCGCGAGCTTTTTGCCGCGCAGCCCGAGGCCAAGCGCCACTCCCTCACCCCCGGCCACTTTTCCTTCAATGTCCCCGGAGGCCGCTGCAACACCTGTGAAGGCGACGGCACCGTCACCGTCGAAATGCAATTCCTCGCCGACGTCGAGCTGCCCTGCGAGGACTGCAACGGCACCCGCTATCAGGCCCGCATCCTCAACGTCACCTACAAGGGCAAGAACATCCACGAAGTCCTGCAAATGACCGTCAAGGAAGCGCTGCGCTTCTTCGCCGGTCAAACACGCCTGCTCGAAAAACTTGCCGTCCTCGACGAGATCGGTCTCGGTTACCTCCGCCTCGGCCAGTCCGCCACCACGCTCTCCGGCGGCGAGGCGCAACGCGTCAAGCTCGCCGCTCATCTCGCCCAGGTCCGCGCCGTCAACGCCACCGCCATGCCCTCCCAGGCCAGCCGCGTCCTCTACATCCTCGACGAGCCCACCACCGGCCTCCACTTCGATGACGTATCCAAGCTCCTCACCGCCTTCCGCAAGCTCATCGACGGCGGCGGTTCGCTCATCGTCATCGAGCACAATCTCGACGTCATCAAATCCGCCGACTGGGTCATCGACCTCGGCCCCGAAGGCGGCGCAGCCGGCGGTCGCATCGTATGCCAAGGCACTCCCGAGCAAATCGCCGCCAATCTTCTCTCCCACACCGGCCAATGGCTCGCCCGCGTCCTGTAATCAAATCAATAGTGTAACCAGCTTGTAAAACACAAGCGGCCAGATCGCCCCGTTGGCTGACCTGGCCGCAATTGTCGTGCTCTTAACCGTTGACGGTTACTTCTTTTTCTTTCCTGTTCCGCCAAACTGATAGAAGAACGAGCCCGATACATCCGCTACATTTGAGGTGATGATTTGAGCGCCCCACGTGGCATGTTGCCGCTCGTAGCGAACCTCCGGCCGAATGCCCCAATTCTTGCCGCAATAGACACTGGCGCCGCCGCCGAAGTTCACGTAATAACCGTCAGCCATGTTCACAGCGCTGGGGGGGCCGACTTCACTCACGGTTAACCGGTAATAGCCGACGCCGACAATCGCGTAAGGAACGATCTTCTTCGAGGGCGTAAAGTTGAAGCGAGCTGCGCCGCCGGCAAGTTGAGAGTGCCACTTATCCGTATCCCCAGAAACAGCGACCAGGGGATCGTATTTGTACTCGCCCAGAGCTGTGATGTAGGGTGTCACGTTGTAGCCGCCAGAACCGCTAACAAAGAAATGGCTGGTGGGAAGGTTGGTTTCCACGGGATCGACGCTGGTCATGCTGGTATGGTCATAACCGATGGTGCCGGCAACTTCACCCGAGTGGGCCAGAACCTGAGCCCGGACGGGAACCGACAAGACGAGGAGAAACAGAGCCGAGAAAAGAAGTCCTGCAACTGCGTTCTTGACAAATGTTTTCACAATTTTTTGTCCTTTCGTTTTGGGTTAATGGAAGTCCCATTGAGGCCATCCTGTTGAGTTTGGTCTGCACACTGCCACCTGCTCTGGAAACAACAAACAATGATGCTCCTGAGTATAGCAATATATTACATAATCATCCAGGGAAATGAGATCCCGCCATGCCGTACAATCATTTTTCGAAGGTTCCCATGCAACGCCGCAATTTCCTCGCCGCTTCTCTTGCCGCATCAGCCCTGGCCCTCGCCCAAACCTACAACGCCGACGCGCTCATTCCCGCGCTCACCAGCCTTGGCCTCGGCCCCGAAGGCGGCCAAGCCGGCGGCCGCATCGTCGCCCAGGGAACCCCCGAGCAAATCGCCGCCAATCTTCTCTCCCACACCGGCCAATGGCTCGCCCGCGTCCTGTAATCAAATCAACAGCATAACCAGCTTGCAAAAACACAAGCGGCCAGATCGCCCCATTGGCTGACCTGGCCGCAATTGTCCGTGCTCTTAACCGTTGAAGCCTACTTCTTTTTCTTTCCTGTTCCGCCAAATTGATAGAAGAACGAGCCCGATACATCCGCTACATTTGCGGAGATGGTTTGGACATCAATCGAGGTATGTTGCCGCTCATAGCGAACCTCAGGCCGGACGCCCCAATTCTTGCCCAGATAGTAGCTGACTCCGCCGCCGAAGTTCACGTAATAGCCGTCAGCAAATACGGTTCCTTCGCCGCTAAAACTCGCGATTAACCGGTCATAGCCTGCGCCCACAATCGCGTAAGGAACGATCTTTTTCGAGGGCGTAAAGTTGAAGCGAGCTGCGCCGCCGGCAAGCTGAGTGTGATAAGTGGCAACGGACATCGCATAATTCAACGGATCGTATTTGTACTCGCCCAGAGCTGTGATGTAGGGTGTCACGTTGTAGCCGCCAGAACCGCCAAAAAAGTGAGTGCTGGTGGGATAGAGTAGCCCGGCAGGGTTACTAGTCATGCTGGTGTAGTCATAACCGATGGTGCCGGCAGCTTCAACCGAGTGAGCCAGCACCTGCGACCGAACTGGAACCGATAAGACGAGGAGAAACAGAGCCGAGAAAAGAAGTCCTGCAACTGCGTTCTTGACAATTGTTTTCACGATTTTATGTCCTTTCGTTTTGGGTTAATGGTAGTTCCATTGAGGCCATCCTGTTAGAGTTTGGTCTGCACACTGCCACCTGCTCTGGAAACAACGAACAATGATCTCCTGAGCATAGCAATATATTACATAATCACCTGGTGAAATGAGATCCCGCCATGCCTTACAATCAATCTTCCGGAGGACTCCATGCAACGCCGCAATTTTCTCGCCGCATCTCTTGCCGCCTCAGTCCTGGCTCTCGCCCGCAAAGCCAGCTCCCAATCCGCCCCTGCCGCCGTCCAACCTGCCCCCGCCGCCGCACCCCGCGACTATTACCAGATTCGCCGCTACCAGTTGCACACCGGCCCGCAAACCGCCCTCACCCAAAGCTACTTCGCCGACGCGCTCATCCCCGCCCTCACCCGCCTTGGCCTCGGCCCCATCGGCGCATTCCAATGCGACATCGGCTCTGAAGCCCCGGCCTATTATCTGCTCATCCCTGCCGCCTCCGTCGAAGCCCTCGCGCAAATCACTCTTCGCATCGCCGCCGATCCCGTCTTCCTCAAAGCCGCCGGCCCCTTCTGGAACGCCCCCGCCTCCGCTCCCGCATTCGACCGCGTCGAGACCTCGCTCCTCCAAGCCTTCTCCGGCTGGCCCCGCCTCACGCCCCCTCCCGCTGCCGCCGCAAAATCCACTCGCATCTTCCAGATGCGCACCTACGAAAGCCCCAGCGAGCAGGCCCACATCCGCAAGGTCGAAATGTTCAACGACGGCGAGTACGATTGCTTCCTGGCCGCCGGCTTTCATCCCGTCTTCTTCGGCGACACCCTCATCGGCTCCCGCATGCCCTGCCTCACCTACATGCTCAGCCTCGCCAGCCTCGACGAGTACAACGCCCGATGGGACGCCTTCCGAAGCCATCCCGGATGGAAGAAGCTCTCCTCCAACCCCCGCTACAACTACGAGCCCATCGTCAGCAACATCACCAACCTCATCCTTAGCCCGCTGCCCTCCTCGCAGATTTGAGTTTTATTATGTGCCCCATCCATCCGCGTTCATGCGGATGGGTGGGATATCTATAAAATCTTTGTTTGTCATCCTGAGCGCAGTCGAAGGACCTGCTTTTGTTATTGCTTTGTATCAGGGCATGGTTGGTAGGTCGAGGTTTTAACCCGCGTTTTCCGCGCTCAATTCCGCGAACATGCTAACCCCGCGTAGCGGGGGCTAACTCGCTAACCCCGCGTAGCGGGAGCTAACTCGCTGCCTTCTCCCCCGCCCCCATCAAAACCAGCGAACGCTGCGCAAAGGGCGAATAGACAAGCGGCGTCATGCAAGCCAGCGCCACTCCAAAGTTGATATGATGCAGCAGAAGAAAAGGCGCGAGCGCCCACATCTCATCGAGCAGCAAAAGATATGGCCACATCTTGAGAAACTTCCCTCGCAACCCGGGCGCATGAAACAGCGTAGCGGAAATCACGAAGAGGCGTAAAGGAATCAGAATCGCCGCAGTCACGATCAAAACAATAAACGCCTCCGTCGCCCACGGAAGTGGCGAGAAAAGCTCTTCAATCTCCGCAAGATTCGCCAGCGCCCCTACATAAAAACCCAGGTACATGATCTGCAACAAAATGAACAGTGTCTTCACCACGCGATGTGAAACCTTCGGAAGCTCCTCCGGCGTAGCCAGAATCCGAAAACCAAACTTCGCATCAGTCGATTGCTGACCGCTAACTGCCGTCTGCTCCCTCGCCGCCGGGGAAGGGAACTCAGCCGTCAGTCGGCCCGCATCCTCGCCCGCGCCGATCCGCTCCACCGGCGCCACAAAGCGATAGCCGCGCCGCGCCAGCGTCTCCACAAATCTCGGATTCCCCGCCGTATCACCCAGCGCCTCGCGAATACGATTGACCGCCGAGTTCACGCCATGTTCGTAGTCGACAAAAGTCCCGTCGGGCCACAACTCGCGGCAGATTTCCTCTCTCGTCAGCAGCTCGCTGGGCCGCTCCAGCAGCATGCACAGCATTTGAAACGGCTGCGCATGCAACTTCACGCGCAGTCCCTTCCTGCGCAGTTCTCCTGTTCCCGTGTCCACTTCAAAAACGCCAAAGCGATAGCGCCGTGATTGCCGTGCATCCGTCATGCTCATGCCAGTGTAACTGATCGCGCGCTCAATACAGATCCAGCGTGCAATGTACAACTTTTCGCAAGCCTAGCCATATCAATCACTTGCACCGTGAGAAATAATCTTAAACAAGTGAGATTCCTTGCATTGCCTCTCAAGCCAGTCTCAGGATAGGGTACTCATCATGATGCAACATCAGAAATCGAATTCGCAAAAACTCCTCATTCTCTGTGGCCTTCTGCTCCTTGCCGCCGCTCCCGGATGCACGCTGGCCGAGCCCGCGCCTGCCGCAGTTGCAGCTTTCGACACCTATATCAGCACGCTTGAGTCGCGCCTGGCTCAGCAGCATCGCTCGCCAGACGGCTTCCTCGCTCCCGTATCTCCATCCGGGCAGGGGCAGAGCGAGATGCGCCTCCGTCAGGGCGAGTTAATCATTGAGCAGATCACGCCCTCCACCGCAGCGGATTTGCCCGGAGCCATGCTCTACCATTGGCGCGGAACGGCCTTTGCCCCTGGAGCCACAGCTGCGGACTTTGAGCGCCTGATGAAAAATTTCGATGCCTATCCGCAAAAATTCTCTCCTCAAGTCCTCCAATCAAAAATCCTCACGCAGCAAGACGATCATTTCCAGGTCCTGATGCGCATCCGCCAGAAGCACGTCATCTCCGTGGTCATGGATACCACCTACGACGTCACCTTCGCTCGCCTCGACACATTACGCGGTTACAGCATCTCGCGCAGCACGCAAATCTCCGAAATTGATTCGCCCGGCACGCGCCACGAGCGCGCGCTGAGCACCAGCGAGGAGCACGGCTTCCTCTGGCGCTTGTACACCTACTGGAGTTTCGAGGAGCGCGACGGCGGCCTATACATGCAGATCGAGTCCGTCTCCCTCACGCGCTCCATCCCCACCGGCCTCGGCTGGGCGATTGGTCCCTTTGTCGAGAGCGTTCCCCGCGAATCGCTGGAATTCACCTTGCGCTCCACCTGCAACGCCCTGCGCAGATAACGCGAACGAATCATAACTCGCTAACTCGCTGACTTTCTAACTCCGCTAACTTGCTAACCCCGCTAACTTGCTGCCTTTGGAAAGGACACAATCATGGCTACGCAATCCGCTGCAAATCATCCTGCTGCCTTCATCAACGCGCGCCGCATCAACCAGTCTCTGACCGCCTCCCTCGAGAAGCGCGCCCTGCAATGGATGGCCTCGCGCGCGCCCCGCTGGCTCACCTCCGACCAGCTCACCCTCCTCGGTCTCTGCGCGCAGTTCGCCGCCGGCCTCTTTTACGCGCTCTCGCGTTTCAACCGCTTCGCACTCCTCCTCGTCATCCTCTGCCTCGCGCTCAATTGGCTCGGTGACTCGCTCGATGGAACTCTCGCCCGCGTGCGCCATCACGAGCGTCCGCGCTACGGCTTCTACGTCGATCACATGGCAGACATCTTCGGCTCCGTCGCGCTCATGTCCGGCCTCGCGTTCTCCGGCTTTCTCCATGGTCAAATCGCCATCGCCATGCTCGTCGCCTTTCTCATCCTCTCCGGCGAAAGTTTCCTCGCCACCTATTCGCTCTCCCGCTTCCAGCTTTCGCAGGGCATCTTCGGACCCACGGAAATTCGCATTCTCCTCGTCATCGGCAACCTCGCCCTGCTGCGCAATCCCTACGCCAATCTCTTCGGCTGCAAGATACTGCTCTTCGATCTCGGCGGCTCCATCGCTGCAATCGCTATGTTGGCCATGGCGATCCACACTACCCTCCGCCACGCCGCGCAACTCTACCGTCAGGAGCCGCTGCCGTGAACCCGCTCATTCGCTGGGGCAAGTTCAATCTCGTCGGAGCCGTGGGCATGGCCGTGCAGCTAACCTCTCTCGCCCTCTTCAACCGCTGTGCGCCGGGCCACTATCTGCTTGCCTCCGCCGCGGCTCTCGAAATTACGCTGCTGCACAACTTCGTCGCTCACCTCCACTACACCTGGCGCGACCGCCGCCACAACTCCGCGCTGCTCGCTCAGCTAATGCGCTTTCATCTCTCCAACGGCCTGGTTTCCTTGCTCGGCAACCTGGCCCTCATGCGCTTTCTCGTCGGAGTCGCGCGCCTTCCCCTCCTCGCCTCCAACATCATCGCCATTCTCTGCTGCTCTATCCTCAACTTCTGCCTGGGAAACAACTGGGCCTTCGCAGCGTTATAAATTATGTTTGTCATCCTGAGCGAAACCGGGGTCCCAATGGACAGGTCTTCGTCCATGGAATGAGGAGTCGAAGGACCGGCATTTGTTTTTGCTTGTCATCCTGAGCGCAGTTGAAGGACCTGCTTGTGTTTTTGTACTTGTATTTTCTCGTCCTTGTGAGCAAATGAAAGGGCAAGAAGCGTCAGGGCACGACTTCAGTCGTGCCGATAGCGCAACAAAAAACGTGTCGGGCTTTAGCCCCTGAGGTGCTTTCAGATTTATCGTTGTATCGGAGGGAGCAGGGGCTTCAGCCCCCTGAAAGAATGAAAATCTATAAGGCCTTCAGGCCCGGGCCTTTTCGCCCACCCCCACCCACCCCGCCCCGTAGGCACAGAACGAATACAAAGGCGATTGCGGATCAACCGGGAATCGTTTCTCGCAACTTCGGTGTTGTTGTTGATAGTTCTCTAGGTTATATATGTGATTATAATAATGGCAATCACGATTGGTTGGGGACTGACTGTAGAATTGATATTAAAAAATTAGCTAATTCTTCAAGTGCATTTTGATTATGGTCGAGTAGCCATTGAAAAAGACTCACAGAGTGTATCGTCTTCCTATACTCCACGCGATGTTCGGATAGAATGGCGAACATGTCACTGAGAATTAAAGCGCAGTTGAGCCCCGACGATTGTAAGGAAGGATTCTTCGGCATGTGGAGAGGATTCCAGTATTTTGCTTTGGTGATTGCATTTGTTAGGAATTCATTTATCTGACCTGGGGTTATTTTGCCTGATTCTGTGAAGTCTTCAATTTGATTTATAATTTCGCAGATCGCATCTGTATCCATCAGATAATTTTCGAAAGTGCGCCGAGGCTGGAAATATGCTTTTCCGCCGCTGAGTTTGCGAATATCATTTTTTTTCGTATCACTCAGCGATTCTGAATCAAGAATGAATGCAACTGCGGATGGCAGGATGGATGCCTTGCCTGTTAGGTTGTTGTAGATTTCAAATATTTTCTTCTTATCTTTACCTTCCAAATCGCCGGTATTCCGTATGCTGACTATCGCTGTACCTGCCATGGCTTGATTCAATTTCTTGAGCAAAAGAGGGAATGTCTTCTCTTCAGTCGGGCCTTCTACCCAAATCACACTATCCATTCCGAATATGTCTGATAGTCTAGTCCCAACTTCTTGTAAAAAAGTTTGCACGGCTTGATTGTCATTTGTATTTGCTATCTCAATACTCGTTTGACCTTCATTATTCCGAAGTAACAGAAGCTCGAGTGCGTCGGAAGCTGCAATTACTGACGCAGAGTGTGTGCCGATAATGTATTGATGCTCAGGAAAGCGCTTCAACACCTCGATGAGTTTTCTGGCCGCTCCCGGATGGAGAAAACTCTGCGGTTCATCGATGAGAAGCACTCGTGAATACTCTGAGGTAAATACTACATAGAGAATCGATAGAACCTGTCCTATGCCAGTTCCACTTTCTATAAGCGGGATCGCCAAGTCATCCCGCATTTGGCCCCTGTCAATCGGCCAAATATTTATACGAAGCCTATTATTGCCTATCTGATCAATACTTACCCACTTGACCTGAGGCAGTATTTCTCTCACCAGCGAGACATATTTCTCATATAGAACTGGATTTGGTTGTAAAAGATGGAGGACTTCTGGAAGATTGGACGCGTTCGACGCCAAAATTCTGTTAGTGCCTCCGTCTGAGTCTCCGAGACCAAAACGTTCCGCCGAAAAACGGTAGATGCGACTGATGAAGATGCCAGCAATGCCTTCCCCAATGTCGTTCTGAGTTTGAGTTATACCTGTAGTAAAAAACTCACTTCCATCGTCACGTATTTCTCTTATCAAATCGTAGTAACTGCCTGAAGGCATTGCTTTGATTGGATAAAGATTATGGGAAGGCTTGATAGGGGCTCTCACGCGACCATCGGAGGAACGAATCAATTGAAATTTGATTTCAGAATGTTGATGAATCCATTCCCAAATGAGCTTTAGATTCTTAGGCTCATAATATAGTCCAGTGTAGGGAATACCTAGGAGTGGATGGGGTTGCCTTTCACCCGGATCTTGAGGGATAGCGAATCTGAAGTTGCCGCGCTCGGTTATTGTCCTCAGTTCATCACCGGATACTGAGATAGTGAAACGAACCTCGGATGGGCCGACAAGCAGACCTCCTTTTTGAGGCAATGATGCAATGCTTCGGTGCGCAGCACCCGGAAAGGTAAGCTCCAATGCCTGCAAAAGAACCGTTTTGCCTGCGTTATTCTGCCCTGTCACTATGTTCATACCAGGAGAAAGCGTGATGGGGCCAGTGTCTCGAAAGCATTTGTAGTTCTTGATCTGAAACGCGCTTAGCTTCATCGTCGTCGCCTTGCTGGTTTTAGTGCATTGTTTACTTTTGCATTTTGTTTAGCGTGAATCTCGCTTTCTTTGTGAACTTCTTAGCACAACTGTACTCGCTGCCGGGTTGACCCGCAACTGAAGAATTATGCGCCGCCCCCTCACACCAACACCACCAACTCGCTATATGGCTTCAACTTCGCATCCGTCGTCACCAAATGCAGAGGCTCGCTCATTGCCTGCGCAATCAGAATCCGGTCAAACGAATCGCTGGACCCACCGTAGGTGGCCGGGCACTGACAACTGACAACTGATAACTGACAACTGAGCGCTCTGTCCCCTGTTTCCGCTTCCCAAATAACCCAATTTCGAGCTAAAAATCTTCACTTATACGTGAAATTATTTGGTGCGAAAACCTCATAAATTCTACTTATAAGTAGAATGTTTTTGGCTTGAGATGCCAATAAAGTCGCTCTCTACCACCCCAGAACGTAGGCAAAAATCAGCGGGGCCACAATCGACGCATCCGACTCAATGATGAACTTGGGCGTCGTCTCGCCCAGCTTGCCCCAGGTGATCTTCTCGTTGGGCACGGCCCCCGAATACGACCCGTAACTGGTTGTGGAATCACAGATTTGGCAGAAATAAGCCCATAGCGGAACATGCTCCCGCCTCAGGTCCTGGTGCAGCATCGGAACTACGCAGATGGGGAAGTCGCCGGCAATTCCGCCCCCGATCTGGAAAAATCCCAGAGGCGTTTCCGCCGTCGTTTTCGTATACCATTCGGCCAGCTCCATCATGTACTCAATACCTGTCTTCACCGTATGTATCTTCTTTATATCCTTAGAGATACAGTGACCGGCGTACATGTTGCCCAGCGTCGAGTCCTCCCATCCGGGCACAAACATGGGCAGGTTCTTCTCCGCCGCCGCCAGCAGCCAACTGTCCTTCGGATCAATCTGATACGACGCCTTCAACTCGCCTGAAATCAGTATTTTGTAGAAGAATTGGTGGGGAAAGTATCGCTCCCCCGCCTGATCGGCTCTCACCCACTCCTTCAGCACCTCATTCTCAATCCGCCGCATCGCCTCCATCTCTGGAATGCAGGTGTCGGTGACGCGGTTCATGTGCCGATTCAACAACTTAGCCTCGTCGGCCGGGGTCAGGTCGCGGTACTGCGGCACACGCTCGTAGAAGTCATGAGCCACCAGATTGAAGACATCTTCCTCCATATTTGCCCCGGTGCAGCAGATCCCGTGAACCTTCTCCTGGCGAATCATCTCCGCCAGCGAAAGCCCCACTTCGGCCGTGCTCATGGCCCCGGCAATGGTGACCAGCATCTTCCCGCCCGATGCCAGTAACTTGTTGTAAGCATTGGCCGCATCCACCAGCGCGGCGGCGTTGAAGTGGCGATAATGGTGCTTGATAAACGAGGTAATGGAAGGCATATAGCAGAGACTTTCTCCCACCCTTAAACTACCACAAGCCGGTTTACCGGAGGGATAGTGAACAGGCTCTTTGAAAGGACGAGGCTTCATCCGTGTCCCTGCCAACTGTCTGAATACGCTGGACTTTTATCTCTTTTTCGCCTCCAGCAACGCATTCACCTTGGCCATCACCGGGAAGGCGTCAGCAATATATACAACATCGGCTTTGCCGCGCGTCCAGCCGCAATTCGGATCCAGCGAAATCGCCCGCCTATCTCCAATAAACCGCCAGCCTACCACATGCGGCTCCTCGCCGTGGCAGCAGGTGGAAAGGCCCTTGGCATGGCGCGGCGTCGAGCCCGTCTGCCCGATCTGGTTCATGTGAGTGAGGAAAGGAAGCACCGGTTCACCCTCGCCGCCCTGATCTACCAATGACTTACTGCTCCCCAGCGACGCGCCGGTGGCTCGTAAGAAGCCTAGAATCAACTCACTAGCCTCGCCAACATGTACCTGGCCGTCGGGCTGTTTCTTGGTCCATCCGGCGCCGGCGACAAAAAGCATCTTGGCGTCTGGACGGATGGTCTGCTGACCTTGCTCTGGAGCGCGGAAGCCGCTGACGGTGGTGCGCAGCGCCGGCAATTCGACCGCAACCTGCTCAATCTGAATAGGTTGACTCTTGCCCGCAAAGGCCGCATGGGTTCCCGCATCCAGCAGCAGGAACCAGGGGCGCACACTACGGCTGATGACGGCCTCAACTCGCTGGCGATAGAACCACCGCGTGGCTTCCACGCTTTCCGCTCCGCCCAGGGCCGTGATGTGCGTGTCGATGAATCCGCCGATCCGGTGCGCCACGCCCGCCACAACCCGCGTAAACCGCGAGCTACCGGGAGCGAGGACGATTGTGGCCTTGGCCGTCCGGCAAAGTGCTTCAACTGCAACAACATCCGAGGCATAGCGCGCCTGGGCAAAGGCCTCGCCGGAGACACCCAGCAAGCTCGCTCCGGCCGTAGCCACGGTGCTCGCTGCTGCCGCCGCATCCTTTGCCACAATACCGATGGTCAGCGGGGCCGATAGCCGCGCGGCAAGCTCTTTGCCCGCCGTAACAGCTTCCAGCGAGGCCTTGCTGAGAGCGGAGCCGGATTCGTCTGCATGAGTCAGTACAAGTATCGATTCCATCATTCGGCTCCAATCCACGCGACCAGCTCGGCAGCAATTTGATCTGGCGTCATGTCTTTGACCACGCGGGTTTCGCGCTGCTGCTTGGGCAGGCTAACTGATACATAATTAAGGCCGTTCGGGTCGATCTTGGCGGCTTTGGCCTTGGCCAGCGCGGGCATGATGGTGCGCATATTCGCCATGCCGACTTGCGGATTATTTCTTGGTTCAGCCAGATTCCCGGTTGCCCAACCCAAAACAGCGGGAGTTCCCACGCAGACCGAAACCTGGTGCTTGCCGCCTTCCACGCGCTCTAAAACTTCAAACGAGCCGTCCTCACGGAGGCTGATCTCGTCTACGCCCTGAAAATGGTCGGTGATGCCGAGGCGCTCACCGACAAGTTGCAGCGTCACGCCCGCGCCGCGCGTCGCCGACTCCCACCCGCCGAAGAGCAAAAGCTTCGTTTTGTCGAGACCGGGCAATGCGGCGATGCTCTCGGCCAGAACGGCAGCCGTCGAGTGCGCGTCGGGAAAGCCGCCGATGGGTCCGTCGATGGGTACCAGTTCGAAGGGCACCTTCTGGGCCACGGTCATCATCACCTGTTGCAGCTTGGCCTTAGGGCCGAGCGAAACCAGCCACAGCTTGCAGCCGGGGTTCTTTGCGGCCAGATTCGCCGCTTCATAGAGCGCGCAGGCCGCCCAGGGGTCGAGAACCGCGGGCAAGACCATCTCGTTCTTCAGCCCTGGACCAGCGGGTGTGGTGATGGGTTCCAATGTTTGCAGCGGATCGGGAACGATTCCCGCGCAAACCACGATGTGCAATACATTTGCCATTGATAGTTTCCTTTATGGCTATTTTAATTGCTTGGGGAGTCAGTTTTCCGCCGAATGCAGCCCGCCCGCTCCGGCACGGAACTCGATGTTGGAGTGTTCGCCGTCGGGCGATTGGCCGCAGTTCCACAAACATGCGCCGCAGTGGACGCACTTCTCGCGCTCGAAGGCGGGCGCGCCGTCTTCGCCTTGCGTGATGGCTTGGCCAGAGCACATGGCGACGCAGGTCTTTTCGCCGCAGGTAATGCAGAGTTGCGGATTGCGGAAGACGACATGATCGGCGAAGCCGGGCATGGCCTGGACCTTGCCGCCCATCAGCAGAGCGTCCTGCTGAGTGACCAGCAGGCGGCCATCGAATGGAATCTCCGGCCAGCCGCGCACCGAGAGCAGCGCATCGTGGAAGGAGCGGCCATCGGCAACAGCCAGCGCAGCAGCATCCTTCAGTTTGAGGCCTTCGGGCGATTGCGAAGCGAAGGGACGAATCTGCTTATGGGGCGGGGGGATGTGCGCGCTGAGTGAAAGTTTTCCGTGAGTTAATCCGGCTAGCGCCATGCCGATCATGCCTTTGACGATGCCATCCTGAAATCCATTACGGGCGTTCTCTGCTTCCTTTGCGCCGCACTCGACCCAACTTGCGCGACGGCGTTTTTCGTATGTGTTGGCCAAGTTCTCTTGCGTGAAGGGCAGTCCCACGCGCAACAGTTCAACGACCGCCTCGCCAAGTTGCGTGCCCGTGGCCCAGGCCTCGTCCACGCCGGAGCCGGTGAGCATGTTCGTGCTGCCGGAGCCTTCGCCGATCCGCGCGTAACCGTCGCCACAGAGATACGGCTCGCCGTGGCGGCCCGATTCCTCTAAAGATTTTGCGCCCCAGGAGCGCAGCGTTCCGTCCTTCAAGTACTTCCACAGCGCGGGGTGCTGAATGTAGTGCTGGAGATAGCGGTAGGCGGTGCGCGAGGGGTCGTGCATCCAGGAGGGGATGAAGATGCCAACCGAAACAAGACGTTCAGGATGGACGTAAAGGAAGCCGAAGATCTCCGGCTCCGGAAAACCAAAGCTATGCCAGACGGTTCCGGGCTTGAGTGGCGAGTCTTCCGGGAGCTCGATGACGAACTTCATGCCCAGGGCCCACTCGCGGTGAGCGTGGCCTGTTGGCAGGCCGAGTTTGTTGTCAATGGCCTGGCCGATTGCGCCCACGGGGCCGTCGCCGATGACGGTGAGTTGAGCGCGGATATCCATTCCGGGCATGAAGCCGTCTGTTGGCGCGCCCGATTTGTCCACTCCTTGATCGGCGAGTCTCAGCCCTTCCACTTTCTTATCAGAGAAGAGCACTCCCGCTACGGGAGTGCCGGGCCAGATTTGGACGAGGCCGGAGGCCATCAGTTGCGAGCCGACCCACTGGTTGAATTGGCCGATGCCCAGCACCAGGCCGCCATGCTTGTTGAGGAAGGCAGGAGTCCAGGGCAGCGTGAAGGCATGGTCTCTAACGCCTATCAGCTTTCCTCCGAAGCGAAGAAAAAAATCACCGAGCCGCAAAAGCGCGGAGCGCCGGCTGGCGCCGATGGGGTCCAGCAGATACATGACGCGTTCGCTCGAAACGGGGACGGCCATGGGAATTTCGGACGGATTCAGGGCAGGGAAGCTGGAGCGGATTGCCTGCCCGCGCGTGACCACGCCACTGACGCCTGAGCTGATGTCGTCGGCGCGCTCGTAGCAGAGAACTTGCAACGGCATTCCCGGCGTGACGCGGCTCTCGAAGGCCGGATCAGCGGGGTTTTCGTTCCAGGCTTTGGTGAGCGTGGTGAGAAAGCCGCCGGTGGCCGGACCAAAGCCGACGCAGGCGATGTCCACTTCCATGGAGGGACGGTCGATCTGCGAAACTTCCGGTTGATCTACGCTGCTCATGCCGGGTAATCCAGCGCCTCGGGAATCATCACCTTGCTGACGGTATCGGCGGCGCGATCCTTGGCCAGACGCGAGCCGGTCAGGCATGCGGTCAATCTGTTCTGCATGCGCAGGAAGTCGGCGTTGCCGGCGCAACCGGCGCAGGGGCCAGCCTTGTGCGGATGTGTGCCGTCAGCGGCGACCACATCAAAGGCCATGGCGCTGATGCCCGGCATAGTCTCCTCGAACTCTTCCAGCTCGCCGGCCAGGAAGCAGCTGCGATGCTCTTCCTCGTTCCAGGAGGGGTGGCAGTTGTAACCGAAAACCAGCTCGGCGCAGATGCGGGAGACCTCGCCGGCCGCCTGCGCCGCCTGCGCGTGGCAGAGATCGCTGAGGAACTGCACGGTGCCTTGCAGGCCTTCGCTGGCCACCGGATCGCCGGGGCCGCGCGCTTCAAGCTCGAGCACGTCGAGAATCTGCGCGCGCGATGCGACCAGCCAGCAGAGGGCGTCGGCTAACGCAAAAGTCACGCCCTGGCGCTGGCCGTGATAGAGCTTGCCGCCGCTGGGGTCAGTAGCATTTTGCAGGTGGTTCAGCGTCCACAGCCACATCTGCATGGCCGAAGCCAGGGTACATGCGCCGGTGCCGGGGCGCGAGGAAGCGATGCGCCGCATCTCGGAGGTCCAGGCGCGGAACTGGGCGAGGAAAACCTCCGAGGTCATGGTGACGGTCAACTGGCGGCGCTGCACTGCTTCCGGGCCTTCGTAGGTGGCTTCGAGTTGCGCGTCCATCCATTTATTGCCGAGGAAGCCGGGGCAGTCTTCGGTGATGCCGTAACCGCCCATGAGGCTGACGGCCTCGCGCAACAGATTGGCGCCGTGGCCGGTGTTCCACAGCTTGGTGGCCGGGCAAAGCACGTTGGCCTCGGAGTCCTTCAGAACAAACTGCACCAGCGGATTGGCCTCCAGTTCCCGGCGGCGCGGGGAATCGGATTTGAGAGACAAAAATTCAATGGCCCGCTGCTCGCTTTCCTTGAGAGCTTTTAACTCGGCGCGCCCGCCCTGGATGCCGCGCTCCTTGAGGATTGCGTTCTTCTGTTTCTCGATGGGGTCCAGCTCGTCGAAGAGGCGCGCGGTGGCAAAGCCCAGAGAGGTAGCCGCTTCGCCGGTGGCCCAGACATCCACCAGCCGATGTAATGCGTCTTCACGCTGCTGGATGCCTTGCTCGTAGCGCACCGAGCCGGGCTTGGTGCCATCGGCTCCGCGGAAGCGCCCGCGCTGATAGCGGATGACCGGCTCGACGGCCGAAAGCAGCTTGGCTGCTGACATGATGCCGACCGGTACGCGGGTGCGGCGGAAGACAGCATCGATAATCTCGCCGTGGTTGTAGTTGGGGACGATGACGCCGTCCTTGACCGTATATCCGCCCACGATGCGGCTGGCTGGAATCTTCATGTTGAAGATGGGATCGCCGGTGGAGGAGAGCTGGTGAACCAGCTTTTTGGTGGGAGTTCCGTGGTCGAAGATGCCCTCGTCGGTCTCTTCCAGGATTACGAAGCAACTGCCTTTGATGCGCGGGTCGTCGGAGATGACGGCGGCGGTGACGAAGTTGGCGAAGGCGATGTTGGTGATGAAGCGGCCGCGCTTGTCCACGTGCAGCAGGGGCTCTTTGCCCTCCTTCCACTCGGCCACGCGCACCTTGCCGCTCAACATGCTGGCGTCGACGCCAACATAGGGAATGGGTTCAGTGAGCACAAAAGCACCGCGCCAGGGGATGCGGTCCTCGCCCGGCTGAGGAGGCGCGGCGAGGCTTTTGTAGTGGTTCACCTGCTCCGGCGTGCCGCGCTCGTGAATGGGCGAGAGAGCCAGAAAGCTGGCCAGGCTGGCCGTGGCCGCGCCGCCATCCACCCAGGCCAACTCGAAGGCCGCCAGCGACAAGGCCAGGTTCTTGGGCCCGATAATGAAGCCGCCCTCTTCCGGCTCCATGAAGGCAGCAGTGACGCCGGCGCGGTCAAAGGCCTCCATCATGCCGTTCTTGCCGGGGGTCCATTCGTGGGTGTTGCGCTCGCCGGCTGCCACCAGGCGGGCAACAGTTCCCCGCGCCACTCCGCGCGCCGACTGAACCAGCATCTGCAAATCGAAACGGTCAGCAAAGCGCCATTGAATCTGACGTACTGCGTCCCCAGGGAGAGTAAGCATGATTTTTGAATCAGATACCGCAACCGTGCTCATTATTTTTCCTCAAGCAGAGGCCTTATTGTGCCTGATAAGAGTGGTAGCAGGAAGTGACGTGTATCACCTTGGCGTCTAGATCGCTGGGATCGTCAAATACCACGCAAACGGCGAATCATTTGTGGGGAAAATGTGGATGTCTCACTCGAGTCGCAGAAAGAACCCTATCGATGTGTGACCGGCGTCACTTCCGGCCGTGTAACAAAGCTATATGACAGGTACTTGACCGGGCAACTCCAAGCGACCGGCCAAGGAGCAATACTATGACTCATGGAATCAGAGCGGCTGCCGTGATCCTGCTGGCCGCGTTTATTGCGGCGCCGGCCTTTGCGCAGAATGATGCCGCATCCCTCTACAAGACCAAGTGCCAAATGTGTCACGGAGCTAGCGGGAGCCCCACTCCGACTGGGGTGAGGATGGGCGGGCGGTCCTTCCAGTCCCCGGAGGTAGCCAAGGAATCTGATCAAACGCTTTTTGACATTACCAAGAACGGCAAAAGCAAGATGCCCATGTACAAAAGCCTGACCGATGATCAGATCAAGGATTTGGTCAAGTATATCCGCAGCCTTAAGTAGCGGAGTACGAGAGGCAGGTTCCGGCCATGCACGTAAGCCACGAGAGACGGGCGCAGTCTTTTCTCTCCCGCGCCTGGATTGGAACCGGCCTGCAAGCGTAAGACCTGAAAGCGTTAAGGATCGATCGGAGCCGAGATGAAGACTGCTTCCTCCATTGCGCTCGCCTTGGGTGCGCTTCTGGTTTTCGCGGCGCCGCGCGTTGCGCAGGCAGAGACCGATTGCCTCAGTTGTCATGGGGACAAGAGCCTGCAGGACGCCGCCGGGCACTATGTCGGAGTGGATGCCGCCGTCTTCGGAGGCAGTCTGCACGGCAGCCTGAAGTGCGGCGATTGCCACACCACCATTAAGGATTATCCCCATCCGGATCAAGTGACGCCGGTCAAATGCGAGAGCTGCCACACCGGCGAAGCGGAGGGACTAGCCGGCAGCGTACATGCCAATCGGGCAGAGCATCCCTGTACCAGTTGCCACGGAGATGCCCACGCCATCTTTCCCAAAAGCGATCCCCGCTCGGCGGTCTACCCGCTCAACATTCCGCGCACCTGCGGCGCCTGCCACGGCAACGGCGGGATGGCGAACAAGCATGGCCTTCCCAGCGTCTACCCGCTGTATATCGATTCCATCCATGGGTTTGCGCTCAGCAGGGAGGGACTGCTGGTGGCGGCCAACTGCCAAAGCTGCCATGGATCGCATCACATCCTGAGCCACAAGGACCCGCAAAGTCCCACTTACAAGGTCAACATTCCCAAGACCTGCGGCAACTGCCATGCGGGCATCACTGCCGACTATATGGGCGGAGTGCACGGAAAGGCGGTTGCGGCCGGCCATTTGGATGCGCCGGTCTGCTCGGATTGCCACACCGCGCACGCCATCGAGCAGCCCACGGCGGCGGCCTTCCGCATGCAATCCACACCCATCTGCGGCAATTGCCACAAGGATAAGTTCTCGACTTACCGCGACACCTTCCATTCGCAATTGGGCTCGCTGGGCGGCTATGTGGAGACAGCGCGCTGCTGGGACTGCCACGGAGCGCATAATGTATTGCCTGCATCCGATCCCCGATCGCCAATTGCCCAAGCCAACCTGATCAACACCTGCGGACGATGTCATGCGGGAGCCAACGCCAGCTTCGTGCAGTATCAGCCTCATGCCAACGCCCGCAATCGCAAACTGAATCCGGCCCTTTTCTATATCCGCTTGTTTATGAATCTACTGCTGGCCGGCGTGCTGGCGTTTTTCGCGATTCACACCATCCTGTGGCTGATCCGCTCGCGATACCAACAGGTCAAAACGCGTTCGGCAAAGGGAGGCAAGAATGGCTGATATGGAGCAAGCGGCAGCTACAAGAACAGCGCCAAGCCACGCGGGCGAGCGGTATTTCGTGCGCTTCACGCGCGAACAAAGATACATGCACGCCGTCCTCTTCACCACCTTTCTGGGACTGGCGGCCACCGGATTGACCATGCGCTTCAGCGAGAGCTTCTGGGCGCGGAAATTTGCCAGCGGTGTGGGCGGATTCGGGACCATCATCTTCTTTCATAAGTTCTTTGCTTTGGTCCTGACCGTGGCCTTTCTCATCCATGTGAAAGACGTCTTAACCCGCGGGCTGGTTTATCACGAGAAGGGAATCTTCTGGGGAGCCACCTCCATGGTGGCTAACTGGAAGGATGTGAAAGACCTTGTTGGCCATATGCGCTGGTTCCTGGGATTGGGGCCCAAGCCGCAATTCGAGCGTTATGCCTATTGGGAGAAGTTCGATTACTGGGCGGTCTTCTGGGGCATGATCATCATCGGCTTTTCAGGATATGCCATGTGGTTTGCCCCCTTCTTCGCCCGCTTTTTGCCCGGCTGGGCGTTGAACGCGGTGCTGGTGATTCACAGCGAGGAAGGGCTGCTGGCCATTCTGTTCATCTTTTCCATCCACTTCGTCAACACTCATCTGCGCCCCGACAGCTTCCCCATGGACATGGTGATTTTTACCGGCGTGGAGAGCGAGGAAGAGTTCAAGACCAAGCGCCCGGAGGAGTATCAAAGGGTTGCCGCCCAGGGAAAGCTGAAGTCGAGACTGGCGACCAAGCCGCCGCTCTGGCTGCTCAATTTCTCCAAAGCGGTTGGTTACACGGCAATTTTCATCGGCCTGCTGCTCCTGGTGCTGACCCTGACCGCGTACTTCGGGGGCTGAGCGAGCATTTCATCGGACCGGATGCTGCCGGGCAGCAGTCAAGTAACTTGGTTTCCAGCGGTGGATATGGGATGAAGATCATACCTTTCGCTGCATAGGATTTAACACATATTTCCATTTTGAGCCGTAATTCTGAATCTTCCGATCGTCGCAATCGTCAATTCTTGTGAAGGTGTGAACGCGATGAAGATGTTCAGCAGGTGAATACCCAATGGGTGAGATACAGAGCCGCCTTTTCAACTTCCCATCAATGCGTCTCTCAAGGTCTGCTTCCAAGGTTATCGCGTCACATCCGACGGCGGCCTGATCCTGGTACGCGAACTCGACCTATGGCTTGGATTCGTTGAATTGATCGCGTAGCATCTGACGGACTCCAGTGGGAAGAATGAGCAACCTGGCTTCACCGGTCTGCTGAGGTGTCCGTGAAATGGATTCGAAATCAGTCAAGTCATTGCTTTTTGGCCTGGGCAGAGAACCTGCTGGGACGACAGGGTATTCGCCGTTAGAACGAATGTGAATAAGGTGACGAACCGGGCAGTCTGGGGTATATTCTCAGGTGGTTGGGCAAGCAAAATGGGATTTCCGCTTCATTAATTATTGCTTCTGATCGAGTCACAAAACTCTCTCGTTTTTCAACTTGCTTGATCCATCCGATTTCTGTAGGGGGTCTTATGTTGGATCGCCAATACAAGTTGTTGCTCTGGATTGGATGCCTGGTTATGGGAGTGCGGGTCGCGAGTGCACAGAATGTCGCTGCGAATGCCTTTCGCACCTCAGAACGATGCTTCGTCTGCCACAACAATCTCAAAACAGCCAAGGGAGAAGACGCCTCCATTGGAATGGCATGGCGTGCCAGCATGATGGCCAACTCCGCGCGTGATCCTTACTGGCAGGCCAGCGTACGCCGCGAGACCCTGGATCATGCCGGGCAATCCGCAGTCATTCAGAACGAGTGCGCCAACTGCCACATGCCGCTGACCCATCGCATCGACCATGCGAGTGGCCAGCAGACTGTTGTCTTTGCTCATCTGCCCTTTAAGGCGGAGAACAAAGCCGACACTGCTGCCGAGGGAGTCACCTGCACGGTCTGCCATCAGATTCAGTCCACCGGCCTGGGCGCCCCCGAAACCTACAACGGAAACTTTCATGTTGCCGCCGTGAACGATCCGGTGCGCCCACTCTATGGTCCTTATCCGGTGGACGCTGCAAAGGTCGCGCCGCTGCATCTGAGCGGCTCCGGCTATCCGCTGGCCGAGTCGAAGCACATTCGTGAAGCCGCACTCTGCGGCAGTTGTCATACTCTCTACACCACATCGATCGCGGCGGATGGCCAAGCCGCCGGAACCCTGCCCGAGCAGATGACCTATCCGGAGTGGCTGCACAGCGACTATCGCGACAAGCAGAGCTGCCAGCAATGCCATATGCCGGCCGTCAGTGATCCGGTTAGAATAGCCGTACTTTATAGCGATCCCAAGGAAGGCGTGCGCCGCCACAGCTTCGATGGATCGAACTTTCTGATGCAGCGGATACTGAATGTCCATCGCAATGACCTGGGCGTCGCCGCTCCCGAAGCCGATCTGGAAGCAGCAGCCACGCGAACAGTGTTTTACCTGCAATCGCGGGCCGCGCACCTGTCGCTGGACTCCCTGGAACTCGCGGATGGCGAGGTTCGCTTTTCGGTAAAAGTAGAGAACTTGACCGGTCACAAACTACCCACCTCCTTTCCCTCGCGCCGCGCCTGGTTGCACGTTACAGTGACCGCAACGGATGGCCACATCCTCTTTGAATCGGGCAAACTCCATGCGGACGGATCGATCGAGGGCAACGTCAATGACATGGATCCAGCCCGCTATCTGCCTCACTTTACAAAGATCAACTCTCCGGACCAGGTGGAGATCTTCGAACCCATCCTCGGCGATGCGGCAGGCCACGTCACCACTGGCCTACTGACCGCGACGCAGTACCTCAAGGACAACCGCATTCTGCCCGCTGGTTTTGACAAGGCCACTGCATCAGCAGAGATCGCCGTGCACGGCGAGGCCGTTGCCGATCCAGAGTTCAAAGGCGGCAGAAGCATAACGCAGTATCAAATCCCCGTCAAAGGCGCATCAGGGCCTTTCAAGATCGCGGTTGAATTGCTCTACCAACCCATAGGCTACCGCTGGGCACGTAATCTCGCGTCATTTCAGACAGACGAAACCCAGCACTTTGTAAGGTACTTTGAGCAGGCAGCTCCGAACTCCGCGGTTGTGCTGGCGCATGCCGAGGCAACGAGCGTGCAACCGTGAGAGAATGCAATTAAGAGGCGCTTGAAGCGGCTCTGTCGGCGTTTGCCCCTGTGATTCCAGTCACTGCGAGTAAGAGCGCCGAAGCGTCTTCTCAGAGGCGTGAACACATCCAGAAACATCCTCGTCTCAACGCTTGCATTGTCCTTTGTTTTTTGCGCCTGCGCGGCTCGCGCCGAGCAGAAGCTCAAAGACAAGGACTGTCTTGCCTGCCATTCCGACTCGACCCTGACCACGGAGGTGAACGGCAAGCAGGTCAGCCTATATGTGGATGAAGGTAAGCTGAAACATTCCGTTCACGGCGATCTGTTCGCCTGCGTGGATTGCCACAAGGATGTGAAGGGCCTGGTTCACGAGACCGCGCCCAAGAAGATCACCTGTGCCGAGTGCCATGCTGACGCCCAGCAGGCCTACGCGCACAGTCTGCATGCCACGGCAAAGCCAGGAGCAAGCCCAGTGGCAAACTGCCAGGATTGCCACGGAGGCGCTCATGAGATTCTGGCCGCAACCGATGCCGCATCGCCGGTCAATCATGACAACATCCCCGCTACCTGCGGCCGCTGCCACGGACAGAAGTTTCTGATGGAGTCGAACGGCGTCAGCGGCCAGCCCTTCATCTCCTACCAGCAGAGCGTGCATGGGCTGGCCATCGAGAAGGGCTCAAAGAAGGCTGCGGTCTGCACCGATTGCCACGGCACGCATGAGATTCTCCCCGCCAACGAAGCCAAGTCGCCGATTTACAAGTTCAATGTTCCGGCCACCTGCGGCAAGTGCCACGGCGCAATCCAGCAGACCTTTGACGAGAGCATTCACGGGCAGGCCATCGCGCGCGGCAACGGGCTGGCCCCGGTCTGCACGGATTGCCACGGAATCCACTCCATCAAGGCGCACATCGACCCCAACTCGTCGGTCTCCGAGCAGAACATTGCGCGCACCACCTGCGCCCGCTGCCATGAGGGCGTGCGCCTCTCGCAGGAGTTTGGCGTGGCCGGAAACCGCGTGACCAGTTACCTGGACAGTTATCACGGGCTGGCCGCCGAGGGCGGCTCGGCGGTGGTGGCCAACTGCGCCAGTTGCCACGGCGTGCATAACATCCTGCCCTCCAGCGATCCCCGCTCCACCATCAATAAAGCCAACCTGGACGCCACCTGCGGCCAGTGCCACAAGGGAGTTACGCAGAAGTTCACTCTGACCAAAGTCCACATGGATGTCAGCAAATCCAGGGATATCGGTTCGATTGTCGTTCGCTGGGTGAGATGGTTCTATCTGGCACTGATCCTACTCGTGATCGGCGCCATGTTCCTGCATAACGCGATACTCTGGCAGAGCAAGGCCAGGGCGCTGCGGGGCATGCAGAATCCCAAGATGACGCGCATGAGCACCAACCAGCGCTGGCAGCACCTGATTCTGCTTAGCAGCTTCGTTGTTCTGGTGATTACCGGCTTTGCCCTCAAATTCCCCAACTCGTGGCTGGCCGATGTGCTGGCTATGGGCGAGAAGCTGCGCAGCATCACGCATCGCGTGGCGGGAGTCATCTTGATCGGCGCCGGCATCTATCACATCTTCTACGTGGCAATCACCAAAGAAGGTCGGCGGCTGATCCGCGACTTTGCTCCGCGGCCCAAAGATGCCTTCGATGCCTGGGCGACGATACGCTATTACCTTGGCCTGGGCGGCGAAAAGCCCAAATTCGGCCGCTTCAACTATGCGGAAAAGGCTGAATACTGGGCGCTGGTGTGGGGCACGGCGCTGATGGCGCTGACCGGCGTGATGATCTGGGCCAAAGTCTGGGTCGGGGATCTGCTGGCGCGCTGGTGGGTGGATGTGGCCACCGCCATTCACTTCTACGAGGCAATTCTGGCCACACTGGCGATTTTGATCTGGCATTTCTATCAGGTCTTCCTCGATCCTGATGTCTATCCGATGAACTGGGCCTGGCGGGACGGCAAGATGCCGGTGGAGCACTATCGCCATGAGCACGAGCTGGATACAGAGGCATTGAGCGAGACAGAGGCGGAAACTGGCGCGGCTGGGGATGACGGGGCCAAGTTCAAAACAAAGCAGCCAGAGAGATAAGCCGGGCCCAGGTAGATTTCAATCTTTTTCCGGAGCGGTGGCGTTTCTAGGGAGGCGTTGACCGCTCCGCCTGGCCCGGCCCCAAGGGCCTTCATCGCATATTAAAAACCATATTTTGAACTGTGCGGAACATTCAGATGAATGTGGTGTTCGTCTAGATTAAGCGTTGTCGATGCGCGATTTACGCATGATTATCTTGACAGTGCCGGGGCCGTGATTTAAGTTTTAGGGGCTTGAAGGATTTTCCCCCAAAAACCCATGACATGAAAGGTAGAGGCATATGACTCAGGTGCAGAGGCTTGGCGCATTAGGATTCGCCGTGGCAGCGGCGTTTTTGTGTATTGGGCTGGCGGCCCAGGCAGGCGACCCGGCGACGCTGATCCAGCAGAAGCTGGTTTCACAAATCAATCTGACCAAGGCCACGGCCGACCACTCGGATATTGTCACGGCCGGCGACGTTGTGGTTTTGCACAAGGATGGGCTGATGATGTGCAGTTCGGCCTCCTCCTACGCATTTTCAAACACTTATAGCAACGGGGCCTTGGTCGCGAATTACAACAACCGCGCCAAGGACGCCGTCAAGTCGTACACCAAGGCCTTTGGCTTGGGCAAATTAGGATTGGGGGGCGGGGCCAGCGCCAGCGACTCGGCCAACAATGCCTGCGCGTCGCGAAAATTTGTCTCTGGAGAGAAGTTCTGGGTGACCGGGATTACGGCTCAAAAGGACAGCATTCTGATCAGCACCTTCAGCGATCCATTCCCAGACCCTTCAGGAGATCAGGTCCGCTATTACGGGGAGATCAAGTTTCCGTTCACCAAGGGTTCCGTGCCGTCGGCGGACGATTTTGTGAAGACAGTTTCTGAGGTCATCACGGTTCAGCCCGCGGAGAATCAGGGAGATCAAGGCAACCAGGGCGATCAGGGTGGTCAGCAGGCAGCGGCTCCCGCGGAACAGGCGCCTCCGCCGGACATCGCTCCTCCGCCTCCGCCAGCCGATGCTCCGCCGCCGACCATTGCCCTTGGCCAGACCAGGGACCAGGTGATTGCTGGATTCGGGCAGCCGATGAGAATTGCCAAGCTGGGAGTGAAGGAAATCTTCTATTACAAGGATATGAAGGTTACTTTCACAAATGGAAAAGTCAGCAATGTTGAGTAGAACGTCTGCGCTGTCGCCGGCTCACCCAGCCAGGTTAGCGCAGTGAGGTTTGTACAACAGGTTGACGCTTCGTGGATGAAGCGCCGGACCAGAAAATGAAAGGGAAGAGAGGATCCAATGACGACACAACTTCTCCGCAGAGTTATTCGTACTAGCTCTGCTGTACTGATTCTAATTGGGCTTCTGATGTTCGGCGCCGTGGGCAAAGCAGCCGCAGGAAATAAGCCTGCTCCGCCGCCGCCCAAACCCGCCGGCGGCAGTGCGCACCAAGCGTATAACCCACCGCATCCGAGCGGTGGCGGCGCCTCACACGGGCCGACCGGCGGAGGTGCCTCGCATGGACCGACGACTGGGGGAGCCACCACACATGGACCGACCACTGGCGGAGCCACCACACATGGACCGACGACTGGCGGTGCTACCACGCACGGACCAACAACCGGCGGAGCCACCATGCAGACACATGGACCGACGACCGGTGGCGCTACCACACATGGACCGACCACTGGCGGCGCCACCACACATGGACCAACCACCGGCGGCGCGACTACGCATGGACCGACAACTGGCGGAGCCACTACACATGGACCGACAACCGGCGGAGCGACTACGCATGGGCCAACGACCGGCGGAGCCACCACGCACGGACCGACCACTGGCGGCGCCACGCATGGTCCGACGGCCGGCGGAGCCGTCACCACTTCACACCCCATCGGCGGTAACCACACGGCGACCGGGCATATAGCGCCCAAAGGAAGCAATACAAGTGTTACCAGGAACGGCGGCGCGATCACTAGGCGGCCTGGTGGCAAAGTCAGCGACGTGCATGACCCCAAGCGCGGTATGGACATCCATCACAATTTGAACGGCAACCGCAGTATCCTGGTGGAGCATCCCGACCACAGCCGCATCTACGGCGAGCGCGGCCGTCCGGGCTACGTGCAACGCCCGTACAGCTATCATGGCCACGATTTCGGCCGGCGGGCATACTTCTACCACGGTCACGAGTACAGCCGCTTTTATCACGGCTACGGCTATCGCGGTGTGTATCTGAACGTATATGCTCCGGGCGTCTTCTTTCACCCCGGATTTTATGGATGGGCGTATAACCCGTGGGTGGCCCCCATCCACTTTGGTTGGGGTTGGGGAGGCGCTCCCTGGTACGGGTACTACGGCGGCTTCTTTGCGCCTTATCCGGTGTACCCCAGCGCCGCATTCTGGCTTACGGACTACCTCGTCGCGCAGGACTTGCAGGCAGCTTATGCGGCCCATCAGGAGGCTGGCGAAGCGGCACCCGCTCCTTCCGAGGGTGGCGGTCCTCCGGCACTAACGCCTGACGTGAAACAGGAGATCGCCGATGAGGTAAAGGCCCAAATCGCGCTGGAGAACCAGGAATCGCAGCAGAACGCGCAGAATCAGGACATCGACCCCGGCTCCAGCGGGATCGCACGCATGTTGTCCGACGGCCATAAGCACGTGTTTGTGGTCGGCAGCGCGCTGGATGTGACGGACTCCAACCAGAACGAGTGCGCTCTGAGCGATGGCGATGCGCTGGCGCTGATGGCCCCGCCACCGCCCGACGCGACAGCGGCGGACCTGGTGGTGCTGGCCAGCAAGGGCGGCAACGAGTGCGCGAAAACCAGCACGGTGACGGTGCAGGTGTCCGACCTGCAGGAGATGCAAAACCACATGCGAGAGCTGATCGATCAGGGCCTCCAGGAACTGCAGAGCAAGCAGGGCCAGGGAGGAATCCCGCAGGCTCCGCCTTCTGCGCAGGGCCAGCCGGCTCCGGCGCAGTATGCCGAAGTTGCGCCTCCACCGGATCCTAACGCTGGGACTGAGATTCAGCAGCAGACCCAGCAGGCCGATCAGGCAGAGACGGATGTGAGCAACGATGCATCCCAGGGGAGCACTACGCCTGATACTTCTGCTACGCCGGCTACAACGCCTCCGTCGAACTAACAGGTTAGTCTCCCGACGTTCTGTGTGTCCCATCCTTGCCGCGTTTCAAGATGTTACGGCAAGGATGGGACAGTCTGCGTAATGGGATAAGTGAAAATGCTCCAGGGTTGCGCCTGGAACGAAAGATGGAAAAGGAAGAGAGGATCCAATGAAGACACAATTTCTTCGCAGGGTTATTCGCACTGTCTCTGTAGTACTGATTCTAATTGGGCTTCTAGTGTTCGGCGCAGTGGGCAAAGCAGCCGCAGGAAATAAGCCGTCCGCCCCGGCTCCGCATCCACCGCCTTCCAACAGGGCGGCCGCTCCCAGGCCGGTTGTAAGGCCCGCCGGAGGCGGCGGCGCTTCGCATGGACCGAGCGGCGGCATGGCGCACCAAGCGTATAACCCCCCACACGGACCAACGACGGGCGGGGCCACGCATGGACCAACCACTGGCGGAGCCACCACGCATGGACCGACCACCGGCGGGGCAACTATGCAAACACATGGACCGACGACTGGAGGAGCCACCACGCACGGGCTGACGACCGGCGGGGCTACCACACATGGACCTACGACTGGCGGAGCCACCACACACGGTCCAACCACTGGTGGGGCTACCACGCATGGACCGACCACCGGCGGGGCAACTATGCAAACACATGGACCGACGACTGGCGGAGCCACCACGCATGGACCAACCACTGGTGGGGCTACCACGCATGGACCGACGACCGGCGGGGCAACTATGCAAACACATGGACCGACGACTGGCGGAGCCACCAACATGAATAATGGCGGCGGCGGGACCACCACGCATGGACCGACC
>Ga0326727_10004214_pt1 | contig 43881 bp, 40 predicted proteins | sample MB2enrmetagenome_FD_207643 | JGI IMG/M metagenome (GOLD analysis project Ga0326727, IMG submission 207643) | Lab enriched peat soil microbial communities from McLean, Ithaca, NY, United States - MB29MY | ecosystem: Environmental > Terrestrial > Soil > Wetlands > Peat | place: USA: New York... | reverse complement strand
AGTGCGGCCCCCTGTTCGTCGACTGACTCCTTGCGTCGTGATAGCCCTTGATCCGTTCCTCTACTGCTTCACCAGCTCGACGCGGCGGTTCTTGGCGCGGCCGGCCTCGGTGTCATTCGACGCTACCGGAGCGTAAGGGCCGCTGCCGTAGGCCCGCAGCCTGACGGCCGGAACCGCGTATTTCGTGGTGAGCGCGGAGAGCACAGCCTCTGCGCGCCGGCGCGAAAGGTCCATATTCATGTCGAGCGCGCCCTGGTTGTCGGTGTGCCCGACGACATAGAGTTTCAGCCTGGGGTCGCCTTGCATCAGCTTGGCGATCTCTTTCAGAGTCGCGTCGGACTCAGGTTTGATATCGGCCTTGCCGGTGTCGAAGTAGATCCCGTAAACCGAAGCGTGGCCGGTGGTGTTGATGTCGTTGGCCAGCGACGCGGCGTTCACCGTGATGAGATCGGACTCCATGGGCTTCACTTCGATGACGTAAAGCTCGGCATTGGCTCGGGAATCCCCGCCCTGATCGTCGACCAGCAGGCTCACATAGACGTCGCCCTCCGGCCGCGCCAGCTTCGCCGAAATATAGTGAATCCCGTGCTCGGGCCCCCAGTAATCGGCGCTGTCGCCGCTGTTGGCGTACGCATTTGCAACCGTGCTCCCGCAACCCTGCGGGCCGCACGTAAAGAGCGTCTCAAACCCGGCCTTCTTGAGCGCGGATTGATAGTTGCGAAAAACCTCCAGCACCGTGCGTCCCGCGGGCGCCACGTAAACGATGCGGGTGATCTTCCCCTCCAAATGCCGGTTCTTGGTAATCGTGTTCTCCTCATCGACCGGACCCAGCGGAAGGCTGAACTCATCGAACTGTTTGGTCAGATACTTGGCGATATACGAGCCGGGATATCGCGAAATCAAGGGATGGTCCTTGCTTCCCTCTGCGTCCTGATCCTGGGCTGCAGCGACGGGCGCCGCAAGGCACGTTAGCAAGCAGGCAGCGAATACTGTGCGAATGAAGGTTGTCATGCGTTCCTCCTGGCCGGAGCTTTCCTGTTGCGTTTCCGGCTACAGGGGAATATAGCACCAGTTAGTTCCACTCATGGTCTTTTTTGCATCTGTTGCTGAAAGACGTTCGCAGGCACATGGGCCGTTGAACGCGGGTTCATCGCCCCCAATCGGAATCCCCTCGGCAGGCCGGCTCATCTGAGAGAATAATTGCAGTGGATCGAGCGCAACATCTTGTCTTCCGGCGGGCGGGCGCGCGGGTCATTCTTGCCGCGCTGGCCGTGATCGCGTCTTTGTCCGGCGCGGGGCTAGCCGCATCCGCCCAGGCTCCCAACCCCACCTCCGCCGTCAACCCCTTCTTCGGCAGCGTCACCGCCCATCCAGCCACGGATGAGACCCTCAAGCTCTCGCTGGACGAGGCCGTCAGCCTCGGCCTCAGGAACAATCTTGGCCTGAAAGAGGCGGAGAGCGGTGAGAAGGCGCTCCACGGCGAGAAGAACGAGGCCCTGCAAAACTTTCTGCCCACCATCACGGTCGGCGGCGACCTCGGCGTACACCAGCAGAGCCTGACTGCGCTGGGCTTTGGCCCCGGAGTCATCAAGGAGTTCGCATCGCTCTTTCCCGGCGGCAAGATTCCGGCGGGATTCTCGTTCATCACCCGTGACGACCTGACAGAAGGGCAGATTCATTACGGCCAGATGCTCTTCTCCGGCCCGGTGTTCTTTGCCTTGAAGGCGGCCGGCGCGGGCGAGCGAGCGGCCTACTTTGCCAGGATGTCGGCGCGCGAAGAGGTGGTCCAGCAGGTGGCCGCGGCCTATCTCCACTGCATCGCCGCCGCCAGCGAGGTAGATAACGCCCGGGCGCTCGAAGCCGCCGCCCAGTTGCTGTTCAGCCAGGCCCACGCCGCACACGAGGCCGGCGTGGTGGCCAATCTCGACGAGTTGCGGGCGCGGGTCCAGCTCCAGGCCCAGCAGCAGGCCCTCATCGCTGCCCAGAACGCCCTCGAAAAGAACCTCATCCTGTTCAAGCGCGAGACCGGCATCGACCCCGGCCAGAAGATCGCGCTCACCGATCCCGCGCCTTACAGCGACCTGGCTGCCGAAACCCCGGAAGAGGTGCGCGCCGTCGCCTACAAGAATCGCGAGGACTACCAGGATTTGCAGAATGAGGCCATCGCTTACAAGGCCATCCACTCGGCCTATCGCAGCCAGCGGCTGCCCAGCCTGAGCTTCGGCGGCTTCTACGACGTCAGCAAGGTCAACGGCGTGGGCTCGCACGGCAACTTCGTCGCCCAGGGCACGCTCAGCGTCCCGCTCTTCCGCGAGGCCCGGCTGCGCGGCGATGCGGACGCGGCCCAGGCCCAAGAGGCCGCCGTCGATGCCCAGCTCGCCGACCTCAGGGGCCGCATCGACCAGCAGGTGCGCTCGGCGCTGCTGGACGTGGACGCCACCTCGAAGCTGGTCGCCGTGGCCCGCTCCAACGTCGAGCTGGCCACCCGCGCCCTCAGCGACGAGACCGACCGCGTGAACGCCGGCGTGGACGACAACCTGCCCCTGGTTACCGCGCAGGCCACTCTGGCCTCGGCCGAGAGCAACCTGGTGGAAAGCCTCTACCGGTACAACCTCTCCAAACTGGCATTAGCCCGCGCCGCCGGCGTCATCGAGCAGCAGTACCGGGTGTATCTGGGACGGTAAGATTCCGATCGCTCGCCTACGCAGCCGAGGAAAGCAACTCGGCTTCCGTTGGCCCACCGACGCGATGCACGTCGAATGATCCGCTCTTCACCGTATCCTCAAGCCTGTGAGCGTAACCTATAGACAAGAGGCCCCCCATGCGCTCGGGCAGGCAGTTGAGGATCAAGTACTACGTGGAGCCGGATGCGGCGGCGCTGGCGTGGCGGGCGGCGCAGTACTTTACGGAGATGACCTGGGAGGCGGTGGCGGACCGGGGACGCGCGCGCATCGCCATCAGCGGCGGCACGACGCCCAGGGCCGCCTTTGAGCTGCTGGCCGACCGGGGCCAGCCGTGGCGCGCCCGCATGCCTTGGGAGAGGCTCGACTTGTACTGGGTGGACGAGCGCGCCGTTCCTCCCGGCGACGCCGAGAGCAACTACCGCATGACCCGCGAGGCGTTGCTGGATCGCGTGCCGCTGCGGGCGGAGCAGATTCACCGCATCGAGGGCGAACTGGAGCCGGAGGCCGCGGCCGCCCGCTACGAGTCGGAGCTGCGCTCGAACTTCCGCCTGGAGGGCGCCGAGCTTCCCCGCTTCGACCTCGTCGCCCTGGGCATGGGCGCCGACGGCCACACCGCTTCGCTCTTCCCGCGCACCGAGGCTCTCAACGAGACGGTCCGGCTGGTCACGGCCAACCATGTGCCGCAGAAAGACGCCTGGCGCGTCACGCTCACCTGGCCGGTGATCAACTACGCCAGCTCGGTCTTCTTCCTCATCGCGGGGGCCGACAAGGCCAGTGTTTTGAGCGACGTACTTACCGGCCCGTGCGATCCCCAGCGGCTTCCCAGCCAGCTGATATGGCCCTCAAGCGGTATACTGACCTTGATTCTGGACAAGGCCGCAGCTTCGCTTTTGCCCGCGACAGACGCGGAAGGCTGCGGATTTCTGGAGAGGGAACGATGATTCTGGCGGGCGATGTAGGCGGCACTAAGGTCGATCTGGCGCTGTATGACTTTACCAATGGCAAGCTCACTTACACCCGCGATAAGATCTACCGGGCCAGGGATTACTCCGGCCTGGAAGCGATCGTCAAGGAGTTTCTGGCTTCGGAAGAGGTGACCGCGGCCTGTTTCGGGGTGCCGGGACCGGTGCGCGACGGGCGCCTGCGGCTTACCAATCTGCCCTGGACGCTGGACAGTCACGAGCTTTCGGCCGGCCTCGGCATCGAGCACGTCTTCCTCATCAACGATCTGGAGGCCAACGGGTACGGCGTGGCCGAGCTGGCCGACGGCCAGATCTACACCCTCAATGAGGGCGACCCCAGCCAGATCGGCAACCGCGCCTTGCTGGCCGCCGGAACCGGTCTGGGCCAGTGCTTCCTGGTCTGGAACGGCCACCGGCACATTCCCTACCCCTCCGAGGGCGGCCATGCCGACTACGCGCCGCGCAACGAGGACGAGATCGATCTGCTGCGCTTTCTCAAGCAGAAGTACGACGGGCGCATCAGCTTTGAGCGCGTCGTCAGCGGCCAGGGCCTGAGCAACATCTACGAGTTCCTGCGCGAGGTGCGCGGCATGGACGAGCCGGCCTGGCTGGCCGCGCGCATCGCCGCCGCCCAAGACCCCAACTTCGTGATTACGGAGCTGGCGCTGGCGGCCAAGAGCGAAATCTGCGAGAAGGCGATGGACATGTTCGTCTCCGCCTACGGCGCGGAGGCCGGCAACCTGGCCCTCAAGATCCTGTCGGCGGGCGGCCTGTACGTGGGCGGCGGCATCGCGCCCCGCATCCTGGAGAAGCTCAAGGACGGCGCCTTCATGAAGGCCTTCACCGACAAGGGCCGCCTGAGCCAGTTGCTCATCAACATGCCGGTGCGCATCATCCTGGAGAGCCGAGCCGCGTTGATGGGAGCCGCGGCCTACGCAGAAGCCAAGGCCGCCGAACTGAGCGGGATCTCGCCCCGCGCCGCTTCGGTGAAGCTTTAGCCGGTCGATCAGGTGTGAACAAGCGAGGGCCGGGCGCGGTTCACAGCGGCTCCCGCCCGATGGCTCTCATTCGACTCTCGATCGCCATCCGGTCCAGCGTCTCCAGCGGCAGGCTGAGGAAGAGTTGCACGCGGTTTCGTATCTGGCGCAGCGTGCTCGCAAATGCCGCTCGCTTTACCTCGTCCGTGCCCTCCACGGCGGCGGGGTCGGGAAAGCCCCAGTGCGCGGTCACCGGCTGTCCCGGCCAAAGCGGGCACATCTCGCCGGCCGCCTTGTCGCAGACCGTTACGATGAAGTCCATCCGCGGCGAATCTGGCTGGGCTAACTCATCCCAGCTCTTGCTGCGCAGGTTCTCCAGCGGATATCCCAGCGCCTGCACCTGTTCAATTGCAAAGGGATTGACCCTTCCGGTGGGATGGCTGCCCGCGCTGTAGGCCTTGAAGCGGCCCGCGCCCATAGTGTTGAACAGCGCCTCGCCCAGGATGCTGCGCGCCGAGTTCCCGGTACATAGAACGAGGATGTTATAAGGCCTTTGCATCGTCTCCCCCGATTCGGACTTTCCGATTGATCAGGCCACAACTTGGCGCAACAGCGAGGCCCACCCTAGCCGCAAGAGCAAGAACGCGGCGAGGGTGGGGCACCCAGCTTTGAGACAGCCGTTGAGGGCCGGTTCAGTTGCCGTAGCAGTCCGGCGCTCAGCACCCGCCGCCCGGCTTCGCCGCCCGGACAAAGACGCTCATGAACTTGCCCTCGACCAGCGGAGCCATCGCATCCACATCGAGGCCCGCCTCGACGAGAAAACTGCGCGCGTCTTCGATCGAATACACGCGCGTCGGCTCAATGGAGATGCCGGCAAACCCGGCCTCGGCGAGCTTGGCTGCGTACTCCCGCTCCTCGAGCGCGCCGGCGATGCAGCCCACCCACAGCAGCATATTTCTGCTCACCTGCTCAGGAACCTCGCCGCGCACCACCACGTCGGAGACGGCGAATCGCCCGCCCGGCTTCAGCACGCGAAACGCCTCCCGCAAAACACTGTCTTTGTCGGCGGAGAGGTTGATCACGCAGTTGGAGATCACCACATCCACCGACGCGTCGGGCAGGGGAATGTTCTCCATCTCGCCCTTCAGGAACTCGACGTTCTCTACCCCCGCCTGGCGCTGATTCTCGCGGGCCAGCGCCAGCATGTCGTCGGTCATATCCAGGCCGTACGCCTTGCCCGCCGGTCCCACGCGCCGGGCCGACAGCAGCACGTCGATGCCGCCGCCGGAGCCGAGGTCGAGCACCGTCTCTCCCGGCTTCAAATCGATCAGCGCCGTGGGGTTTCCGCAGCCCAGCGACGCCTGCACAGCGCTCTGCGGCAACCCGCTCTTCTCCGCCTCGTTGTACAGGTTGGTAGTGACGGGGTCGCAGCAGCGCAGCGCCGGATCGCCGCAAGCTACGGAGCCGCTCTTCCGCACCTGCCGCGCCGCCGCGCCATACTTCTCCCGCACCAGGGTTTTCGTGTCCGCCATGCTCTCCATTGCCGTGCGCCTCACATTCGCCTTAACAAATATATTGAATACGATCATATTTGTCAACACGTATACAATGTTTTCATGGGCTGCTGCTCCAAGCCGATCAATCTGGCCAGTCTGTTTGCGGCTCTGGCCGACCCCACCCGCCTGCGCCTGCTCAACCTGATGGCGGGGCGCGAGGTCTGCGTCTGCTACTTTGTCGAAATCCTCGGCCAGGGCCAGCCCAAGATTTCGCGCCATCTTGCTTACCTGCGCAAGGCCGGCATCGTGGCGGCGCGCCGCGAGGGCAAGTGGATGCACTACAGCATCTGTCCTCCGGCCGATGCGGCAGCCGCGTCGATTCTGGCCGCCGTGCAGGCTTCGTTCAACCGCGACGCGCAGATGCAAGCCGACCTGGCCAAACTCGACAGCGCCCGCACCGCGCCGCAACAACTCGTCGTGCCGGAAGGCGCTCCGCGTCCGGTTCTCATCGCCGCGCCGCGGGAATCCTAGCGCCGCTTGTCTCCTGAGCGTGGATGCGAGGATTCTTCGCATGGCTCCGGCGGCGGGAAAGAGGTTTTTCCGTTCCGCCTGCAATGCGATCCGGCTAATCAGGCCCTGGAGCGTTGGCTTGAGGTTCGAGAGGCAATCGCGGCATTATGATAATGTCTTGTTCCTTATCCTCCGATAAGGCCCCATGGAGCCAACCTAGAGAGGCGGCTCGGCAAAGGGAAGAAAGCGCGCGATTTGAGAGTTGGAATCTCAGGCACTGTTGCGAGAAGCGGAGAGCGGCTCGAGTGGGTGAGCGACGCGGCCCGCCTGTGCGCGGAGCGGCAAGCGGAGGTCTGCCTCCCTGCCCCGCGCCATCGCCGATTTTGTGCGCTATCGATCATCTCCATCGCGGTTCTCTTCTCTATCGGTCTCTTGTCTGCCGGTGCGGCGGGAATTGCCCAGCCGTCAAAGGAACTCGGGGGCGCACTGCCCACACTCACCACGGCGCGCGCGGCGCACAGCCTCACCTCCGCCGAAGCCGCGCGCGCCTATCCGGTGCATTTGAGGGGGGTAGTGACCTACTTCGATCCGGATTACGGTATAGGATACGCCGCAATCTTTATACACGATTCGACGGGAAGCATCTTTGTGAAGCCTCTTTCCGGTTCGGCAGGACTGCTCCCCGCGGGGACCCTGGTAGACGTGCGGGGTGTGAGCGGCCCTGGGGGGTTTGGTCCCATCGTGGTCAAGCCCCAGATACGCGTGATCGGCCGTTCTCCCCTCCCGGCAAACCCTCCGCGGGAAAGCCTCCCACGCCTGGAGACCGGCGCGGAAGACGCCCAATGGGTGGAGGTCGAGGGCACAATCCATGCCGTCGTCGAATATAGCCATAGCGTCACGCTGCAACTGGCAATGATCGATGGGACCGTCAGCGTGACCATGCAAAGGGAGGCGGGCGCGACTTACTCCGGCTTGGTCGACGCCAAAGTTAGAATCCATGCCAATGCCGCTCCGACGATCAACGGCAACGGCCAGATGATCGGCGTCCACCTGATGGCCCCGAATCTCTCCGCGGTGACCGTTGTGGAACCCGCGCCGGATGATCCCTTCCAGCAGCCACCCGTCCCGATCGACAGGTTATTGCAATGGGACCAGTTCTCGGCATCTTTTCATCGCGTGCACCTGCGCGGAAATGTAACTCTTCAATGGCCCGGTTCTTTGCTCTGCATTCGGGATGCGACGCGCGGGATATGTGTGCAAACGGCCCAGGATACTCCCCTCGCTACGGGCGATCTTGTCGACGTTGCGGGATTCGTGGGAACCGAAGACAATACGCCCGTCCTCACGGGCGCCGTGTACAAGAGCGCCGGCCAGAGCGGGCCGGTTGCAGCCGAGCCCGTTTCCGCCGAGCAAGCTCTGCATGGAAATCACGATTCCAATCTTATCCAGATTGACGGCCAGTTAATTGGCGATGACCTGGCGACTTCGGACACGACCCTCCTGTTGACCTCCGGATATACCATTTTTGCTGCGATTCTGCCCAAAAACATGTCGGGATCTGAACCGAATCCATGGAAGATCGGAAGCAGACTGCGAGTCACCGGTATCTGTTCCGTCCGCGTCGATGCGCGGAGCAACGTACGACAAGGAGTTGCGGTAACCAAGTCTTTTCGGGTACTGTTGCGTTCGCCCGAGGACGTGGTTGTCCTCCAGCGCCCTTCCTGGTGGACGCCGGGGCATGCGCTGATTGTGCTGGCGCTGGCGCTCATCGTTACGCTGGTTGTGCTGGGCTGGGTGATGGTGCTGAGAAGACGGGTCGAGGAACAGGCAGTTCTTCTCCGCAAGAGTGAAGAGCAATTTCGCCACATGGCTCTACATGATGCCTTGACGGGACTGGCGACCCGTCTGCTGCTTCAGGATCGGCTGGATGCCGCGGTGGAAATCGCCAAGCGCCATAAAACGGGGCTGGCGCTTCTGATGGTCGACCTCGACAAGTTCAAAGACATAAACGATACATTCGGCCACCAGGCCGGCGACGAGGTCTTGCGCATTACGGCGGATCGCCTGGTGGAAGCTGTGCGCAAGATCGATACCGTCGCCAGAATCGGAGGGGACGAGTTTGTTCTGGTGCTCTCCGATGTGCGCGATCCGCACATTGCGGAGCGGATTGCGGCAAACATTGTGGAAACTCTGGCTGTTCCCATTCCTTTTGCGGAGCTTGAGCTGCCGGTTACCGTCAGCGTTGGGGTATGCTCGGCTGCGGCAGGGGAACTCGATGGAGAAGCGTTGTTCAGAGGCGCCGATGCCGCTCTTTATCAGGCCAAAGCAAATGGACGAAATCGCTATCAGGTCTTCACGCCCGAAGTAGCTGGCGCCTGAAAGCGGAAGGCGGTTGGCTGCTGCCCGGGCCTAAACTACTTTGGATTCAGCTATTCTGGATTCAGCCGGGGAATCCTGCCGCTGGCGTCGGCAACGGGCCGATGCAGCGGCGATCTGGCCACCGAAGATGCTGCGACGGGTGAAACCCGCCCGCCGAAGGAAGGCTGAGACCGGATGAAACGCTGGCTACTGCGGCTGACTGTGGTGCTGATGGCGGGCTTCGTGGCCGTCTACGCGGGCGACTGGGCGGTCTTCAAGCTGCGCGGCTCGCCCAGCGGAAAGGTGAGGATCAACCGGTACCTGACCATTCCGCTCAAGGGCGGCAAGCAGGAGTTCGATTATCTCGGCTCCATGGACGCGCCCTGCTCGGTCTCCCTGTTTCCACAGGCCGGGCAGCCCCCCTGCTGGCAACTGCGGCGCAACCCCGACCAGGGGATGACACTCTGAGAGTTTGGCTGAGGAGAGAATTGCGCCGGAACCGGGCCAAACATGGACGGGTGATGCGGGTCACGTCACGGAATTCAACAGGCGGCTAGCATTGTTGCATCTCGCGTGTCTCCGAGGGACGATGTACAGCCGCACCCAGAACGAAAACGGCACCTACAACACCCGCTGCCTGGACTGCTTCATGACCGTCGCCTTTTCCGTGGAGACAGAGGCGGGCTTGAATCTGATTGAAGCCCACCACATCTGCCCGGAAAAGGCGCTGGCCGGCTTGCTGGCGCGGGAACGATCCATCGTAGCCCAGTCCAGACTGAACTAGCCGGCGCGCCGCGCAGCTAAATCGGCGCGGTCTCCTGGCTCCCAAGGGTGTCTGCCTGAAAATAGAAACTGCCCAGAGATTTCCTGCGCTTCTACATCATGCGCGCAACGTCCCGCAATTGCCGCGCCGTGGCCTCCAGAAAGGTCTCCGTGCTGGCCCCCGCGGGCTGCTCCAACCCCGATTTGGCCTGAATGGCGGAAGCGATGCGCAGGGCCAGGGCCTGGCGAGTGGCGAGGCTCATATCCAGCCGCCGGGCGAAGAACCCCTCCAGGACCTCCAGGTCGGCCGCCGAGAGCTTGGCGATGCCGGTCGCCGGCAGGGTGAAGGCGGTGTGGGGTTCGGGAATGGGAGCGCGGGGGGCAAATGCCTGCGCGGTAAATGTTCGCGAGCCTGAATCGCCCCACAGGGGGCTCTCCTGCTCGCGATCTCTGACCACCAGCGTGCCGGCTGCCAGGTCGCCCAGCCGCTGATGCTGGCGGGTGACGAAGATAGCGATGACGCCCACGGCATAAAAGAACGGAAACTGATCCACATAGCGGACGAGGTTGCGGGCCATGGACTCAAACAGGCCGATGGCCCGGCCGGAGCGCTGGATGACGCGAATCCGGGCCACGCGCTTGCCGGGAGTGCGGCCGTTCCAGAAGGCCTCAAAGAGCGTGAAGTAGCCCCACTGAAGCAGGAAGACAATGAAGATGCCGATGGCGGCGGCCCATTGCGCCGAGAGCCTGGACGATGACCCGATACCGGGCATGAACACCGAAAAGATTACGAGCAGCACCAGCAGCCCCGCGCCCCAGATCAGGTAATCCACCAGCAGCGCAATGAAACGGCTGCCGATGCCGGCCAGCGGCATCTCGATGTCCACCAGCTCCGGGGTGTCGATGTTAAGCTGGTCAGAAGTCAGGTCCATGGCGCAAGTCCTCTCAAACCAGTGGATTCTCAAGCGGCGGCCACATTGGGACCGGTTGTCGTCCCTGCTGTCGCAAGCCGATTCGAGCGGACTCGGCCAGCTCACCCGCGCGGAGCTGCGGGAGATGGCCCTGCTCTACCGGCAGGTGGCCGCCGACCTCTCCGTGCTGCGGCAGGACTCGACCGCCCGCACTTACGCGCAGCATGTGAATCAACTATTGGCTCGCGCTCACCATATCATTTATTCCGGCCGCAAGACGAATCTTCTCACGCTCCTTCGCTTTTTGAGGGACGAGTATCCGGCCATCTTCCAGCGCCAGGTCGGCTTCGTGCTGGCTTCGCTCGCGGTTTCCGTGGCCTGGGGACTGCTGGGCGCGGCCATCACCAGCGTTCATCCGCAGTTCATGCGCATGTTTGTGAGCGCCAAGATGATCGACACCATGGAGCAGCACCATATGTGGACCGAATCCGTGGTGACCATCGCGCCCCTGGCCACCAGCGCCATCATGACCAACAATCTCTCGGTGACATTTGTCGTCTTTGCCAGCGGCATCGTCTTCGGGCTGGGAACGTTCTTCTATCTCGCTGTCAACGGCCTGATGCTGGGCGTGGTCGCCACGGCCTGCCACCAATATGGCATGTCGCTGCCCATGTGGAGCTTCGTGGCGCCCCACGGAGCGCTGGAACTGCCTTCGATCGTCATCGCCGGTGCCGCCGGCTTCCGCCTGGGCCACGCCATGCTCTTCCCCGGCGCATTGCGCTGGCGCGACTCGGTGGCCCGCGGCGGCATCGAAGCCACACGCTTGGTCTCCGGCATCATTCCCCTGCTCATCATCGCCGGCACGCTTGAGGGCTTCTTCTCGCCCTCGCAAGCCCCCGTCTGGCTCAAGTTCACGGTGAGCGGCCTGCTCTTCTCGGCGCTGCTGACCTGGCTCTTGCGGCCGGTCAAGCCCGCGCCGCAAGGGGCATAACAGTTACGCGAGGCGCGATGGGCCTTCCCTTGCGCCAAACCCAAGCACGAGCCGCCAGCTGTCGGCGGGCAAAATGAATTGAGGATGGAATGACCGATAAGCCCTATCGCCCGCAGGAAGACATCGCGACCTTGATGAGGCAGTTCAACCAGCAGGTAAAGGAGTCTCCCGAGCTTCCCGACCCGGCTACGCGCCTGCTCCGCGCGCGGCTGGTCTTTGAGGAAGCTCTCGAGTTCGTCAAGGGCTGCGGCTGCACGGTCGCGATTACCTTTCCCGGCCAGGACGGAGAAGAGCAGACCGCGGTCATTGACTCGATCGGCGTGGCACCCGACCCCAACGGCCAGCCTGACTTTGTCGAATATGTAGACGGCTGCATCGATCAGTTGGTTGTCACTTATGGAGCGCTCAACGCCGCCGGCGTGAAGGCTCAGCCTGCCTGGGACGAAGTGCAGCGCAGCAACATGAGCAAGGCCTGGCCGCATTGCAGCGTCTGCGACGCCGTGCTTGAGCGGGGCGCCGGCCAGCAGTTGGTCCATCCGCAAGACGCCGGCGCCCATGATGGCGAGTGGAATACCATTCTGAAGATCCACAAGCGCCCGGACGGCAAGTTCATCAAGTCGCCCACCTATTCACCGGCGGATTTGAAGCGTGTGATCGAGGAGCAAATCCAGCAGGCAAAGGGGTAATTGAACCTGCGCATGAGTAACGAGGGAAACGGAACCCCAAACTGCGGCTGCGGGCGGACTGAGGAGTTCTGACGGCATAAGCGACTTTACGCACAGGACTCCAGAAAGGGTTATCTCCCACCAGGCGCACTTCACCGAGACGCGCCCATGCACCCCCGCCGCGATCAACCGGCGGTCAATTGCAGTCCCCGGCGTTGATTCGAGGCGGCCATCCTGTCATAAAATGAGGTGCCATGACCCGCAATTCTTTTCTTGCCTTGTTTTTCTGGGGAGTTTTGATTGCTATTCCCGCCTCCGGCGAGGGTTTGCGTTCACCGTGGGATTCGACAAGGACTGTTCCAACGGATGCGCCATACAACTGTCCAGCGCCGCCCGCTTTCAGCAGGACGCTGAATCTTGAGGGCTATTACAGCGACAAGAAGTACTCCATCATCGATGAAAAGGAACTAGCCGCGTTTCGGGAAGGCTCGGAAGCGCCGACCCATCTTGGCCAGTTCGCGGGGCTTGCGGCCGATGCGTGGTTGAGCAAGGGAAGCCGCGCCGCGGCCGCGTGCGTTTATTCGCTACTCACCGCGGCGGCCAAAGCTGAAGCGTGGGACGAAAAGATGCCGCAAAACAATGGCGTCTACATGCAGAACTGGCTACTGAGCGGAACTGCGCTTGCCTACCTGAAGGTGCGTGGCAGCGGCGCGGGAACGGCTGAACAAGACGCCCAGATCCAGAAGTGGTTCCGGCTTCTCGCTGCGCAAGTGCGTGAGTATTTCGACAGCGGGCGGAAGCATCCGGGAAGCGACGCCTGGAACAATCACATGTATTGGGCCGGCCTCTCCGTTGCCGCCGAAGGAATTGCGAATAATGACCCGGACTCCTTTCTCTGGGGCCTGAGTACCTACGAAATGGGAGTGCATGCCATCCAGCCCGATGGATCTCTCGAGGCCGAGATGGGCAGAGGCCGCATGGCGCTGCATTATCAGCTCTACGCGCTCGGAGCCTTGGTCATCCTAGCGGAGCTTGGTGAAGCCAACGGGATCGATTTGTATGCAGAAAGAGACGGCGCCATTCATAGGCTGGTGAAGTTCGACGTAGCGGCGATGGAGGACATCTCCCTGATAGCGAAGAGAACGGGCGAGGAACAGGACGTCACCCTGCCGTTTTCGGGGCTGGACATCGGCTGGGCCGTGCCTTATGTCCAACGCTTTCCCAACGCGGATCTCTCCGCGATGATTGCGAAAGCTACGACCACGCGTTTCTGGCAGTGGGGCGGCGCACCGCCGGATTCTGAGCGTCCCGCGCCAGTTGGCAAGGACGGTGAAGCTCCCTTCAGTGTTGATCTCAAGCACAAGATTGAAGCTGCTCTGGCGGGGGAGTTCCCGGCAGGCCTCGCGCAATCGCACTTCCTCGGCGATTGGTGTGTCGAAGGCCGCGCGGACCTGCATGGAACGATTGCAGATAGCGGCGACTTTCTGGTGCTGCGCAATGAACGGGGAGCTGCTTCAATCGGGGAACTGCGAGGGCCGCTTCTTCTGCTTGCGCCGCTGTGGGATACCGCCGGCGCCCTCACGCCCGACCGCAGCCAGATTGACTGGACGAATGGAACCTACTGGACACGCTGCCCCTCTACGCCTCTTCACCAGCCGGTCAACCTGAATGGAACTTGGATCGCGCAGAATGGAAGCTGTTCCATTCGACAGCAAGGGGACCGCCTTCAGCTAGGCGATACAAAGGACTGCCTCGCGACAGGCCGCGTGGATGAGGAGGGCCATCTTAAGCTGGAAGTGTACGGCACGCAGTATGAAGGAACCGTCACCGCAGACGGTAGCCATATCAACTGGCAAGATGGGAGCTACTGGACGCGGGCCGAAGTTTACGGGCTTGGGAAGAAGCAGAAGAAATAGGAGACTGTTGCGTGCTTGTCTTCCCAGGGAAGGCCGGTTGGATGCGATCGTCACACCCTCAAGCCCAACCATCTGCCGAGAATTGTACTTGGCGCGCCGTTCAGGATATTCGCCCCATTTGATCGGGGTGGACGACCGGCGAGTCGGAGATTGACCCACCACCCGCAATTCGAGTGAGCCGGGCCCGCCGTTCACACCTTCACGAATATCTTCTTCCGATACAACAGCCACACCGGAACGAAGCACACCGCGGTGAACGAGACCGAGTAAGCAAACGCCGCCCAGCCCGGATTGTGGATGGCTGCGAAGATGGGCGCGGCCAGCACCTCCCGCAAGGACCGGGCGCGTCCGCCGGAATGAACGGCTAGGCTGTCGAGCGCGGCCGGCAACAGCTCGCTCACCAGGTAAGCCACAATCGCGTTCGACCCGAAGACCAGCCAGACCCAGGTCCATCCCTTGCGCCAGCCCCTCTGTTCCACGGCCCAATAGACGAGCGCCAGCAGCGCCAGCGACCACCCGGCAGCCACCAGGACATACGAGCTGGTCCACATCTTCTTGTTGAGCGGAAACCACAGCGACCATAGGTAGCCCGAGGCCAGGCAAGCCGCCGCTCCCACAGCCAGCCCCGCCGCCTTGGCCTTGACCGCCCTCCCGCTCCGCAGCCACAGCCCGGCCAGCAAGCCCAGCAGCGCCGTGGCCACAGCGGGCAGGTTGCTGAGCAGCCCCTCGGGATCGCGCAGATTGTGGGTGGTCCAGTCCTCGTAGAGGTGATAAGGGAAGATCTGCCGGTCGAGCCAGGCGACAAGGTTCCGGTCGGGATCGAGGAAGGGAACCGCCCGCCCCGGCATCCCCGCTCCCGGCACCGGAACCCACCGCAGCAGGATCCAATAGCCCACGAGGAGCGCGCCGATGGCCGCGATCTTGGTCCACACCCGCCTGTCGCAAAGGTAGAAGAGCCCCGCTGCCAGGTAGCAGAAGGCGATCCTCTGCAGCACGCCGTAGATGCGCAGGTGATCGAGCTTGAAAAAAGGAAAGCCATTGACCACGATCCCTAGCAGAAACAGGACTCCCGCCCGCCTGACCGTGTGCCAGGCCACCGCGGCGCGCGTGTCGCCGCGAGCCATGCGCGCCTCAAAGGCAAAGACAATGGAAGCGCCAACCACAAAGACAAAGGTGGGAAAGACCAGGTCGGTGGGCGTCAGGCCGTTCCATGCCGCGTGGTTCATAAAGCCCCACGAACCGCTGCCGCCGTTGTTGTTCACCATGATCATGAAGGCAATGGTGATGCCGCGCAGCACGTCGAGCGACAACTGCCGCTGGGCAGGCGTGGAGGCAATCGCAGGGTTGGGCATGGCGGTCCGGCTCTCCGCTGGGGTCAATTCCAGGTTCGTCCCTACCCTACTCGCTCGCCGGCCCATTCGCCAAGCCCGCCGTCGGGTTCGCCGGCCGCCGGGCGGATGCAACAGGATATTCTTATCTCTGCGGCGGCTTTCAGTGCATAATCTCAGCAACCCCGGTTTGTTCGCAGGCTGATTCCCCAATCCCCAACCATCCAGGAGCGAACCATGATCGATCTCAACGAAGTGGGAGCGTTTCCCGATCTCGCCCCGCGCGGGCTGTTCAGCGTCCGCTTCGGAATCTACCTTCCCGGCATTCATGCGAGCGACAACTTCGAGGTCGTGGCGCGTGTCATTCACAGCCTCGACCAGTTCGACCCCGGCGTTCCGGCCGCCAGCTTTCCGCTGGAGTGGCAGCAGGGCAGCGCTCTCGACCTGTGGACGGCCACCATCCTGCTTACGCCCGCCGCCGGATCGCACCTGGGACAAGCCGGCATGCACCTCTACCGCTTTGAACTCTGGTGGACGCCGCCCGGCGGGACGCGGCAGTGCATCTCACCGTGGATCGTCGATCCGTTTGCGCGCGAGGCCGAGATAGGGCGCATGCCGGCCTTCACGCTCGATCCCGCGCCGGTTCCATTTTCCTGGACCGACGACGCCTACAAGACGCCGGAGCTGGACGACCTGGTGGTTTACGAGTTACAGGTCGAGGAGTTCAACGATACCTTCGACGGAGTCGTAGATAGATTGACTTATCTCGCCAGCCTCGGCGTCAACTGCATCGAACTTATGCCAGTAACAAGCATGCAACTGGATTTCGACTGGGGCTACGGCCCGTTGCATTACTTCGCGCCCAGCGCACGCTTCGGCGGAGGCGCCGGGCTGAAGCGCCTGATAGACGCCGCTCACGCGCGCGGGATCGCCGTCATCCTCGATGTTGTGTACGAACACGTCGATACCATGTTCGCTTACTATTCCGTCTATAACAGCCTGGCGGGCGCGGTGGGAGCGCCGAACCCGCTCAATCCCATGATGGATGGATGGAATATCTACGGCTTCGGTCCCAAGCCCGACTTTACCGTTCCTTTTACTCTGGACTACTTTCTCAACGCCAACCGGCACTGGCTCGACGAGTATCATGCCGACGGCTTCCGCTACGACGAAGTTACCGACCTTTACGTCCCTCCCATGGATGCCGGCTATCGCACCCTGGTCCAGCAGACTTATCTCCACTCGCTCGGCCTGCCGCGCTTCCAGGGAGCCGGCGGCTACAGCCGCATCGTGCAGTGCGCCGAGGCCCTGGACAAGGCGCAGGCCGTGCTGGCCCAGAGTTATACCAACAGCGCGTGGCAGAACGGCCTGCTCTATCTTGCCGAAGCCGTGGCCGGGGGCGCCGCTCCCCAGGACAGTTATGCCCACCAGCTGGACCCCAGTTTCATGGGATTTCCCTCGACGACCGCAGCCGTCGATGCGGCCGGCAACGCCATCCAGATGCCGGTGGCTCCGTTCCAGTACATCGAGTCGCACGATCACAGCCAGTTGATCGTCTTCGCCAGCCCCGGCAGCGACCCCGGCGATCCCATTCCCGAGGGCGACCGCAGCCGCTTCTTCAAGCTCCAGCCCCATGCCATCGCCCTCTACACGCTGCAAGGCATTCCCATGTTATGGCAGGGCCAGGAGTTCGCCGATAACTACGCCCTGCCCGACAACGGTCTGGACAGGGTTCACCTGGAGCGAGTTACTCACTGGGATTACTTCTACGATCAATTCGGCATTGAACTCATAAGTCTCTACCGCCGCCTCGGAAACCTGCGCCGCGCGGTGAGCGCGCTGCGCAGCCGCGCTTCTTATTATTACTACCAGCAGTCGCTACAGGGCACGCAGGTACTTATCTATTCTCGCCACGCCGCGGCCGACGCTGCCAATCCGGAGTCGTGGGCGCTGGTGCTGCTGAATTTCTCCGATGCGGCCGCCGAGGTCAACGCCCCCTTTCCGGTCGCGGGCACGTGGCGCGAGATGCTGGACGACACTCTGCGTCCGGCCCCGCTCGAAGTTCAGCCCGCCGCGGATGGCGCCACGGTCGCCTTGCAGGTACCCTCCAACTACGGGCAGATCTGGGTGAAGACAGCCTGAGCCGCAAACTCAGGCTGTTCTTAGCCCCGCCCGCGCTGATACACTCCCCCTTCAGGGAAACTCGCGCCGGATTTGTTGGCGCGCACCCGGAGGCTATTTGTGCCAGACTTTCAACCTTTCGTCCCAGCCAGCGACAACCGTCCCGAATTCACTCTCCGCGCCGTTCTCCTCGGCGCGTTTTTCGGCATTATCTTCGGCGCCGTAACGGTCTATGTGGGCCTGCGCGCCGGCCTCACGGTAGCCGCCTCCATCCCCATCGCGGTGCTTTCCATCAGCATTCTGCGCGCCTTCGGCCGCAGCTCCATCCTCGAAAACGTGATCGTCCAGACCACCGGCAATGCCGGCCAGTCCATCGCCGCGGGCGTTATCTTCACCCTCCCCGCGCTCATCTTCCTCGGTTTCGACCTGGAGTACTCCCGCATCTTCATGCTGGCCTTGATCGGCGGCTTTCTCGGCGTTCTCTTCATGGTCCCCTTGCGCCGCCCGCTGATCGTCGAGGAGCACGAAACCCTGAAGTTTCCTGAGGGCACGGCCTGCGCCGACGTCCTCATTGCCGGCGAGCGCGGCGGCTCCTTCGCCAGCCGCGTCTTCCTCGGCCTCGGCCTGGGCGCACTCTACGCCTTCTTCCAGAACGAGAACCTCTTCGGCGCATGGCCCGGCACGCCCGAGTTCCGGCCCGACTTCGGACCCCAGCACGTCCTCAAAGGAGCGTCCATCAAGGCTGACGCCACGCCGGAATACCTGGGCGTGGGCTACATCATCGGCCCCAGGGTCGCGGGCGTCATCTTTGCCGGCGGCGTCTTCTCCTGGCTGGTTCTGATGCCGTTGATTTACTTTTTCGGCAAGGCGCTGCCCGGTCCGGTCTATCCCGGCACCGTCCCCATCGCGCAGATGGGCCCCAGCCAGCTTTGGTCCACCTACATCCGCCCCATGGGCGCGGGAGCTGTTGCCGCCGCCGGGCTCATCACCCTCATCAAGACCCTGCCCACCATCTTCAACGCTCTCAGCTCCGGCTTCAAGAACATGCGCGGCGGCGCAGCCTCCACCGCCAAACCCACCCGCACCGAGCGGGACTTTTCCATGGCCACGGCTGTCATAGGCTCCGCCCTGCTCATCGTCCTGACGTTCTTCTTTCTCTACTTCAAGCCTGTTCCCGGAGCCCAGGTCAGCGTATGGGCCAACCTGGCCGCGGCGGTCCTGATCGTCTTCTTCGGCTTCCTCTTCGTCACCGTAAGTTCCCGCATCGTGGGCCTCATCGGCTCCTCCGCCAACCCCGTCTCCGGCATGACCATCGCCACCCTCATGGCCACCTCGGCCATCTTCCTCGTTAACGGCTGGACCGCCCCCGCCTTCGGAGCCCTGGCCATCACCATCGGCGGCGTGGTCTGTATCGCCTCGTGTGAGGCCGGGGACACCTCCCAGGACCTCAAAACCGGCTTCCTCGTCGGCGCCACCCCGCGCAATCAGCGCTTCGCCTTCCTCATCGGCATCGTCGTCTCCACCGTCGCCATCGGCTTCACGCTCAACCTGATGAACACCGGCCTGCAGGAGTTCCGTTCCGCTCCGCAGCCCTGGAACCTCAGTACCGCTCACCCCGGCGTCGCCATCCAGTCCGACGTAAAGCACCTGCCCGAGCAGATTCGTGTCCTCGGCGGGCCGCCAAACCCCTGTCAAGCCATCGTGACCCTCGAAAACGGGACCAGGCAATTAACTCAGCTCCCCGATTGCCCGAACATTCACCGCAAATCCGAGTACATCGTCCTCAACGCCATCGGCTCGCCTGAGCTGGCCGACGGCAAGTACCTTTACTCGCCCGCGACCGGCCGCATCGATGTGCAATGGATTCAGGGCATCGGCAGCGAGAAGGCCGCCGCGCCCCAGGCCCGCCTCATGGCCACCGTCATCAGCGGCATCTTGAGCCGCAAACTTCCCTGGGGGCTGGTGCTGCTGGGCGTCTTCCTGGTCATCGGCGTCGAGCTGCTGGGCATCCGCTCGCTCTCGTTCGCCGTCGGCGCGTATCTCTCCATCGGCACCACGCTGGCCATCTTCTGCGGCGGCATGGTGCGCTGGTTCATCGACCAGGCGGCGAAGAAAGCCGCTGGCGGCGCGGCGGACTCGGAGAGCGAAATCTCTCCCGGCTCGCTGTTCGCCTCCGGACTTATCGCCGCCGGCGGCATCGTCGGTCTGCTTGGCGTAGCCCTCAAGGGTTATGAAACCACCGTCGGCAAAGGAGACATCCTCAACTTCCCGCACACGATCTTCCACATTCCCGGCATCGCCATTGTTCACGGCCACGTGCTCATCCGCGACATTGCCTTCAGCATCTATGACAACAACGCCATCTCCGTCCTGGCCTTCGCCGCGCTGGCGTTCTCGCTGTACTACTTCGCCCGCAAGCCGCTGAAGAGGTAGGCAAGAGCTTTGCCGCCGCGTGCAACCGCACCCCTTCATGCTCCTGCAAGCAAGCGATGATGTTGAACAGGTTTGCGGCGGTCGGATTGCCCTTGGGGCCGAACATCGGATGCGGCGTCTTCACGTGAATCCCGGTCTTCTCCGCAGCGCCGTGTCAAAGCTCAAACAGCCTGTCGAATTCCCGTCTGCCATGAACCACCCGGAGTATGGAAACGTCCTCGCCTTCGACGCAATAGGCAATCACGTACTCGCCCACGGGAAAGCTTCGCGTACCGGAGCCGAAATCCCGTTCGCGGGCGCCACCCGCATAGGGGAACTTGGACAGGAAGAAGAACCGGTCCGTGATGGAGTCGACCAGCCGCGTGGCGACATCCATGCTACCGCTTTCCTTGGCAACATAAACCAAGATGTCGTCCAGGTCGGCTTCTGCCCGTGGCGCTACACGGTGGGCCATCACAGGGCCTGAGCCAACTCCGCGATCAACCGCGCCCGTCCGCGCTCCCTCACTTCGGCGGAAAGCTCGCGCATGGATTCCTGCGTGATCGGGCGGCCTTCGCCGCGCGCTAAGGCAGCGCGGGCTTCCTCGATGGTGGCGCGAAACTCGACACGCCGGCGCTCGCGTTCTTCCCACAGAGCAAGGGCTTCCTCGACCGCGTCTTCCTCGCTATGCAGCCGGCCTGTGGCTATCGCGTGGAGGGCGAATGCTCTCTGATCGGATGTAAGCTGCACTTCCATCGCTACGGCTCCTGCCCATAGGGTACAGCAAACATCCTTGGAAGACCACTTTCGTGTGCCGGCCGCCACAAGTCGCGGGGTTGAATGCAGGGAAACTTGCCTACGCCACCACCTGCAACCGCACCCCCTCATGCTTCTGCAAGCAAGCGATGATGTTGAACAGGTTCGCAGCGGTCGAGTTTCCCTCGGGGCCGAGCATCCAAAGAAGTGTTCCCACTGGGCCCAATACGGCAATTTGCCGTACAATGGAAGCTGGAGTCAAGAGAGGAGACGCCATGCCCCAACTGCAGACCGCCCGAGCCGCACGGCTGGAAGCTCGCATCTCTCCGGACTTGAAGCGCCGCCTGGAATACGCGGCCTCGCTGCGGGGAGCCTCGCTTACGGAGTTCGTGGTGCAAAGCGCCCAGGAAGCGGCCGCGCGCACGATTCGCGAGAACGAGGTTCTCACCCTCAGCGAGGGCGCGCGTGTAGCTTTTGCCGAGCTGCTGCTGAATCCTCCCCGGCCCAACCGCAAGGCCATAGCCGCCGCCAAGCGATACAAGGCGCGGTTCGCCGAAGAGATCGGCAGAGGCTGAATGCCCGCGCCTGCGCTCGAATCGACGCCCGGCCCACTGATGACGATCGAGCCGCTCAACCGCAGACGCCATGACCGATCGGCCTTCTCCTGTGGCGTCCCAGCCCTCGATTCCTACCTCCAGCGGCAGGCGGCGCAGGATATGGATAAACACGCCGCAGTGGTCTATGTGGCAGTCGTCGAGCCTCCGGCTATTGCCGGCTATTACACGCTCTCCCAATTCAGCATCGATTTTGTGAGTCTTCCGGATTCACTCGCGAGACGGCTCCCTCGCTACCCCGTCGTGCCCGCCACGCTGTTGGGCCGCCTTGCAGTGGCCAGCGCGTTGCAAGGCCAGAGGCTGGGCGAAGCCCTGCTCTTCGATGCACTGCGGCGGTCTCTCGACCAGAGTGCGCACATCGCTTCGGCAGGGGTGATGGTGGACGCCAAGGACGCGAAAGCCGCGGCGTTCTATGCGAGATACGGCTTCTCCCCGATCCTCGACGCGGACCATCAGCTCTTTCTCCACATGAAGACCATCGAGCGGATGTTCCGAACTTGATGTATGATGATTGATGTATGATGCTCTTTCGGAAGAAGCGGTAATGCGGACCACCCTCGCCATCGACGATGACGTGCTTGCAGCCGCCAAGGAGATGGCGGCTACCGAGGGGAAGAGCGTCGGCGAGGTGATCTCCGCACTGGCGCGGCAGGCGATGCGCCCCACCCCCTCTATCCGCGCCACGCGCAACGGCGTGCCCCTGCTGCCGGTGCGTCCGGGCGCCAGGCGGGTAACCTCCGAGCTGGTTCGCCAGCTCCAGGAAGAGCTGCGGTGATCCTAATGCCCTGCTACCTGCTGGACGTGAACGTACTGATCGCGCTGATCGATCCCGCGCACGTGCAGCACGACCGTGCGCACGATTGGTTCGCGGCCCAGGGCCGACAGGCTTGGGCTACCTGTCCGCTGACCGAGAATGGGGTTCTTCGCGTCGTGGGCCACGCCCGCTACCCGAACTCGCCCGGAAACCCGGCAGCCGTTGCGGAGCTGGTTGCGATCCTGCTCTCCCTCGGCGGCCATGAGTTCTGGCCGGACGACGTGTCCCTCTTCGACAGCCAGCGCATCGACAGCGCGCGCCTGCTCGACTCGGGTCAGGTGACCGATACCTACCTGCTGGCACTCGCCGCGCACCATGGCGGGCAGCTCGCCACCCTCGACCGCCATCTGGTCACCGATGCGGTGATCAACGGAAGGCAAGCGCTGCATTTGATCGTCTGAGGAGGTGTTCAGGTCTCGCCGTTGGGGACCAGCCGCCGGCCTGCGGCCGCGCCATCACGGCTGAGCATCGGGCGGAATCAGAAGGTTCAGCGCCTGGGGCACGACTTCGATGCGGACCGGCAGCGAACCCAGAACCTCTCCATCCGCCTCCACGAAGAGGCGGGTAGTGGAGCCTTTCTGGGCACGGCACTCCACCGACGCTACCTCCAGCAGTTCAATTTCGCCGGAGAATGTGTGCCGCCTGAAGAGAACCGCCAGCAGAAAGCGCAGGAAGCGGTAGCGGCTTCGGGTCTTGAACGCCAGCAGTTGCAGGCCGCCGGTGCGCAAGGTGGCGCCAGGGGCCAGTTCGCGCAGAACCCCTCCAAACGAGCGCACGCGCACGGCCAGCAACTGGGAGGCCTCCACCATGCGCGGCGCGCCGGTGCCGTTGGTGGTGAAAGTCGCCTCGAAGAACGGGAACGGGCTGGTTGCCCAGACGCGAAAGGCTTCCACCAGATAAAGGGCGTAACCGAAGCGCCGCTTCAGCCGCGCGTCCATGCGGTACATGAGTTGGGCATCCGCGCCGATTCCGGCGGCGACGATGAAGTAGCGCGAGACGGGGCTTCCGGCGTCGTCCTGGAAGTGGATGCGGCCCACCGGGATCAGCGATGGCACTGCGCGCAGCAGCGTTTCCGCCACTCTCTCGGGAGATCCAATCAGGCCCAGATCGGCGGCCAGGGCGTTGGCTGTGCCCAGGGGAATCACGCCCAGCGCCACCGGCGTCCCCACCAGACTCTGCAGGATCGCATGGACGGTGCCGTCGCCGCCGCAAGCGAGAACGGTGTCGCAGCCCTGGCGGATAGCCTCTTCCGTATGGGCCGTGGCGCCTCCCGGCGTGCTGCTCTCAAGAATCTCGGCTGAGACTCCCGCCGCGCACAGAACGGCCAGCGCATCCTGAACGGCTGCCCCGCGCCGCGCCGAGTACTGTCCGGAAACCGGGTTATAGATCAGCGCCACACGCTGCATCGCGAGGTTCACCTGGGACATGCTGCCCAGAGCCAAGGATGCCTTCCGGGCGTTTGTTTCCATCATCGCAGGTTGAGGGGCGGGTCGAAGGCGGCACGGGTCCCGCGCGCCTAGCGGCCCTCGGCCCCTGACCCCTGATCTCCGACGGACTACCGGCTGAAGCTCACATACCGGCGACCCGCGTAAAGCCGGAAGCCGCCGCCGGCCGGGTCGGCCATCACCTGCATCGGCGTGGGCCGCTTGAGCCCGGCATCTTCGCCCGAGCTCACGGTGAGTACGTCATGCGCGCCTACATCTGTAACGATGAACTTGTCGCCGACGAACCCCACGCCATAGACGCCCGCGGCCAGGTTCTGGCCACCCACCTTGATGGGAACCTCGGCGATAAAGTAGGCCTGGTACTTCGACTGCACGTCGGTCGCGTACCCGCTGGTGTCCACCAGCGTGGCCAGCACAAAGTATCCGTCGGCGAACTTCACGCCTCCGGAGTTCCTGATCTGCGTGGACGCCGATTGCCCGCGGTAGAAAACCTTGGCCGGCAGCAGCTTCTCCATGTCTGCCGGCTTCAGCACCGTGTCGCTTCCCTGCCCCATCACCCGCCCCGGCGCCGCCATCATCGTCACGGCCAGCGCGCCGGCCGCCGCCAACTTCAAAACTGCACTTGAACGCATCGCTAAACCTCCATGTTTCTGCTGCATAACGGAGTATATCGCACCGTCCGGCGCTCTGGCTCGTGGCACCCTCTGGCGCGGCCTGCCGATGCACGCACTCCTTCACCGGCCTGATTCGAGCCACTCGGGATGGAGCGAAGCCTTGCCGCCCCTGCCTCTTGAGGCCGCATCCACGCTAGCAGTTCCGCTCCCGCTTCCCCAACTGGGGCTGGCGGTGCGACAATCTTGGCGTCGAGGCAGTCAATCCACAACCAGCGATCTACCCCGGAGGAGAAAACCACTATGAAGCGTCTTTTAGTCTGTACTGGCCTGCTCGTCGCCGCCACCGCCATGCTTGCCCAGCAAGGACCGCCGAAGAGCCCGCCGGCCACCGAGTCGGTCACCATCGCCGGCAAGGCCATCACCATCGCCTACAGCTCGCCCAGGGTCAAGGGCCGCGAAGGCCACATCTTCACCAAGGATGGCCTCATCAGCCACGACCCGCAGTACCCCATCTGGCGCGCGGGCGCCAATGCCGCCACCACGCTGCATACCGAAGCCGACCTCACCATCGGCGGCCTGGCCGTCCCCAAGGGCGACTACACCCTCTTTGTCGACATCTTCGATCCCGACAACTGGGTTCTGATCGTCAACAAGCAGACTGGCCAATGGGGCCTGTCGCACGACCCCAACCAGGATCTGGGCCGGGTGAAGATGAAGATGAGCAAGCCGCTCGCCATGGTTGAGGACCTCAAGTACACACTCACCGACCTTGGCGGCACCACCGGCAAGCTCACGCTGGAGTGGGAGAACCACTCGGCGTCCGTTCTTATCGCCGTCCACTGAGGTTCACGCGATGCGCGGGGCGCCCCACCCTTTTCGCGTTCTGGGCGAAAAGGGTGGGATGTCATGCTGTTCCAGGTATTTGCCGCCTTGCGCATACAATAGGCATAGTGGATGACGTCTTCCCCATGAGGTGAACGACCTTGCCGCTGTATGCGTATCGCTGCACCCAGTGCGGCCACCGCTTTGAGAAAATCCAGAACTTCAGCTCCGAGCCGGAGCGCGTCTGTCCGGTGTGCCAGGGCGTGCTGGAGCGCCCGCTGACCGCGCCGCGCCTTCATTTCAAGGGCGCCGGCTGGTATGTGAACGACTACGCGGCCAAGAGCAGCGCACCGCCCTCCGAAGCGGCCGCCGCGACCACCCCTGCCGAGACCAAGGCGCCTGCCGCCGCGAACGACAGTACTTCCAGCAGCCCGGCCGCGCCCGCGACCGCTCCTGCGACTGCGGCAAGCTGAGCTGCCGCGAAGTTCCCAGCCGGCGTGGCTATCTGAATAGATATGGTGCTAGGAGGCCGACCAGTCCATCCTGCGCAAAGTGGGCGATCATGCCCGGCCGGAGGCTGCGGCGCCAATAGGCAAGCGCACCCAGGAGCCAGCCGTAGGTGGCAATGATGGCCATGAATTTCAGCCCCTGGTTGCCGTGGAAGACAGCGAAGAGAATTCCCTGGGTCACGATTGCCGCTCCCGCGTTTCCCATCATCACCGTGAACTGCCTTTGCAGGTAGCCGCGGAAGATGATCTCTTCGCAGATGCCGGCCGTCAGCGCCAACAGGAGGAAGAGCGCGTTCTCCACTCCTGTGTGCGGAAGCAAGCCCCGAACGGCCTGGCCCGGATCGATCTTCAGGAATCCAGCCAGAACGCCGGAGACAAGGTTGGACGCGACGAAGAACAGAACGGCGATTCCGGCGTCGGTCAGAACCGCCCGCCAGTTGCCCCAGCGCCCGCCAATCAACTCGCGCAGGCTGACCTTGCGCAGCCGGATGCCAAACCAGACGAAGGCTGCCATCAGCCATTCCAGCCCCAGCGCGAAGCTGTAGGCTGCGGCGAGGTTTTGCGGCGGAGCGGACGGGTTCATGCCGCGCATGCGCGCGCCCCAAGCCGCCAGGGCCGAGAACGCAAGAACGGCGAACAACACGGCGAGGGTATGCCAGCGTGGGGCAATCAGTTTAGCGCTGAGGCGGCGTTGCTCCCGATATGTAGTGGCTTCCATGAGCGTTCTCCCAGGCGCGCGAGATCACTGACGGTGGCGTGGCCTGCGCATGGCTGCTAAAGCGCGGGCGCCGGCGCCTTCACGAGCAGCTTTGCCGCCTTGGGCCGCAGCAGCAACACGGCTGTTATGCCCAGGGACACGTTTTGCGTCATGATCTCCACGATGTGCTCGTAGCGTTGCACCGCGATCATCATGGGATTGGGCACCAGCAGGGCAGCGGCTCCCCCGGCGATCCACACCAGAACGCCCACGGCCAGCGCGGCCTGCCAGCGCCTCAACCGCAGCGTGTAAATGATGGGAAGCACGGCCAGTGTCATCAGCGTACCCCGCCCCCATTGGTAGACGTAGAACCACAAGCCAAGCTGCCCCACGATGGCGGGCGCCTGTGCGTAGTACTGCTTGGTGAAGAATTCATAGGTGATCCCGCCGAATACCTGGTAGTAGACGACATAGGAGAGGCCGGCCAGCAACACCATCGGAATCGCAATCCCCACCGAACGATGCCCGACAACCTGCGGCGCAGGCTCCGTGAGCTTCAGCACCCTGGCCAGCGCCGCCAGCACGGCAGCTATCACGAGATACGACACGGAGCCGCCGATCAGGTCGCGTAGCGCCTCCGCCTTGATCGCCGGGAAAAACAGCACGCCCTCTGAGAGGGTACAAACCAGCCCCACAACTACCAGCGTCAAGGCGATTGCGCCAAAGAGCGCCAGCGGATGCCGCGGGCCGAAGCGGACCACGGGAACCAGCGATGCCACCGTTAAAATGCCGCTCAGCCACCATAGCCAGAAGTGGCCTGCGCCCAGAGCGGAGACCGTAAAACAGAGTCCGCCCACCAGACAATAAAGTGCAACTCTCCAACTGAGATTCATGCCTGCTTTCTCCTTCCTTGTTCGTACAGCGCTATCGACGATCTGGCCCACCGGAGTCGCATCTCGTACTCCTGAATTCCACACTCCAGGGCCAGACGGCTTGAAGGCGGCATCGCGCTCGCGTGAGCTTCGAGGTATTGCTGAAGACTGGGGATATAAGCGGCCATCTGCGCGGCAAACTCGCCCAGAAACTCCTCCGTCCGCTCCGCGCCGACCGTCTCGTCCATGAAGGCGCAACGCACCATGAGGTCTGCAATGCGGCGGACCACGTCGTCCTGTGTGACCGGCTGCATCAGCCATGCCGTGAATGCCGTCAGCCCTTTGGGCGTAATGCTGAAGACGCGCCGTCTTCTTAAGCTCGACGACTCCACCACCGTTCCACACACCAACCCGCGCGCCTGCAGCCTGCCTAGCGCGGGATAGATGGCGCCTGGGCTGTCGCTGAATGTGCCCCAGGCCGTGGAGGCGAAGATCTTGCGCAGGTCGTAGCCGGACATGGGCTGCTGGCGAATCAGACCCAGGAGCGCGAAGCCGAGGAGGGAATCGTTGTTCATAGTCTTGTACGTATTATTACGAAACGCACTGTTGCTGTCAAGTGAATTCTTGCGTGATCGCAAACGCAGGGGATCCCGCGCTTCCCGGTGCCGGTGTCCCAGGTCTCTATCTCGAGGCCGGCGACGGGTTTCTCGGAGAAACGGAATTCAACCCTTGAACCGCTAAGATAGTTCCAGCAAGGAAAGCTCATGCCGCTGCTCGATCCCATTCCGTCGCCGGTTTCGCACGCCGACTATGCCGCACTGGAGTGGGAGCCGCTGCTGGCGCTTGTGGCCGGCTTTGCCGCCTCGCCCGTGGGCCGCCAGGCCATCCTGGATCTCAAACCCTCCACGGACGAGGAGTGGATCGGCCGCCAGCATCGGCTCACCGGCGAACTCCGCCTGATGCTGGACGAGCAGGTTTCCATCCCTCTCGGCGGCCTCTTCGACCCCACGCAACTGGCCGCCAAGGCCCAGATTTCCGGCGCGGCTCTGGAAGCCAACGAACTGCAAGCCGTTGCCCGCCTGGCCAACGATGTGGCCTCCTGGCAGTCGCTGCTGCAATCGCCGCCCGCGCGCCTGGTCGGCAAGCTGCCGGGGCTCTCTTCGCTCTCGTCAGCGCTCACCACACCTCTTCGCCCGCTCGCGGAGTCAATCGAACGCACCATCCAGCCCGACGGCTCGCTGGCCGACAATGCTTCGCCCGAGCTGGGCCGCATCCGCCGCGACCAGGAGCGCCAGCAGCGCCTGATCGAAGAGAGCCTTCGCGCCGCGCTGCGCAAACTCACCCAGGAGGGCGCCACACAGGATGAACTCATCACCATCCGCGGCGACCGCTTCGTCATTCCCGTCCGCAGCGAGTTGAAGCGGCGCGTTTCGGGCGTGGTTCACGGCACCAGCTCTTCGGGACAGACGGTTTACGTGGAACCGCTGGAAACCATCGAGCAGAACAATGAGCTGGTACGGCTGCTGGAAGAAGAGCAGGCCGAGATTCATCGCATCTTTGTAGCCCTGACGCGCCTGGTGGGCAGCTGCTCCGAGGCCTTGGTCGAGGGCGCGCGCGTCCTGGCGCTGGTTGACAGCCTGCAAGCTCGCGCCCGCTTTGCACGCGACTACGATTGCGCGGCCCCATCGATTGCGCCCAACCTGCTGCGTCTGGAAGCCGCCCGCCATCCGCTACTCGAAAAGCGCCTGCGCGCAACCGGCGCACGCCCCAATGCGGGTGTGGTCCCGCTCACGTTGGAACTGACCGCCGAGGCGCGGCAGATGATCGTCAGCGGTCCCAACACCGGCGGCAAGACCGTCGCCCTCAAGACTACCGCCCTGCTGGCCATGATGGCGCAGGCGGGATTGCCCGTGCCGGCCGCGGCCGCCTGCTTTCCGGTTTTCGCCGCTTTTCTGGCCGACATCGGCGACGCGCAGTCGATTGAGGCGGCGCTCTCCACATTTTCCGCGCACATCACGAACCTCGACCGCTTATCGCGACTGGCCAATGCGCGTTCCCTGGTCCTGCTGGACGAGCTTGGCTCCTCCACCGACCCCGAAGAAGGCTCGGCGTTAGCGGTGGCCATTGCCAGCCACTTTCTCACGGCGGGCGCGTGGTCGCTCATCTCCACCCATCACACCTCGCTCAAGGTTTACGCCGCCAACACGCCCGGCGTGGCCAACGCCGCGGCCGGCGTGGACGAGGTGACGCTGGCGCCCAACTACCAGCTTCGTCTCGGCGTTCCCGGTGCGTCGGCCGGCATCCAGACCGCCGAGCGGCTGGGGCTGAACGCGAGCATCGTGGCCGCCGCCCGCCAGCGCCTGGGCTCGCAACAGGTCGATATTTCCCGCTTCCTCGACCGCATGCACAAGGAGCTGGCGCAACTGGAAGAGGACCGCAAAGCCGCCCGCGCCGAGCAGTACGCGCTCAATCAGGAGAGGGCCCGGCTCGCCCGCGAGGGCGACGTCGAGCTGCGCAACCGAACCCGCGACATCGAAGCCAAGCTGGCCTCGCTGCTCAAGGACTTCGAGTTCCAGATGCGCGAGACGGTGCGCGCCATCGAAGATCGCGCCGCTCAGCAGAAGCTGTCGAAGGAGGCCGAGCGCCGCATCCTGCGCCTGCGCCGCGAGTTTCAGGAGAGCTTCAACCAGACCGTCGTGGCCCACCGCACCGGCGCGGATGTTGGCGACGCCAACGCCCAGCCGCACGTACTGAAGCACATCGCAGCCGGCGATCAGGTGCGCCTCAAATCGATGAACAAGATTGCCGTCGTGCAACGCGAGGTCGAGAAAGACATCTTTGAAGTCGCGCTCGGCCCCATCAAAATGCGCGTCAGGCGCGACGAGTGCTCCGCACCTTCACCTCCTGGCGGAGATTCCGCGAAGGAAAGGGAAACGCCGCTCACCGCCGTCCGCCAGCAGAAGAACGTCCACGTCACCGTCACCAGCGCCAACACGGACGACATGCGCATGGAGATCAACCTCATCGGCCGCACCGTGGACGAAGCCACCGAGGAGCTGGAAAAGTATCTCGACCGCGCCTTCCTCGCCGGGCTGCCGCGCGTCCGCGTCATCCACGGCCACGGCGCAGGCATCCTCCGCCGCGGCGTGCGCGAATTTCTCAAGAGCCATCCCCACGTGGCCACGCTGGCCGAAGCCCCGCAGAACGAAGGCGGACAGGGGGCGACGCTGGTGGAGTTACGGCAGTAGTCACTACCACTTCCAGGCTTTCATTCCCCGCCCGGCATCACGGCGGCACCGCTGCGCCAGGGTTTAGACTGGACAGCGGATCGAGAAGATCATGCGCTCCGGCAACCCATCCAAAGCGCTGTTGGCCATTGCCAGTCTGTTCTCCATCGTGGCTGTGGGCGGTGCGGCGCGCCTGTTTCTGCGTCTCAGCCATACGCCAACCAATTTCACGGCGCTGGGGCTGGGCCTGTCGCTGGGGCCATGTCTGGCAGCGTACGCCCTTGTCCCAGCGCAGCGGAAGCAAGCAGCGCGCCGCCTGGTCCTCTTCACAGGCGGGCTCACCATGCTCGCCTTCTCCCTGCTTGCCTCCGCGAACCTCGATCTCGAAGGCTTCTTTCAGTTGCTCTTCGAAGGCGTCGGGGGAGCCGCCATTGGCCACACGCTGGCGACTCTTGTGGTGGGACCCCTGTTCTTCGGGCGAGTGTTATGCGGGTGGGGATGCTGGCGGGCGATGATTCTGGAACTGCTCCCCGTCGGCCGTGGCAATGGGCGTCGCATCGGCATCTGGCGCTATCTGCCCCTGGCCGGATTGGGCGCGGTTTTCGCCGCGGCAGCCCTCGGCTTCTTTGCCTTCGGCCATCGCGCCGGCGGCGCTCCCGGATCGCCGGCCTCGGCGGGCACTGAGTCGCTCCTGATCGGGTTTGGTGTCTACTATGTCGCGTCCATCGGTCTGGGCTTTGCATTGCGCGACCAGCGCGCGTTCTGCAAGTACCTGTGCCCCAGCGCGGTCATCCTGCGTCTCACCAGCCGACTATCTCTGCTGAAGATGGGGACCGATCGCCAACTCTGCAACGGCTGCGGCGCGTGTTCCCGCGTCTGCCCCATGGACATCGACGTGAGAGTATTTGCCGCGTCCGGCAGCCGCGTCCTCTCCGGGGAGTGCATTTTGTGTCAGCGATGCGCTCAGGCTTGTCCCACTGGAGCCGTGGCGCCCGGCTTCGGTTTCGATGTGGCGCGAAGAACGCCTTTCGCCCACTTCGATTGACGATCCTCTGCCGTGGTGGGTGGCTCCGTGCTCGCCCCTTGGAAATGGGCAACCACCCAATGCAGGCTCCGGGGCGCCCGGACTGGAGCCGGCGTGCGAGGCGGAGCCCGCGCCGGCTTCGACACCCCCCGAAGCTCCCGCAACCTTCGCGCATCCCTGCTACCGGGCGCTGCATTTCCCGCCATTCTCAGGCGTCGAAGCCTCTCTCAGTTGGAATGGAACGGCTCCGTTTCCGCCGGTCCAAGATATGTTGGCGGGATAGAACCGTCACTTATCACCAGCTTCTGGAGAACTACGTTATCGTCGAGACGCCAGACTTTGATGACGTGCTTGCCTGCCTCGATGCCGGGGAAGCTTGCCTGGAGGACACGCGCGTTGTCCTCGACGGCCTGGTTCCAGTCCCGCTGCTCCTGAGTGGTGGTTGCGTTCGGCGCGGGCGTCAGCCGGTCGGTGAGCGTCTGGACGGCTCCTCCATCCACACTGAGGCCAATCCGGAGAGTGCCTTTGCCGGTGGTGTCGAGCGTCGGCGCCAGGATCAACAGGACGGCCAAATCCCCGCGCTGCTTTAGCGTCACGTCATATTCGAGATGGACGCCGTCCTGCGGCGTTGTCGGCCCGCGCCCCTGGGGAAAAGCCGTGACGGCGCCAAGCGTGCGGCCGAGATGAGGAATCGTCTGCCAGGTGAGGCCCTTTCCGCCCACGGCCCGCGCATAATGAGGCGCCTCGATAGCGATGACATCCTGCTGCCGGGAAATAGGAACTCCGGTCGAGACGGGCAGGAAGACTATGGGCGTAGCCGGTCCATTTGAGGGGACGCGCTTCACCTCCGGCATCACCTGCCGGGCAGGCTCCTGCCAGCCGGTGTAGCCGATATGCGTTTGCAGCATCATGCCGTCCCATTTGCCGCCATTCAGCGCATGGTAGGCATCCGAGATCTCCTGGTCGCGGCGAAACGCGGCCTCTGCCCGATCGGCAAAAACATTGGCGCGCGGGTCGTTCGCCTCCGCAAGCCGGCGGTTCCACGCCACGTCGTAGTAGAGCTGGTAGAGGTTGGAGAGGGCCAGGATGGGGTGCTCGACCAACTGGAAATACGCGTCAAGCTGGTCCTGCGTTAGGGTTGCCTTGACTCTGCGCATCTCCCCTTCGAGCGCCTGCCACTCGGCGATCATGGCGCCGAACTCGCCCCCGTCCAGTTTGTCCCCGGCGCTCCCGCCCAACTTGAAACTGCCGGCATCGATAAGCTCCGGCTTGCGCCGCGCCGCCAGCTGGCTATAGCGCGTGACCAGATCGGCGATGGCGCTCGCCTGCTCCGGCCCGAAGGTCTCGCGGGCCCACTCCTCGGGATAGCGGTTGAGCGCGTCCAGCGTCATCGCCTCCGGGTCCCAGGCCTGTTTCAGGAAGAAGCTGAGCGGAAACTCCATCGGCTTGATGTCGCCGACATTGACGATCCACAATGCTCTGGCGCCGCTCGCATAGGCCAGATCCATCTGCTGCCAGGTCTTTTCGATCTGGTTGGTATTGATCCACTTGTAGTTGCGGGGCGCCCCGACATAATCGAAGTGGTAATAGACGCCACATCCGCCCTTGCGCTCCGCGCCGGGTTCGGGAAGCCGCCGGATCTGCCCCCAGTTATCGTCCGCGAACAGCAGGATAACGTCGTCGGGCACTTTCATGCCGTGGTCGTAATAATCCTGCACCTCCTTGTAGAGCGCCCACATCTGCGGAGTCTGGTCGGCGGGCTTGCCGGTAACATCGGCAATGATCTTGCGCTGGTCGGCGACGATCGTCTCCAGCAACTGCGTGGCCGTGCCCTCGGCCATGGGCTCGTCGCCGTCACCGCGCATACCGATGGTGACCACGCTCTCATACGGCTGACCGCCGCCCTTGGACATCATGCGCTCGATGCCGCCGCGCCAGAATGTCCGCAGATTGGCGGCATTTACCGTGTAATCCCATTTGCCGCCGGTGACGCCCTGATCGGTATGCCGGTGCCACTCATCCTGCGCTCGCATCATCGGCTCATGATGCGAGGTGCCCATTACCACGCCCATAGCGTCGGCCAGCACAATGTTCTGCGGATCGTCGTCGGCGAACGCTTTGGGCGCCCACATCGCAGGCCAGAGATAATTGCCCTTGAGACGCAAATCGAGCTCGAAGACAAGCTCGTACATGCGGGAGTTGATGCCGCCGAAATGCTTCATTGCCCAGCCGTTGAAACTCGGATTCTCATCGTTGATAAAGAACCCGCGATACTTCACCCTGGGCTGATCGCGCCGTGATCCGGCAGTGAGGAAGACGTTGGATTGCCGCCGGACCGGCACGTCGGCAAACCAGTACCAGGGCGAGACACCGATCTTCTCCGAGATATCGTAGGCGCCGTAAACTGCGCCCCGGCGGTCCGCGCCCACGATCACCAGCGCCCGCGGCACCTTGGGAAACGGATTGTCGACGACGATCTGGCGATATGCCTCCCATTGCCCGTCTATATCGCTCGCCTCGATCTTGCCGGCGCGGACCAATCCGTCGATCACAGGACTTTGATGGAGAACTCCGATGATTAGAAGATCGCCATTCGCTTGCCGCAGATCATCGAGAAGACGCGGCGCCTGTCCGCTCACACGCTTCAGGTCGGCGGCGAAGCTATCGGCGACATGCTTCACGGCGGAGTCGGCGGTCGCGTCGATCAAGATGGCCGCTGGGCGGCCGTTCCGAATCAACGCGAAGCTGCCCTTCCCATTGTGCGACGAAACCGAGACCGCCGTTTCGCCCGCAACGGCTGCCGATCCGGCAGCCATGATACCTAACAGCGTTGCTATTCCAACGAGCAGTCTCATGCGATCCCCCTGGCCGGAACTCCGGATGAAGCGCGTCTGATCGAAGCCTTGTCCATTATCCAGAACATACGCGCGGCTCTTTGCAGTTATCGGGTATCCCTGCTGCCCAATTCCAGAGATGCGCGTCAACGTGCGAGGCGTAACGTATCAGGCGGATCGTCGAGCCGCATCGCGAACTGATTGACGCCGCCCGGAATCGCGCAGAGCATAGGGCCGAGCCGCCACCCATTATAGCCGCAAGGCCGGCCAACGATCGGCTTGCCGTTCAGCCTGACCGCGGAATAAGCCGTCTCACTCTCGGCCTTGCTTTTGCACGCATTCTCCTGAGGAAGCTGCGCGAGATCTTCACGGGGGTTCTCGAAGAGAGCCGCCGAGCGTCGGCCGCAGGAGGTGCAAGGAAACGTTCTATTGAACAGTCAGCGTCGCCGTGCTGCTGCTCGCCGTGAGGCCGTTTCCGTCGGTGACTACGACCCTGAGCTGAAGGCCGTTGCAAGCCGCGGTGGTGGCGAAGGTGGTGAGCGTGGCTGTGTTATCGCCCGTACCTGAGCCGGTTTCGGGAATTCGGACAGCGGGATGAGTGGGAGGATTGGTCCCTTGGCGGCCCTTAAGAATGCAGAGAAGAGGAGCAACGACGACGCGACGTCCAAGCCGGAACCGCACAGCGGCCTGCAAGGCGAAGGTAGTCCTGGCCTCCCTGAAGGGGGATGAGAGCTTATCCGTAAATTGCGCATTTGAGTAGCGCCGCTCTCCAGAGCGGCTGTACTGGCGGCGTCTACGCCGCCAGAGTCCGCGTGCGGGCCGGGAGGCCCACACCACAGCCGACCTGGGGGTCGGCGCTATCTATTTACGGATAGGTTCTTAGAAAGTGCGCTCACCAAGGCGGGGGCCCCCGCGGACGGGTCTTCGTCCGTGGGGTGGAAGGCGGGACGGCTTAGCGCAAAGCGAGGATCGATCCCGAGCACGAGTTACCCATTGCCAGGCAGGCCGCGGAGTTGGAGATCGGCCGCTTCACACTCTACTATCGGCCGCGCCTGCTACTCCCAAACCGCGAAACTGGCGCCTGCGAGAAATGCACCTCTGCCGGACCGATCCGATACCAGGCAAAGAGGCGCGTTTTATTGGGCCTTGCGGAAGCGGATACTCTCGCCGTCCAGCCGGTACTCGGCCGAGCAGAGGTCGCCGCCGCAGATCATCGTCTCGCCGCCGCACAGTTGACGGCGCGTGATCAGTCCCAGGGTTCCGCAACGGGGACAGGACATGACCGCGGCGAACGGGTTCTGCGCATGACCCAGCTTGGCCTGGTTTTCAAGCACGAAGACCGTTCCGGGGTCCATTCTTTCGGGAATCCATTCTTCCAGAAACTGCAAGTCGGCTGACATCGTTCCCTCCGCTGGGTTGATGTAACCGAGCCGCGTCCGATGCTTTCAGGCCGGCTCCGTGTCGAACAACAGCAGGCTGCGAATGGCATCCCGGGGGCTGGGGGAGCCTCCGGTCAAACTCTGTGCGTCTGGCTCAGTGTTTCTGGGCGGGGCCGTCGAAGTCAACCGCAATCGAAGCCGGGGAGTATCAAGGGGGATTCCCCGGCGCTGATCCAGATGGCCCTCTGGCCTCCTGCGAGCGGAAAGGGATGGTCGCCGATGAGCGTGGCCGGGCTGGTGAGTTCCAGGCGGATGGCGTCGGCTGCGAAAGGGCGATTGGCGCAGGCTCCATCGGCAACGAGCGATGCGTCGTCCGGCAGGAGCATGGATTTCTGATCGACGCCCTTGCCCGAGAAGCTGCGCGAGATCACCCGCTTGCCCTGAATGTATCCTGCGATGCGCGGATCGCCCCACGGTCCGAGATGCCTGCCCCGGAGGGCCGAGAAGGACGCGTGATGTCCTCATGCGGCACGATTAAAGTTGTGCCTTGACACCATCGGCGGACTCGTCACCCTCCGCGTCGATCTTCAACTTCGCCGCGATCTCAGCCACCCTTCGATACGACTCCAACCGATCCGCCTGCTCAAAGGTATCCGTCACCACGATCACTTCATCGGCGCCGGTTTGACGCATCAGCTTCTTGAGTCCCGCCTTCACCGTCCAGTCCGATCCCACGATCGCCGCGTCCAGTTTGGTGTTCACTGCCGCCTGCTCCTTCGCCGACCAAAGCGGCTGCATCGAATCCACTGCGGGGAGCAACCCCACCGGCTCATTCCGGATCAACCTCAGGAACCGCTGCTGCGCGGTCGTAAACAATCGCCGCGCCGCACCATCCGTTTCGGCGGCAATCACCGGAACGGCCATGATGAGGTATGGCTTGCGCAGCGCCGCGCTCGCCTTGAACTGCTTCCGGTATGCTGCTGCCGCCGCAACCCGGAACTCAGGCGCAAAGTGCGCGGCAAAGGCGTACGGCAGCCCGAGATTCGCTGCAATCTCCGCGCTGAAGCAGCTCGATCCCAGCACCGTAATCGGCACGTTGCTGCCCTGGCCTGGAATCGCCCTCACCTGCTGCCCCGGCTTCTCCGCTCCCAGAAAACTCCGCAACTCCTCAAGACGCTCTGAAAACACGTCCAGTTTCGAGAAAGCGTCGCCCTTGCCCAAATCCCGGCCGAGGGCCCGCATGGCGTGCGAATCGCCGCCCGGCGCCCGTCCCACGCCCAGGTCGATCCGGCCCGGATACATCGCCTCCAGGGTTCCAAATTGCTCGGCTACCACCAGCGGCGCATGATTCGGCAGCATCACGCCGCCGGCGCCGACGCGAATCCGCTCCGTCGCCGCAGCCATGTGTCCAATCAGCACTGCCGTCGCCGAGCAGGCCAACCCATTTATCGAGTGAAACTCCCCCAGCCAGTAGCGCTTGTAGCCCCACTCCTCCGCGCGCCGCGCCAGCTCGACGGACCGCGCAATTGCGCTACCCGCCGACTCTCCGACGCGCATGCCCACAAAATCAAGAACAGAAACCGCCAATCCGTCGCTCATGTCTACCAAGATACGCCAATCACGCCCTGTGCGTTCTTCTTCGGCCGTCCTGACCCAATAAACCCAGCCGCACACCCGTGTAAACCGTCCATATGTGATGCAGAACACATATGGAGGTTTTCATCGATGCGACCATTGCCCTAGAGTCGTCAAGATCTCCGCTCATTGAATGCTGGTGCTACCATAGTTTCAATATTCTCCACACGAGCGGTGTAACGGACTTGAATCGGTCCCCTGGGGGCGGCTCAAGCCGGCGAACCTGCTGGGCGCGCCGGCCCGTGGAGATGCACCGGGCAACTGGGAGGATCGGTTTTGCCATGTCTGACGCGATCCGTATGAGCGATGCCCTGAACGCCGCCATCTTGTCCGTCGCGGTCATCAGCCCGGACGAACAGCTGCGCAAGGCGGCGACAAGCGCGCTGAGCGAATGTAACAAGGGCCCCATACAGGAGTTCATCGCTTACCCTTCGACCCTTCACGAGGTGCCGCGGGCTCTTGGCAGCAGCTTCGATGTTGTGGTGGTGGATCTGGACAGCGATACGGAGTACGCCCTCGAACTGGTGGAGACCATCAGCAACAACAACCTTTCAATCGCCATCGCCTTGTCGTCGCAGGCCGATCCGCGCCTGCTTTTGCGATGCATGCGCGCCGGCGCTCGCGAGTTTCTCACGCTGCCTCTGGAACGTGGCGATATGGCCCAGGCGCTGCATCGGGTTTCGGCTCTCCGCTCCTCAGTTCACCCCGGAAAGACGACCGAAGGCAGGCTGCTCGTCTTTCTTGGCGCCAAGGGCGGTTCAGGAGTCACAACCCTGGCCTGCAGTGTTGCGGTATCCCTGGCCAAGGATCTCAAACAGAGAACCCTGCTTATCGATCTGAATCTCCCGCTGGGAGACGTGGCGATAAACCTTGGAATCAGGCCTGAGCACTCGATTGTCAGCGCGTTCCAGAACTCCGGCCGGCTCGATTCCCATCTTCTTTCTACCCTGCTGGTGCGGCATGACTCCGGGCTGTCCGTGCTCGCAGCGCCGAGTGAGCTGGGCCTTACGTACGTCTCGGTTGACGCTATCGACAAGCTGCTGAAGGTGGCCCGCGAGGAATTCGATTTTGTGGTGGTCGATGCGGGGTCGGTGCTCGACATGCAGCGTAAGCATCTTTTCGACAGTTCCACCACTATTTATCTGGTCACGCAGGCCGGCATTCCTGAGCTGCGCAACTCGCACCGGCTGATCTCGCAACTCTCAGCCACGGGAGGCCCAAGGCTCGAAATAGTGCTCAATCGTTACGGCGCTCGCAGCTTGACAATCGACGATGCGCATATTGCAAGGGCTCTTACGAGGCCGCCCAACTGGAAGATTCCCAACGACTTTGCCGCCGTGCGGCGCATGCAGGACACGACCATTCCTCTTACCGAAGAAACCTCGCCGATTTCACGGGCAATCCGCAATATGGCTCAATCCATTTGCGGCCAGTCCATAGCCGCCCCGGAAAAGAAGAAGAAGTTCAGTCTCTTTGGGTAGGAGCGCTCCCTGGGGGAAAAGCGAACCCCGTTTGCGAGCCCGGCGGAGCGAGCGTTTTCCGATCCTTCCGGCGCAGGGCGGAGAGTAAGAACCTGTCCGTAAATAGATAGCGCCGACCTCCAGGTCGGCTGTCCTGTGGGCCTCCCGGCCCGCACGCGGACTCTGGCGGCGTGGACGCCGCCAGTACAGCCGCTCTGGAGAGCGGCGCTACTCAAATGCGCAATTTACGGATAAGCTCTGAGCTCCTCCCCCGTCCGAGCCGGCTTCTCCCGGTGAAGTCCGCGCCATGCGCGCCGCTGCCAGCAAGGGATGACACCTATACTCAATTGGCTATGGATCCTAGCCAAGACGAGTCCAGGCCTTTGAACCTTCGAGCAACCTCGGTATGGCAGCCAACAACCCGGCATGGAGACGGGGTTCGGATTGACGCCGTCGCTTCACAGTTTCCTCCTGCCGGACCGCCTACTTTGCTTCGATCTTTACGGGCTGCCCTGGCGGAGGTGCGGCCGGAACGGCTGCGGGCTGCGCCTGAAAAGCCGCTCCCCGCGATCCCGCCGGAGAGGCCGGCAGCACAGGCAAGGCGAGGGTTTGCACGGTATCCGGATCGTCGCGCAAGCGCAGATAAAGCAGGCCATTGACCGGGTGCGGGACGCTGAGCAGGGTTCCCGCAAACTCCGGCGGCACATCGGCGGCATTGTCGAAGCCGGGCGTGGCGGCAATGGAGGCAACCAGGAAGAGATTCGTTCCGGCCAGCGTGCAGGGTCTGGCCACGCTGTGCGGACAGCGCAACTCCTTGAATCCGGGCAGCCGCACGAGAGTTCCCAGGGGCAGCCAGTCGCCGGTTACTCCGTCGGCCGACACGGCGCGCGCCTGCAACGGCCCAAAGGCGGAGGAGCCGAAGCGGGCCAGGGGTTCCACCATGCCGACAGCGGTGGCTGCATCTTCGAGCATCAGGCTGCCATCGGAGAGCGTCAGCTCGGTGCGGAAGCTGCCGTCTGCCGCGGCCACCTCGACCTTCTCGCTGCGGGGAAACGCGGGCGGGACAATGGACTTGAGAAAGAAGATGAAACGCTGCCCGGCGGGCAGGTCATCGGAACTGCCCAAACGCACCGCCGGGGGCGCAGCCGACACATCCTGCTGCGTTCCTTTGCTCAGCAGCACGACCTGCGGGCGCGGCGGCTCGACGGTCACCGGCGCCGTCAACTGGCGGCCATCCCTCAGCCGCACATTGGCAACGTAATGCCTCGCGGGGTCCAGGCCAGCCGTGGAACTGCCGGCTGTCATCAGCAGCCGATCGAAATCCTCGACGCGGGTCAGGGCAGAGGGGGTCAGCGCGATCCCGTTCAGTTCAGCCTCTTCCACCTCGTCCAGCCGGGTTCCTTTGAGCAAAGCCTCGCGGTCGCCGGCGCTCAGCGTCAGCCGGTCCAGCGACGCAGCCTCTTTATAAGCCGTCAGCGTCAGGCGGTCCGGCTTTTCCAAACCGAACTGATCGATCTCCACGGTTACCGGCCCCGGAGCAGCATCCTTCATGGGCACGGTGACCTCAAGAGAATCCGGCCGGGCAGACTTCCAGGCCAGGTTCAGCGGGTTGGCGCCGGCGGCCTCTTCCTCCACCCGGTCTACGCAAAGTGTACTGTCGCCCTCCAGGTGCAGCGTGTCCTCCCGGCCCACCACCAGAGCAGACGCGTCGCTCGCCACCAGCGTCCATTTGCCTGGTTGAGCCGCGTGCAGGCGGAATCGCGGGCCCTCCCAGTCGTCAAACCCCCACTTGCCCCGCACCACGCCGGTCAGATCGCCCTCCGGCAGCAAAGGCGCCGGATGCGCCAGCACCAGGCCGCCTTCGGAGGGATCGGCTTTCAACGGGAGGTCCACCGACGAGGTCTTTCCGTCCGCGCGGGTCTCAATGTGGAGCGAGAGCGTGTGGGCCAGCTGAGTGGAGAAGACGATGGGCGCCCCCTCGGCTGGCAAGACGAGGCCGGACTTCTGCGCGCAAAAGCTCTCTGACGGATTGACGGGATGCAGCGGGGGCGGCCTGACCTGCCCCACTGGCGGCAGCGCGACTACCACCACCGATTTGGGATCGCGGAAGGACGGCGGTTCGTTCAGGCGCAGATTGAGCGTATCCCCCACCGGCAGCGCCAGCGCGGGAATGTACTGGAAATGCGCGGTATGCAAAGAGGAGAGAATCCTTGCCGTGTCCACAATGGCGCCGACATAGGGACTGAAAGCGCCCCCGCCCGCGATGGGCGAATAGCTGATACGGTTCATCAGGTCGACGGTGTTGCCATTGGTCAGTTGCGCCACCAGCGACTGCGCGTTGGCGTCGTCCAGAACCAGCCCGTCGGTGTGCTGCACCAGGCAAGGCGCCTGCTGGTCACTGGGCTTGTCGAAGCACTGCTGGTCCAGCTTGACGCCCAGGCTGCGCGCCGCCAGTTCGGCGCGCTTCTTCAGCAGCGAGGGATCGGTCTGGGAGGTGACTTTGACCTCGGCCAGGTAGGCCTCCAGCCGCATCCGGTCCCAACTGGCGGCCTGCAAATCCTGAGTAGCGCGCACAAATGCCCCCGGCCGTCCGCGAACGGCTGCGCGCAGAGTGCTGAAGTCGCCGCCCGTCTCCGGCGCCAGAAAGACAAGAGCCTGCTGCGCCTCCGCGGGAACCACCACAAACACGCCCTCGCTGCGCACCTCGCGGTTCCATGTTTCTACGCGCGTAAACCACTCCGGCGGCGGCGGATTGGTGGCCCCGCGCAGAAAAGCGACGATGAGCACATAGTGGGCAGACTGGCTCTCGGGCAGGTCGGGATGAATCCAGAGCCTGTCGCCGGCCAGCAGGCTGGGAACCTCTCCGATGGGCAGTGTTGTCCCTCCGCGCTTCACGTGCAGGTCTACCTTTGGCCCGGAGAGGTCGAAGGCCGGATCAGCGGCGTGCAGCCCGGCTGTAGCCAAACAGAAGAGCAGCAGAGGCAAGCAACGGCGCATATCCCCATTGTACGAAGTCGAGCGGAGCGAATGAAGCGCCGGGTCCGCGCATCTCTTGAAATGAAAACGCGCATTCGCCGGAATGGGTTACACTGTGGGTGCATAGCTTTGAACCCAGGGATTAGCTATAGTCTTTCTCGAATCCATGTGGGGTACAAGAGAGAAGTGGAAGATGGCTCGGTCAGGGTAAGAGCCGAATGAATACCATGGATCGCCTTACATCGATGGGGGAGACGAAACGGGCCGCATTCCCTTGCAGGATATGGGCAAGAGCCCGCGGATCCAGTCAACAGACGCTTGCACCGTTGCCGCAAGGGGCCGGAGTTTACCCCCAGGCGATGGCGCAGGCTTAGAATCAGGCCGCTCTCTTTCGCCCGCGGCGCGTAGCGCAACCGAACTCCGGAATCGGGCCAGCAAGCCAGCCGGGGAGGTTGGGACGCGCGCAGGGCGGGAGGCGCGGCATTGCGGAGAAGAAAAACATGAAGTCGACAAGAGTTGCACAAGGTAGCGTAGATGTAGCCAACCTAACCATTCCAGACGCGGAAGAGATTATTGAAGAAGCCCTCAACGAACTGGCGTTTTCCGCGGACCCCGGCCTGGCGCGGGCTCTGCGCTTCCTGGCGCCTCCCGGCTATCAGGCCATCGTCGAGTTGTGCGGCGAAAACGGCCGCAGCAAGCGCCGCAATGCGCCCGCCGATTCGTGGTCGCCGGAAGAGGACGAGGTGCGTATCTACTTTGAGCGCGTGGGCGAGGGCGAGGCTGCTCCGCGCGCCAGCCGCGCGCCGCGAACGGCTGTCGAGCCGGCCTTCGACGACGTTGATGACGACAGCCAGGAGGCGGTGATTCCCGCCGACCTGGACGCCCGCGTGAAAGAGCTGTGCGCCGCGCTGGCCGAGGCCGAGCGGGGCGGGCATGCTTTCATCGCCCTCAAGTGGTTCCGCGACTCGTTCCTGCCGCGCAAGGCCTTTCGCTGGAATCAGCACCCCGAGTCGCGCCAGGCGGTATTGGCTGAGGCCATCCAGCGCGGTCTCGTGCTCACCAGCAAGATCGCCAACCCCAAGACTCCGGCCTATCCCACCACCACCATCCGCCTCAACCGCGCCGAGGCCGGCATTCCCGAGGAGGCGCAGCGCTTTCATCCGGTCGCCGTTCATGGCGACTCCATCGCCGAGGCCATCGAAGAGGAACGGGGGAACCTGTGAGCTGCTACTTCCTTGAGGCCACGGCTTTCGCCAAGCTCTTTGTGCAGGAGCAGGGCACCGACGCCCTGATCCGGCTCATGGAGGCCGTCGAGGACAATCGCAAGCTGATCTCGGCCTCCACTCCCCTTGAGGTCTACGCCGTCGTCCGGCGGCGTCAGCGGGCCGGCGCCATCTCCGCGGAGGACGCCACAGCCGCGCTCGATATTCTGCGCCTGGAAGCCGCGCGCATGGTGCAGCAGCCGCTGAACCCGGCCGTGCTCGAAGCTGCGCGCCAGCTCCTGGACCGCACCGCGCTGCGCTGGCCCGATGCGCTGCAACTGGGCGCCGCGGTGGTGGCTCGCGATATGTTCCAGGGCACGGAGATCATCTTCGTCTCCGCCTCGCCGCAGTTGCTCGAGGCGGCTAAGGCGGAGGGCTTCCATGCGATCGATCCGGCCAGGGAAGCGCCTTAGAGCTTGTCCGTAAATTGCGCATTTGAGTAGCGCCGCTCTCCAGAGCGGCTGTACTGGCGGCGTCCACGCCGCCAGAGTCCGGGTGCGGGTCGGGAGGCCCACACGAGAGCCGACCTGGAGGTCGGCGCTACCTATTTACGGATAGGTTTTTAGACCCTATCCGGCTCTGTTGACATCCTCGGTACGCCTTTGATTCAGCAGGTCAGAATGGGGTTAAGCTGAAGGTGTTCTGGCGCCTCTGCTCTGTTTTATGGCTGAAGTCGGGCTGGTGCGATATGGCCGGCTGGCTCTAGAAGTCAGCCAGGCGATGTTGCCTGCACAACGAACTAAGTTCAGCAAGCGGCGGTTTACACAGCCGCAACTGCTAGCTGTGCTCTGCTTGATGCGTTACGAAGACTGGACCTTCCGCGAGGCCGAAGTCCGGCTGAGTGAACA
>Ga0326727_10004213_pt1 | contig 43882 bp, 39 predicted proteins | sample MB2enrmetagenome_FD_207643 | JGI IMG/M metagenome (GOLD analysis project Ga0326727, IMG submission 207643) | Lab enriched peat soil microbial communities from McLean, Ithaca, NY, United States - MB29MY | ecosystem: Environmental > Terrestrial > Soil > Wetlands > Peat | place: USA: New York... | reverse complement strand
AGCCGTCCTTGGGAGCGGCTGGTGTGGCTGGACATCAACCCTTCGGATGAGGTGGTGGGGGCGAGTCTTGCCTTTCTCAACGGAGACGGGCTGGGGGGCGGGGTTTCCTCATCCGTCCCCGCGGCAATCACCAAGACGCTCCAGGAAGAAGAGTTGGATGCGGAGGAGCGCGTACAGCGCTGCCAGGCAGACGCCCGGCAGTATCTCGAGGTCAAGCCGGAAATGGCCTGGTCGCGCGCTCAGCAGGCGGCGACGCTCCTCGGAAGGCTGGACGCTCCCGCCGCCGTCACGGACCAAGCGGTGCGAGACGCCGCGCATCTCACCCTGGCGGAAATATGCTTTTTGCTCGGCGTCCGCCATACGCGCCTGCCCGCCGAGTTAGGGAATCCCGACCTTTTCGCGGAAGCGACGCAGGCTGCCCTGCAAGCGCGGCGGGTGCGATTGGCCGCAGTGATTCGCGCCATCGGACGCGTCCACCGCGCCCCCTCCGCCGACCGTCTCCAGGCTTTGGCCGAACTCGCGCAGGTTCTGCCCCGGCACAAATCCGAACTTGAAAGCTGGGTTCTGGTGGAGATTGCCGCCGAGCGCCAGAGTTGGCTCGAGACGCTGGAAGCCGCCTCCCCGGTAAACCGATCGAACACCGAAGAGTTTCTCCAGCTTTTCCCGGCATTTTACGATGCGTTGGGAGTCCCTGACGCCGCGGAGCGCTTGGAGAGGTTGCGGCAGCGCGCGATCCAGGTGCTTCTCAAAGACAAGTATTTCGACGAGGCATTGAGAGTGCTCGCTAAGGTGACGCGGCGCGATCCCAAACTGGAAGCCGTCTGCTACGAAGGCTTGGGTAACCTGCGCGGGGCCGCCGAGAGCTTCAAGCAGGCCGGCGACTTGAAGAGCGCTTTGCGGTGCTTCAGAGCTGTCCCGGACTTTGCCGCCGCCCTCGAAATCGTCCGGCGCTTGCCGGACCATCCCGCCGCCCCCTCTTTGGAATGGCTGGCCCGGTTGCAATCTGTTGTCGGCGAGCGGCCGGAGAAATTCACCCGGACGGTTACCGACGCAGAGAAGAAAATCCTCGAGCAAATGCTGGAACAAGCGTTAGGAGTGAAGCGGCGAAAACCTGCTCCCAAGCCGGCACGGAAAAGCCGCGCCAAAACGGAACGTCCTCCCAAGGCCTGACGAAGCAAAGATACAAGCGCGGACCTGTTTTGCAGCGCACGCTTCGTGTTCTTCGAGGTCTGCGGATTTTCTTTGAAGATTCTTGGACGAATCGTGGACCTGCAAATCAGGTCCGCGCTACTCCGCCCCAACCGCTCGCGCTGCCCCTTCTAGGCGGGCACATCCTCCGCGACGGGTTCAGCCAGCTGCACCCGGACTTTCACTTCCACGCGCAACCCGAGCCGGTTGAGGATCGCCATCAGGCGATCGATAGTGAAACGCCCGAGATTCGCGTTGCGGATACGCGAGAAGTCGGCTGCCGCAATGCCGGTGCGCCGATGAGCCGCGCGCACGCTCAAGCTTTCCCGATCGAGCGCCTTGATGATTTCGGCGGCAAGGATCGCCTTGACATGAGCAATCATCAAGGGACATCACTGTTGTGCCGGGGTGTCGTGGGAGGGGAGATTTGTCCCAATGCCTGGGTTCTGGCATACTGGAATGCGATAGGTGCCAACAATGGCATGGGATCGGCCACGCTACCCTACAGTGTCCTGGTCCGCCCAGACGGAACAATTGCCTATGTCCAAAGCGGCCGCGAAGTGCCATCTCCTCTGGAGCAACAGGTCAGAGACGCCATCACAGAAAAGTAAATCCGACCCTGGAGAAGCTTTGTCACATGAAAACGATGGGCTTAATCGGAGGTATGAGTTGGGAATCTTCCGCGGAGTATTACCGGCTCGCGAATCTTCTCGTCAAGGAACGTCTGGGCGGATTTGCCAACGCCAAGAGCCTTATGCTGACCGTCAATTTTGCGGAGATTGAAACGCTGCAACGTGAGCAGAACTGGGATCAATTGGCAAGAGAGATGGAAACTGCAGCGCGGCAACTTCAGGCCGGAGGAGCGGACTTCATTGTTCTCTGCACGAATACCATGCACAAGGTCGCCCCTGCGATTCAGTCTGCCACCTCGATTCCGCTGCTCCATATCGCTGACCCGACTGCAAAAGCGATTAAGGAAAAGGGACTAACTACCGTCGGTCTGCTGGGAACCCGGTTCACGATGAAAGAGGACTTTTATCGCCTTCGATTGCAGGTCGAGCATGGCTTGAGAGTCGAGACTCCCTCCCCGGCAGATCAGGAATTCGTCGATCGTGCCATCTACGAAGAGCTTTGCCACGGCATCTCGCGCGACGAAACCAGAAGCGAATGTCGCCGGGTGCTCCGCAGCGTTGTGCAGCAGGGCGCCCAGGGAATCATTCTTGGATGCACGGAATTGGGGCTGCTATTGCGGGCGAGCGATTCCCCCGTCCCCATCTTTGATACCACCGAGCTCCATGTGCGCGCTGCTGTTGAATATGCCCTCGCCGATGATGGAGAGTCTCTCCCCGGAGCATCGCCCCCCCTCTCATAAAAGGAAACTGCCCGCAGACGTAACCGCACTCGGCACCTCGCTTCGACCCACCACGCGGCAACTCCCGGTCACCAGTCGGGAAGTTGGGCTGGCGCAGACCCCTGTTCTTTGGGGTCCGCGATTTCTCGAAGGGGCTTGTGGGAGACCTCGACCGACAACAAAAAGCCGCGGACCTACCGAACGGGTCCGCGCCACCATTGCTCCCCTCTGCCGGTTCGTAGAACGGCACGCTGCCGGAGAGCTTACACGCGCCAAAGCCTCGCCCGAAGAGAGTCCCTTCGGGAGATCGCTGACGCTAAAAAGTGACCGCCTGCGCCAGCCCGCGAGTGTACAATGCTAGGCGTTTTCACACGCACAAAGGGGAATCCATTTTGAGAAGATTCTTAACGACTATTTCCTTGCTCTCCATTGCCACCCTGTCGGTTGCACAAGTACCGACCACTCCTCCGAAGCCAACGCTGATCAAGGCCGGCCGTATTCTCGACGTGCGCACCGGAAAGTACGTTACCGGCCAAGGCATTCTGGTGGAAGACGGCAAGATAAAGCAGGTCGCCGCGTTCACCGACCTGCAGGCTCATGTACCGAAGGACGCGGTCACCGTCGATCTCAGCAAGGCCACTGTGCTTCCCGGACTGATCGATTGCCATGCTCACCTGCTCATGGCCGCTTCGGCGGTCAATCCGGGCAACAACATTTTGGACGCTGTCGCTGGCACGAGCGCCTCCCAACGCGCTCTGCTTGGAGCGCGCATGGCCCGCGAGGATCTAGAGGGCGGCTTCACGACGGTTCGGAACCTAGGCCACTCCGGCGTGGATGGCGATGCGGCGCTCCGCGACGCCATCGAGGCTGGCTGGGTGCAGGGACCGCGGATCCAGGCCTCCTGCCGCAAGCTCACTCCCCCCGGCGGTCAGGCGGTATGCCTCAACCCGGCAATCGCCGAGAAGATCATCGACCTCGAGTTTTTTCCGGTGGGCAGTCCCGATGAGGGGCGCCGAGCCGTCCGCGAGAATCGGTTTTATGGCGCTGATTTCATCAAAGTCGTCGCTGATGATCAGTCCCGTTTCGTCACCTCGGAAGAGATGAAAGCGATCGTGGAGGAGGCGCATCGCTCGAAGATGAAGGTTACAGTGCATGCCACGACTGAGACCGGTATCCAAACGACGATCGATGCAGGCGCGGATTCCATCGAGCACGGCGACGCCATCACTGATGAGATGCTCAAGCAAATGAAGGACAAGGGAATCTTCTTCGATCTAACGGAGACTTTCGCGGGTGGCCGGTTGCGGGCGTTTGTGCAGAAATCGGTTGTTCTCTCGCCAGAGGAGGAGCAAGGGTTCGCACAATATGAGGAACATTTGAATAGAGAAACTCCTCTTCGCGTGCAGCGAGTCCTCAAGTCCGGGGTGAAGTTCGCCATCGGGTCAGACATGTGGTTCGACTACCCAGGCAAGACTCGCGGCCAGGCAACGGCGATCATGTTCGCATCCCTGCGCGACTTGGGAATGCCTCCCCTGGACATTATCCGCGCCACCACATCGGGTGCAGCAGAACTACTCGGCTGGCAAGATCGCATCGGTGTTATTGAAGCAGGTAAGCTCGCCGATGTTGTGGCAGTCTCCGGAGATCCTCTGCAGGACATCACAGAGCTTGAGCGAGTGAAGTTTGTGATGAAGGGCGGAGTCGTGGTCAAGAACGAGGTCCACTGAACTACGGTTGGCCTCAACTGTCCGGCGCAGGCACCTGTTCTTTGGGGTCTGTCGCTTAGGGCCTACGGCCCGCGAAACCTCATGAAAAACAATCATCGGCATGCGGGGGGAGCAGACTCTCGCTAACTCCTTTGGTTCCAACACGGAACGTTTCTTGGCTGCGCGCTCTTCGACCCTGCGATTTCCCGAAAGGATTTGTGGGAGCCCTCGATCGACAACAAAAAGCCACGGACCTGCCGAACAGGTCCGCGCTACCATTGCTCCCCTCGGTCGGTTCGTAGAACGGCGCGCTGCCGGAGAGCTTACACGCGCCAAAGCCTTGCCCGAAGAGAGTCCCTTCGCGAGATCGCTGACGCTAAAAAGTGACAGTCTGCGCCCGCCGCGCCGCCACAATCACGACGCGGTCGAAAAGCCGCCCGCCACCAGGATTGGAGGACTGGAGGGTGAGCCTTGCGCTACTTTTTCTTCCCGCAGCCCCGGCCCGGATCAGTCTGTGAATGGGAGTGGGCGATTGCACACAGTGTCGCGAGACGTCAGCTTCCGAGCAGCAGGTCAACAGCGTCCTGGGTCTCTTGACTGAAGCGCAAGAATTCATCTTCCGTCAACAAACCACGAGCCTTCATTGAAGCGACTTGAACCAACACAGTTGATCGGCGAAGGCCATCGAAGGTCTGAGCAATCTCTTTATCGCGTCGTTGGAGGACCTCGTAGATATCCAAGTATTTTTGATGAAAGCTCTTTGCGCGGTCAGAATTGATACGTTCAATGTCCAAAAGGATTTGCTTACAGAGACGCTCAAGTGCCTCCGAGTGTAACTGGCGCAGAAGTTTCCAATCAGACTCCTTGATTTCGCGCATCATTTCATCCTTGCCCACAGCCCCTAATCTACCACATGTCAAGCGCGGGCGGCATGTACACCCCCTTTGCGGCACGTGTTCGGTTAAAGTAGGGGACGCGTCAGCGTGAGGAGTGGCCGCTCCTGGGCTACTCCTGTGGACACATTGTCTCTTGACAGCGCCTGCCACTATGATAGCCTACTAACGTGAAAAGCCTGACCCGCGAGGAACTCGGTGGTGCCCCCATGACGATGTAGGGCCGCTCCTTGGGACGGCCAAGCCGGGACAAGCCCCGGCCCTACGTCCGGTCTCGGCCGCTACCAGGAAGTCCTTTTCTCGCAGAGCTAATAATCCGTCCCAGGTGGAACCATGTCCTTAAAGTGAGGATACTACTGAGGCTGCGAAAGGAACTCACCGACCTCCTCAGCGCTGGGCGTGGTGAGGGCGCTGGCGGCAGGACGAAGAACAAGGAGAAGGCGGTCCGTAGCGGCATTGTGTCCGAACACGTGCAGCGTGCGAAAGTGGTTGAACACTCAAAAATGAAGGAACGAAGCGGGAATGCTTATGAAAACAAAGTACCGGCTTTCCGCAACCCGGAACGAAGCGTGAATGTCATAGAAAACAAAGCTAGTTACGCGAAATATGCACGTATGTTGGTGAAAAGAAGGGTGTTATTGAAGATGCAGGGTTACACGCGACAGGCAAGTGGCCAAGAACTTCACCCGCATCTGATGGTGGACGCTCGTCGCTCAAGCCAGCTTAGACGGGTGGCTCCTGAAAAGCGTCCTTCCCATAAGCGTTAAGATAAGGCGTGTTCAAATGGCCCCGGCAGGGGCCCACGGTGAATAGCCGCAGGTTTTAACCTGCGGATGACGGACCGCGCGTAACCACCCAACCCCAACGGGGTTGACCGATCAACGGGTCGGCCCCTCCGGGGCCGGAATGGTCCCTGGGCTTTTGTTCCCGCGGGTTTCATCCGTCGGCTGACGGACTACTCACGGTGTCCCGCTTCGCGGGACGGCAATGGCATCGGAACAATGGAAATAGTCCTTATCTTAACGCCTATGCCCTCCCTTCCCCAGCCCCCACGAGGTAACCCCTCACACCTAGCACCTGACACCTGCACTTTTCTCTTGACACGAGGCTCGAGTTGTGGTAGCCTATGTGAGTTGTCGCATGAGAAAGCTTGCAAGCGAGCGCGGCAAGGAGGTTGCAAATCGGCCCGGCGGTGGGGGAAAATGCGTTGAAAAGAGAAAAAAGATACTAAATAGTGGGAACGAACCGAAGAATGTATTGCAAACACAGGAGTTAGCTGTTTTAGGAGCCAAAAACGAACTGGTTTTTGAGCGCAAAAAAGGCCAATCTAAGCGAAAAATGGGGCCAAAAACCTGCGAAATGCGCAGCATCGAGTGAAGATGGAAACTGGAAACTGGAAAGTCGAAAATCGAAATTAGGGCTGCCAGTTTCGAGTTTCTAATTTCCAGTTTCTGATTTCTACTTTCTGGTTTGCCTGCATGAATCCCAAGATTGAAGGCCGCGAGACCGAGGATCGCTTCTCGCGTGAAGTGTTGGAGTTTCCCGCCGTCCTGGATTTATTGCGCGGCTACCTTTCCGGGCCCATCAGCGCGCCGTTCCTTGATTCTGTTGAGCCTCACGCGCGAATTGATCTAATCCGTCACCAACTGGAACAGGCAAAGGAAGCACGCGAATATCTGCGGGAGAGTCCGAGGCCAAGTCTGGGAAGCCTTCGAGACCCGCGGCCGCTGCTCGAAAAGCTCCGCATCGAGGGTGCGACCCTGGGGGCGCTTGAGATCTTCGCGCTTACGGGGCTGGCGCGCGCGGCGCTGGAGATTCACCGGCTCTTTGCCAAGTGCCCACTGCCCCTGCTGGAGGAGTGGGCGCGAAGTCTGGCAGACTTCCGCGACCTGGTCACGGAGTTGGAGGGAAAGATCCACCCGGACGGCTCGGTGGATTCCTCCGCCAGCCCGGAACTGGCGCGGATTCGGCGAGCCATCGAGCGTCTGCGGGTGGAAGTGCAGGCTATGCTCGAGCGTTTGCTGCGACGCTTCAGCCAGGAGGGAGTGCTCCAGGATGCCGTGGTGACGCTTCGGAATGACCGGTTTGTGATTCCCGTGCGGGTGGAGGAGAAGCGGCGCGTGCAGGGTGTAATCCACGGTGCAAGCTCGTCAGGGGCAACCGTGTATCTCGAGCCGATGGAAACCCTGCCCTTGAACAATGAGCTGGTAGAATTCCAGGACAGGGAATTAGCCGAAATACAACGCATTCTGGGCGAATTCAGCCGGAAGCTTCGGGAGCGGCGCGAAGACCTGCTTCGGGCAACCGAGATTCTGAGCGAGCTGGACCTTGCCTTCGCCAAGGCGGAATTCTCCCGCCAGTACGATGGCTGCATCCCTGAGTTCAGCTCGGACCGCACGCTTTTGCTGAAAGACGCCCGGCATCCGTTGCTGGAGAAGGCCCTGCGCGCGCAGGGAAGAAGTCCCGTGCCGCTCAGCATCGAGCTCAAGCCTCCCAAGATCATGATGATCGTCAGCGGGCCAAACACGGGCGGGAAAACCGTGGCCCTCAAAACACTCGGAAGCGCCGTGCTCATGGCGCAGGCCGGCATCCCCGTGCCGGCGGGCGAGTTCAAACTGCCGCTTTTCCGGCGGGTGCTGGCGGATATCGGCGATCAGCAGTCCATCGCAGCGAATCTGAGCACTTTTTCAGCCCACGTCACCAACATTCAGAGGATGGCGGAGGTGGCGGGAGGGAAGGATATGGTGCTGCTGGATGAGCTCGGGACCAGCACGGAGCCGAATGAAGGCGCGGCGCTGGCGGTGGCCGTTCTCGAGCATTTCCGGCAGCGCGGGGCCATGACTCTGGTGACCACGCACCACTCGCGCTTGAAGGCCTATGCCGCAGAGACTCCGGAAGCCCTGAACGCGGCCATGGAGTTCGACGAATTAACCCTCGAGCCCACTTACCGGTTATTGAGCGGGCTGCCGGGAAAATCGAGTGCGCTCGATATTGCCCGGCGCCTGGGCCTCGAGCCGAGCATCGTGGAAAAGGCGCGCACCTTGCTGCACCCGGCGGATGCGGAAGCGGCAGCGCTGATTGCCGGGCTGCACCAGCAGAAAGCGGAACTCGAAAGGCAAGTCGGGCGGCTGGCTCAGCAAGGGAAGGAACAGGAGGCCCGGCAGATCGAGCTGGAGAGCAGGTTCGAACAGGAACGCCGCGCCAAGCTGAAAGATCTGGACTCGCGCCTGGAACAGACTTTGCGCGCCAACGAGAAGCGTTGGGAGAGCGTGATCGAGCAGCTTCGGGCCCAACTGGAAGCCGCCAAAGGTCCTAAACCCTCGAAAGGCCTCGAGCGCAAGATGGCCTCCCTCAAGCGCGAAGTCCGGGAAGAGTGGAACACGGAGGTTCTGGAAGCAATCGACGGCGCTGCCACAGCCCCGGCAGAACCCTCTCCTCACAGGCCTCTCGCGGTAGGCGACCAGGTTCAAGTTGCCAACCTATCGTCTCCCGGAACGGTTATGGCTTTGCCCGATGAGGACCAGGTTGACATTGCTGTCGGCCACTTGCACATGCGCTTGGCGAGGAGCGAAGTGCGGCGGATCGTGCATGGTGGGACCGGCGCTCCCAGGCCGGCGGTCGCCGCCAGGCGCGCGGATGAGGCCCCGGCGGAGCTCAACGTTATTGGCGAAACCGCCGAGCTTGCCCGCGAGCGTGTAGATAAGTTCCTCGACGAAGCTTACATGGCCGGACGCTTTCGGCTGCGCGTCATCCACGGGCACGGCAAAGGCATCCTTCGCAAGAGTCTCCATGAGATGTTTGCTTCGCACCCGCACGTTGAAAAGTTCTATCTTGCTCCCCCCCACGAAGGCGGCGCCGGCGCCACGATCGTGGAGTTGAAGGCTTAGGTGCCAGGTGTCGGGTTTCAGGTGTCAGGGGCTAGGGACTGGGGGCTGGGGAAGAACAATGGCGATACGCAGAACGTACCCCGTGGGAGGCGCTAGGCAAGGAAGGGGGGATAATCCATCTAAAATCTAAAATCCAAAATTGTCCAACTCTCATTGACGGCAAAAGAATGGGAGACGAAGTCAGATGTGGTCGGAGGAGACGGTGTGGCGGCGATTGGCACGCGAGCGCAGGCAGGAGCGGACAATTCTCAATAGTTGATCCGAGTGAATAGGCTTGTTCAGATATTCGGTGGCCCCGGCGTTTATGGCTGCCAAGTATGTATCAACTTCACCATACGCTGTGAGGATGATGACAGGGACTTTGTGTCCATCGCGACGGAGAGCCTCGAGGAAGCTCAGGCCGTCGCACTCGGGCATACGGAGGTCGGAGATAACCAAGTCGAACTGCGCGCTTTTTAGTAGTTGCAATGCGTCGCATGCCCCTCCTGCTGAGGTGACAAGGAAATTTTCACGCGAAAGGATGCGTGCCAGCACCCGCAGGAAGTGCGGGTCGTCATCAACGATTAATATTCGGCCAGTGGGTTCCACGCTAACAGCATCCTGCCCATCCCGTGCAACCTGATTCCAATCCTGACCATTTACCTGTTCTAACATCTCAGATTGGACTCCAATGACGCTCCGAAACTGTGAGATGGACGCGTTTGCGACTCGTTATTGAGGCGAGCACGTAGCGCACCAATCTCCGCATGGTTTGCAGGGTGATGAAAACCAAGTGCTTGAACGACAGCCTGTCACTTACGTGGCAGGACTGTCGCCCGGACGCGGGACGCCCGTCAAAACTCAGGAGGAGTGCGAGGGACGGTCTCCCTCAGGGGTGGGAGACCGCCAGCCAAGGCCGGGAAGAGTGCTATGCGGCGCGCGTGACGGAGCCGGCAGTTTCCTTCTTGCCGAGACGACGGCGGATTGTCCTGGGGTTGATTTGAAGGAGTTGAGCTGCGCGCAGCCGGTTGCCCCGCGTATGCTGAAGGACGGTGCGGATGATTGTGTCGTGCAAATCGCGCATCCGAGTGCCGAGCGTGAAGGTGAGGGTAAAGGTCGGTTGCATTTCCACGGGCGTCGCCTCTTTTGCGACCGCAATGGGCTTGGGGGCAGGGGTGAGCTCTTTAACAGGAACGTCATTTGAATTGCGAGTAATGGTAAACGTCTTCATCAAGGCCTCCTAAAAGTTGACTGCACTAAGATAGCTGTCCTTTTGTCAGCATTTTTGATTCCTTGAGAGGAGATTCCGAAGCTGTTGAGGAATTTAGGTGTTGTTTCTTTCACATCTTCCCAAAAAGCGACAAATTGAGTCTGTTGGCGCATTCTCGTGCGACTTTTGCCCCAAGTTTCTAGTGCGGTAAGTGACGGAAGATTCCCAAACTCTATGATCGCAAAGGAGGTCCATGCGTATTTTCAAGAGATTAGGAATCTAGGACATTTCTGTCCTCCCTGGCACAGCAGATGCGCATCCTTGTCGTCGCAGGGTCGAGGAATCCAGGAATTTTTCAGGCTTATGGTGGGAGCGAATGGCGTCAAAGCAGCAAACGAGACTGGACAGGTTTTTGAGGTTTCTTAGCTCCTTGGAATGCGGTTTGGTTCTTCTGGGCTCATTGGGAACCGCAGTAATCATCGGGACGATGATCCTCCAGCGGCCCATGGCGCGGGAAGGGCAAATCGAGCAGATTTATGCTCCGCAAACCGCCCGGATCTTGAACGCCCTAGGCTTATTTGATGTCTTCCATGCCTGGTGGTTCATTCTGCTCCTGGGTTTGCTGGGAGCCAATATCACGCTCGCATCCCTGGAGCGTTTTCCCCAAGCCTGGAGATTGTTCGCCCGGCCACACATGACGGCGGACGAGTGGTTTGTGCGCCAACTGCCCTTCCAGAAGGAGATACCGCTGGGATTCCATACGTCTGCTGAGGCGCTTTCCATCGCCGGCCGGAAACTTAGCGACCTGGGCTATCCGCCAAAGACGAAAGTCTTGGAAAGGGGAACGCTTTATGTGGAGAGGCACCGCATAGCGCGTTTGGCGCCTTACGTCGTCCACGCCAGTCTGCTGTTCATTTTCGCTGGCGCCATTATTGATGGCCTGTGGGGCTATAAGGGGTTCGTGAGTTTGACTCCTGGGGCGCGGACCCAGTCTGTTGAAGCCATGACGGCCCCGGGCGCACCCCATCGGCTGGGCTTTACAGTGCGTTGCGACGGCGCGGGCATGGAAAAGTACCCCGACGGTTCGCCAAAGCAGTATTGGAGCCAATTGGCTGTGGAAGAGAACGGGCGCGAGGTCGCCCGAAAGACAATCTTTGTGAACGATCCCCTCACATATAAGGGGGTACGGTTTTTCCAGGCAAGCTACGACTCCACTGGGATGCCCCACAAGTTGGTCTTCGAGGCTAGTTGGGCCGATAAGGGCGGAAGCAAGCACCCTCCGCAGACGTTCACCTTGCGCCCCGGAGAACCGGCTCGCCTCGACGATCAGGGCAAGGAAGTGGAGTTGGCTGATTTCATCCCGGATTTTGTTTTGGAAGGAAACCAGATCGCCTCTCGTTCGGATGAGCCTCGCAACCCAGCGATCCAGTTGGCGGTGGCGTTGCCAGGAGGGAAGCAGGCGAGAGTGTGGATCTTTCCCAAGGCTCCCGGCATGGCGCCGCCTAATGAGTCAGGGGTCAACTTTCAGCTTCGGGACCTGGAAATGGAATATGTGACCGGGCTGCAAGTCGCGCACGAACCCGGTCAGAACCTGATCTGGGGCGGGTGCCTGCTGCTGACGGCAGGCCTGATGATGGCCCTCTATATGTCGCACGTGCGAATCTGGGGCGTAGTCGGACGCGACCGCAAGGGGCGACCGGCGCTCTTGCTTGGGGGGCAACCCAGCAAGTATCGTGAGAGCTTTGAAAGGCGTTTCAATGAATTGGCGGGTGAGCTGGAAGCGGTTCTCAGAACATCGCAGTCAGATATTACGCAAGCAATCCCGGCCTGAGTCCCCGCCGTTAGGCGTGTTAAAGTTGCGGCAAGAGGAGATAAAGTATGGCGAAAGTTCTTACGACGCATGTCGATGAACACCGGACCAGCAGCGTGGGAACCTGGATCCTTTTGACCGTCAGCGTGGCCGTGTTGGCAGTGATGGCGGTTTCCGTCCCGCACCTCATTGGGCGTTCCGGGTGGGCAACAGGTGAGAAGTTTCTCTATCTCGCACTTCTTGGATACTTGGGAGCCTCGGTTCTCTATGTTTTCTCATTGGCAGTTCGGCAGTCCAACCTGCTGGCGGGCGCCGGGGCGCTGACGCGCGGCAGCCTCCTATTGCACACCGGGGCCATCGTGACTCGGTGGGTTACCTCAGGGCATGCTCCGCTGTCGAGCATCTACGAGATGGTGCTGGTTTTCTCCTGGGCGGTGGTGGTCCTGCACGAGGTGGCGGAGTGGAAACTCGAAATCCCCTTTCTGGGCGCGATAACCCTGCCCATTGCCACCCTGGCGATAATTTTATTGCAGGTGCTGCCGGGTGAGATAAGGCCCCTCGTTCCAGCGCTCCAGAGCACATGGTTGCAAATTCACGTTACGCTGGCGATGCTGAGCTACGCGGGCTTTACGATTTCTTTTGCCCTAGCCTTGTTGTTCCTCATAAAGGACGGGGTCAGCGCGCGCACTTTCCTTAGCTGGACTTCGGGACTGGTGGGGGCGATTTACGGGGCGATAGTCATCAGTTCGGTGGACGGTAACTTGGCCTTCCTGCTCCCCGCTTGGGATGCAGAGGCTCAAGAGAAGGTGATGCTGGCTCCCAAAGAACCGCTGCTGGTTTCCATCCCGGTTCTGGGGTGGCCGTTTGTAATCGTCCTCGGGTTGGCGGCGGCGACCCTGGTTATCAGTCTCCTCGATTCGTATGGTGAGAAGGCCGGCCGATGGGAGAACTGGGCCAGGCGGCTTTTCCTGGCTTCGGTCTTTGCGCAGGCACTGGCTCTCGCGCTGCTCCTGCTGAAGGTCCACTCCGGGCCGTATTTTGTTCCGCAAGTGGGACAGAACTTTGGCGTACATCTGGCTGCAAGCCCGTTCCTGCTGGCGGGGACTGTCTGCGCGCTGTTTGCTTCGCTCGCGTGGGAAGTCCTGAGCGGGAAATACGACACGATCGCGAGTTTCTTGCCGCAACGGGACACTCTCGACGGGTTGATCTATAAGACCGTTGCCATCTCTTTCCCTCTGCTAACCCTCATGATCATCGCCGGAGCCTACTGGGCGAACAGGACGTGGGGATCCTATTGGAGTTGGGACCCAAAGGAAGATTGGGCGCTCATCACGTGGCTGACCTATGCGGGATATATACACATGCGGCTGACGCGTGGCTGGCGGGGACGCCGCTCCGCCTACTTCGCGATTATCGGGTTTGGCGTTGTGATGTTTACTTTCTTCGGCGTCACCTACCTGCTGCCGGGACTGCATGCCTACGCCTAGATTGCCGATTGATGATTTTCGATTGGTAAAGCGACTAGGCGGAGGTTACGCTCTCAATCGGCAATCGAAAATCGAAAATCGGCAATCCCTCGCACCTCACTTCTTGTTCTTCAAGGTCACTATCACGCTCTCCACCCGGAACTTCTTATAGTCGCTGAATCTCGATGTGTAGTCACCGAGGGCGCTCGCGAAGAGCAGGAGGCGCGCGGAGAAGTGAGCTTCTACGTAAGAGGGAAGCCAGACCTCTTCATTCGTCCTGGCCTGCTCCATTACCAGCGAGGCTCCCTTGCGAACTGAGGCCAAGAGGCCGCCCGCGAGCTTAAATGTGTCGCTCAGGTGAGCTTCCAAGCGCACCACTTGTCGAGCTTGGTCATCCACCCACAGGGTTCCCACCAGCTTGTGCAGCAGGTCTTCCGTCTTGTTCTGCGGCTTGTAATCCGGATTGGGCGCAAAATCGAAGACGATCACAGCGTGCTCGCGAAACTCCCCCCGACGGGGACTGGTGAACTTCGACACCCGTAGGAACGTGGAGATGTCCGCTTGTTCCTTCTTCTTCCTCGCAGCGTCTTCCCCCTCCTCGCCATGTTTCTTCTCATACTCGCGGATGTGCTTCTCCACGCGGTCATCTTCCTTCTTTTGCTCGCCGGGACTCAAGGGGTGCCCGTCCTTCTTGACCTCCCGCCTTACAAGCTGCCCACCCAAGTAGAAATCCTCGTATTCCTTGACGATAGATTTCTTCACCTGGCCGTGCTTGTCGAGTTCGCGGACCTCCTCGGATTCCGTGCAACTGTACTGGTCCACCAAGCTTTCAATCTGCTTCTGATTCTCCCGGACATCGGTGAGTAACTGCTTGATATCAGGTAAGGTTCGGCTGGCGGCGGTGTTCTGTTGGCCGGCGATGCCCGTGCTCAGCGTCAGGAACGCGCCGAGAAAGGCCGGGATGGTGTGGAATACGCGACAATCAACGCTGCGACCGCCCATCGGGCAACTCCCTTACCCAGTGTACACAATCGCGATGAGACCGAGCGGGAATTTCAGGGCCTATCCATGGCCTGTGACCGCCCGGCAGCGAGTATGCGAGTATTGATCCCACCCGCCAATTCGGATTTCAGGGTAGAATGATGATAGCCCATCTCTCACAGGGGACCCGAATGATATGACGAAGGAGGCATGGTTCTATGGACCCGCAATACCCGATTGGAAAGTTCCAGTGGGGAGGAGTCATTACGGACGAACAGAGAGAGCAATTAATCGATCAAATCGAGCAGGTGCCTGCACAGCTTCGCAAAGCCGTGGCAGGGTTAAGGGAGGAGCAGGTCGATACTCCCTATCGGCCAGGCGGCTGGACGGTGAGGCAAGTGGTCCATCACCTCTCCGACAGCCACATGAACGCCTACGTGCGCTTCAGGCTTGCCTTAACGGAGGACGAGCCGACTATCAAGCCGTATGACCAGGAACGCTGGGCAACTCTTGAGGATGCGCGCACAGCGCCTGCGGAGCTTTCCCTTTCCTTGTTGGAATCTTTGCACCGGCGCTTAGTGCTCCTATTGAGGTCGCTGCGCGCAGAGGATTTCGCGCGCACGTTCCGGCACCCTGAAATGGGGGTGGTGACACTGGACAAATTGCTTGGCATGTATGCCTGGCATGGCCGGCACCATATCGCGCACATCACGTCTCTTCGCGACCGAATGGGATGGAAGTGAGCGGGCAGTTGGCAGGTGGAGGGAGTGTTTCATCTTCTCGAAAAATGTTTCGGGCTTTCTGGCCACACTCATTACCGTATGTTAAAATTGGAGGTGTAGCTCAGCGGGAAAGAAAGATCAAAGCATTGAATTGGGCTCCCCTAAAACGCGTATTCAGGTTCCCCCCGACTTTTGGCCAGAATTTAGTCGTCTTGATCTCTGCCATGGTGGGAATCGTCCTGCTCACAGCGCATGAGTGGTTCCGCAGCGGGCTGAATTCCCGGCTTGAGCTGGCCATTCCGCTACTCGCTGCTCTGTCCGCCGCCACGGGAATGCTCATTTACCAGGAGCGCCGGTCCTGGGCTTTGCTCAGGGAGCTTCGTACGGCCATCAGAAGAATCGCCCCCACTTACATCACTCTTACGATGCCGGTGAAGCTCGAGGGTGGCACGATTGCCCTGGAAAGGGAGATCCGCACGCTGGCCAACCGGTGGAAAGACTTTTGCGATCACTGTCAGGGGGCTCACGATGCGGAAATGCTCCAGGCGGAGCATCTCGCGACGATGGGGGAACTTGCCGCGGGAGTGGCTCATGAGATTCGCAACCCCTTAGCCGGAATTGCCGGTGCGATCGAGATTATTACCAAGGATTTTCCCAAAGACCACTCGGACCGCGAAGTCATGGAGGATTTGCGTCAAGAGGTGCGGCGAATCGAGAAAGTGCTGAATGACATGCTCGCGTATGCCAAGCCCAAGCCTCCGCAGTTCGGCCGGGCTGACCTGAAGGACACTTTTGCCCGAACCTTGCATCTCGCTCGTCAGCAGACGGGGTTAAAAAGCGTGGAGTTCTCCGTTCAGGTCCCTCCAGACCTCCCTGCCTTTCGCATGGATACGGAACAGCTTCACCAAGTGCTTTTGAACTTGGTTTTGAACGGCGTCCAGGCCATCGAGCGGGAAGGTAAGATCACGGTCGCTGCCAAGTTCAACGCTCCTGGCGGGCCAGGCCAGGCGGACCTGGTGGAAATCTCGGTGAGCGATACCGGGGTAGGTATCCCTCCTGAATCTCTGGAGCGCATCTTCCGGCCCTTCTACACAACCAAGCGGGGCGGCACAGGGTTGGGTTTGTCACTCTGCCGGCGGATCATTCGCCAGCATGGGGGCACGTTGACCGTCGAAAGCAAGCTCGGAAAAGGAAGTCGTTTTATCATCCGCTTGCCCATGCGCGAGGCTGTCGAGGAATCCAGAGAAATCTATGCCCAATGAGAAAGTCCTGATCGTCGACGACGAAAAGCTGATTCGCTGGTCCGTCCGCCGACAGCTCGAGGAGTGGGGCTATACGGCCCTGGAGGCGGAAAGCGGTACGGGGGGACTGGCGCAGATCCGCGCGGAGTCACCGGACCTGATCCTGCTTGACGTGCGCTTGCCCGACCTCAGCGGAATTGAAGTCCTGCGGGAGATCAAACAGAACAACCTTTCCATCCCCGTCATTATGATCACCGGGGATCCCCAGCTTGACGATATCAAGACTGCGATCAAACTGGGCGCCCTGGATTTTATCAAGAAGCCGCTGGACTTCGACGAGCTTCAGATCACCATCGCCAATGCCATCGACCGGTCGATGTTGCGATCCGAGCGCGATGGCCTGCGGGAAGAGGTGCGGAAGCGTTCCGGATACCACGAGGTGGTCGGCAAATCCCCACGCATGCTGGAGCTGATGAACTTCGTGCGCAAGGTGGCGGCCAGCGAAGCGTCCACGGTGCTGATTCAAGGAGAGAGCGGCACAGGAAAGGACCTGATCGCCAAGGCGATCCATTACGACAGCGTGCGCGCCGATAAGCCTTTTGTACCGATCAACTGTTCGGCAATTCCGGAAACCTTGATGGAAGCCGAACTGTTCGGGCACGAGCGCGGGGCGTTTACCGACGCCAAGGCGCAGAAGAAGGGCCTTTTCGAGGTCGCCGATGACGGCACCCTGTTCCTCGACGAAATCGGTGAAATGTCAACTTACTTGCAGGCGAAACTTCTGCGTGTTCTGGAAGACCAAACGATCCGGCGCATTGGCGGAATCAAGGACATCGGAGTGGATGTGCGTGTCATCGCGGCGTCGAACCGCGATCTCGAACAAGGCGTCCGGGAGGGTACCTTCCGCCAGGACCTTTTCTACCGTCTCAGTATCATCCCGATTTTCATTCCTCCTCTGCGGCACCGGAAGGAAGACGTTCTTCCGCTCGTGGACTTTTTCATCGAGCGTTACAACTTCCGGTTTCGAAAGGGCATCCGGGGCATCACGCAGGAGGCTCGCAACCTGCTGCTGGCCTATGACTGGCCCGGAAACGTCCGCGAACTGAAGAACGCCGTCGAGCGCGCGATGATTCTCGAGGAGGCAGACTACATCCGCCCTACCTATCTTCCGATTCAAGTGACGGGCCAGCCGCAGAGTTACGAGAACCTTACACCGGCCGCAATCCCCGACTGCGTATCTGCGGATCCGCCGCCCCTCGTGACCGCCACGGCGACCTCCTGGCGTCCGCTTGCCTCGGGGCGGATGATTCCTGTCCTGGAGTTGCCCAAACAGGGGACCTCGCTCGAAGAAGTGGAGAGGGAGTTGGTCGGTCTGGCCCTAAAGCAGACGGGGGGAAACCAAACCCACGCTGCCAAACTTCTGGATATTTCCCGCGACGCGCTTCGCTACAAGATGAAGAAGTTTGGCTTTGATTCGGAAAGCGAACTCTAGCCCGCACCTTGTCGTGAAGCCCTGCAACGAACTCTGCCTTTAAGCATCGAATAAGGTGCTTAAGACCTTTTGCCGTTCTTTGGAGCAGGCAGCGTAGACCTCATAGGTAGTTCTGCGCTGCCTTGGAAAGTGCCTGGCAAACGCTCGAGACGTACTCCGATAGCTCGGGGCGCTACATACTTGTCAACCTGGGGGTTCCCATGGGACTGATCCGCGACGAGGATGCCGTTGAAATCCGCGAAAGACTGCAACAAATGGTGAACCCGGTAAAGCTCGTCCATTTCACCCAGGAGTTGAACCTGGAGCTTGGCGCCGAGACGTTGCAACTTGTGAAGGAACTGGCCGGCCTTTCAGACAAGCTCTCGCTCGAGGTATTCAACTTCCTGCTCGACAAAGAGAAAGCGGGTGAATACGGTGTGGATAAGGTTCCTGCCACCGTCATCCGAAACGGGAAGGACTACGGCATTCGGTTTTATGGCTTGCCGGCCGGATACGAGTTTTCCACCTTGCTCGATGCCATCCTCGCTGTTTCGAAGGGGGATTCAGGCCTCCTCGCAACGAGTCGAAAGAAACTCGCCCAACTTAACCAACCCCTCCACCTCGAAGTGTTCGTCACTCCCACCTGCCCTCACTGTCCACGGGCCGTGCGACTGGCGTATCAGTTCGCCATGGAGAATGACAACATCCGCACCGACGCAATCGAGGCTACGGAGTTCCCCGATTGGACGACCAAGTATCGTGTCCACGCCGTTCCGAAGACCGTCGTCAATGAGAATTCTTATATCGAAGGGTCGTTGCCGGAGGAGCTTTACCTGGATGAAATCCTGAAAACCATCGAGCCTCCAGACGTCGCTGAGGATGAGGCTGGCTCGCGGGCAGGTGGGTCGTAGGTGGTACGTGGTAGGTGGGCAAAAACCGCTGCCCCACCTACCACCTGCCACTTACCGACTTCTAATACTTCAGGACAGCGTGGACGTCGTACTTGCTCAGTTTGGCGCGACCCCCGAGGAACGCCAGTTCAATCAGAAATCCGAGCCCTAAAACTGTTCCGCCCAGCGATTCGATGAGCCGCGACACGGCCACTGCCGTCCCGCCTGTGGCCAGCAGGTCATCAATAATCAATACCTCTTGTCCTTGGCTTACGGCGTCGCGATGGATTTCCAGCGAGTCGGTGCCGTACTCGAGGCTGTAAGTGGCACGCGCTGTCGCGGCCGGAAGCTTATATGGCTTCCGCACAGGAACAAATCCGGCGTTAAGCCGGTAGGCCACCATGGGCGCAAAGATGAAGCCGCGAGCCTCAATCCCAACCACGCAGTCGATCTTGCGCCCAACATAATAGTTGGCCAGCGCATCGACGGCGGCATGAAGCCCGACTGGGTCTTTGAGCAGGGTTGTAATGTCGTAAAAAAGAATGCCGGGCTTGGGGAAGTCCGGGACTTTGCGAATCAGGCTCTTAAGGTCCACCACTATTCCTCCGGACTCGAATCTACCGCCTACTGCTTTCTGCATACGGCCTTCTGCCTACTGATCCCTACCAACCGCCCTCGATCATGAAGCGGAGGTAGCGCCTGTCGACCGCTTCGTCGGATTCACTGACGCCGGTCACGCGTGCGCTTCGCGGCCCCTCCGCCAGACGAAGCTTGAATTCCTCCAGAGACACCGGATCGCCGATCGCATAAGCCTCCACGGTACCGTCCCAGAGGTTCTTTACGTATCCGGAAATGCCAAGTTGGTTCGCCCATCGCTCGGCAAAGAACCGATAGCCGACTCCTTGAACTCGTCCGGAGATCGCAAATTTCTTAGCGATTTTCTTCCTTGCTTCGCTCATAGACGATTAGAGGGACGTATTTTGCTAATGAGTGCGACAGCGTCAGCCCGCACGGCTTCACCACGACCGAGGGCGTCCACGCCCTCGCCGGTCTTGGCTTTCACACTGACTTGGCCGGCACTTAGGCCCAGCGCCCGCGTCAGTTTTTCTTGCATGCGAGGGATGTGGGGGGAAAGTCTGGGGCGTTCAAGGCCTACCGTCGCATCAACGTTCACAATCACATAGCCGGCGTCCTGCAACAGCTTGCGTACGTGATGAAGGAATAAGAGGCTGGAAACGGCGCGCCATTTGGGAGAAGTGTTGGGAAAATGTCGACCGATGTCGCCCAGCGCGGCGGCGCCGAGCAGCGCATCGCAGATGGCATGCGCCAGCGCATCGCCGTCCGAGTGGCCTGCCGGACCTTTCGCGAAGGGGATTCGCACACCGCCTAGGATGAGCTTGCGGCCGGGGACGAGGCGGTGCAAGTCGTTCCCGATGCCGGTACGAATAGAAGCCAGAAGTTCGGATGGCGGATGTTGCGGCTCGCGTAAAGTAGACTTATCTCGGCGCGATCGGATGTCTTTTTCTGGCTTCACTTGATGCTCTGCGGCCTTCATCCTTGTACTGCTTCCTGCCGTTCGCGTTCTTGCGCGAGGTAAAGGCGGGCGAGAGGCAAGTCAGAGGGTTTAGTAATCTTGATGTTGCGGTCAGAACCCATAATCACGGTGACGCTGTAGCCAAGCCGTTCTGCAAGGCTGGAGTCATCTGTTCCGTGAAAGCCGTCCGCGACGGCCCGGCCGTAAGCCTCACGGATAATCTCATATCGGAAGGCTTGGGGCGTCTGCGCCAGCACGATCCGTTCCCGCGGGATGGACCCCAGAACCAGGTGGCGCTGTACTTGCTTTACGGTATCCACACTGGGAATGCCGAGGATTGCTGCGCCCTCCTTGCGTGCGGCGGCGACCACGCGTTGGATCAATTCCAGCTCAATAAACGGCCGGACGGCATCATGGACTAGCACCACTTCCGTATCCCCCGCAGCTTGCTCCAAGCATCGGGCCACGGTCTCCTGGCGCGAGGGCCCCCCTTCCACCAACCGCACAGGCCCCGCGAAACGCTCGCGCTCGATCTCTTTTTGAGCGCGTTCTGTATCTTCCGCCCGCAGGCCAAGAAAAATCTCATCAACCGCCTCGCAGGTGACGAATTTCCGCAGCGTGTGGACGAAAATCGGAACGCCCTCGAGCGACAGGAATTGCTTGGGTGTTGCGCTTCCCATACGCACGCCCCATCCTGCCGCTGGAATGATAGCCAGAACGCTCATAGAATAAGCTCCCAGGTTTCAGGTTTCTGGTGTCAGGGGCCTGAAACCTCGCTTACTCGTCTCTTTTGAAGGCCAAGGCGAGGAGCGCCACCGGTCGCCGCCATAATCGTGAAGCCACCCGCACCCAGCCTACTGATGAACGGGCTCCGCGACGCCTTTTCGATCCTCGAACTTCCCAAAAATCATCTTGCCCGCGGTGGTTTGCAGGACACTGGTCACGGCGATGTCGATGGTCTTGGAAATCATCTTCTTGGCATTATCCACCACCACCATCGTGCCGTCATCAAGGTAGGCAACACCCTGGTTGTATTCCTTGCCTTCCTTGAGGATAAACACACGCATCGCCTCACCTGGAAGCACCACAGGCTTCAAGGCGTTGGCCAGTTCGTTGATATTCAGCACCGGCAGGCCCTGGAGCTGGGCCACTTTGTTGAGGTTGAAGTCGTTGGTGACGATTTTCGCCTCGAGCAGTTTGGCCAGCTCGATCAGTTTCATATCCACTTCCCGCGTCTGCGGAAAGTCTTCATCAACAATCTGGACCTGGACGGTGCCCATCTTCTGCATGCGCTGGAGGATATCCAGGCCTCTTCTGCCACGATTGCGCTTGAGCTGATCGGAGGAGTCAGCCACCAATTGCAGTTCGCGGAGCACGAATTGCGGGACGATCAGTACCCCGTCAATAAAGCCCGTTTCGCATACGTCGGCAACGCGGCCGTCGATGATGACGCTTGTATCCAGTACCTTGAAGTTCCTCCGCGGCTTTACCTCAGCGGTAAACAACCCTCCCAGGGCGGAGAGATTCAGTAAATCGCCCTTGTTGGCGCCCAGCACCAATCCCACGTAGGCCATGAGAAGGAGCAACGTCACCTGCAGAAAAGAAAGTGTGACCTTTTCCAGCGCCGTTAAGCTCAGCAGGTGGCTGATCATGAGCGCCCCAAGAATTCCAAAAATCGACCCTGCGGCAGCTCCGATCAGGCGTTTCAGGCTGGCTTTCTCCAGCCGCGCCTCAAAGAAAATGAAAAACAATCCCAGGGAAGCACCCAGAAGAGCCGCGAAGAATTTTGAAAGGCCAAAAGGATGCAGTTGGAACGATGCTGCGATAATAATGAGTACAAAGATTATGCGAACTCCCGTCATTTCCCAGGTCATTGCGCAAAACTCCCTTCCGGGACCCAATAAGTTCAATATACATAAAAGCGAGGGCTCCCATATAATCACTCAAACCAAGTCAGTATAGCATTCCGGCCAAAACCCTCCAAATTAGACAAAGCCGTGACCTGCCGACCGGTGGGATGGGAAATAACCCGGCGTACAGCCGAGGTCAATGGCTCTGGCGAGGTTTGACGATAATCGGAGTGCCGAGAAAGCCGAACCTTTCCCGGATGCGGTTCTCGAGAAACCTTTCAAAAGAGAAATGCAGTTTGCCCGCGCGGTTGGTAAAGGCGACGAACACAGGGGGAGCGACTCCGCCCTGGGTAAGGTAATAGATCCGGGTTGGCTTCCCGGACGGGGTTGGAGCGCGCTCGAAATCCACCTCCGTGAGGAACTGGTTCATTTCCGACGTGGAAACACGTAGGCGGCGAGCTTCCGCAACCTGGGCGATGGTCTTGAGCAAATCGCCCAACTTCTGGCCGGTCAAGGCGGAGATGAAGACGATGGGGGCGTAGGCGAGGAATTTCATCCGCTCCCTTAAAATCTGGATGTAATCGCGTGTCGTGGCCGGCCCTCTCTTGACCGCGTCCCATTTGTTGACCACGATGATGACCGAGCGCCGGCTTTCATGCGCGTAGCCGCCGATGTGAGTGTCGAGGGCCGTGATGCCCTCCGGCCCATCCAACATGAGCAGCGCCACGTCGGCGCGCTCCAGGTGTTTTCGCGCCTGAATCACGCTGAGCTTCTCCGCCATCAACTTGGTCTTGCCTTTGCGGCGAATCCCGGCGGTATCGATAAACCGGAAGCGAAGTCCGTCGCGCTCAAATTGCGCGTCGACGGCGTCACGGGTGGTACCGGGTAGCGGGGAAACGATGGAGCGCTCCTCTTTGAGAAGGCTGTTCAGCAGAGTTGACTTGCCCACGTTGGGCCGCCCAATGATGGCGACGTTGATGGTTTGATCGCGTGCAGGCGTCAGCGGAGCCGCGCCCGGCCCACCGGCAGATTCGGCGTGCTGTTCTTCAGATTTCTCTGCGGGGGCTGCAAAATCCTCCGTGATGTGTTCGAGTAGATCGTCTACGCCCAGCCCATGTTCGGCGGAAAGGGGGAAAATGTCGGGAACCCCCAGGCGGTGAAACTCCGCCGCCAACGGCGAATGCTGAGCTGCATCAATCTTGTTCACGGCCAGGGAGAGCGGCTTCCCCGTGCGGCGCAGTAATTGCACCAGTTCTTCGTCGAGAGGCACGATTCCCTGCCGGGCGTCCACCACCAGAATGAGCTGAGCGGCTTCTTCGATCGCCACATGGGCTTGACGGATGATCTCAGTCGGGATTAGATCCTTTTCGAAGGGAATCATTCCACCCGTATCGACCACCTCAAACGGCTTGCCGAGCCACGTGGCTGGAGCGTAGAGGCGGTCGCGCGTCATGCCCGGTTCGTCACCCACAAGCGCCCGACGACGGCCGCAAATGCGGTTGAACAACGTGGATTTGCCCACGTTGGGGCGGCCGAGAATCACCACGCGAGGGAGTTGGGGCACGGAAGAAATCCAAAGTTAAAGGTCGAAAGTCCAAAGTCTAACATGAGGCAGAAGGTGTATGCGCATGTCATTCTGAGTGTTAAACTGACAACGCGGCGGGTGTCGCCTTACTACCCGCCAGCGGCCTTGCGGTAGCGGGCCATGTGCTCCTGAAACTCAGGGTCATGTGGGTCAAGCTGCAAGGCCAGCAACTGGACCCTGACAGCCTCCTGGTAACTTCCGCTGGCGTAATTGGCCTCCGCCAGCGTGTCGATGAATCCAGCCTCTTTCCATTGGGTCAGCTCCACCGCCCGGCGGGCGTGCTCGAGCGCCGCGCGCGGGTCGCGCCATTTGGGGTCTTCGCAGGTGGCGTAAAGCCACGCCAGGTTATTATGCGAATCGGCACTTTGGGGTTCGATCTGCAAGGCTTCATTGTAATGCTGGATAGCTTCCGTATAGAGCTTCTGCTCGGCATAGAGGTCAGCCAGCAACCGCTGCCCCTCCGCCGTGGTTGGGTTTTTGCCCAGTGCGGCCTCAAAGGCCTGCTGCGCCCTAGCGAGGTCACCCTTCATGCGGTAGGCCACGCCTAGCGCAAGCTGCGCTTCCGGCGCGCCCGGGCTTAACCGCACAGCCTCGCCGTATTCCTGGATGGCTTTGTCGAACTGTTGCTCCCGCAAATACAGCGCGCCCATCATCTCGTGGGGGTGCTCGTCGCGTGGCGAGCGCTGCGCAGCCGCCTGGAAACGTTCCAGCGCCTTGGCATTCTGGTGGGCGGAGCGCAACCGCTCGCCTTCCCGGAGCAACCGGGTGACATCGCGAGAGCTGGCGTAATGCTGCGCGGTGGAAGCCATCGCCAGGGTCACCACCAGGATAGGCACAACGACCACGGCTTGGGAAGTCCGCTCTCCGCCGGACCACGGCGCCAATTCATGCGCGGGTGGAGGAATGAGAGCCGCCAACACCATGCCAGTCAGCAACCCGCCCAGGTGTCCCCAGTAGTCGATCCCTCTGACCGTAAAGCTGAAGATCAGGTTGAGCACAATGAAAGGAAGAATTCCTCTGCCGAAAGCGCGTCCCCAATGACGCGGGATTGCGTCGCGGTGCAAGTAGCCCGCCACCAGCATAGCGCCGGCGATTCCAAAGATGGCTCCGGATGCGCCCGCCGCGATGTTTCTCGAGAGGCTCATGGACAGGGCCGAGCTGCCCATGCCGGCGGCAACGTACAGCAGCGCAAAACGCCCATAACCGTAAACTCGCTCCAGGATGGGGCCGAGGATGAAGAGGGCGTAACTGTTGACGATCAAATGCAGCCAACCAATGTGAAGAAACATCGGCATGACCAGCCGCCAATATTCCCCGCGTCGAAAGTAGGGACTGAACGATGCCCCGAAATCCAGAAGCACGTCCGTGTTCGTTGAGCCCCCGGCGAAGGTCATGATGAGAAAGACAGCAACATTGATCCCCAGGATCAGGAGAGTGACAACGGGCCAATATCGCCGCCGGATAGGGATCAAGGGCGGCCGGTCGTAAGAAATCGGTATGGGGGTATCAGACATAAGAAAGCAGTGGCGAGTGACGAGTGACAAGTGACGAGCGGGACTAAGGGGCTGGGTGCTAGGGACTGGGGGCTAGGGAAAAACAAATCCCTAACAGCCGCTCTCCGGTCCCTCCTTATCTCCTGAATCCTGAATCCTGAATCCTGGATCCTGATTGGCACTCGACACTGGTTCGTAATACCTTTCTCCCGCGCAACTCCGGCACAGGACGCGGTCACCCAGTCGGCGTTCTCGTCCGTCGTTAACGCCTTCGCCGCATTGTTCGCAGGCGACGCGGGAGCGCGGGCGTCCCGGCAGGTCCTCCAGTTTCAGTTTCACGCGCACCGCCTCAAGGTTAAAAAGGTCCTCACTCTCCATCACCTTGTAGGCTTCAAGCTGTGCCTGAGAGGCGTCGGCAATGTCTGGGAACATGGCCTTGGCTTTGGCGCGCGCGTCGTCACGAGCCACCACCCGCACCGCCCGGCCCGTCTCGAGGTCCACGAAGGTCGCCGCCACCTTGCCATAGTCCAGGTACTTGAGTGACCGCTTGCCCAGGCGGCATCCGGTGACCAAGCTAACGGCCTCCGTGGCGCAGCGGTCGATTTCAACAAAGGTTAGGAGGCGTTTGCGGTCCTTGAGCGGATCATCAATACCGATCGATCTCAGCCCAAGCATCGCCATTCGGATGCCCAGAATCTGGCCGGGGCACATGTGACCATGACTCTGACCCGCCAAGGCGACGTATTCTTCCAGAGTTTTCATCTGCGGCGCCTCTTGAGCAGAAACTCTCGCCCGAACCTGCGCGTGGCGTCCAACCCCACGCCGTGCATTTCTGGACCCTACGGTTCATTATACCATCCCCAGTTCTGAGGACGGCTAGGAAGCCTTAATCCCCGCTGATTATGAGTGTTCCGATTGTCTTTCCGGAAAGAGCCGGTTGGAATTCTTTGGAGTGCGGCAGCTTGCTGCCGCTTTGTAGCGCCGACCTTTAGGTCGGCATCTTCCTGCCTTCCCATCGTGCTGACCTGAAGCTCAGCGCCACGGTCGCGGCTCGAGCAAGCTCGGGGCGCAAAAGCGGTTGCAAGCTGCCGCACTCCAAAGGCTCAGCGCAACGGGTACCGTCCACACTCGCGCACGGTCTCGTACATCGCGAGCACATTTTCGATGGGTACGCGCACCTGCACGTTGTGAGTGGTATTGAAGACAAAGCCCCCGCCGGGGCCAAATGTTTTCAAGCGCTCACAAACTTCATTTCGAACTTCGTCCGGAGTCCCAAATGGCAGAGTTTGTTGGGTATCCACGCCGCCGCCCCAAAAGGTGAGGCGCGCTCCGAATTCCTGCTTGAGTTCGCAAGGCGCCATGCCCGCCGCCGAACATTGCACCGGGTTCAGGATGTCGAAACCGGCCTCGATAAAGTCCGGGAGCAGCGCCCTGACCGACCCGCAGGAGTGGATGAAAGTCTTCCACGTGGTGTGCTGGTGAATCCAGTTGTTGACCTGGACGTGGAAGGGTTTGTACAGGTCGCGGTAGGCCTTGGGGGAGATGAAGGGGCCATGCTGGGATCCAAAGTCGGTCCCGGTTACGAAAACCGCGGCGACCCTGTTGCCGACAACCTGCTGAATCCTCTCCAGGTTCTCGAGGCCGATCTGGCACTGGCGTTCAAAGATTCTGTACACGTAATCGCGACGCGTCGCCGTGCTGACGTACCACTCTTCAACGTCGCGGATTCCTCTAGGGTGTTTCAGCCAGGGAGCGGGGACCAAAGCAATGTCCCCGAACGCTGTGCCGCCGAAGTTCGCCAGAATAGCTTTATCCGTCTGGGTGTAAAGCCTCTCTGCCTCACGCTGGAGGTATTGCAGATCCTCATCTGAGATGGGCCCGAACTCTTCGAGGTTATCCTCGACATTCAGGTTTCCATCGTCGATGGGCGGCTGCCGAACTGTGCTGTCGAAGTAAAACCCGCCCTTGGGCAGCCGGCCACTTGCTGGGGCAGACTTGTCGCCTTCCGGGTACATCAGGATGTCGCCGTTCGGTTCGGGTTCGGTATTGAAACCCTCGGGAACCAGGACAGGGGTCCCCGCAAAAGTGGTCCACGATTTCCAGCCCTCATTCCTGAATCCGAACATATTGGCCGGCTTGCCCAAGCCGACCACGTCTACTCCCAGCGCTTCTCTGAGGTCCGGCCCAATCTCACCCAGCATCTGGTAAGGCTCTATAACCTTGACCGGTGTGCCGGGCCCGTCCAAGCCAAGCGCCTGGCGCAGGCCGTAAACGGTGTCCACCTGCATCCCAGTCACGGCGCTGGCGCCAAGGTCGAGCGGAACCCGGTCGGCCTCCTTGTGCTGAAGAGCAAGACTTACTCGTCCTCGCGAAGTCATCACGCCCAAACCCCTCCTTCTGCCCCTCCGCCAGGCAAGCGCGGCATTGGAGTGCGGTCCCGCCTTGCGGGACCGCTTTCCTTGGCCGGAACCTTGCCTTGCTTCCGAAAGCGACTCTAGCAAGCTCGGGACGCAAAAGCGGTCCCGCGAGGCGGGACCGCACTCCAGAGCATGCGTCAGGCTGCGGGAACCAATTTACGGGCCAGTTCGACGGCGCCGGGAGCGTCTTTTCCATAGCCATCGGCCCCGATCGAATGCGCCCAGGCATCGGTGAGAGGAGCTCCACCCACAAGAACTTTCACCTTGTCCCGAAGGCCAGCCGCAGCGATGGCTTCAATGATGCCTTTCATGTTAACCATCGTCGTGGTAAGGAGGGCCGACAGGGCAACGAAGTTTGCATCGTGCTGCTTCACGGCGTCCACGATCTTCTCCGCTGGAACGTCCACTCCCAGGTCCACGATCCGGAACCCCGCGCTCTCCAGCATCATGGCCACAATGTTTTTGCCGATATCGTGCAGGTCGCCCTTAACCGTTCCGATTACCACCGTGCCTGCGGGTTTGACAGCTTCATCACCTAGCAGTAGCGGCCGGAGGATGTCAGTGGAAGCTCTTGCTGCCCGAGCGGCGATCAGCACTTCCGGGATAAAGAACTCACAATCCCTCATGCGACGCCCAACTTCATCCATGGCGGGAATGATTGCCTTGGGGAAGAACTCATGGGGCTTGATTCCCTCCTTCAGCCCTCGGTCGGTCAAGTCCTTGGCGACGGGGGCCTTTCCTTCGATTATTGCTTGTTGCAGCTCCTCAAAGATGCTCATTTCAGTCTCCTTAGTTTATCAATGTCTGTCTTGCCGGTGGAAATGCCAGTTCCTCTACAAAAACATCCTGGAAACTTGGATCGGCGTTGAGCGCCACGTGCTCGACGCGGCGGCGAACGTCGGCGTATGACCCGTTCTCGGAATCGAGGCTGAACAGGGCAAGCTTTGCTCCCAGAAGTGCTGTGTTCCCTGCGGCTTCGACTCTTTCGGGCGGAAAATCGATCAAGCCAATGCGCTGCGCGCTGGCGCGATCGATATAATTACCAAAAGCGCCCGCCAGATAGAGGCGGGTAAGCTCTTTCGCGCCCTTCCTCTGCATAAGAAGCTTTATTCCAGCGGCGATGGCTGCCTTGGCGAGCTGAAGTTCGCGGATGTCATTCTGGGTGAGGGCGACCGGCGGGGCCAACATCCAACTGTTTTTGCCCTTCGAGAAGCGCCCGGAAGTTGCAATCACCCCTAATTCCAGTCCCGCTGCCACCGCGTCCACCAATCCGCTCCCGCACAAGCCGCGTGGAGTGCCGTCGCCGATGACGCGGCAGTGCACCCTGTCGTGGTTTACCGTCACTTGAGAAATTGCCCCGGTGGAAGCGCGCATACCCATGGAAATCTTGGCGCCTTCAAAAGCCGGACCCGCTGCCGTAGACGCGCAAAGCAATCCTTCCTTATTCCCAATCACAATTTCACCGTTGGTTCCCAAATCAACAAATCCGACCAGCTCATCTTGTTCAGTGAGCTTTGCGGCCAGAATACCGGCCAGCACATCGCTCCCCACAAATCCGCCAAGGCAGGGCAGGAACCGCACCACAGGATCGCCCGCAAGCTTCCAACCCAGCGCGCTGGAGCGGAAAGTCTGCAACCCCGCTTCCGCAGGCTCAAACGGATAATGAGCTAGTGGCTCGGCATCGATCCCGGAGAAGAGGTGGTGCATGACCGTGTTTCCCACCACAACGATGTCGGCGATTTCGGTTCCATGCTTTTCCGCCGAAAAAAGCAACTGTTCAATCAGTGCGCCAATTTGCTGGCGGATCAAAGTCTCGAGCTGGTGTTGTCCACCCGCCAACACGGCGAAGTGCAGCCTGCTCATCACGTCGGCGCCGTACCGCGCCTGGGCATTCAGCGCGGTGCTTACCGCCAGCACCTTTCCCCTGGCCAAGTCCAGCAATTGAGCCACAAGGGTTGTCGTACCCAAATCCACCGCCACGCCCAGACCTTGACGAGGCCGGAATGCGAAGGGGGTGTCATCCACAAGGATGGCGGCGTCCCACTGGCGGAGTTCAATCTCCAGCTCGCCCTCGACAACACACTGGCAGGCAAGACGCCACCCTTTGGCGATCTCCTCAGGCGAAAGCCGCTCCTCTTGCGCCCGGCTAACTTCCGCCTTTCCCTTCAACACCCGGATGCGGCAGCCCCGGCACCTGCCCTGGCCGCCACAGGGGAATTCAACTCCCTGCTCGAACAACAAGTCGCGCAACGGCGTGCCGGCCGGCGCGCTCAGCTCGACACGCGTGGGCCAGAGAATAATCCGATGGGATTGGTTCTGAGTCAAGGGCCTTTCTATCACCTTCCGCATGGCGGCGTCCCGATCAGATCGGGGACAGGTTCCGCTGCCGCTACATCAAGCTGATCCACTGCCAGGCGCCGAGTGCTCACGCGCGTAACGCACCATGGCCCGGAGGTTGGCGGGGGGTGTCTCCCGCGGAACCTCGCAACCCGCTCCTACAATGAAGCGATCTCCGGCCTGCCGGTGACACTCGCCTACCGCTTCATAAACGGACTCGGGCGTCCCGTCCTTCAGGACTCTCACGGGGTCGATGTTGCCGAGGAGGACCTGTTCAAGTCCCATTTTTTCACGTCCCTCGGACACCGGCGAAAGCGAATCCAGTTCAACAATGGAACAGTGCAGCCTGCCCATGCCCTCCAGGATGCGCCGCGTATTCCCGCAGATGTGCAAACGGGTTTTTATACCTTCAGCATGCAGCGCGTCAACCAGCTTTTTTTCATAAGGCCAAACAAACTCGTCGTAAAGCTTCGGCCCCACCAAAGAGGCTGCTGCGTCTCCCACCCCGATGAGGTCCGCTCCCCACTCCACCTGAAATCTCGCGAAACGCAATTCCACCTCGACGACAAATTCAAACACGTCTCTGACAAAAGCCGGATCATCGTAGAAGTCCAGCATCAAACTGTTAATGCCTCGCAGGTCGGCCGCCTCTGCGCAAGGACCCTCGATCCAACCCTCCACTACCTTATCATTCCCGACGCGCTCTTTCATCCGCCTTACGGCCTGTGCCCGGTTAAGCATCCTTCCAGGCCTGGTGGGGTCGGGGACCTCGAGACTGGTAAGCCTGGCCTTATCTTTCAGCAGGGCGTTTTCTTCGTCGATAGCGGGAGGCTGGTTGGGGAAGAATTTGAGGGTGGCGCCCAGACCCGACGCCTCACAACCAGGGTCAGAGATCACACTGACGTGGTCAATATCAAATCGCTCCGCAACACAGACCTGACCTTCGGCCTGGACGCGATAATTCGTGGCGTAGTCGAAGTATTTCGCCCCGATCTGGTCGGCAGCAAACATCATGGTGATGGGCATGGCGGGAAGGGAGTCCACCGGCCGGCCTTCCAACATGGCAAGTACACGCTCGCGACTATTCATACGCTCCCTCCTCGCGCGCCGTGGCGATCAGGGCACGAATATTTTCTTCCGGCGTATTCGCAGGTATGGCGCACCCCGCGTTGAGCACGAAAAACCCCCCGGGCTTCCACAAGGCGATCAACTGGCGGGTCTTTTCCCTGATCATCGCCGGAGTCCCGCGGGCGATAACTCCGCTCGGGTCGATGTTCCCAAAGAGCACGTGGCCCGCCCCCACGCTTGACTTGGCGCGCACCCCGTCAGTCTTGTAATCCAGCTCGAAACCGCAGAAGTCGTAACGAGAAAGAAACTCGAGGATCCGTGACGTGTCACCGCAAATGTGAATGACTGTGAAAATGCCCTCCACCGCCAGGTCTTTGACCAGCTTCTCCTCATAGGGACGGGCGAAGCGGGCGAACATTGTTGGGGACACAACATCCGGCCCCGCCAGGCTGTCACCCATGGAAGTGAGGTGTGCGCCCGCCTTATCGAGCGCGCGGTGCACGGCCAAATGGCTTTGATAGCAAATCTCGAGCAAGCGCCAAATCGCAGGGTTCTCAGGATCGCTCACCAACTCCATCAGGAACTCTTCGATTCCACGAACCATGCAGGCCAGATCAAACGCGGCCTGGTCAGCGTTGCCGCGAATGGCCACCTCCTTGCCTACCTGTTTCGCAATTAACCTTACGCCTTCAAGGAGCGCTGGAATGCGTCCGTCGGTTTCCGGATTGACCACCTTGAGGCGGTCGACGTCGCGCAGACTTCGGATGGCAGGGGCAACGATGCGGCCAGGTTCATTCGGGGCGCATTCGGAAGTTGCTCCCATGGCCTCGGCCAACATCGTGGTGTCCGTATCGATAAGAATACAATCGTGGCCGTACTTGTCGAGAGCGGCCAAGTGGGCGCGCGCCATGGCTTCCGGATCGGAGCGATATTCTTCCATGGGAATCCCCGCCTCGCGCGCCGCCGGCATAAAGTTGTGCAGGCACACCGGAACCCTGTCCGGGATCTGACCCGCCAAGACCGCCTTCACGCGCTGGAGCGAGTTCATCATTCAGTACTTTCCATGTAGCGCCGGTCCCGCAGCCGCGGGACCGGCACTACGACCACTTATCATTCAGCCCCTTGAATCGAGATAAGCCCTCCGCTGTAATCGGCCACAACCTGCCTTCCCGGTGGGACGACCAGGAATTCCTTTTCGTCCCAGACCCCATCCACCAGTCGCCGGAACATGCCGAGGTCCCCGGCGAGTTTTTCGAACTTCCATCCGCGCTGGGCAGCTTCTTCGCGCGTGCCGCGCTCAAAGCTTTCGTCCGGCCCCACCCCCATCTCAATGTAGGTGAACTGGCTGTAGTTCTTTGTCAGATCGCCCAACTCGCTCCAGAGGTACTTGGCATTGTCTTCGCCGTAGCGTGCCACCAGGTCTTCGTAGCTTTGACCGACGCCCAGTACTTTCCCCACAGAAAGCTGGCTGAGCTCGCCGTCTGCCTTGCCGCGCTCCTTCCATCCAGTAGTCATGAAGTAGACGCCGGGGTGGCTGTTGAAGTAATCCAGGTAGCGTTCTGCGCTGCCGAGGAAAAGGGTGATGCAATCGTGGGCGCGAGGAATAACGAGCGGGTATTTACCGGCAGTCAACCCCACCACTCCGTTGTTGCAGAGGCCGTACCCGAGCAGCACGGCCTCGCATCGGGGGTCGTCCACACGCTCGAGCGCGGCCTGTAGGCGCTCGCGCATGCCCTCGCTGCCGATGTCGTGCAGACCTTTGGGAAGGAACTCCATGTCCACGGTATTCGGCGAACGTGCCACGACCGAGCAAAACTCCCGGTAGAAGATCTCGCAAGTGATCAGCTTCAGCCGCATAAAGCCTCTCCGCGCTGGATGGTGGCTACGACGGCCTGCGGAGTGCGCAGGTCGGGATTATCCTCGCCCATCTCGAGGGATGGAAGTATGAGATTGGCCGCGGGAATCACTTGCCCTTTCTCGCCTTCAACGTCCCGGCCACAAGAAAGGGGCGAGGCTGTTGGCCCGTGTAAAAAGCCATTGATTTTGGTACTGGAAGTCGGTTTATCATAGAACGGTCGGCGCCAAGAAGAGCAAGATACCACGCCAGGGTCTTGATTGTAGCAATCTTCGGACCAGAAAGGCCACCCTTGGGGGGAAAGTTCTATGACATCGTGTCCTCTCGGGGAACGCTTATAACTTGCATAAATTCAAATGTTAGCGCGAATTAGAACAACCGTGTATATTTTCTTTCCCGGTGCATTCTGAAAGAAGGAATCCAAATCTATGAGCCTCAGTCAACTTGCTCGAACTATCAAAGAATCAGTGACTTTGAAACTGAATGAGACCGCGGCGCTGCTCAGGGAGAAGGGCGAGCCGGTGATTCACCTGGGCGGCGGCGAGCCCAAAAGCAAGGTACCCATCGACGCCGTAATCAACTGCACGTCCGTCCTGCATACCGGCGATATCCGTTATACGCCACCGGATGGCATTCCGGCACTCAAGAAGGCCATCATTCGATACACCGAGGAGCGCTACAACAAAATCATCTCGGCGGACAATGTGATCGTCTCGGGTGGAGCCAAGCAGGCGATCATGGTGTTGCTCCACGCCATCCTCGATCCGAAGGATGAAGTCATTTACCCGGCGCCCTATTGGGTGAGTTACCCGGAGATGGTGAAACTCGCGGGCGGCGTCCCGGTGGCCATCACGCCCGAGGACGGGACCTTCCATCCCACAGTCAGAGAGATTGCCGAGGCGGTGGGCTCCTATACGAAGGCGATCATCATTAATAGCCCGAATAATCCCTCGGGTGCAATGTTTTCGAAGGATTTTATTGCTGAAATAGTTAAGTTTTGTGAAAAAAAGAGCCTCTACTTGATAATGGACGATATTTACAACCGGCTGGTCTTCGAGGGCAAGAGTGCTCCCATCTGCTACGACTACATGGAGGCGCCCTTCGAGCAGTCCAAGCTCGTGGTCATCAACGGCGTGTCAAAGATGTACGCCATGACCGGCTTCCGCATCGGCTGGGCCATTGCCAACCAAGAACTGGTGGAAGCCATGGCAACCGTCCAATCGCAGCAGACTTCCGGCCCCGCGTCGCCCTCACAATGGGCTGCGGTGGGAGCCTTGAACGGCGTGCAGTCCTCCGTCGAGAACTTGCGCATGACCCTGGAAAACAACCGCAACGTGATGATCGATCGCCTGCGAGCCATCGACGGCGTCAAGGTAACGAAGCCGGATGGCACTTTCTATTGCTTCCCCGACTTCAGCGCCTATATGAAAGATTCGCAGAAACTGGCGAATTTCCTCCTCGATAAGGTCCGCGTGGTTACCGTTCCCGGCAAGGAATTCGGCTTCGAAGGTCATCTGCGGCTAAGCTACTGCGGCGCCATCCGGGAGATCACTGAAGGGCTGGAGCGCATCCAGTGGGCGCTTGACCCGACCTCCGCAAACGAACTCTACCTTGGCGACCGCAAGCTGGTGAGGGACTGGCTATGAATATCTACCTCGACGTTCAATCTCCTGCGGTGCAGGAAGCTGGCGAGCTCGCCAGCGATTACAACCTTCAGAATCACGGCCTCACGAATCTGCGCCGGGTCTACTGGAACCTGCCGACTCCGGCGCTCTACGAAGAGAGTGTGTTCCGATCGGAAGCCCGGCTCACCCACCTCGGTCCGCTGGTGGTCAGCACCGGCAAGCACACGGCGCGGGCGGCGGCGGACAAGTTCGTGGTCCGCGAACAAACCACCGAGGACAAGATCTGGTGGGGGCAATACAACCGCCCCTTTACGGGCGAGAACTTCAGCGCCCTGCTCACTCGCTTGCAGGGCTACCTGCAAGGCAGGGACGTATTCGTGCAGGATTGTTACGCCGGCGCTGACCCTGAGTACAGCCTGCCCATCCGCATCATCACGCAAAAAGCCTGGCACAGCCTCTTCGCGCGCGCCATGTTCCTGAAAGCTCGGAACCAGGATGCGCTGAAGAAACACGTCCCCGAGTTCACCGTTATCGCCGTGCCCGGCTTTCTCGCCTCGCCGCTGGTTGACGGCACGCGCACCGAGACGTTCATCGTGCTCAATTTCCGCGAGCGGCTCGCGGTCATCGGAGGCACGAGCTACGCGGGTGAAATCAAGAAGACCATCTTCACCGTGCTCAATTTCCTGTTGCCGCTCGAGGGCGTGCTCTCCATGCACTGTTCGGCCAACGTCGGCCCGGAGGGCGACGTGGCCGTCTTCTTCGGCCTTTCGGGCACCGGCAAGACCACACTGTCCGCTGACCCCAAGCGCCACCTGATCGGCGACGACGAGCACGGCTGGAGCGATAACGGCGTGTTCAACTTCGAAGACGGCTGCTACGCCAAGGTCATCCGCCTCTCGCCCGAAGCCGAACCGCAGATCTACGCCTGCACGCGCCGCTTCGGCACCGTGCTCGAAAACGTCACCTTCGACCCCGTGTCGCGACGCCTCGACTTGGACGACTACCGGGTGACCGAGAATACCCGCGCCGCCTATCCCCTCGAATACATCGAGAATTCTCTGCCCGAGAAGCGAGCCGGCCATCCCAAGAACGTCATCTTCCTTACCTGCGACGCCTCCGGCGTGATGCCGCCCATTGCCCGCCTCAGCCCGGACCAGGCCATCTACCACTTCATCTCCGGATACACCAGCAAGATTGCGGGCACGGAAATCGGCCTCGGAATAGAACCCGAGATCACCTTTAGCACCTGCTTTGGCGGGCCGTTCATGGTGCACCACCCGTACGCTTATGCGGAGCTGCTGAAGAGGAAAGTCCTCAAGCACGGGGCGAACGTCTGGCTGGTGAACACCGGCTGGACCGGCGGGTCTTTCGGGGTAGGCAAACGTATCAGCATTCATCACACACGCGCTTTGCTGAACGCCGCCCTGAACGGAAAACTGAACCGGGTCGAGTACAAGAAAGATCCCGTCTTCGGCTTCGATGTCCCCACCACGTGCGAAGGCGTGCCCTCCGACGTCCTCGATCCGGCCAGCACTTGGCCCAGCCGCGACGAGTATTTCAAGAAGTACGATGCCCTTGCCGCGCGCTTCATCGAGAACTTCAAGCTGATGATGGCGGAGTGCCCGGAACACATCCTGGAGGCCGGACCTAAGCGCCTTGCCCTCGTCCCTGCACGCTAGAAGCGTTGGCCTGTCAGGAAGTTGGGTCTTTGGCTTAGCGAGCGTTACCTGAATCCCGAATCCTGAATCCTTCAGTCACCAACTGCTATAGGGAGTGCCTTCGAGTGAAACGAGGTTGGAGCCGCTGTGCACGTCTGCAATCCCCGGCGCCGATTGCTCCGGTGAGAGGGCCGCGGCTTCCCTCACTTCCTGCCAGGTCTCGTTTGATCCCGTGAAGGGGTCGGTGGGAAGTCTCCCCAGATAGCCTTTTTCCACGAACTCTTCCAGCCGAGCGGGGGCGCGCCCATTGTCCCGTGTGAATTGATCAATCAAGGCGCGCAGGGTAAAGAGGTCGTCACGGAGAACGGCCTCGCGCGCTCGGACGGCGCAGGTCGTGTAGATAGGGGCCGCGATGGAAGTCACGATCAAGATCAGCGTCACCACCATCATCATCTCGAGGAGCGAGAAGCCCTCGGGGCGAGTTGTGCTTTTGCCGTCGTGGCGGTACGCGAAACGGCCGATTGATGCGCTTTCCATGACGACCCCACCGTCAGCACAAGGTCGACTCTGGGGGAGCGACCGCGGGTCGCGCCTTACGGCTTCGCGGCCAGGAAGATTCTCTGATATCGCAAGAAGGCAGAAAGCGCGTGTTGGACGTAATCGATGCGCACGTCGGAAGCCCCCGGGTCGGCCCGTCTCGTTCCGGCGCCTTCGCGGGTGATTTCCCCTGGCATACCGCCCGCGTACTGGCCGGACTTGATCTGCGCCCGAAGCAGGAAACTAATCCCTGACTGAACTGCCGTGGCGATGGCCGCGCGGAGCCCGGTCGGATCGTTCTTGGGTAGAAACTCCAGAGCGGCAAGCAGCCCCTCCAGGCGGGTGGCTGTGGGAGCCGTGCGGCCATCGGGGTCGAAACTCCCGTCCAGGTCAGGTTGCGTCGCATTCGCGACTTGGCCCGCCAACAGGGACCTGCAAATTTTCATGGCATGGCGCAGCAATTCCTCGCGGCTAGCGGGACACTCGCTTTGCCCGTAAAAGGGGGGGAACTGCGCTGTGGCGATCAGCGCCCAATGATCGGGAGGAACCTCTCGCGAGCCCGCCCGACTCCTGGCGAGGTAAGATAATCCGTTCCCTGCGGCGATCAGCCATTGTCGGTTGTGGTCCAGTCCGTAGAGAGACGCCAAACCGAGAATTGCTTCCCCCGGATAATAGAGGCTCTGCCAGCCTTCCACCGGCCCCGTATGCAGGCGATACTTCGAGCAGAAACTGCCGTCGCTCTTCTGGAGAAGCATCAGGAAGCGCGCCATGCCTTCGAGTTCCGTCATGGACACCGCACCCGGCTTAACCATTTGGATGCTGGTCAGGGCCACGAGTCCCAGCCCCGTGGCGCCCAAGTCGGCCACTCGGGCAGGTCCCACCCCGGCCGGCTTTGACCAGACGGCGAACATATCATCATCCGGACCAGCGCTGAAGTACCCGCTTCGCATGAAGCTACCCGCCCTCACCATTGCGGCTTTCGCCTTCTCGTCAGGGTGAACGCGATTGAGCATCGCGAGGCTGTAAATCGCTCCAGCGTGGCGAATGATGTTGTAGCTGTGGGATTCCCGCCCGGAGTTGGGATCGACTCTGTAGACAAACCTCCCTCGCGAGTCGCAGGCTTGTTCCAGGTAAGCAGCCGAGAGAGCTATAGCCCGGCTGAGGGAAGAGGCAGAGATGGCTGGCGCCCGGTCGCTGCTCGTGCCGTGCTCGGCCGGGAGCGCCAGGCCAAATGTGAAAGACACGATGATCGGACACAGCGTGGCCACGCCCCAAGCCGGTTTGACCTGACATCTCAAGTTGCGCCTCACGTGGGCACCGTTATAACCTGGCGGCCCGGCGTGTGGAGCAGGTAGCGACGGCCGATTCGCCAATCGGAATTGGTCGTGGGTTCGCCACCTCGGGGAAAGCGCACGGTTCGAAGAACACCAACCGTGGCTGCCCGCTATAAGCGGGAACCCTTCGTAGCGACCGCCTTCGGGCGGGCAACTTATAGAATCTGGCCTGCGGGGCCTAAGCTCGCCTCTAAGAGACGCCAGCGAATTCGTTTCTTTGCGCAACGCGCGCGTGTCGTGGCGCACTTAGCTCTTTACGGTGCACCCGCTCCGCGCTGTGGAGCAGCAACCGCGGACCCACCCCTCTGCGCGAGCCCGCCTGCACCACGCAGGCACCTGGACAAAAACCGATATACGCGCCGCCCGCGGAACCCCTACCCTTTGGCGAGCCTCTCGTAGCGTTCGGCGTCCCCCTTCATCCCCAAGCTTTGCGCCGTGCTGGCCAGCCACTCGCAGATGTGCTTTTTGGCAATCTGGCCTTCCTCCACGTGGGCGAGGCACCACTCAAATTCCATCAAGGCCTTGGCATAGGCCTTTTCAGCGGAGTAGATCGTGCCCAGGTAGTAGTGCGAGGAGACAGCGTCGGAGCCCTGTAGCCCCTTCTGGAGGGCCTCCAGGAGTGCCTGCTTGGCGCGCTCGCTTTCCCCCAAATCGCCGTAGCACAGACCGAGGTTGTAAAGCACGTGTCGTTCGTCCTTTGCGCTAAGATGAAATCGCAAGCACTCTTCCAATACCGTGCGGGCCTCCCGAAAACGAGCAAGTGCACGAAGCGCTCCCCCGCGGACAATCTGGACCTGTTCGTAGAGTTCGCGGTGGTCCGTCGTGAGCAAAAGCTCGCCATACTCCCGCTGCAAGCGGTCGAGGATTGCCAGTGCCTCATGCCATTTGCCTTCATGGGTGCATAGGCCAGCATCCTCAAAGTCCAAGTAAAGATGGATCTGTGTCCTTGGAGCTACCCGGCGAGCCAAGGAGAGCTGTCGCCTTGCTTCTTGGAGCCGCCCCAAGATTATCAAACATGTGGATTGGTTAGCCAGCAGGGTCGCCTTCCCTTCGGGTTCTGGGGTCGATTCTGTGAGCGCGGCAAGCTCCCGTAGCGCCTCCTCTACGCGGCCGGCATCGCGCGAAGCTATCGCGTGCTCGAAACGCTGCGTGTCCATGGCCCTCAGGTTCCCCCCTCCGCACATCGGCATCCTTTGAAAAGAAGGGAAGAGACACGGATTGACAATGGGCGTCAATATGGTCGATGGAGGCAACGGCCCGAGACCGCCGCCGCCCAACCACTTGGACATCAAATTAAAAATCCGCGCCATGACCGAATCTTGCAGCTCTATTTCGGGCGCCGGGGTTGTAACCGGGCTCGGTACCGGAGGCTTGGGCACCTCCGGGATCCCCTTCGCCGCCTGCTTCACCGCCTGCAACAAGCCGTTTGCCATCGGGGCTAGCGCGCCTGGGATAAGGAGGAGGGCAGAAGACAGGTCTTGCCCAGTGTCAGTAGTGTCGAGTTCTGACATCAGCAGGCTGTCCGTCACCGTAATCGTGTAGGGTGGTCCAATTTCGCTGCAGTCGATCGGCTGGTTGTTGGCGTCGTAACAGGGCACATCATCGTCCCCGGAGTTAGAATCTGCATCGCTATCGCCGGTATCGTCGCCGTCGTCCGCGTCTCCTCCTGCCCCACTGTCACTATCGCCACCGCCCACGGAGCCCCCACCCCCGCCCTCGTCCCCGCAGTCCCCATTGGCGGAATCCATCCCGTGAACCGGTCTTCCCCGAAAATGGGCTAGGTCTGAAGAGGTGTCGCAGCCATCGTCGTCGGCATCAGCGAGCCCCAATGGGTCGGTGAACGTCGCCGGATTGTTCAGCACATACGTGTACCGGTTCAAGGATTGCGGGTTGCCTACATTGCCCCGTCTTGGGTCAGGGCTGAGCCAGCGACCGAGTCTTGACTCGTACTTGCGGTGCAGGGTGTGGTCCAGGCCGGTCTCGCTGTCGCGTTCCAGGCCCGTGAATTTGTAGTTCTGCGAGCAACTGGTGACGTATGCCGTTTCGTAACCGAAGGGAAGCAAATCGGCATCGTAGCATACCACCCCGGCCGATGTGGTGATGGTCTTCGACGTCCCCAGATGGTCGCTAAAATAATAGTACACATTCCCCGAGGAGTCTCGCCGCGCGATGCGCCGTCCCGCGAGGAAAATGTATTCATTGAGGGTGCTGCCGCTCGTCGGGTGGCGCAGACGTGCCGTTTTCTGGCATGTCTGCGGTTCCACGGATTCTCCACCACGCATCACCAAGGGGCGCATACATGCCTCCAAAAAGCGTCGGCACGTATGCGCCACCCGCGGCTAGTCTGTTACCGTCAGCAGAATCCAGAATATTCCAGCGGACTCGAACGCCCCCAGAAATCCGAGAATCGCAAGTGGGAATGTTGCTAGATAGACCTGAATGGCGACGATCAAACCAAAATGGAACGCCAAGCACACAAGAAGAGCCACCCAGTATCGCCAATCCTGCCATCTGTCCCTCGTTTTGTAGACCGCCAGGCCAAAAATAACCGACGTCAAACCCATCACGCTAACCCATCTTGGATTGACTCCCAGCGCCACATGGAGATACAGGGCGAAGGCGGTCAACATGCCCACGACAGCAAATAGCAGCGCCCTACCTGCCCATTTACTCAACGTCGCCCCCGCTGTAGCCACAACCTTCTCCAGCTTGTACCCCTGAGCTCCAGCTTCCTCAATCAGTCGTCGGTGCGCGTTGTTCGCTCGCGACCCGTACGCCCGCGTAGAGTCCGTATTTTCCAACCAGGGAGGTGCTCACCATCAAAACACACCACCGCACGCCCCGGTCTGCGCAGCACCCCACTCAGCTTGTAGTCCTTGCCAGCCAGCAAAAGCAAAGCTGGCTACCTGCAGATATGGTACCGCCTCTTCCAAGAATGAAGCTATCTGCGCGTACCTCGCGGCCTGCGCAGCGGCCTGCGCCGGAACCCGGAAAAAATTGAACCCGGCTCGAATTCCCACACTCTTTCCAGCCGCCCAGGACCACACCGGCACGGCAGCATAACTCGCCGCCGTCAATCCTGTGCTGGGGTTGACGGACGGGAGGAGCCAAGCCTTTGCCGTTGCACTGAGGAAAACCCCGAAGCAGCCCGGACTCCTCGGCTGCACTTGCGGTGGTTGCGGTGCCTGCGCCAAGACGAGCACGGCAATCGTGCCGCCCTCTGGTAGGAGCCACCAAGGGAAGCCCCAGCCGCACGGGAGGGGCTCACCATACGGATCTCTCCCGCAGGGGGCGGTAGGATCATATATTGGCGTGACTGGCCCCGGGGGGTTCTGAGCGTTGCCGAACGCATCGAACGTAAACGCCTGCGTCCAGATAGGCTGGCTCTGTGAGTTCAGGCAGTTCACGTTGCTGACGCGGGCCAGGTCATCGTAAGAGTACCCACACGTCTGGGTATTGCTCGCGTTGAAGGGATCGGTGACGGCGAGCTTCTCCAGCGTCCCGTTGGTATTCCAAGTCACGTTGCCGGCCACGGAAGAACCATTCACCGTAAACCCGTACTGCGTCAGCCGGCCCATGTTCGGGTCATAGCTGAAGGCGTCCGAGTCGAGCGAGCCAAATGCCACCGCCGTGGGTTCTCCGAAGGTATTGTAGCTCACCGGCGTGCCGCTGGGGATGGGGTTCTGCCCGCTGGCGGCCGTGACATACGAAACCCGCCCTTCGCCGTCCGGCGAGTAAGTGATCTGCGGGATAAAGCTCACCGTTCCCCCGCCGTTCTTGAGGTTGAGGAGGTCCAGCAGTCCATTCGCCCAGTACGTTGCCGAGGCATGATAGTAGCCGCCTGAATTCGGTGTGGACTCGTAAACGTCCGTCACCTCGCCGCGCGCCGAATAGCTGAAGCCCAGGTCCGTGAGCTTCGAGCTGCACGCGCCCGTGCAGGTGTAAGCCTCCGCCAGCCGGCCGGCGGTGCCGCTCATTGCGACGCCGTTGACCGTCGCGGCCTCGTAGACAAAATGTTTCGCGGGCGTGACGCTGGCGTAGCTGCCGCTGGGATAGGTAGTCGCGGTCAGCCGATGCACGAGGTCGTAAGCAAAGCAGGTGACGTTCCCCACGGCATCCACCTTTTTCACCAGGTCCCCGCCGGGTGGCCCAGACGTGCCGTTTCCTGGCATGTCTGCGGTTCCACGGATTCCTCACCACGCCTCACCAAGGGGGCATACACGCCTCCAAAAAGCGTCGGCACGTGTGATTCCACCCGCCGAGATTCCATGGCAGGAGTTCCTCGATACGATTAATGGGGTGGTCGGCGATGCGAGATACGACGTCGCGCAAGTAAGTCTCCAGGTCGAGGCTGTTCAACTTGGCCGTGCCGATCAGGCTATAGATGGCGGCGGCACGCTCACCGCCAGCATCGGAACCTGCAAAGAGATAATTCTTGCGGCTCAAGGTTCCGGCAGGCCTACTCCTATCAGAACTCCCGAAACGGCTAGAAGTTTTGCCACTAGAAGCCCCAGTTCGCTGATAACGGACGGGGTCTGGTCAGGGAGGTAGTGTCAGAGGCGCTGAAGGCGTTGGCAGAGGCGGAGTTAGGAGTCCGGCAGGATTGTGCAGGGAGTAAGAAAATTTCACCCCTCAGGTGTGGAATGCCATTACACTCGCCACATGAAGAAACCAAGAAGACGGTCACCCACGGAATTGCCGATGCTTTTCGAGATTGCCCCCCAGCCGTTAGCGGAAGAGTTGACGGCGTTGGGGGGAGTGCCGCTGGTGGTGCGGGCCTTTCGGTCGCTGGGCCTGCCGGCGGCGATCCAGGAACATGTGCATGTCAAGCAGCGAGAGCGGGGCTATGACGAAGCCACCTATGTGGAAAGTTTGGTGGTGTTGAACGCGGTGGGAGGGGAGGGTGTCGAGGACCTGGAGCGCTTGCGGGAAGACGCGGCGCTGAGCAAGTTGCTGGGACACGATTTTCCCTCGCCGCGGGCGGCGCTAGAGTTTCTCTATCAATTTCACGACGAGCAAAAGGTGGAGGAGGCGAAGGGGAGGCGAGCGCCGGAGGAGATCGCCTATATTCTTGAGGAGAGCGCCCCCTTGCAGGGTCTGGGGCGGGTCAACCGCAGCTTGGTGCAGGAGTTGGGATCACGCTGTGCGGAACAGGGGATCGCCACGGTCGATCAGGATGCCACGATCATCGAGAGCCGGAAACAGGAGGCGTTGCCGACCTACGAAGGGGAACGGGGCTATCAGCCGATGCTGGCGGTGTGGGCCGAGATGGATGTGGTGCTGGCAGACCAATTTCGGGACGGGAATGTGCCGGCGATGATGGAGCCGTTGACGGTGGCGAAGGCGGCGTTCGCAGCGCTGCCGGGGACGGTGAAGACGTATTACTACCGAGGGGATTCAGCCTGCCACGAAAGCCGGTTGGTGAACTGGCTGCGGGACGAAAAGCGGGCGGACGGTCCGCAGGGATTCATCCCGCTCTGCGGGATCAGCGCACGCCTGAGCGAGGCGCTGCAGGAGGCAATCCTGGCGGTGCCAGAGGAAGCCTGGAAGCCCTATGGGGAGCCGCACCCAGAGGAGGTTCGGGAATGTGCCGAGGTGCCGTTCGTGCCGGGGGAGAAGTCGGAACACAAGGAGACCGAACCTTTGCGCTAGGTGGGGATTCGGATTCGCAAGCGGCAGGGCGGTTTGTTTGAGGGGGGTCTGGCCACCCGGCATTTTGCGCTGGTGAGCAACATTTGGAACTGGAAGGCAGGGCGACTGGTGGAGTGGCACCGGGAGAAAGCGGGGACGATCG
>Ga0326727_10004212_pt1 | contig 43894 bp, 41 predicted proteins | sample MB2enrmetagenome_FD_207643 | JGI IMG/M metagenome (GOLD analysis project Ga0326727, IMG submission 207643) | Lab enriched peat soil microbial communities from McLean, Ithaca, NY, United States - MB29MY | ecosystem: Environmental > Terrestrial > Soil > Wetlands > Peat | place: USA: New York... | reverse complement strand
ATTCCGCCTCGCGACGGACACCCTTGCCGTTCAGCTAACACTTCCCCTTGCCGGGTGTGTAGGGGACTTCCACCCCCAAGTGAGTGCGCCCTGCCGGGCGCACCAATTTTGGCCAAGAGGCCCCGGCATCAGTGCCGGGGCTTTTGTCTCACAAAGAATTTGCTTGCCGTCATGCGGGATCTGTGAGATAACTACGTAATGCGTAGTACGCAGCACGTAGCTCTGCCCGATAACAATCCCGAAATGGGCCACTATTCCGACCCTCCGCTGCTGGTGCTGGCCAGTCTGGCCAGTGGACCCAAGCACGGACACGCCATGATCGAGGATATTGCGAGGCTCTGCGGAACCCGTCTGGGTCCGGGGACGCTTTATGGCGCAATCGCACGCCTGGAGCGGGTGGGTTGGATTGAGCCTCTTGACCCTGAGGAGCGCCGCCGTCCTTATCGGATAACCGGCGAAGGCCTGCTCGTGCTGCGCGCCAAGATTGCCACGCTGCAACAGTTCGTGAAAGCCGGAACGGAAAGGCTTGAGCCGCTATGAATCTGCGCATGGCGCGACTGCTCATGCGGCTCTATCCGCGGGCATGGAAGGACCGATACGGCTCGGAGTTTGAGGCGCTTCTTCTCGACGCCAGCGGCGGCATTCGTGCCGGGGTGAACGTAGTTTGGTCAGCGGTCTGCGAGCATATCTTCCCCACTCAAGGAGGCAACATGGATCAACCTGCTTATTCTTTTCGCACTATGCTGAAGCGCCCGAGCGCCTTTATCCCGTTGGCCATGTCGCTGACCGCACTGGCGCTGGTGCTGGGCCGCGTTGCCATCTTCGGCACCGGTCCCGAGGTCGTTGTCAACGGGAGGCCCGATGAGGGCGCGGTCGCTCACTTGTGGCAATTGCTAATGGCCGGTCAGCTTCCGGTGCTGGCCTTCTTCGCGATCAAATGGCTGCCTCGCGCGCCAAGACAAACGCTGGGCGTGCTGGCGGTGCAAGCCGGAGCAGTTCTGGCCTCCATGGCGCCCGTCTTTTTCCTAAACTTGTAAGCGGTCGAAGATTCCTAAGGCGTGGTTGTCGATTTGCGCCGCGTGAGCACGAAGGATTTCTTCTTGCGGCTGTCTTTCGAGGCATGATCGATCTGCTTCCAGAAGCCGACAAAGTAATCGATCGCCGAGATCGTCGACACCAGCACCGTGAAGTACATGGCGGCGATGGCGATCCACTTGACCGGAATGATGAGGACGCCGACCTGCCACTCGACCCAGTGGTGAGCCAGAATAGCGGACACCACCGACACAATCTGAACGACTGTCTTGAGCTTGCCCAGGTCGCTGGCCTGGATGGTAAATCCCTCCGACGAGGCAATGGAGCGCAGCCCCGAGATGAGAAACTCGCGGCCGATAATTACCACTACGATCCAGACCTTGACCACTTCGGGGATGTAAGCCACCAGGGCGACCAGAGCGGCGGTGACCATGATCTTGTCGGCGATGGGATCGAGCAGCATGCCGATGGTTGTGATCTGCTTGCGCCTGCGGGCCAAGTAGCCGTCGAGGCCATCGGTAATTGAAGCCAGCACGAACAGGACCGATGCCGCAATCTCCTGTTCGCCGTTGGTGCCCAGCCACGTAAAGTGAGGCGAGAGGATCCAGAGCAACAGGGGGATCATGATGATCCTGCTCATCGTGATGGAGTTGGGCAAGTTCACATTATTTCCCGGCAAGCTCTAGTTCAACCATCAGGCAGACCTGCGTCATGCAATTCCGCGAAGAAGAACGCGAAAATCATCTGCTGCCCCATGATTTCCGAGGCAACTCCTGCTACCACTACTATAAGCGTCTTCACGCGGCCTCTTCCCAAATTGGCCCGCACACTGGAGTTCTTGAGCCATGGTGAGCCGCATACGAAGCCGGCTTCGAGTACTTTGGTCCACTGAGGCCCATCAATCCATTGGCGGCCAAGACCGTCGAGGCTTAAGATGGACTTACTCAGCCGCAAGACGCATCGATCGCGACCGGCCTTCTTATGGAAGCGGCCAGCACGCTCTCGTGCGATGGGTTCACTTTGATGCCGCTGATGGAGATAGATCTATGGCGAGATCGAGAGCCGTAGTACGGGCCATGGCGCGGGCAATTCTTCCCGATTTTGCATTCGAGAAACTGTTGGCTATTCGATCGGGGCGACTTCAGTTTCGGCAAGCCCCGGCATCCCCAGCCATAAGGGCGATTCTCCCCCCAATCGCAGCCACCGCCGGCTCCAGCTCCTCGTCCGAGGCTTCCACTTTTCCGCTCTCGGTGATGTTGTGGACCTTCTTCTCAAATCTGCCCTTCGAGGAACAAGTGGCCAAGGTCGCCAAGGCGGGCTATACCAACGTCGAATTGGTGGGCGAATACCTCGGCTGGTCCGCGAAGGACTTTGCGCGTGCCAATGCTGTGCTTAAGAAACACGGCATTCTGGTTGACGCGATCGCGGGGCTGACTCACGGCGTGGCCAACCCGGACACGCGCGATGCCTTTCTCGACGAACTGAAAAGCGCATTGACGCCCATGGAGACGCTCGGTTGTCCCGCCATGATCGTGCTCTCAGGCAATGTGATTCCTGGCGTCACCCACCAAGCGCAACACCAGAGCTCGATTGAAACGCTCAAGCAGGCCGCGGCGTTGATCGAGGGAAAGCAGATCGATGGCCGGCCGGTGCGGCTGCTGCTCGAGTGCATAGATCCGGAAGAGAATCCGGAGTGCTTTCTCACCACCGCCGAAGAAGCGATTGAAGTGGTGCGCGCGGTTAATCATCCCCAGGTGCAGTTTCTCTACGACCTCTTTCACGAGCAAATTGCTGAGGGCAATCTTATTGACAAGCTTGAAAAACACATCGATGTGATCGGCCTCATTCACGTGGCCGATGTCCCCGGCCGCCATGAGCCCGGCACCGGCGAAATCAACTACCACAACATCTATCGCAAATTGGTGGAGTTGAACTACCACCAGATGGTGGCCATGGAGTTCAAGCCCACCGCCGACCCAGTGGCCGCTCTGCGCGCAGCCAAGGCCTTTGCGCTGAGCCCGGTTTGAGGGGAGTTTCTCGGCCAGGGTCGCGCTCCTCGGACAAAGTGCTACGGCGCCAATCAATAATGTACGAGTGTCATTAACCGGCGGGCCTTCTGAGCTACACTGGTTCTGCATAACGGACCGTGCTTTGAGAGCACGCGAAAGGTGAATAGAGCAAATGAAGAACATCATCCTTGGAATCTTGGCGGTTTCGGCCCTGGCAAGCGCAGTTTCATTGAGTGCGCAGACTCCCGCCAGCGCGCCGGCCGCGGTGAGCGCACCGGCTCCCGTGAGTGCGCCGACTGCCGACGAAATCGTCAGCAAGCATGTGGCAGCCATCGGCGGCAAAGACGCGATCAGCCAGGTGAAGTCGGTATATATGGAAGGCTCCCTCACCATGATGGGGTCCGAGAATCCAAGTACTGTCACCATCGTGAACGGTGTTGGTTTCAAGAACGAGACAGACTTCAATGGCACCAAAATCGTGCAGTGCTACACCGACAAAGGTGGCTGGTTCATCAATCCCATGGCGGGCGCGGCCACTGCCACGCCGTTGCCCGATGACGCCTACAACGCGGGAAAAGCGCAAATCAACATTGGCGGCGCACTTTACGACTACGCTGCCAAGGGCGGCAAAGTCGAGTTGCTTGGGAAAGAGGGAAACGCCTACAAGATCAAATTGACGACGAAGGATAGTGTCGAATCCGTTTTCCTCATCGACTCAACTTCATACCTTCTTACGACTGAAATGTCCAAGGCCAAGATGCAGGGCCAGGATGTCGACGTCACTATCAATTTTTCCGATTACCGGAAGACAGATCTCGGCTACATGATTGCTTATGCCATGAACGAGAGTTTTGGCGGACAATTCGAACTGACCATTGCATGGAAGAAAGTGGAGCTTAACAAGACGATCGACCCCGCTGTCTTTGCAATGCCAAAATAAAGCGTCAAGACGAATAGCGATTCTTCGTTCAGGGCCGGCAGCCGGCGAGGTTGCCGGCCCGGATCGTGCCTCGCGGTGGAAACCGTGCAATGCCCGTCGTGGCAATAGACCACCGGCAGCACATCCCTGTTGCTCAGCAGACCTGTCCGCTTTTCGGGTTGGGAAATGTGTCTTCGTTGGCCCGTTCACCGGCGTCAAGGCAGGCGAAGTCCTTCTCCACGCTCACCGCCAACATGCAAATCCCCAAATCGACATCGCCATAAATCCCCACCTGCTCGCCTTCAGCCCATCTCCGCGCCTCCTGTGCAGAGAGAAGCACCGTAACCTCCTGCGGCCGATAGCACACGGAGATCTTCTTCTCGCCCTCCGCACATTCCAGGGCATAGGTGAGCTTTGCGTCGGCTTCCGCAGCAAAATGAACCGCCTCTTCAACGCGCCCGGTCCGCATAAGGTGCGCCACTTCAGAAGGCGAAACGCGATAGCGTAATGAATCTCCTTTGATTCGTAGTTTCATAGTCGTTACCTGCCTGGTTCTCAATGCCCGCGGTCACTGCGCCCAGGACCTTTCTACGATGCTAACAGCGGAAGTGCGGCTCGGATCGCCGGCTGGAGTTATCCCAGAGACTTTACGCGGCATTGGGCTTGACAGATGCATCGATGACACGTCAACGTCGATCTGAGGAGCGGACAGATCCCCGATGCGCGCACCCCCTCGAAGTGTCGAACTCACGCAGGTTACAGAATGGGATGACGGCAACTTTCGCTCGTTGCAAGACTCGCTCGCAGCCGAGGAACCACTTGAGATTCGCGTCGGCGGCGTCCCGTTGACCGTGACCATGCGGACTCCAGGCCACGATCTCGAATTGGCGGCCGGGTTTTTGCTTACAGAGGGGATCGTCGAGTCGGCCGGTCAGATTGCCGGCCTGAGCCAGGCGCCGGCAAATGGCAACGGCAGGAGCAACTCGGTTGAGGTCGAGCTTAAAGACTCCTCCTTCGATTCCCAGGACCTGACGCGAAACTTTTTCGCCGCATCCAGTTGCGGGATCTGCGGCAAAGCCTCTATCGATGCCGTTCGGCGGCGAGGATTGCTGCAGCCCAATCGAGACTTCCGTGTCGATCCTGAACTACTCTGCGGGCTACCGGAGACTCTGCGCTCGGAGCAAGCAGTCTTCGATCGCACGGGAGGCCTGCATGCAGCCGCACTTTTCGATGGCAACGGCAACTTGATGGTGATTCGCGAGGATATTGGCCGGCACAACGCCGTCGATAAGGTCGTCGGGTGGGCGCTTCTTGGGGGACATCTGCCACTTGATAGGCACATTTTGCTGGTTAGTGGCCGCGGCGGATTCGAGATCGTTCAGAAGGCGCTGGCGGCGGGAATCCCGATTCTAGCCTCGGTCTCGGCGCCTTCAGGCCTGGCCGTAAAGCTGGCTCGGGAATTGGGGCTGACGCTGATTGGATTCCTGCGCGGCCGCCGCTTTGTAGTTTATGCGGGAGAGTTCCGCTGCCTCGCGCAGGCGCGGCCTGAAGCTCAGAGCGCCATTCGGCCGCTCACTGATCTGCCTGTAACACGGATTTAACAATCTCCAGGCCATTCACGAATGAATAAGGCTTTACGCCGATATCGTCCGCGTACTAGCATTCACAATCATCCCCGGAGGTTTGGCAAGTTCATGTTAGTCACAATAGACGGACGGCCACTGGAGATTCTTGCCGGCGAGCGCCTGATTGACCTGATCAATCGGTCCGGAATCGAGCTTCCACAGGTTTGCTACCACCGCCAGCTTGGACCGATCCAGACCTGCGATACCTGCATGGTCGAGGTCGAAGGCAAGCTGCTTAGAGCTTGCGCTACACTCGCCGCGGACGGCATGAATGTGGTCACCGCTTCGCCCCAGGCAGATTCAGCGCGGCGCGAGGCATTCGATCGCATCCTCGGCAATCATCTGCTTTACTGCACGGTTTGCGACAACAATAACGGGAACTGCACGGTGCACAACACCACCGCGCTGCTCGGCATCGAGCAGCAGCAAATCCCCTACAAGCCCAAGCCGTACGCTGTGGATTTGTCCAATCCCTTCTATCGCTACGATCCCGATCAATGCATCCTTTGCGGCCGCTGCGTCGAGGCCTGCCAAAACCTTCAAGTGAATGAAACGCTGACCATCAATTGGGAGAATGCCCATCCCCGCGTATTGTGGGATGGCGGAGCGCCGATCGGCGAGTCGAGTTGCGTTTCGTGCGGCCACTGCGTCACCGTCTGCCCCTGTAACGCGCTGATGGAAAAATCCATGCTCGGCGAAGCAGGCTTTTTCACTTTACTGCCCAAGCCAGCAATCGAAGGCATGATCGATGTGGTCAAGGGCACGGAACACGAGGTCGGCTACGGCTCAATTCTTCGGCTCTCCGAAGTGGAGGCAGCCATGCGTGAGTCGCGGACCAGACGCACCAAGACCGTCTGCACTTATTGCGGAGTAGGTTGTAGCTTCGATATCTGGACCAAGGACCGGCACATACTCAAAGTCGAGCCCGCGGAAGGGCCTGCCAATGGCGTCTCAACCTGCATCAAAGGTAAGTTCGGATGGGACTTCGTGAACAGCCCAGACCGCCTCACCAAGCCGCTGATCCGCGAAGCAGACACCTTCCGCGAAGCCTCCTGGGACGAGGCTCTCGATCTGGTGGCGCGCAGGTTCTCAGAAATCAAAGCAGCTACAGGTCCGGACTCGCTGGCCTTCATCTCTTCGTCGAAGTGTACCAACGAAGAGAGCTATCTTATGCAAAAACTGGCGCGCGCAGTTATCGGCACCAATAACATGGATAACTGTTCGCGCTATTGCCAGGCGCCCGCAACCACTGGACTATTTCGGACCGTCGGCTACGGGGGTGACTCCGGCTCGATCTCCGATATTGAGCAGGCCGGGCTGGTTCTGATCATCGGCAGCAATACCGCGGAGAGCCATCCGGTGCTGGCTACACGAGTTAAACGTTCGCATAAGCTGCGCGGGCAAAAGCTGATCGTCTCCGACCTTCGCGAGCACGAGATGGCGCGGCGGGCCGATGTCTTTCTGCATCCGCGCCCCGGCACCGATCTCTTCTGGCTCTCGGCAGTTACTCGCTATATCTTCGACAACGGGCTTGCCAATCAGGCGTTCATCGATATGCGGGTCAATGGCGCTGAAGATTACATTAAGAGCCTCGAGCCCTTCACCCTTGAAATGGCGAGTCTGCGCTGTGGCCTGCCCGTTGAGACACTTATCAAAGTCGCTCACATGATTGCGGAGGCCGATAGCGTCTGCATCCTTTGGGCCATGGGAGTTACACAGCACGTTATGGGTTCCGACACCTCGACTGCTATCTCGAATCTGCTGCTTGCTACCGGAAACTATATGCGGCCGGGCACCGGCGCTTATCCCCTGCGCGGACATAACAATGTGCAGGGAGCAAGCGATCATGGCGCCATGCCGGCATTCTTTCCCGGTTACCAGAAGGTGGACGATCCGGCGATTCGGGCCAAATTTGAGAAGGCCTGGAATGTTACCTTGCCGGCCAAGCCCGGACTCGATAACCACTTGATGATCGACGGTATTCACGATGGCCGCATCAAGGCAATGTATGTCTTCGGCGAGGAGATGAGCCTGGTCGATTCCAACGCCAACTATGTGGCAGCGGCATTGTCTAAGCTGGATTTCTTTGTCATGCAGGAGATATTCTTCACCGAAACTTGCCGTTTTGCCGATGTTATCCTCCCTGCCTCTCCAAGCCTGGAGAAGGAAGGAACCTTTACCAGTACCGAGAGACGCATCCAACGGCTTTACCGAGCCTTCGAGCCGCTGGGCGAAAGCCGCCCCGACTGGGAGATTATTCAGGACATTGCCAATCGGCTGGGCGCAGGATGGAATTACGGCCATCCGTCGAAGATTTACGAGGAGTTAGCTCCGCTCACGCCTATTATGGCCGGCGTGACTTATGAGCGTCTTGAAGGATATAAGTCGCTTCAGTGGCCGGTAGCCGAAGATGGAAGCGATCAGCCTCTTCTTTACACCGAGCATTTCAAGCTTCCCGGCGGCAAGGCAACATTCTATCCCCTTTCCTGGTCGGAACCGTCAGATCAGCAGGATGCCGAGTTCGACCTGCACCTCAACAACGGACGCTTGCTGGAGCATTTCCACGAAGGCAATTTGACTTACCGCACTGAGGGTATCCGCGAAAACACCCCATGCACCTTTGTCGAAGTGTCGCCGGAACTTGCCAACGATCGAGGGATCAAAGACGGCACTTGGGTGCAGCTCGTCTCGCGCTACGGAAAGGTACGCGCACAGGCGGTAGTTACAACCCGAGTCAAGGGGAAAGAACTTTACATGCCTATGAACTCCGTGGACGAGCCGGTCAATCTGCTCACCAGTAGCCACACCGACAAGATCACCCACACCCCGGCTTATAAAGAAGCTTCTGTGCGGCTCAAGGTGCTTGGGGAAACCGGCGCGAATCCGCTGCCACGTTCTAACTCCCGCTTCGGACACCCGACCCCGCAATGCGGGGTGGAAGTGGAGCGTAAGTGGAAGCGCGAGGATTATCGCCAACCCGGCGCTCAACTGGTGCAAATCAAGACCCGCTAACTATCGGGGTTCGATTACGAGTAAGGAGTTGCAAGATGGCCCGGCCCATTCCCCTTGGAATTTCACCGCGCGATCCCCGCGAGGAGTTACGCAAACGTTTGGAGCAAGCGCCTGCCGAGCACGCCGAGGCGCTGCTCGACTCTTACGAGTTACTCCAACAGTTACACGACCATGGCGTCTTTCAATTGTTGCGCGGCGCGGTGGGTGCGAGCAACAAGCTGGTCGATACCGCGGTCGAGGCCGCGCGGTCTGATGAATCGGTCCGCGCTCTGCGCAACACTATCATCCTGGCCAAGATGCTGGGCTTCATCAATCCCGAGTTGCTTCAGGATATCGCCGTGGCCGTTGGCGAAACACTCGGCAGCTATAGGAAGCCGGTCATCGAACCGCCGGGATTGTTCTCGCTGCTCGGGCAGTTCCGCCACAAAGAGTTACGGCGAAGCATCGCACTGATTAACCGTTTCCTCGAGACGCTTGGCATTCAGCTGAGCGCACGGGACAATCCTCAATGAAGCATTGAACCGATGTAAGAACTCTTCCCTGGAGAATGATCATGACCAATCCAAGCCGTTGGGGCATTGCCGCAGCCGGTATCCTCGCACAAATGGCTCTCGGCGCCGTCTATGCGTGGAGCGTCTTCCGCATCCCACTAGCCAAGCAGTTCCACTGGACTATCTCGCAAGTTACATTGACCTTTACCATCTGCGTGTTCGTGATGGGAATCGCTGCCTTCTTTGGCGGCCTCTGGCTGAATAAGAAGGGACCGCGCGTGGTGGCCCTGACGGGCGGCTTCTTGTACGGCCTTGGTGTTTTTCTGGCGAGCTTTTCCGCCGACAAGCTTTGGTGGCTTTATCTGAGCTATGGGCTCATTGGAGGGATCGGACTGGGATTCGGTTACATTGTTCCGGTTGCCGTGCTGATCAAATGGTTTCCGGATCGGCGAGGACTTATCACCGGCATTGCCGTGGGCGGATTTGGCGCCGGCGCGCTGCTAACTGCTCCCGCAGCGTCCTATCTGATTCAAAGGGTCGGAGTATTGCAGACATTTGCCTGGCTGGGCGTGGCCTATTTGGTAGTTACAATGGCTGCCGGTTCCTTCATGCAGAATCCGCCGGATGGTTGGAAGCCGGCAGGTTGGTCGCCGAGCGCAATCCAGACGAAGCAACGCGCGGCAAATGACTATACACTCGGCGGCGCCTTGAAGACCTGGCAATGGTGGGCGTTGTGGCTGCTGCTGTTTCTCAACGTCTCTGCCGGTATCTCGCTCATCTCCCAGGAATCGCCGATGTTTCAGGAAATTGCCAAGGTCAGCGCGGCAGTGGCTGCGGGCATGGTCGGCATTGCGAGTATCGGCAACGCAGTGGGCCGCATCTTCTGGGCCTGGACCTCGGACGCATTCACTCGGAGATGGACATTCGTGACCATGTTCCTGGTGCAGGTGGGGCTCATCTGGGCTTTCCCGAGCGTGAATTCGGCGACGATTCTGACCGCGGTCGCGTTCGTTATCCTGATGTGCTACGGCGGCGGATTCGGTACCATGCCCGCCTTTACGGCCGACTACTTCGGATCGAAGAATGTCGGTCCCATCTATGGCCTCATGCTGACCGCATGGGGTTGCGCAAGCGCATTCGGACCGCTGTTGATCGCCCACATGCACGAGTCAAGCGGATCGTATGTAAGCGGGCTTCATGTGATCGCAGCCATCTTGGCCGTATCGGTACTTCTGCCCATACTTGTATCCCCTCCCAAATCGCGAACTAGTTGAAGCAGGGCGAGTCGCGGCTGGTCAACGATTTGGTTTCGAAACACTGAGCGGGTAAGAAGCAATGAGAGGCTTGGCCTGTTCGCCGTCGAGCGGCTCGAGATCCACGTCGAGTGCGACGGACGTCGAAACGGCACGCGCGCCGAAGTAGTAGACCTTTCCCGCCTCAGCCGTGAAGCTGGCCGACCCTACAAGATTTCCCAGCGCAAAGTGGGCCTGCGGGTTCATGCAGAGATGATGCGGACCTGGTTCCAGCGTTACCGAGAACCACGACCTGTGCGCAAAGGCGCCCACCCAGCCGCCGTCCAGCCCAATCCGTGTGACGCAGGTTCCAATGCACCCGCCGACCGGCTTTTCCTGAATGAAGTAAACCAGCGCCTTGCCCGGTTCGGGTTGCGCGAGCGCGTGCTGCGATGCGTCCGCCTTTACATCGAAGCTGACATTTTTGGGACCGCAGGCCGGCGCTACTCGGATGGATGAATCCTGAGCCAATGCGGATACCGCGAAGAGCAGCAAAGCGAGAGCGGCTTTCATGAACTTTCTCCGGCAGGCAAAGCGCCCAACATAACAGACGCCGGCGCACGGAAAACAGTTGCCTATGCCGGAAACAAATGAGGCGAGACGGCTTTCAAACCATCCCACCCCCTTTTGATAACTTACCGCGAAAACCGCAGAAGAATTATGCGTAGATGCCGCGCTGGCGAATGGTGAAGGCGACGCGGTCGATGGCCAGCATGTACGCGGCGATGCGGTTGTTGACGTTGTGCGCTTCCGCGTACCTGACCACGTCGTCGAAGCCGTCGCGCAAAATGGATTCAACCTGCTCGTTGACGATGGCTTCCTTCCAGAAGTAGCCCTGGCGGTCCTGCACCCACTCGAAGTAGCTGGCTGTCACGCCGCCGGCGTTGGCCAGGATGTCCGGCACAATGAAGATGCGCTTCTCGGCCAGGATCTCGTCAGCCACCGCTGTGGTGGGGCCGTTGGCGCCCTCGACCACGATCTTGGCCTTGATCTGGGCGGCGTTGCGGCTGGTGATCACGTTCTCTGTGGCGGCGGGGATGAGAATGTCGCAGTCCGACACCAGCAACTCTTCGGCGGGCATGGCCTCTGCGCCACGGAATCCAAGCGTGGTGCCGTTGCGATACTTGTATTCAATTAGCTGGTGAATGTCGATGCCGGCGGAGTTGCGCAGGCCGCCATCGATCTCCGCCACGCCAACGATTTTGTAGCCGCGCTCGGTCATGAGCCGCGCGGCATTGGAGCCGACGTTGCCGAATCCTTGAATGACCACTTTGCAGCCGTCGACGGACATATTCAGGTAGCGCAGGCTCTCGTCGCACGCCAGCGTCACGCCACGGCCAGTGGCCTCGATGCGGCCGCGCGAACCGCCGATGGTGAGCGGCTTGCCAGTAACCACGCTGGTCACGGTATGGCCCATGTGCATGGAGTAGGTGTCCATGATCCAGGCCATGGTCTGCTCGTTGGTATTCACGTCGGGCGCGGGCACGTCCTTCTCCGGCCCGATGAAGTCGATAATCTCGGAAGTATAGCGGCGAGTCATGCGCTCCAGTTCGCCCTGGCTCATGTTCTTGGGGTCGCAGATTACGCCGCCCTTGGCGCCGCCGAAGGGGATGTTCACCACCGCGCACTTCCAGGTCATCCAACTGGCCAGCGCGCGCACTTCGTCCAGCGTCACGTCGGGCGCATAGCGGATGCCGCCCTTGCAGGGACCGCGAGCGATGGAGTGCTGCACGCGGAAGCCCGTGAACATCTCGATCTTGCCGGTATCCAGCGTGACCGGAAAATGCACGATGACTTCGCGCGTGGGCGTGCGCAGCAGCTTCCACAGGCCTTCATCCAGATTCAGCTTGCGCGCCGCAAAATCGAAGCGGGCGTTTTGCGCCTCCCAGGGATTGATCTCCTGGTCCAAAGTCAAACTCGGGGTTCCACCTGCCATACACCTCTCCAATTCCAACCGCCTGCTTACGATCGCAACGGGTATCGGAAGCGGCGAATTACCTAGCGTCTTTCGCCGGCCCGCAATTATGTATTGTACGCATCGGGCCACTGCGGGACCAGATTCGGGTCGTTAGTCAATTTGAATGCGCATTCCCTCGGGGGCTAAAGCCCTCCCTCGTTCTGCTCGGTCTATGTACGGGCTAAAGCCCGTACCCTTCAAACTGACCCACTGCCCAGATTCGGGCGGGCTGGATTCGGGAAACGCGATCCCGAACAATTACACTGAGCGTGTGAACGCTTCCACTGAACCCGTCCAGCCCAGCCGCAAAGAGTTTCTCGCGCTCGCCAAAGAGCACACGCTTGTGCCCGTCTGCCGCGTACTCACGGCCGACCTTGAAACGCCCGTTTCGGCGTTCCTGCGTGCCGCCTGGCCGGAGCGCGAGTGCTTCATGCTGGAGTCGGTCGAGAACGGTGAGCAGGTGGGGCGATACACCTTCATCGGGCTGGCGCCGTTCAAGCGAATCGTCGCGCGCGGCCGGCAGATCACCATTACCGAGGGCAAGAAAGCCGTTCAGACCGAGGACGACATCTTTGCCGTGCTGCGCCGCGCTCTGGCAGGCCACAAGCCGGCGCGTCTGCCGGGACTGCCTCCATTTACGGCGGGCGCTGTGGGATTCTTCGCCTATGACGCGGTGCGCCAGATTGAGCGGCTGCCGGAGCTGGCCAAGGATGAGCTCGGCGTTCCCGACGCGTGCCTGCTCTTCTTCGACGAGGTGCTGGCCTTCGACCATGTGCGTAAAGAGATCTGGCTGGTGGTGACCGCGGACGTGACCAAGCACAAGCCATCTGACGCTTACGACCGGGCTGTCAAGCGGCTCGATAGGCTGGAGAAGCGCCTCTCGCAGCCGCTGCCAAATTTGGCGAAGACGCACGCCAGAGGCAAGCTGAAGGTGAAATACAGGACGGCGAAGAAGGACCACTTGGCGGCGGTGGAACGCACCAAGGAATACATCGCGGCGGGCGACTGTTTTCAGGCGGTCATTTCGCAACGCTTCGACGTGGAGCCGGAGGTAGACAGCTTCCAGGTTTACCGCGCGCTGCGCACCGTGAATCCAAGCCCATATATGTACTTTCTGCGCATCTCGCCGGAGGGCGCTCTGGGCGGCCAAAAGGACGTGGCGAAGAAGTCATCCAAGAAGAAGGCGGCACAATCGATAGAACTGGCCGGTTCGTCGCCGGAGCTGCTGGTGCGCGTGAACAAGGGCAAGGTGGAGTACCGGCCGATTGCCGGAACGCGGCCGCGCGGCGCCACCGAAGAGGAAGACGAGCGATTGGCCGACGAGATGATGCACGACGAGAAGGAGCGGGCGGAGCACGTGATGCTGGTCGACCTGGGGCGCAACGACGTGGGCCGGGTGAGCGAGTTCGGCAGTGTAAGGGTCGACAAATTGATGTTCGTCGAGCGCTACTCGCACGTCATGCACATCGTCAGCGCCGTGGAGGGCCGGCTCAAGCCTGAACTCACCGCCGTCGACGCTCTGCGCGCCTGCTTCCCTGCCGGTACGCTAAGCGGCGCGCCTAAGGTGCGGGCGATGGAGATTATCGAGGAACTGGAACCCTCGCGGCGCGGCACCTACGGCGGCGCGGTGCTCTACGCGGACTACTCTGGCAATCTCGACTCCTGCATCGCGATTCGCTCCATGCTGGCCATCGGCGGAAAAGGCCATCTGCAGGCCGGCGGAGGGATAGTGGCGGATTCAGTGCCCGAACTCGAGTACCAGGAGTCGATCAACAAGGCGTCGGCGGTGATTCGGGCGATTGAGCGGGCGCGGGAGATGTAGCCAGAGATCAGGAGTCAGAGATCAGAGATCAGCCGGGCGGAAGGCCACGTCCAAAGGCTAGCGCCCTGCGCCCAGGGCAACGGCAAGGAAGCCGCTGCCATTGATCAGCCCATGGATCACGATTCCGACCCAGGTGTTTTTTCGATTTTGAACGACGTAAGGTAGCGCGAAGAGCAATGGCGCAAGAATGAACATGAGTTGCCAGCCAAACGCAATGTGAAACATCGACCAGAATGCGCCATGCACCACCCATGTCCACTTTCCGTAGGCAAGCTCCTGGCGGGGCAAGACATACCCCCTCCAAAAGAATTCTTCACCGATGATATTGAAGAGGAAGAGAGGAGCCCACGCGAGCAGAATCCACATTTCCCCCGGCCTAAGAGTATCCATGGTCATGAAAGACGGATTTGTGGAGAACGACGGAATGAACCGAACTGCAAAAACCAGCAATAGCTGTGTGACCGCTCCGATAAGAACCAAAGCGCAAAGCGACCAGAGCCAATCGCGCAATTCCATGGGCCTCAGCCTGAGCCGCGATCGAATTGCGAGCGACGAGAATGAATTACCCTCCGAGCGAAATGCCACGAATGACGCGACGGTCAGAGGGAAGAATACCAACCCGCCGCCGCAGATAAACCAGCAAACCACGAGAGGAATTCCTGTTTTGTTGTTAAGGAGGGGAACGCCCCAATGCGTCGCGACGAAAAGAACAATGGTGGGCAATCCGAAAAATAGCACCGATGTCCCGAAACGCATCGGCCGGATGTTCCGATCAATCGGCCCTTGGCTCATTAGGCAGCACCCCGTGTCATGCTAAATCAATTGGCAGTTGGCACCGCCTGTTCGGAGTCGTTGTCACAAATCGAGCCGTTATTCCGCCCCAAATATCCTCCGGAAGAAATGACCAACTTTGCTGAAAAATGAAGACTTTTTCTGAGGTGCGGGCGCGGGCGGGGTTGCGGCCGGTTGCGCAGCGGCAGCGGGCGTGGGTTCGAGTTCCGGGGCTTTGTACACCAGCGGCGGAATCGGCGCAGGCGGTGCTTCACCGGGCTTTGGCACTCCGGGAGTTGCGGCTGGCAGCGGCGCAAGGCCCTCGCTCTGCGCCAGCGGAAACTCGTTGCCATTCGCAGCATCGGGTGGCGGCGGGCATCCGCAAGGCTCCTGTTCCTGGTCCACAACCTCTTTCAGGCTGCCGTGCTGGAACATCACGCGTTGGCCGGGCTGAACGCGATACGCGCCACCGTCAAAAACGCTGGTCACCAGCACATAAGGGGCATTCATCCCGGAGTTATCCACGCATGTGTCGCCGTGCTGGCCGAGCCGCACCTTCAATTCCACAGCGCCGGGACCGCCGATCAGGATGCGAAAGTCAGGGGTGAGCAAGAAGTCCGAGTTGCGGCCGGTGGCATAGCTGGCCTCGATTGCGCCATGATCCATCGCCATCATCAGGCCGGCGACGTCGGGAGCCTTTACGCCGGCATCGGATGAGAGCTTGACCGTGGTCGAGGCGCAAACCCGCAGCGTGCCGCGAGAGGGCAGTTCGACTTGCGTGGTCCTGTCCCCGGACGTGATCGTCCCGCTGCCGACGATGACTGCCTTACCATGAGCGACCTCCAGCGCCCCGGTGACCTTCGCTCCCTGATCAGGATTCTTGGCGTCGAACGCGACAATCGCGATGGGACGGACATCGGGCGCGGGGGTCTGCTGCGGTGCAGGAGCTTGGGCAGGTGGAGCGTCTTGTGCGTGAAGCGCGGAAGCGACGAAAAGAATCGCAGTAAGAACCAGGCAAAGCGGAGCTGCGTAGATGGCCCGAGATCCCTCAGACTGGCTGAATCCCCCTGCTTTGAAAGGGCACGGCTTTAGACGTGCCGTATGCCGCAGCACAATAAATGCGGGCTTTAGCCCCTGAGGTAAAACATCTTCGACGACAAGCATTCCCACGGCGGCTAAAGCCACATTCCATATTCGACACTTTATGGCACGGCCAAAACCGTGCCCTTTCAAAGCTCGAATCCATTCCGTCGCGATCATGCCCGTCCTTTGCATCAGGATTCGAAATGGGGTTCTCATGGCCCCCTACATGTTCAGGAAGTTGCGGATCATCTGATGGCCGCCGTCGGTGAGCACGCTCTCGGGATGAAATTGCACTCCCTCGATGGGCAGGGTGCGATGGCGCAACCCCATGATCACCGATCCGGCTGCCCCGTTCGCTTCCGGCGTGCTGGCGGTGATTTCGAGTTCCGCGGGAAGCGACTCCTGCTCGACGATCAGGGAGTGATAGCGTGTGCACGTAAGAGGCGTGGGCAGGCCGGAAAAGATGCCCTTGCCGTCGTGCTCCACGAGGCTGGTCTTGCCGTGCATAAGCTGGTGGGCGCGCACTACACGGCCGCCGAAGGCCTCGCCGATGGCCTGATGACCGAGGCACACGCCGAGAATGGGAACCTTCCCCGCCATAAGGCGGATCAGCGGAACCAGGATGCCGGCCTCATGCGGCGTGCAAGGGCCGGGCGAGAGCAAAATTCGCTCCGGCTTGAGCGCCTCGACCTGTTCCACCGTTAACTCGTCGTTGCGATAGACCTCGACCTCAGCGCCCAGCTCTCCCAGATACTGGACAAGGTTGTAGGTAAACGAATCGTAGTTGTCGAGGACGAAGACCATCTTGAAATCCAGTGTATCGCGCGCAGGCAATCTGGCAGACCATTTCCGCCGCGGCCCAATCGCGCTATAGTGGTCTGGCATGCAATGGAGGTCCCTGTGAGAAGCCTTCCCTGCGCCTTTGTTTTTGCCGTTTTTGTGCCCTGCCTGTGCGCGCAGCAAGCCCAGCCTCCCACGGTGGAGATGCACGACGGCGGCACTTCTGTTCAGCAGATCAGGAAGGGCGTAGTCGCCGAGGTGCTGGAGAGCATCTACATTCCCGCCGTTACGGGTGCCCCCTTCACCGCCGTCGTCCACACGGAGTGGAGCAGATACCTGGCCGACGGCGGCACCTTCACGCTGGTCAATGAGCGGCCCATTGCCCGCGACAGCGAGGGCCGCATCTATCAGGAGCGCTGGACCCTGGTGCCCAAGAATGGCAAGATCGCATCGGAAAAGACCACCATCCAGATCGGCGACCCTAACGCCCACACTCTTTACAACTGCTTTGTGTACAACAAACCGCGTAACTGCACACTGGAGCGGTTCAACGAAACCACAACCGCAATTTATAGGCCGGCCATGATGAAGAGCGGGCCGCTGCCCCACGGCGAGGGCAACGTTACCCATGAGGATCTCGGCAAAGATAACATCGATGGCATTGAAGTCGAGGGTGTGCGCGACACCATTACTTACGCAGAGGGCGCGATCGGCAACGACCGGCCTGAAAGCGTCAAGCGGGAGTTCTGGTATGCGCCCAGCCTGGGCATCAATCTGCGCTCTGAGGTCAGCGATCCGGGATTCGGGAAACAGACGTTCACGATTACCGACGTAAATCTGTCGGAGCCGGACCCCAAGCTCTACGAAGTGCCTGCGGGCTTCGTGGTCGTGGATCGCACCAAGCCGCGCGCGCCCACCGAGTGACCACGCCCGGTTGATACAGGCCGGCAAACGGACGGAAGAGGTGGCTCTGTGTGTAAGCGACTTCTTCTCTAATTTGACGCGTTGGCCGCGCGAAGAGCCGATTGCGGCCGAGGCCGGGAAGGCACAAGCTCTTCAGTCTCCGGCAATGACTTGCTCGGCGGAGAGCATGGCGCGGACCTTGACCCGCACTTCCACTCGTGCCCCAAGCCTGTTGATGATCGAGACCAGACGGTCAACAGTAAAGCGGCCAAGATCGGCGTTGCGAATGCGGGAAAAGTCCGCCGCGGCAATCCCTGTGCGAGCATGCGCGCCGCGCACACTCAGTTCCTGGCGATTCAACATTTGAATAATCTGAGCGGCAAGGATGCTCTTCAGTTGCTCTAAGTCCGGGCTGGCATGGCCAAGGTCGCGAAAGACATTTCCGCTGCCACGCATTATCTCGATTGGTTGGCTTTTCATCCCAAAAACTTCCTTGATTTCGCATGCCGATCGAATGTACAGGCTGCGGAAAAAGGCCTGCTCTGCGTGAAGAGCGGCAAGAGACATACCTCAGGGGCTAAAGCCCGGCCCTATTTTCTTGGATTGGCGGCACGACTGAAGTCGTGCCCTTTCAAAACCTCCGCTGGCAGCCTGGCCCGACCGTATGACGCGGGACCTTACCGATAGATCACCGGAATAAAGTGCTGCTCCTGGTACGGCGGGCGCACGTAATCCGCCTTCACGATCGGAGGAAGCTCCAGCGGCTCCGGCGTCAGATCCCTGTACGGAATCTTCGACAGCAAATGGCGAATCACGTTGAGGCGTGCGGCTTTCTTGTCCTCCGCGTTGACCACGAACCACGGCGCCTGCTTGTGGTCCGTCGAGTTGAACATATCGTCTTTGGCGCGCGAGTAATCGGCCCAGTGCTTGCGGGATTCGAGGTCCATGGGGCTGATCTTCCAGCGCTTGGTTGGGCGGTTCATGCGGTCCTGAAAGCGCCGCTCCTGCTCCGCGTCGCTAACTGAAAACCAGTACTTGATAAGCACGATGCCGGAGCGCACCAGCATGCGCTCGAACTCGGGACAGGTGAGAAGAAATTCCTGGTATTCGGCTTCAGTGCAGAAGCCCATCACACGCTCGACGCCGGCGCGGTTGTACCAGCTGCGATCGAAGAGGACGAGCTCGCCGGCAGCGGGCAGATGCGCGACGTAGCGCTGGAAGTACCATTGAGTTTTTTCGCGTTCGGTGGGCGTGCCCAGCGCGACAACTTTGCAGATGCGCGGATTAAGCGACTCGGTAATGCGCTTGATAGCGCCGCCTTTGCCGGCCGCGTCTCTGCCTTCAAACAACACGACGACTTTGAGGCGCTCGTGGCGAATCCATTCCTGGAGCTTGACCAGCTCGATCTGGAGCTTGCGCAGTTCTTTTTCGTAGTCGCACTCTTTGCCCAGACGCAGCGGGGCGACCTGTTGATGCGGAGGCGCATGGTGATCTTGACCGTTGACAAGCTGCGCATTTCCGTTCGCGGCTTTGGTCTTTTTTTCTGCGCCCTTGGCCTTCTTCCTGGTCTTGTCTGCCATGTTTCCTCCTCAGTTGTTTCGACGAATCTCTCGCGGGCGTCCACGAAATCGATCGATGCTCAGGCTGAGATGCGCATTTGGCCGCGTTTAAGGATTCGCTTTTGCAAACTAGCGAGACCGGCGCATCGGCAACAGAAAGTGGACGCTGAGCGATCTTATCGGCACTTAGCCCGCTCTCGTTCAACTCCAGACATCCGATCTGTCGAAACAGCATACATCAGATTCAGAAAAGCAACCGTGATGTCTGGTGAAATTTGCAGGAATTTTCGCGGCGCGGCGGGATGTTGCTGGGCTGTGCGTGGCGCGGGGACGATTCACTCAGCGGGTGAGTCGAGGTCATTTACGGGCTCGACGCGTACCTTGGCAATTCGCCGGCCTTCCATTTCCACCACGGTAAGCCTGCGCCCTTCATACGTCACCGACTCGCCGGGCAGCGGAATGTGCCCCAGGCGCATGAGAAGAAATCCGGCCAAAGTCTCGATGCCGCCGTCGCGGGGCAGGCTCCATTGCATTTGCGTTTCAAGGTCGCGGAGATTAACGCCGCCATCCATGAGCAGCGCGCCGCTGGCCGTGGTGAGCACAGGAACCGCGGGCGAGTCGAACTCGTCTTCCCACTCGCCGGTGAGCTGTTCGATGGCGTCTTCAGCAGTGACCAGGCCGACGGTTGAACCGTACTCGTCCACAACAATGGCCATGTGGCGGCGGCGCTGCTGGAAGTCGCGGATCAGGTCGAGAACGGACTTGGTTTCGGGAACTACGAGAACGTCGCGCATAACCTGGGCGAGCTTCAGTTCGACGAATGGAGTGCTGCCCGGCGTCTTGGGCCGGAAGTACATCAGGCGCGCCAGATCCTTGGAGTAGACAATGCCGACGATGTGCTCGGGGCCGCGGGTCTCATCGTAGACGGGGATGCGCGAGTTCTTGCGTTCAATGACCTTGGCGCTGGCTTCCTCAACCAGCATGTTCGACGGCAGCGAGAAGATCTTTTGCCGCGGCGTCATAATCTCGCGGATCGATATCTCATCGAGTTCGAGAGTTCGGTGAATGAGGCTTTCCTGAAACGTTGGCAACAGGCCCAGGCGACGGGCGGCGGTGGCAATGAGCTTCAACTCCTCAGGAGAATGAACCGCGGCCCGGTCCGTCATGGGGATATCGAAGCCTTGAAGAATCACGGCTGCCGAGCGCTTGAGGAAACGCACGCCGGGCCGGGCAAGGGCCATGAAAAACAGCATCGGCGGGGCGACAGCTACCGCCAGAGCTTCAGCCCGGCGCAGCGCGAGTGACTTGGGCACCAGCTCCCCGACCACCACATGGAAGTAGGTGATGGCCGCAAAACCCAGCGCAACGGCGGCAATGTGGGCGTAGATGAGCGCATGCGGCTGGGTGAGGGGCAAAAGACCGAACCAGCCCATTAGCACGGCGGCGGCCAGCGGCTCGCCTAGCCAGCCCAGGGCCAAAGAGCAGAGGGTCACGCCGAGTTGGACGGCGGGCAAAAAGTCGTCGAGATCCTGCTGGAGACGGCGAACGGCGCGGGCTCCGGGAACGCCGGCGGCGAGCATCTGTTCAATGCGGGTGTCGCGAATTGAGACAAGCGCAAACTCGGCCGCCACAAAGAAGGCGTTGGCCAGGATGAGCAAGGCCACGGCGACAAATTCGAGCAGGGAGAGACCGTGCATCTCGCCTGTGAGGATAGCACTTCAGGGAAAGCAGCTTTTAGCTTTCAGCTCTCAGCCATTAGCCCGGCGACCGATGCATTCGGATTCCGCGATCGATCCCGAGCAGACCGGGAACCAATGCCCGGCGGGTTGCGTATTGAGCTTCGAATGGATGACGGCAAAGGCTTCGTGCCGTCTCATGATTAACGCCTGTCTATTCAATCGGAATAAAATCGGAATGGCCTTATCGTTCCGTTAACCATAGGAGGATCTTGGTGGCTGCGTCGCGAAAAAGTAAAAAGTTCTGGATTTGGCTGATTGCAGCCGGTCTTCTGGTGTTGGTTGTGGCCGGGCTGGGGTTGGCGCATCTGGTCAGGGGTGCGACCCTCGATCCCAACAAGCTGGACAAGGTGAAGCGGAGCGACGTGGCGCGCTCGGTTGTGGCCACCGGGAAGATTCAGCCGATTACCCAGGTTGAAGTAAAGAGCAAGGCCTCGGGGATTGTGGAAAAACTTTACGTGGACATCAATAACGTCGTCCATAAGGGCCAGGAGTTGGCCCAACTCGACAAGCAGGAGATTACGGCGCAAGTGGATGCGCAGCGCGCGCAACTGGCTTCGCAAGAGGCCAACGTGTCTACATTCGAGGCCAACATCGAGCAGGACAAGGTGAACGCAAACGCGCCCGACCTGCCCATGTACAAGGCCACGCTCGATCGCAACCTGGAGATGCAGAAGGAAGGCATCGTGAGCCGGCAAGTGCTCGACGATGCCAACCGGGACTATCTTGCCGCACTCACCAAGCGCGACAGCGCCAAGGCGCAGATTGGCGTGGATACTGCAAAGCTGAAGCAGGCGCGCGCGCAGGTGATGCAGAGCCAGGCTAGCCTGAAGCAGCTTGAGGAACAACTGAGCTACACCACGATCGTGGCCCCGATGGACGGAGTCATTCTTTCCCGCGACGTTGAGATCGGCGACGCGGTCAGCTCCATCCTGGTGCTGGGCTCGACTGCGACGCTCATCATGACCGAGGGCGACATCAACGAGGTCTACGTGCAGGGCAAGGTGGACGAGGCCGACATCGCTCACGTCTACCTGGGCCAGCCCGCGCGCATCAAGGTGGAGAGCTTCCGCGACCGCACCTTCGTCGGCCACGTGACCAAGATTGCGCCGATGGGCGTGGAGAAGGACAACGTAACCACATTCGAGGTTCGCGTTTCCATCAACAACCCCGGCGGCGAGTTGAAGGCCAACATGACAGCCAACGCCGAAATCATTTTGGACGAACACAAAGGTGTGCTCACCGTGCCAGAGAATGCGGTAATGTACGACAGCCAGAAGAATGCTTCGGTCGAGATTCCGGACAAGAAGCAAAAGGAAGGCAAGCGCAAAGTTCCGGTGACGGTCGGTCTTTCCGACGGCTCCAAGACTGAGCTTCTGAGCGGACTGAAGGAAGGCGACCAGGTGGTGTTGCAACAGTGAAGCAGGGATCAGGGAACAGGGGTCAGGGGTCAGGACGGTGCCGGGCCGATTGCCTTGGCCGCGTTACCCAGAGTTCGCATTCGAGGGATTGCCGCGTGTCCGCAGGCGCACACATATGTTCAGAATCGGACAGCACTTGCAACTGCGAATCGATGTATTTTACGATCGCAGGTTGAATTCATTGGGAGTAGTGCGGATCTGGTTTTGGCATTTGTCATGCAGCTAGCCTGGCGGGTGATCCCTGATCTCTGACCCCCGATCTCTGATCCCTGCTCTTAAGAAAGGCACACGATGAAGCATCTTCTAGCAGCAACGGCTTTACTGGCCCTGGCCGCAATTCCGGCGATGGCCACAGAGGCGACATTCGAACGCAACCTTACGGTGAAGGGAAAACTCGAGCTCACTGTGGCTACCGGCTCGGGCAACATCCACCTGACCCGAGGCTCGGGCAGCCAGGTGCACATCTTCGGCAAGGTCAAGTCTAACTGGGGCGCAAGCGACGAGCGGGTGCGGGAGATCGCCGCCAATCCGCCGATCGAACAAACTGGCAACATCGTCCGCATCGGCGCACGCCACGAGAACTACAACCACATAAGCATCGACTACGAGATTGAGGCCCCGGCGGACGCCTATCTCGACGCGGGTTCCGGCTCGGGCAACGTTACCGATGAAGGCGTGGGCGAAAATGCAAAATTGAACTCGGGCTCGGGCAATGTTCGCGGAACGGACCTGCACGGGAGCTTCAGCCTGGGAACCGGCTCGGGCAACGTCTATGCCGAGCAGACCGGGGAGGGCGATGTGAAGGCTCAGACCGGCTCAGGCAACATCGAGCTCAAGAATCTGCGCGGCGGTTTGCGCGCCGACACCGGCTCGGGCAACATCGTCGTCGGTGGGGCGCCACTCAGCACCTGGCATCTTCACACCGGCTCCGGCAACGCCGAGCTTTGGGTGGGCGATGCGCCTCTCACTCTCGATGCCGAAACCGGCTCGGGCAACATTCACACCGATCGCGAGATGCTGACGCAGGGATCGAACGATCGCCACCACGTTACCGGCAAATTGAATGGCGGCGGCCCAACCGTGCGCGTCGAAACCGGCTCCGGCGACATTCGCGTGCATTAATGCAGATCCGCCCGGCGCACAAGATTCCACCTTCCTCAGGCGAGACCTGAATGCTCCTGGATTAGTCTCGCCTGCCTTTTTTTGGCGCGCCAGTTCCCGCCTTATTTGAGAAAATAGAACGGGTCAGGATACTTGACGGAAAACTCCGCCTCAGGCGCGCCTCTCAGATCGCTCCATTGATCCCCGACATTGAGAACAATCTTGTAACCCTCCGCTGCGATGGCTGCGCGCACCGCGGATTTGTAAGTCTGCGCAGTCGCGGAAGCTTGCGTGGGCTGCCGCATGGTCAACTCCTGCCAGTCTTCAAAGCCCTGGTTGTGAAGATTCAACTCCGTCGCAGCCCGCTCCGATTCCGTCCTCCCGGTAATGAAGAATACCTTCACCCCCAGCCGCTTCGCCTCATTGAACAACCGCAATGTGCCGGGAATTGCCGGAGACTTGGCGGTCTCGAGCCACTCATCGAAGGCAGTCTTGTTATAGGCAAAACCGGCGTTGACCATCTCCTCGTAATTGGAGAGCGTGGTCTCGTCGATGTCGAGCACCAGCGCCAGCTTTTCCCCCGCACGTGGATGCGCGGCGCGGATGCGCAGGAAGGTAATGGCGCGATCCGCCTGGCGGTCCAGGTCCTTGGCGTAGCAGCCGCACTTGCAGGTGCATGCGTAGTACCGCTTGAGTTCGGCCTTCAGGTCGTCGAGGTTGGGGATGCGTTCGGCAGGCGCGTATGTGCTGGTGTTGGGAACAGATTGAGGAGCGGCCTTATGCGCGGCCACCGCTTTCGAAGCCGATTGCGGCGCTTGTTGCGCAATCAGGATCGCCGGCGCAAGAGCGAAGTAGAGCGCCGCCAGAAGTATCAAATGCTTCTTCAAAATGAAATAACCTTCCTGAAGTATTCTAATTCCGCCGCCAATCTCTCCGGCTGGCCTAATCATCGTCGCAATCACCGCCATTCCGCTGCCGTTACACTGGAATCATGGTTCGCGTACTTCGCCCCGTTCCCATTGAACGAATCAAACTGCTCGTCTTCGATCTGGATGGCACGCTGATCGATTCCGCGCAGGACTTATGCAACAGCGTGAACGCCACTTTGAGCCACTATGGCCACGACCCGCTTCTAGACACGGCCATCGCCGGCTTCATCGGCGACGGCGCGCTGATGCTGGTACGCAGGGCATTCGCCGAGGCCAGCGGCGGTCCGGTCGACGAGGATTTCCTCGCCAAGGCTTACGACTATTTCCTCGACTACTATCGCGCTCACAAGCTGGACTTCACTTATGCTTACGCAGGAGTACTCGAAGCGCTGGCCGCGCTGCACAAACTCCATGAGCCGCCCGCCGGGACAGCCAGAATCATGGCCGTGCTGACCAACAAGCCGGTTCGGCCGGCACGGGAAATCTGCAAGGCCCTGGGCCTGGCGCCATACTTCATCCGTATTTACGGCGGCAACAGCTTCGACACCAAAAAGCCCGATCCCGCGGGACTGCTTGCGCTGATGGCAGAGGCTGGAGCGAAGCCGGACCAGACCGTGATGATCGGCGACAGCCAGGTGGATGTGCTGACCGCCCGCAACGCCGGCGTCTGGTCCATCGGCTGCACCTTCGGCCTTTCGCCCGAGACGCTGCTGGCCACCCAGCCCGACATTCTTGTGGATTCGCCGGAGGAATGGACCGCAGCCCTCAGCCCCGCGCCAATTGCCTGACCCGGCACAACCGAGAATCTGGAATGTGTGCTGGAACTTTTCCGCCCGCCTGAGCGTATCATTTCTTCGAGGCGCTCCCCATGTTTAAAACGATGCTTGCAGTTTGCCTGTTCGGCGCAGCGCTCACGGCCGCCGCTACCCCAGCCTACGCGGACGGGGACGCGGTTCATTTCTTCTCCGATATACACATAGCCCCCGACACCACCGTTCACGATGCCGTCTGCTTCTTTTGCAGCGTCCACAACGAGGGCGAGGTGCAGCACGACACAGTTGTCTTCTTCGGCAGCGTTCACATTGCCGGCAAAGCCGATCACGATGTGGTGAACTTCTTCGGTAATGTTTCAGCGGATGACAACGCCGAGATCGGCGGCGACCTGGTGAGTTTCTTCGGTACAATCCATCTGGGCCAAAACGTCTCCGTGGGCAAGGACATGGTGTCGATGTTCGGATTTGTGCATGCGCCTGAATCGGTCAGTGTGGGTCATGATCGGGTTACCATGCCGTTTATCGTTGTAGTCGCTCCCCTGATCTTCGTAGGCCTGATCGTGATCCTCATCGTGCACCAGGTCCGCGCCCATCGCCGCCGGCAGTTTCTGAGCGCATACAATTTCCCGCCCCACGCATAGGGAACCGGCTTCTCCCAAGCAGACGCGGTAGGCTAGTTCCATGAACGAACCCAGCGTACCTGGCCGGCGGGGCGCCTCCGAGCTCACCGTCGTCGGTCCACAAGCATCGATGCAGGGCTCCGGGAGTTCGCGCCCGCTGCGCATCGTGCTCCCCGGGGGCAGCGGTCAGGTGGGCCAGATGTTGGCACGTTATTTTCAGAAACAGGGCCACCAGATTACGGTGCTGACTCGTGGACCGTATACCCCTCCCTGGCAGACGGTTCATTGGGATGGCGAGCACATCGGCCCCTGGACCGAAACGCTGGAAGGCGCGGACGCGTGCATCAACCTCTCCGGTCGCAGCGTGAATTGCCGCATGAATGCAACCAACCGGCGGGCCATGTACGAATCGCGCATTGGCACTACGCGGCTGCTCAACGATGTAATTTCCCGGCTCTCCGATCCGCCGCGCGTGTGGCTCAACGCGTCGACCGCGACCATCTATCGCCATTCGATCGACAAGCCAATGGACGAGGGGACGGGCGAACTGGGCGGCAACGAGCTCATTGGAAAAAAGCGCCGCGCGCCCGACACCTGGAACTTTTCCGTTCACATTGCCAAGGAATGGGAGGCCGCTTTTTTCGAGACGGAGACGCCGCACACGCGCAAGGTTGCTCTGCGCAGCGCCATCACTTTCAGCCCCACTCCCGGCAATGCCTTTCAAGTTTTCTCGAATCTGGTCCGGCTAGGCCTTGGCGGCACGCAAGGCAACGGACGCCAGTTCGTCTCCTGGATCCACGAGACCGATTTTGCGCGCGCCGTGGGTTTTCTGATCGCCCATGAGGAAATGGACGGACCGGTGAACATTGCCGCGCCGAACCCGTTGCCCAATCGCGAATTCATGCAGGCGCTGCGCGACGCCTGGGACATGCCCAACGGCTTCCCTGCACCGGCGCTGCTGATCGAGATCGGTGCATTCTTCATGCGCACCGAGTCGGAGCTGGTGCTCAAGAGCCGCCGCGCCGTCCCCGGCCGGTTACTCGACGCAGGATTCGAGTTCGAGTTTCCCGAGTGGACGGAAGCAGCAGAAGATCTGGTGCGGCAGTGGAAAGGCAGGGACTAGCCGGCACTTCTCACAGGTGGCGTGGCGGACCCGGAATTCAACAACTGGCGAAGTTTCCGAGGGCCGGGAGGCCCTCAGGACAGCCGGTCTGGAGACCGGCGCTACAATCTTTGGCGACCCGTGAGAAATGCGCGCTAGTCCCTGCCTTTCTCATTTCGGAGTTATGTCGGTGACCGGCAGGTCAATGTGTCCGAGCAGAATCTCAAACCGCCTCTGTTCCTCTTTCCGATAAGTCGCCTGATCCGGCCATAACTCCTTGACGAAGGCTTCTTCGTCGGGATTGGCGGTCGTCGCAACGGTCGAGTTCTTGTAGCGGATGGTGACGCGGTAATCCCAACGGAGTTCTTCCGAGGTGTGATAGGCCGGCGTTTCGATTTTCACCGAGAGAATGCGGCCTGTCGCTTGAATCTTCTTGAGCAGCGGGTAGTGGTTCTTGAGGAATAACTGCAGAAATTCCTGCTGATGGCCCCATTGGCATTTGTAATAATACTCGACGGTGTAGGGCTGGTCGGCGCCACCCTGCGGCGGCGCTCCCTGCGCGCGGACCGGGAGGGCGAGCGAAGCTGCAAAGATCGTGGCGAGAGCGGCGAGTAAAATCTTGCGCATAATACCTCCAATTGACGAATGAGAGCATTGTATCGTGGAGCCGCTGTCGTCATCGGCCGGTGGGAGAGCTTAGTTCGTTAACGGCAACCGCAGGTTTAGCCCATGAATTGCTCCCGAGAGAGCTACAATTTAACGGAATCCGGCTCGACCAAGGAGATTCCGAAGCACGCTTCGGAGACACATGTCTACCCCGCCAAGACCGCCCGATATTCAATTGAATGTAGCGGAGCTGTCGATTGCCGTGATCGGCCCCGACAATTTCAGCCGTAACACCGTGATCACCGCGCTCGGTGGCTGCCTGGGCAGCCGGACCCCGGACTTGATCGCCGATCCCGCCCATCTCGACGACGAGGCAATGGCAGTTGTGTCGAGTTGCAGTGTCGTCATCGTTGAAGTCGATCGCGATCCCGATTTTGCACTCGACCTTGTCCAGCGTATTTGCGATCGCGGAGAAGCGGCGGTAATGGTCTACTCGGCCCAGACCAGCTCGGACCTGGTTGTCCGCGCCATGCGTGCCGGCGCCCGCGAATTCCTTCGCCTCCCATTGGAACCCGGCGCGATGGCCGAGGCGATGGCCCAAGTCACGACGCGCCGTAAATCTGCTCGCGCCTCGCAAAAAGCGGAAGGCGAGTTATATGTATTCCTTGGCGCCAAAGGCGGCGCGGGAGTTACAACGCTGGCCTGTAACTTTGCCGTTGCCCTGGCCGATGAGTCGAAGAAGAACACGCTCCTGATCGACCTGAACTTACCGCTCGGAGACGCGGCAATCAATCTTGGGATTAAGTCTAAGTACTCTGCGGTAGATGCCCTGCAGAATTCCGCACGGCTTGATCCGAACTTTCTTTCTAACTTATTGGTGCGCTATAGCGCTTTCTTGTCGGTACTCGCGGCTCCCACCGAACTAACTCCGTACGAGGCTTCGAGAGATGCCTTCGACCGTTTGCTGGCGGTTGTCCGGCAGGAATTCGATTACGTTGTCGTCGATGCCGGATTGAGGCTCGACCTGCAGCGCACATCGCTCTTCGATCGGAGTGCCACCATCTATCTCATCACTCAGGTAGGCATTCCCGAACTTCGCAATGCGAATCGATTGATTGCACGGTTCTCGAATGAGGGGAGCCCCAATCTGGAAATTGTCATCAATCGATACGAGTCGGGCGCGATGGGAATCTCGGACTCGGAAATTACCAGAGCACTCACCAAACCGCCGCAGTGGAAGGTTCCCAACAACTATGCCGCGGTGCGCAAGATGCAAAACACAGCTACTCCGCTGGCGCTTGAGGACTCGACTATTTCGCGGGCGATCCGGAAGATGGTGAAAGCCGCGTGCGGCAAGACCGACATCCCGGAGAAGAAAAAGGGCTTCGGCTTCTTCCGTTAAACAGTCAGGCCAGATTGCAGCTTCCGATGCCTTTCGGCCGGTGCCTGATTGCATGGGGCTGGTCGAACCTCGCCGCGATTAGCAAGCGAGTGCGCCTTGTAAGTTAGCGTTATTACCTTGGCTGTGCGATTTGACATGTGTTCGTGGACAAACGCGGGCGAGGACGCCCGCGCGACGGCCGGTCTGGAGACCGGCGCTACATTCCGGCGAATACACAAACACCCGGTCGCGGCCCTAGCAGCGGGCGTAGTTTTCCAAAGCAGCCTTGCTGGGGATGGTGATCATGGAACCGTGAAAATCCACCAGCCGGCGAGTCTTGAAAAGGGTGAGGGTGCGGGTGACGGTTTCCCGCGAGGCGCCAATGAACTCGCCGATCTCGCCGTGAGTAAGAGAGAAGCGCATGCGGGTTCCCTGCTCGGTGGTTTGGCCGTTCTCGCTCCAATCGAGCAGCAGCCTGGCGAGTTTTTCGGGCACTGAAGCAGACAAGCCAACCGTTCGCAACTGCTCGCAGGCAGCAGAGATGTCGCGGCTCAGTTCCTCGCTCAGGGTTTGATAAACCTCAGGATGGCGCACCAGAATGCCAAGAAAATCGCGGCGGCTTACAAACGCCAGCTTGCAGGGATAGAGCGTCTCGGCCGTGACCTCATACGAATTGCCGGAGAGAGCCGAAGCGAGCCCCAGAATCTCACCTCTCTTAGCAATGCGGAGAATGAGACGCCGGCCGTCGATGGAGTTCATTGAAAGCTTCACTTCGCCTTCAAGAAGAAGATATACGCCGCGAGGCGGCTCCTTCTCAGAGAACAGCGTGCGATTGGCCGCGTAGGGCGACGGATGCGCAATCGAGGCCAGGTCCTGGAATGCGGCTGGAATCCACTTATCGAGAAATTCGCCGGCCCATTGTGCCTGCGCCCCGTAACTGTTCATGGTGTCACGCATTGTACTCATCACTCCGCTCCTCCCACTTCTAGACTATGTCTGTTATTCCGGATTTCCTCGGCTAGATACTGAGTCCACGGCGTGCTGGCAATTAGTTCCGCACCCGATTGCGCGTGGATATGTCTCAGTGCTTGCTTGCCGAGAGCATCTGCATAAGTCACGTTGCGTAAGTCAAGGGATAACTTCCTCGATGCGAGTCGAGGGGCCGTCTCCATCCAGGCGCGGCTAATTTCAGCCACCCACGGCCCGGCAATTCGCCCTTCCAACGTGATCTCGATTGCTTGTTCGTCTTCCTGCGTTGTGATTCGTAACATCGTCTGGCCCATCCTGCGCCACGCAACGACTAAGGCACGACGGATGCCAAACCGGACGCCGAGCGGCAGGAGCCGTGGATTGAATTGAGGGGAAAGGAGTTATTCAGGAGAGCTCAATAACAGGAGAACTTGGCCAGCAGTCAGGTGACGACGTGACGATGACGAAATGCCGTCACCGAGACTAATTATAGTCGCTTCGCTCGATTCCCAGTTTCTTCAATTTGGAGTTCAAGGTGGTGCGTTTGAGGCCAAGCCGCTCCGCCGCACCATCTGGCCCGCCAATCTGGCCTTTGGTTTCGCGAAGCACACGCAGAATGTGTTCCCGCTCGGCGGCTTGGAGGGTGGGGCTTTCGGTGGCCGCGTTCGCAATCTCCGCCATGGCGCTGGTCTCAAGCTCGGCCAGCGGAACATAGAGCACCGGACCTCGCGTAAGGATCACCGCGCGCTCGAGGAAGTTTTCCAGCTCGCGGATATTGCCAGGCCACGGCCAGCGAACCAGCGCCTGCATCGTCTCCTTAGGGATGGTCTCGATGGCCTTGCCCATGCGCCGGCTATGAGTCGCCACGAAGTGACGAACGAGGATGGGAATGTCGCCTGCCCGGTCGCGCAGCGCCGGAGCGAAGATGGGAAAGACTTTCAAACGATAAAACAGGTCGCTGCGAAACTGCTTCTCTGCAACCATCTGGGCCAGGTCGCGGTTGGTGGCGGCAATCAGACGAACGTTGACCGGGATCGGCCTGTTTCCGCCCAGCCGTTCGATCTCTCGCTCCTGCAGCGCGCGGAGCAGCTTGGGCTGCAGGTCCAGCGGCAGCTCGCCCACCTCATCCAAAAAGAGAGTGCCTTCGTGGGCCAGCTCGACCCGGCCCACTTTACGCGCAATTGCCCCGGTAAACGCGCCCTTCTCATGGCCGAAGAGCTCACTCTCCAGCAGACCCGCTGGAATGGCCGCGCAGTTGAGCTTGATGAACGTTCGCTCGCGGCGAGGGCTCAGCCGGTGAATGGCGCGTGCCAGCAGTTCCTTGCCGGTGCCCGTCTCGCCTTGAATCAACACGGTTGCGTCGGTGGGCGCCACGGTTTCAATGTCTTTGAGCACCTGGCGCAACCCGGTGCTCTCGCCCACGATATCTTCAAAGCGATTCTCGAGGTTGATCTCCTCTTCGAGATACCTCTTCTCCTGACCCAACTTGTCGCGCAGTTCGGCGATGCGCTGGAAGGCCATGGTGTTATCCACGGCCATGGCCACCTGAGTTGCAATGCGGCCGAGGATTTCCGCGTGTTCCTGGCTGATGCCGCCTTCCATCTTGCTGAGCACTCCCATGGCGCCAATGGCCTCGCCGCGATGAATGAGCGGAACCCAGCAACCGGACTGCATTCCGAGCAGGGTGAGGCTGAAAACCGTTTCCGGAGCAAACGTTGCGTCCGATAGCCGCTCCACCAGCACCGCCTGCCGGGTGCGAAACGCGACTCCCGATACAGTGCCTTCGACCGGCACGCGCGCATTGACGGAGAAGACATCCTGGTTTCGGGGCCCGAGAAACTGCACCGCCATGTCGCCGGCTGCCGGATCATAGAGCGCCAGAGCGGCGGTGTCGTGCGGAACCACTTCGTGAATGCTCGCCGAGATAGCCGTCAGCAGCTTTTCAACATCCAGATTGGCCAGCAGCGCGTTGCTCAACTGCAGCATCACCGCTTCTTCAGCCCGCTTGCGGTCGGTAAAATCGCGCGTCACCTTGGCATAGCCGGTAAGTTCTCCGGCATCGTCGCGAATGGCGGTGAGCACGACATCGGCCCAGAAGCGCGACCCATCCTTGCGCACGCGCCAACCCTCTTCCTCAACGCGCCCGCGCATCGCGGCCAGGCGAAGCAGTTCCGCGGGACGGCCGCGGTCAACATCCTCCTGCGTAAAGAAGCGCGAGAAATTGAGCCCGAGAATCTCATCCGCGGAGTAGCCCTTGATGCGCCCGGCGCCGGGATTCCAGGACATCACCGATCCGTCGCGGTCGAGGAGATAGATGGCATGGTCGCGGACGGTGTCAAGGATCGATCGCAGCTGCAGGTCTTTGGTGCGCAAGGCGTCTTGCGCCAACCGCTGCTCGGTCACATCGCGTACAAAGCTGAGTACCACTGAGCCTGACGATGTCTCAAGCGGCTTAAGCATGATGTCCACCGGAAACTCCGTGCCATCCTTGCGCAGACCAAACAGGTTCAGCGCCGCTCCCATCTGCCTTGCCCTGGGATGCGCGTTGTAGTTTTCTCGATGGCTGGGATGGCGATCGCGAAAGCGCTGGGGAACCAGATTCTCGATGGGCTGGCCAAAGAGTTCGGATTGCGTGTGACCAAAAAGCTCTGCCGCGCGCGGGTTTGCGCCCCGAATCACTCCCTGGGAGTCGGTGACGAAGATCGCGTCTGGAGAGACTTCAAAGAGATTCTCCAGCGCGGTTTGAGCGAGTTCGGCCCGGTCTTTCTCAGCCGAAGCCGCTGCGACCTGTTCCGGGGAATCAAACGGGCGCATCAGAGGCTCCAAAGCCAATCAAGATTAAGATAACCGGCGCACCTAAAACCCGCAACTTGCGTCAAGTTACGAAAGGGCCGAGGCAAACGGGCCACCCAAGCGCCCGCAACGCATGTGACCGCTATGCGAGACAAGTTCAGTTTCCGGATGCACACCGACCGGTGCCCAGGATCACAGGAACGATCGACCAAATCTGTTTACAATTCTTTGTTTCCAGAAGGGAATAAACTCATGGATTCAAAGACGTCTCGCCGTGAATTCCTGTCTGCCGGGCTGATGCTTCCGGTCGCCGGCGCCAGTTCCAGCCTCGGCCTCTTCAATCCTCCGCGAAATCCCGTTTCCAGCCCCGCCGGCTCTTCCGCGAAGCTGAGTTACAAAACACTGGGCCGCACCGAACTGAAGGTGACCACGGTTGGCTTCGGCTGCATGATTACTTCGGATTCTAGCGTGATTGAGCGCGCCGCCGATATCGGCATCAACTACTTCGATACGGCGCGGGGCTATCAGCACGGCAACAACGAGCGGATGGTTGGCGCAGCCCTGGGAGCCAAGCGGAAACAGGTGGTACTCTCGACCAAATCCGGCGCTCAAACCAAGGAAGGCCTGCTCAGCGACATCGACGCGAGCCTGCGCGAGCTCAACACGGACTACGTCGACATCTGGTTCCTGCACGGCAAAGGTAGCCCGGCCGAGGTTCACGACGACATGATTGAAGCGCAGCAGCTCGCCAAAAAGCAGGGCAAGATTCGCTTTGCCGGCGTAAGCACCCACGGCGGCCAGCAGCAACTGCTGCCCTGGATGGCCGAGAAGGGCGTCTTCGATGTGGTCCTGGCCGCATACAACTTCACCATGGACGCAAGCATGGAGCAGGCCATCGCCGCGGCAGCCAAGGCCGGTATGGGCGTGGTGGGGATGAAGGTGATGGCCGGCGGATTTCGCAGCAATAAGCCCGGCAACCCGCTCTACGAAAAGTTGCACCAGAATGGCGCCCTGCTGGCCGCGTTGAAGTGGGTCATCGACAAGCCCGGCGTCGCCACCACCATTCCCAGCATGACGGACATGGACCAGCTCGACGAGAACCTGAAGGCCATGGCGCAACCATTTTCCGACGGCGACCGAAAGCTGCTGGCCGCGCATCTTGAGAAGATTAGCCCGCTCTATTGCCGCATGTGCGGGCAATGCGACGGCGCCTGCCAGAAAGGCCTGCCGGTGGCCGACGTGCTGCGCTGGCTCACCTACGCCGACGGCTATGGTCAGTTCGCGCTGGGCCGCGAGAGATTTCTCGAGATGTCCTCAGAGCTTGCCGCGATTCGCTGTGCCGACTGCACCTCATGCACGGTGAATTGCCCCCATGGCGTCCAGGTGTCAAGCCGCGTGGCCCGCGCGCAGGAGCTCTTCGCGTGAAGACTGCCGGTTTGCTGATCACGCTTTTGCTAACTTCTGGAATCGCCCACTCTCAGTCTTATCTCAACTGCAGCTTCGCGCCCGGCTGGCAGCAGTCCGGCCCGACCATCCAGTATGTGGCCGACAATCTCTACGAATACAAGGATGGCGCCGCCGAGGGCTACCTGATCTTCGGATTGACGCGCATGCAGGGAATCTCGTGCCAATCGGGCGCCGATTCGCTCCAGATCGACGTCTCCGAGATGAGCGATGCCGACTCGGCTTATGGCATCTTCGCGGCCAACGTCGATCTAAATATGCCGATCATCGGCCTCGGCATGGGCGGGCAGGTGCACCGGCAAGCCGCCAGCTTTGCCAAGGGCAAATACTACGTGGAAATCGTGGAGACAGCCGCCAACCCGGACAAAGATCAATCCGCGATGCTCAAGGCCCTCGCGACTTCGATGCTGGAGCATATAGAAGGCCGCGATACCCCGCCCGAGGCGCTCGAATGGTTCGCGAAGGATGACTTGCTTTCGCTCCGCGTGGTTCCAGAGAGCGTCCTGGGCCTTAGCCAGCTCAAGCGCGGATACGTGGCAAAGTACAAGCAGGGTCAGGCATTCCTGGTTGCCGAGGACTCGCCGAAGGCCGCGGCGGAGGTGTTGAAGGGCCTTCGCCAGCGATTTGACGGCGCCACGCCGGCGCAGGTTGGCGACGAAGCCTTCCAGGCAAGGGCGAAGTATCTGGACGGGATTTGCATCTTCCGCAAAGGCCGCTATCTCGCCGGCTACGCCAACCTGCCCGATTCTCAGCAGGCAGCCTCGGAGGCCGCGAAGCTGGCGGCGCGAATTCCCTGAACCTCTCGCGAGCGTCGCCGAATCAAAAGTGGCTAAAGGAGAGACCTCCCCATGTCTCAGAAAATCGCATTCATCACTGGCGGAAACCGTGGACTCGGCTTCCAAACCGCACTTGACCTCAAAGATGCCGGCGTAAAAGTTGTCATCGGTTCTCGCGACCTGACCCAGGGCGAAGAAGCTGTCAAGAAGCTTCGCGCCGCCGGCGTCGATGCCGACGTGCTTCACTTCGACATCACCAAGCCCGCCGATCACCAGGCTGTCTACGACTACTTCAACGCCAAATATGGCCGGCTCGACATTCTCGTCAATAACGCAGGGATCGCCGGCGGCACGTTCCCCGGCACAGGCCCCGAACACTCTGCTTCAGAGGTCCCGCAGGATCTGCTGCACAAGGTCTTCGAGACCAACTTCTTCGCGCAAGTGGCGCTCACCGACAAGCTGCTGCCGCTGCTCAAGAAGAGCGCGGCCGGCCGCATCGTTAACCTTTCCAGCATTCTTGGATCGCTGACTTTGCACGCCGATCCCAACTCGCCCATCTACAACGCCAAGTCGTTCGCCTATGACGCATCGAAGACCGCGCTCAACGCCTTCACCGTGCACCTGGCGTGGGAGCTGCGCGACACCAATGTAAAGGTGAACTCAGCGCATCCTGGATGGGTGAAGACAGACATGGGCGGCGAGCAGGCGCCGATGGAGCTCAGCGAAGGAGCGAAAACCAGCGCCGCGCTGGCTACGCTGCCCGACGATGGCCCCACCGGCGGGTACTTCCACCAAGGCCAGCCGCTGCCCTGGTGAGGGAGTCATCCACGGCTTCGCCAGTTCGTCGCCGCCTCGTGTAGCGCCGGACTCCAGTCCGGCTGTCGTGCGGGCGTCCTCGCCCGCACCTCCGTTCTCAATCCTAAGAGGTCGATCGGTACCCCATCGATGGAATCGCTCTAGATTGCGATCTTGGTTTCGATGGCGTCGTAGTCGGCGCGGACACCACGGGGCGTGGCTTCGAGAAGCCCTGCGCCAGCCAAAGCTTTGACGTCGGCGTGAACGTTGCTGTAGTCGCGCTTGAGCGCCTTGGCCAAGGCCCTGACGCTGGTGACGTGGTTGCGGCGGACATAGCTGAGCAATTCCATGCGCTTGCCGGTGAGGACTCGGGCGAGGGCGTCCCAGTTTTCGAATGCCAGGTGGCGCTCATGGAAGGTTTCTCCCCGCTCGGCGCGATGCCAGGCGTCGATGAAGCTGCGTGAAGCCTGCTCCTTAATATTCCCGCCAACAGTGAGTCGAACATTGCTCATTGGTCACCTCGCACGCGTTCCACATCCGACCAAAAATCAGCTATTAATCGCTCGACACTGGCAGCAGCTAAGCCTCCAGCTTGTTTCATGGACCCCAGGGATTAAAGACAGCGACGCCCTGACCGGCAAAATCCTTCACATTGCGGGTAACAACGGTCAGGTCATGAACGAGCGCTGTTGCGGCAATCATGGCGTCGGCAACTTTCAGCTTTCTTCCCTTTCTCTCCGACTGCGCGCTCAAAGCTCCCCAACGCCTCGCAATGGCCTCATCGAACGGAAGAATCCTGGTCCCAAACCACGGGCGCAGCGTTGTCAACAGCCACCTCTCAAGGTCCTTTCTCTTGCGGCCCGAAGCGAGCAGCGAGACTCCTTTCACAATCTCTCCCAAAGAAACTACGCTGAAGTACAGGCGCTCGTCGTCGGCAGCCTCCAGCCACGCCTCGACACGCGGCTCGGGGATTGGGCGCATCAATTCCGAGGGAATATTCGTGTCGAGCAGAAAGCCGTTCATAGCCGGAGGTCGCGGCCCGTATCCTCATCGCGCTCGATGTGAAGATCGACCCCTCTGAATGGGGAGTCGGCAAACAATGCCGCCAGGCTCTTTCTGCCGGTCTGGCGATGGCTGGCCGCATCGCCGGGGGGTTCTGGAACCGGCGCGGCGCTGAGCGCCCGCAGCAGGATTTCTTCGATCGCCTGAGAGCCGCCGCTTTCAAGCCGCTCCGCGATCAACGCCTCCAACTCCGGACTTTCGATCTCAAGCTGCATGGGGCCTCCGTTCGCTGTGCGTCCCAGCAAAACCTATCGCGATTCTACAGGAAAATCAAACGCGTCCCCCTCCCGCTTGCCCGTAAGCACGAGAGCAAGGACGTCCCAGCTTTTAAAGACCCAATGCCGTTCATGAAAGGTTTCTCCCCGCTCGGCGCGATGCCGGGCGTCGATGAATTGGTGCGAGGCTTCGGCTTCAAACGCGCCGCAGACATTGAGCTCAGCTGCGGATTTCGGAGCTGCTCTCAAAGCTCTTCTATCAAAGCCATGGGGGGCTGACTGGGAGCCTCTGCGCTGATCCCTTGTTCGCCGTCCTTGTTTGCGCTGGCCTCGATGCTGGTTTCTCGTCGGGGAGCTTCTGCGGGAGCTGCTTTCCGATCTTGCTGTTTCAGATAGATGAAGAGGAGCGATCCGTGTCTCAACCACACCCGATTTGCCTTGAACCATTGGCCCCAGAGGGAAAGAAAAAACAACAAGAGGATGAGCGCGACGACAAACGAAAAGGCGGGCTGGGAGAGCACTACTAGGGGTTGTTTGGGGCTGGCCTGAAGCGCCAGAAAAGCGCACACGACGATCAGTATCAAGAGACCGGCAGATGTGCATTCATAGAAAACCCGCTCCGCCTGAGGTTTTTCGATGATGACCCTGGCTGTTGGGAGTGCCTCCTTCAACCCGTCGTGCAGTTCTTGATAGGTCTTTTTCGCCTGCAGATCGGTTTTGCCGCGCTTCCTATTGGTGGCCCATTCCCCGCCGTCCGTCGGACTTTTGATAAATTCAAGTTTTACCGCCGCATTGAGGTTCGTCTCATTATCCTTGTCATTGCAGAACGTTCTGAACACCCGCGCACTAAAGAAGAGCGCGTGGATCCCACTTCCCAGTGGTGTCAATAGCATTCCCAAACACCAGCTCAGGGAAGTGGCGACAGCCAAAAACACAAGGTCGGAACCGAGGGAAGATGTTGTGGATGCTGGTGAAATCTGGAAGCTGAAGACGTTCTGAGCCCCAACGGTGCAGTAGCAGTACAAAATGGCGGCAAGCACGAGAGTCAACGCCCCTGGCATGATTCTCGCGATCAAGTCGTAATGAGCTTCTGGAAGGGATGAGAACCACTTGCTCGTCGCGCCGGTTTTGCCCATGTCGATCCTCCAAGACGAAGATTGGAACCTACACAACAATACCGAGAACTCATCCGCTGTGGCTTAGCAACATCCAAGATTATTTCTTGAGCGGTTGAGAGAAGGTCCTTTGGAGGGGCGCTTTGAGGATCCCATGCTGTTTTTCGCTCAATCTTCGCCCTTCGGTTATAATACCTGCCATGGACTTTCAACTGGTGACGGCATACAAGCCGCGGGGCGATCAGCCGCGGGCGATTGAGGAGTTGCTGGAGGGGCTGGCGGCGGGGGAGCGGCACCAGGTGCTGCTGGGCGTGACGGGGTCGGGCAAGACCTTCACCATGGCCAAGATCATCGAGCAGTCGAACCGGCCGGCGCTGATTCTGGCGCACAACAAGACGCTCGCCGCGCAGCTCTATCACGAGTTCAAGCAGTTCTTTCCCGGCAACGCGGTGGAATACTTTGTGAGCTACTACGACTACTACCAGCCGGAGGCGTATATACCTGCCGGCGATCTTTATATAGAGAAGGAAGCGACGATTAACGAGGAGCTGGACAAGCTGCGGCTCTCGGCTACGCGGTCGCTGTTCGAGCGAAGGGACGCGATCATTGTCAGCTCAGTCAGCTGCATCTACGGGCTGGGGTCGCCGGAGGCTTACTACGGCATGCTGCTGCTGCTGGAAAAAGGCCAGCGCATCGCCCGCAAAGATATAACCCGGCGATTGGTCGAGATCCTCTACGAGCGCAACGATACGGACTTCAGGCGCGGGACGTTCAGGGTGCGCGGCGACACGATCGAGGTCTTTCCGACTTACGACGAGACGGCCTATCGGATTGAGCTATTCGGCGATGAGATTGAAAGCCTGTCGCAGATCGACCCGCTGTTTGGAACGGTGAAGCAGCGGTACTCGCGGCTGCCGATTTATCCCAAGAGCCACTACGTGGTGCAGCCGGAGCGCAAGGCCGAGGCCATTGACTCCATTGTCAAGGAACTGAACGAGTGGGTGCCGCAGCTTGAGGCCGAGGGCCGTATGGTGGAGGCGCAGCGCGTTCACCAGCGGACGCGGTTTGACCTGGAGATGATCAAGTCAATGGGCTACTGCCACGGGATTGAGAACTACTCGCGGCACTTTTCCGGCCGTCTGCCGGGCGAGCCTCCGCCGACGCTGCTCGACTACTTTCCGCGGGACTTTTTGCTGTTTGTGGACGAGAGCCACGCAACGATTCCTCAAGTGCATGGCATGTGGCACGGCGACCGCAGCCGCAAGCAGAATCTTGTGGACTACGGCTTCCGGCTGCCCTCGGCCATGGACAACCGGCCGCTGAAGTTCGACGAGTTCGAAAACCGCATTCATCAGACGATCTATGTTTCGGCCACGCCGGGTCCGTATGAGCTGACGCGGTCAGCTGGGGTTGTTGTCGAGCAAGTGATTCGGCCGACGGGGCTGGTCGATCCTGAAGTCGAGATCCGTCCGGTGAAGGGGCAGATCGACGACTTGCTGGGCGAGATCCGCGACCGGGCCAAGCGCGGCGAAAGAGTGCTGGTGACTACGCTGACCAAGCGCATGGCCGAGGACTTGGCCGGCTACTACACCGAGGTCGGCGTGCGCTGCCGTTACATGCACTCTGAGATCGAAACATTGGAGCGGGTGAAGCTGCTGGCTGGGCTGCGGAAGGGCGAGTTCGACGTGCTGATCGGCATCAACCTACTGCGCGAAGGACTTGACTTGCCGGAGGTTTCGCTGGTGGCCATTCTGGATGCGGACAAGGAGGGCTTTCTGCGCTCGGCGGGGTCGCTGATTCAGACCATGGGGCGGGCGGCGCGGCATCTGGAGGGGCGGGCGATTTTGTATGCGGACAGAATGACGGACTCGATGCGGCGGGCGATCGACGAGACGGATCGGCGGCGGACGGTGCAGCGGGCCTACAACGAAGAAAACGGAATTACCCCGCAGTCGATTATCAGCTCGGTGGATATGGGGCTGGCGCAGATTTTGAAGGCAGAATACGGCGATGTGGAAGTGGAGGAGGTGGCGGGTCTGCCGGAGTTTGCGTCGCAAGCCGAGGTTGAAGGCTTCATTGCCAAGCTGGAAACGGAGATGCGCGAAGCGGCTAAGAAGTTTGAATTCGAGAAGGCGGCGCGGCTCCGCGACAGCATCAAGGAGCTGCGCGAGAAGGAGTTCTTGTTCGGGTAGGAGGCCCAAGAGCCCGTGGGATCAATCAATAAGCAATTGTCCGACGCTTCGCGGACAACCAGTTCGCGCCAGTCGCCATCCAAGTTGCTCAGTTGGTAAATAGGGGCGCGCGGCTTGCGTGGCCGTGCCGGATTCAGGGGCGCATGGCGACAATTCTATTGGTGGACAACGATCCCTTCCAGGCGCTGCAACGCAAATCCATTCTGGAACGGCGATTTCACGATGTGCAGCGGGTGAGCGATGCGTCTGAAGCTCTCTGCCTGGTGGAGCAGCCGCAATTTGCCGGCAATCTCGGACTCGTCATCTCGGCGGAACACATGCAGGGCATCGGCGGGCCGGCATTTGTGGCCGAGTTGCATACGCGCCTGCCCCATGTGCCGATTCTGGTGCTGGGCTTCGCCAGCGATGCCGAGACCGATTATTCAGGCGGATGGGTTCGCTTTCTGCCCAGGCCCTTTACGGACGCAGAGATGCTTCGAGCGGCAGGACTCCTGCTTGCGCAGCGTCAACTGAATCCGGCTTGAGCGGCAGAGTTTTCTTGCTGACACGACCGGTGAGCTCCGATTAGCCTATTCAAAAGAGCTTCCGGACGAGGTCGATGCGTGCCTACAAAAACCGCAGTCAATGAGGTTGCCTTATCCCCAGCCGATGGCGTGCTGCGGTCGTTCGCCATTCACAACCGCATCCATCTTTACCTGCTCGATGCGCTGCCGGCGGAGGTGTGGTTGACGCCTCCACCTGGAGGCAAAGGACGGACTGTTGCGGCGCTGTTCAGCCATATTCATAATGTGCGGTTGATGTGGATGGAGGCGGCCAAGGTGAAGAATGTGCCCGCGCGGCTGGAAAAAACGGCGACGATTGCGGAAGTGAAGCTGGCGCTGGCGGCGAGCGACGAAGCGATTCGGAACTGGCTGGGGCCGATCCTGAACGGAAACGCGAAGGTCTCAGGATTCAAGCCGGATGCGTGGGCTTTCGTCTCTTATTTGATTGCCCATGAGGCGCACCATCGCGGGCAAATGCTGCTTTTGGCAAAGCAGTTGGACCATCCGGTGAATCAAAAGATTAGCTTCGGATTATGGGAGTGGGGCGTGAGGTGAGTTCGGAAGCCGCGATTCGGTCGCAAAGGAGGCTCCACCCTTAGTGTGAGCCAAATCACATGCCGAAGGCCTATCATGGTTTGAGAATAGCCACTTGGGGAGGGCGCCTGGCTCCTCTTCAGCGTGCGAGAATCATGGTGGAGTCATAATGGGAGCGTTTGGCAGTTTTGCTTTAATCATCGCGTTGTTCCTGGCCGGTTACAATCTGGTGGCCGGCATTCTGGCATTGCGGTTGATTGCAACCGGGCAGCAGGCGCGCATCTCTCCCGAGAGGCTTGCCGACACCGCGCGGCGGGCTGGGATCGCCAGCTTTGTGGCCGTGACCGCAGCCGCTTTTGCGCTGGTCTGGTCGGTCTTCACCGACGATTTCTCCATCACCTACATCATGGAGCATTCCAACCGCGCGCTTCCCGCCGCCTATAAGTTTTCAGCGCTTTGGAGCGGCCAGGAGGGCTCGCTGCTGCTGTGGGCATGGTTGCTGGCTGCCTACGGATTCGTGCTCCGCCTGACGCACAAGACCGACGTGAAGCTCTACGCATATGCGGGGACGATTCTGGCCGGCATTCAAGTCTTCTTCCTGCTGATCTTGAACATTGCCGCGCCGCCTTTTGCGCTCTACAGAGGGGCCATTCCCGACGACGGCAACGGGCTGAACCCGCTGCTTCAATATCCGGAGATGGTGATTCATCCGCCCATGCTTTACCTGGGCTACGTGGGCTTCTCGGTTCCCTTCTGCTTTGCGCTGGGCGCGCTGATGATGCGCTACCCGGGGGAGAAATGGATCAAGGTCACGCGCGTGTGGACCATGGTGACCTGGCTGTTTTTGACTTGCGGAATCTTTCTGGGCATGCACTGGGCATACGCCGTTCTTGGCTGGGGCGGCTACTGGGGCTGGGACCCGGTGGAGAACGCAAGCTTTATGCCGTGGCTTACGGGCACAGCATTTTTGCACTCGGTGATGATGCAGGAGAAGAAAGGCATGATGAAGAGCTGGAATGTCTGGCTCATCTTCTCCACGTTTCTGCTCACGCTGCTGGGCACGCTGCTGACCCGCGCCGGCCTGGTGAGCTCGGTTCATGCGTTCGCGCAGTCGTCGATCGGCACATGGTTCGTGGTCTTCATGGGGATCGTGCTGGCGGTGTGCATCTTCACTTATGTATTGAACCGCAGCCACTTGCAGAGCGAGCACCATCTGGAATCGCTGGTAAGCCGCGAGTCGAGCTTCCTGTTCAACAATCTGGTGCTGCTGACGGCTTGCTTCGTGATTCTTTGGGGAACGCTGTTTCCCATCATTTCGGAGTATGTGGTCGGCAACAAGGTCACGGTGGGCGCGCCATTCTATAACCGCGTTGCGGTTCCCATTGGATTGTTTTTGCTGTTTCTGACGGGCGTCGGCCCGTTGCTGCCATGGAGGGCAACGTCGTTCAGGAGCATTCGGCGCAACTTTGTGCTGCCGGTGATCGCATTCTGGGCTACGGTGATTGTCTGCCTGGTTGCGGGCGTGCAGCCATGGAAAGACGGTGGGTTGGACAGCGGCAACTTCTACGCACTCGTATCCTTCTCAATGAGCGCGGCGGTGTTCACGGCCATTCTGAGCGAGTTTTTGCGCGGGGCGGGAGTGATCTCAAAGCAGACCGGGCGCAACCTGATTGTGAGCACCTGGCTGCTTACCCGGAGAAATACGCGGCGCTACGGCGGATACATCATTCACATTGGCGTGGTCATTATCGTAGTGGGGCTGGCCGGAGCAGCATTCGATCGCAGCGTGGAAAGCGAACTGGCGCTGCACGACAAGCTCTCAATCGGACCCTACACGCTGGAGTGCGTCGGCTTCACGCAGGATTCCAATCTGAACTACCAGTCCGATTACGCGCTGCTCGATGTGTACAAGGGCGGCAAGAAGCAGTTCCAGATGGCTCCCGAAAAGCGCGTGTATCTGGCCAGCGAACAGCCGCAGACCATGGTGGCCATTCACTCGACTCCCGAATGGGATCTCTACGTAGTCTATGAGGGCACGAACCCTGACACGGGCCAGCCGATTATCAAGGCATTCCTGAATCCGCTGGTGGGGTGGATATGGGCGGGCTTGGTGGTGCTGGTGTTCGGCACTTTCGTGGCGCTGGTTCCGGCGTTGAGCCCGGCCACGGCTGCGTTGCGCGTGCCTGCTAAAACGTCTCCTTCGGAGCCTGCGCTGAAGGGAGGCCACCTGTGAGGCTGCCCAGGGGATTTTCTGTTTTGCTGAAGACCGTGCAGGCGGGCGCTCTGGCGCTGGCCGTTTGCTTTTCGCTGGGCGCGACGGATGCGGGCTCGCGCTTCAACGATTTGGGTCACAGACTGATGTGTACATGCGGCTGCGCGCAACTGCTGGGCGAATGCAACCACGTGGGCTGCCCTGAGAGCGGACGGGAGCGCGACGAGTTGAAGGCGCTGATTGCCGACGGCAAGAGCGACAAGGAGATCATGACCTGGTTCTCGGCAAAATACGGTGC
>Ga0326727_10004209_pt1 | contig 43925 bp, 37 predicted proteins | sample MB2enrmetagenome_FD_207643 | JGI IMG/M metagenome (GOLD analysis project Ga0326727, IMG submission 207643) | Lab enriched peat soil microbial communities from McLean, Ithaca, NY, United States - MB29MY | ecosystem: Environmental > Terrestrial > Soil > Wetlands > Peat | place: USA: New York... | reverse complement strand
ATCGTGAAGTTGGCGACCAGCGTGAGGTTGGAAGCCAGCGTGAAGTTGTAGCTGGAGGAGGCGCTTTGCACGGCTCCGTTCTGGGTCCAGTTGGTGAAGGTGTAGCCGCTGTTGGCGGTGGCCGTCACGGTCACAGAACTTCCGGTGGCAAAGGAACCGCCGCCGGTGACGCTGCCGGCGCTGGCCGGGCTGGCCTGGACGGTCACGGTGTTGGTCGTGTTTGGGACGACAAACTCGACCGGGTTGGAGGGCGGGCTTTGGTTGTTGTTGGTATCATAGGCTGTCACCTCAAAGTAATTCGTCGTGCCTGCCTGCAATCCGGTCACCGTCCAGATGGTGTTGGTTCCCGCGTCCAACGAATTGCCGTAATTTGTGCCGTCGGCGCTGCTGTAAATCATGTAGCCAGCCACTGTGCTGCCCGTGCTGGCATTCCAGGCCAATGTCACGCTTTGCGCCGCGCGTGCCGCGGGAGCCAGCGCCGCGCCCAGGATCGCGACAAATATGAGAATTGCCCGCCAGCCGGTCGCCCGTGTTGCATTAGTTCTTGAAGTGGTTGTACGCATCATTACTGCTCTTTAGCAGCCGGTCTGCCAACCTGTACAAAGGGCACGGCGCTTTTTTCTCGGCGGGCGGAAGGTTAAACGTCAGGTCCGGGGCGGAGCGTATTTCTGAATTTGCAATCGTCTATCAGGCAACAGGTTGCGTGAATATTCCCGGCGGCGGACCCTTGCTTCCGACGGGCGGAGCGGCGCGCTTTTTCTTCAAGTTGTTTTCGCCGGACCCGGCGGCGGCGTTTTATTTTACCGACGCGCGCGCGATCTTGATACACGGCCATCTTTTTTCTGGACAACGTTCTCCGAGCGAAAACAATTTTCATTCTGCGAATTTGACCCATCCGGCCCCGCCCGTTTCTTGCAGGATTGCGAGAGCGGGCCGCATGCCGATGGAGGAGTGAAGATGGCTGGATGGCGAACGCAGGCCGCCTGCACGCAGAAACCACGACGCGTTAAACTGCCCTTTTTGTCCCGCGGACCGCCTCGTGTTATAGTTTTCTTGACCGTGACCCGTTGATCCTGTAGACAACTCAAACAACCCATGAGCGCCTTCGCGGCGCCGTTAGGAGAAAAATGTTGAAATACTTAATAACGACAATTCTATCGAAGAACGGCCTCCGCGCCGGGACCTTGACTTTTCGTCCGGCTCGTCTGGCTGCCAGCGCCGCCTTCGGGCTGGTTCTCTGCTGCACGGTGGCCGGCTGTGGAACCTCAAGCCTTCCGCAAATCACCGCCTCGCCCAACGACACCAATGCGAACTCCTTGTCATTGCATGAAGGAGATGTCCTGCAGGTCAAGTTCCCCGGCGCGTCGGAAATGGACGCCTTGCAAACGATCCGGTCCGATGGAAAGATCACCATTCTCAACGCGGGCGAAGTCAAAGTTTCCGGTTTAACCCCGGACGGAGCGGAGCAGGCCATACTGAAGGCTGTCGGTGACCAGATCAAAGTCAAGCAGGTCAGCGTGACCGTGCAAAGCTCCGCCTTCATCGTCTATGTTACTGGGGCAGTCCTCCGGCCGGGCAAGCTCCAATCAGACCGGCCCTTGACCGTCTTCCAGGCGGTCGTCGAGGCCGGCGTTGACTCCGTCAAGTCGAACTTGGCCAAGGTCAAAGTGATACGTACCGACTCCTCTGGACACAACACGTACAAGGTGCTCAACCTCAAGAAGACCATTAAGGGAGAAGCTCAATCCGAACCGTTCATCCTCAAGCCCTACGATACCATTGTCGTTCCGGAGAAATTTAGTTGGTTTTGACCTTGTCCCAGGTTGCCAAACAGCCTTCAAGGCGTCGGCAATGCCTACAGAAATCCACGAAATTTCATATCCTCTTGAATATAAAGCGTTTACGCGTGAGCATGGATTCAAAGCCAGGCTTTTTGTCGGAAATGACGACAGATTGCTTGTAAATCGCCTCTTCTTGAAGGACTTCAGTTTATATCGTAAAAATCTGTACATCAACAAGTTATGACATATTGATTCACTTTGAATCGCCCTTGGCATGGAAGTGGCTACACGATAGGAAGAGGTTGAATGGGACCGTACACATTGAGCGATGTGAAACGACAAGAGTATGAAATCAAGAACAATCATAATGACAGGGTTTATGGGGGCGGCGCTTCTGATGGTTCCGTTGGCAAGGGCGAATATTGAGTTGACTATCGCTGATTCCCTCAGTGGAGACAGCATCGGACAGGGGGTTGGAGGAATAACTTACGGTGGTGATGGCACGGCCACTACTGGCGGCTACCTCAGCCTTGATGGTTGGAAGTTAAGTGTTAATGCTGCGACCGCGCCGGCAGACGGCACGCTTGGCAGCCCATACCTGGAGGTGGACACGATTCTGGTCAGCGCAGTTGGCACGGGCAATCTCGTTATTGAGTTTGGCGGCACAGATTACACCGCTTCCGGTGCAGCGTTGCTTAATGCACAAGGCACGTCGCTAACCGGCACCTTTGCTGTTTATTCTGATCCGGGCAATGGTCTCCTGAATCTCACGGATCCGCTGGGATCGGTTGCGCTTTCGCCCTCTGGCACGATTGCCGGTGGGATCGCGATCGGCGCGCCCGCTTATTCATTGACAGAAGTGCTGACGATCACTGGAGGCAACCCTGGCAGCTTGGATAGCATTCTCACGGTTCCAGACGGCGGCCTGACACTGGCGATGCTTGGCGCCGCGCTGGTCGGCCTGGCTGCGGCTCGCTCCAAGTTCACCCGTACAGCCTGATCGGATCGAGGCCAACGCCCCAAGCCGTTTCACATAATTCGAGAGAGGCAGGACATTTTTCCCTGTCTCTCTTTTTTATGGCCGTCAACGTTTGGGATTGTCTGGGCTAGTTCAATTCGTCTGACCAGCTTGCCTCAGCAGCACTGTTTTTGGGCCGTGTTTTCTGCGTCCTTCACCATGGAGCGGGAAAGAAATAATTGGCATTGACGGGAGCACCGGCGTCTGACATAAACAGTTGCCAGCGCGCAGGCTATTACAAATGAATCAACAGGTCGTGCCAAGTCCGGGGCAAAGGACAGAAATCAGTCGCCGGAGCGAAAAGGCTCAAGAACCGGGCGCCTGCCGCCGATGGTGGACCATGGCGGGCGTCAACGACGTAGATAGCAGGAGAACCAGCAGCAGTCCTGCGAATTGACCGGCACGAAGTGTGCCCTTCAAGCGCCCTAACCCCAAAACACTGGAGAGAATTCCTATGCGCATTTTCGTGACCGGATCCGATGGATACTTGGGCAGCTTGCTCGCCGTGGAGCTTCTCCGGGCCGGCCATGAGGTGATTGGACTCGACACCGGATTCTACAAGGAGGGCACCCTCTACCGCTACGGACCGCTGGCGCCGCTAACCTTTGTCAAAGATTTGCGGCAAATCGAGCCGTCCGACTTTCAAGGAATGGACGCCGTGGTCCACATGGCCGAGCTGTCCAACGATCCCATCGGACAACTTGCGCCGAAAATCACCTATGAAATCAACCATGCTGGATCGGTGCGGCTCGCCCAGCTTGCCCGCCAGGCTGGTGTCAAACGCTTTGTCTATATGTCCTCTTGCTCCGTTTACGGCGTGGCGGAGGAGGGTCTTGTGGACGAGAAGTCGCCGGTCAATCCGCAAACCACCTACGCCATCTGCAAAACACTGGTCGAACGCGACGTCAAACCCCTGGCCAACGACCAGTTTTCACCCACTTTTCTGCGCAACGCCACCGCTTACGGCGCCTCGCCGCACATGCGGTTCGACATTGTGCTGAACAACCTCGCGGGGCTGGCTTGGACGACCCAACAAATCAGCATGACCAGCGATGGCACGCCCTGGCGCCCGCTGGTCCATGGCCTGGACATCTGCCGGGCCATCCTCGCGGTGCTGCAAGCCCCGCGTGAAGCCGTGCATAATGAAACTTTTAATGTCGGCGACACCCAGCACAATTACCGGGTGAAAGAGATCGCCGAGGTCGTGGCAGAGACATTCACCGGCTGCCGGCTCACCTTCGGCCCGCCCAGCCCGGACAATCGCAGCTACCGGGTGTCGTTTGATAAGATTCGGAAACATCTGCCGGGTTTCCAGTGCGCGTGGGACGCGCGGCGCGGCGCGCAACAACTTTATGCCTTGTTTAAACGGATTGACATGCCGGCGGAAGTTTTCAAGCACCGCACCTTTACACGGCTGAAACAGATCGAGTACCTCCTCCGCACTCAGCAAATAGACGAAAAGTTTTTTTGGCGTGACATCGTTTAACCGGCCGTTGAGCAATCCAGCCGGCGGACTCAGCCGGCCACTTCGGAATCCATGATTTTCATCCCGACCCGTCTGTCCGGTGTTTTCATTATTGAACCGGAGCCGCGCCAGGATGCCCGCGGCTTTTTTGCCCGGACCTTTTGCGCTCGTGAATTCGAGCAGCAAGGCCTGGCGGCGGAATTTGTGCAATGCAGCATCTCCGCGAATCGCAGCCGCGGCACTTTGCGCGGACTGCACTATCAACTGGCCCCGGACTGCGAGACGAAATTGGTGCGCTGCACCAGCGGCGCCATTTACGACGTGGTGGTTGATCTTCGGCCGGATTCTCCAACCCGCCTCCAGCATCTGGGGGTGGAATTGACCGCCCTAAACCGGCGCGCGCTTTATATTCCTGAGATGTTCGCTCATGGATTGCAGACGTTGGCGGACGAAACCGAGGTCTTCTATCAAATCAGCGAGTTTTATGCGCCGGACAAATCAACCGGCCTGCGCTTTGACGATCCGAAACTTGGCATTCAGTGGCCTCTGCCCGTGTCCGTGATCAACGACAAGGACCGGAGCTGGCCGCTTCTCATGTGATGGCTTTGAGTACTAACACGGGCGGTCAGCGCCCGGGCGAAGCATCCGGTGATTGGGATGAAGCCCGTGAAGGCGCGGAACTTTACCGCATTGTCTCGGAGCTTTATCCGATCTGCCGCAGCATTACCGGAAATGGCGTGCGCGAAAGCCTGCGGGTGCTTCAGCAGCAAGTTCCCTTGTCCCTCCACGAAATCCCAAGCGGAACGAAAGTATTCGATTGGGTGGTGCCGAATGAATGGAACATTCGCGATGCCTATATCAAGAATTCAAGCGGCGGGAAAGTGGCTGACTTCCGCAAGTCCAATCTGCATGTCGTCAATTACAGCGTTCCGGTGCGGAAAAAGATGGCCCTCTCCGAGTTGCGGCCGCACTTGTTTGCCTTGCCCGAATCACCGGATTGGATCCCTTATCGCACTTCCTATTACAAGGAGACTTGGGGATTCTGCCTGAGCCAGCGCCAGTTTGAAAGCCTGGCCGATGCCGAGTACGAGGTTTGCATTGATTCCTCACTCGGCCCCGGCCACCTGACCTACGGCGAGTTCCAGATTCCAGGGGCGACGGATAACGAGGTTTTGATCTCCTCGCATTGCTGCCACCCCTCGCTCTGCAACGACAATCTGTCTGGAATGGCGGTCGCAGCCAGGCTGGCGCAACATCTGTCCGGCCGTTCCTTGCGCTATTCCTACCGGTTTGTCTGGATACCGGGAACGATTGGCTCGATTGCCTGGCTGGCCTTGCACGAGAAGCTCCTTCCCCAAATCAAGCATGGCCTGGTTCTCTCCTGCGTCGGCGATCCCGGACGTTTTACCTACAAGCGCAGCCGCCGGGGAAACGCCGGGATTGACCGGGTCGTCGAGCATGTCTTGCGGCACTCGCGCCGCGAATTTCAGTTGCGGGACTTTAGTCCTCAGGGTTACGACGAGCGCCAGTATTGTTCCCCCGGCATCAATCTGCCGGTGGGATGCTTCATGCGCACGCCCAATGGCGAGTATCCGCAATACCATACCTCTGCTGATGACTTGACTCTCGTCAAGCCTTCGAGCCTGGCTGAATCGCTGCAACAACTATTGCAGATCATCGCAGCCTTGGAGGGCAATGAGAGCTACGTGAACTTGAATCCCAAATGCGAACCTCAACTGGGACGGCGGGGACTCTATCGTCCCGTTGGCGGAACAAAAAATGCCGGCGCCGAGGACGCGATGCTGTGGGTGCTGAATTTTTCGGACGGCGGGCATTCCCTGCTCGATATCGCGGCCCGATCCGGCCTTCCGTTGGCAACGCTCTCGGCCGCGGCGGATCAACTGGAAAATGCCGGGCTGCTGGCCAAGGCCGGCGGACCACGGCAATAATCGCTCTTTTACCCTGGAAAACAGGGCGCCGTCATGCGGCCGTCGCGCCGTATCCGTCAGATCGGTCGCGCACGAGTTGAGAATTTTGCTGGCGACCCCGTACATGAGCGGAAACCCGGGCGATGGAGCAATCCCGGACGCGCTCATCCGCCCTTATTGAAAGCGCCTGTCCCAATCACCAATCCGGTTGATTCGCGGGTTCAGAATATGATGACGCGCCGGCGCGCCACCAAATTTCGATCGAGGCAACGATCATGAATGCTCTTGCATTCAGGGATTGGTTTCATCAGAAGATCAATTCGAACAGTGGCGGCGCCGACAACACCGAGGACATTCCCAATCTGGATTTTCTGCGGGCATGCGCAGTCCTGCTGGTGCTGTGCCATCATCTGCTTCTTTTTTTTCAAGCAAACACCTACTCCGGCCCGCTGAAACTTTACTACATTGGCCAATGGGGCGTGCTGATCTTTTTCGTTCACACGAGCTTGGTGTTGAGCCTTTCCCTGGAGCGCCAAGCACGCCGCGCGCCAGGCCAGGGGTTGTTTTGGCCTTTTCTCGTCCGCAGGGTTTTTCGCATTCTGCCCTTGAGCATTCTTATCGTATGTGTGGTGGAGTGTTTTGGCTTGCCGGTCGGCCACATAAGGGACGGACATTTCGTGGCAACGCATTTGAAACTGCCGGGCCTGCTTTCAAACATTTTTCTGGTTCAGAATATCACTCGTCAAGATCAGGCAACGGCCCCCCTTTGGAGCTTGCCGTACGAGATGCAGATGTACTTGCTGCTGCCGGCTCTGTTCTTGCTTGTCCGCTCTGCGCGCCCCGTATTGCCAATGACCTGTCTTTGGTTGGTTGGGTTTGTGGCGCTGCTCCACGAAGCGGGCTTTTCAAGACATGGCATGCCTGACCAACTTTGCTACGTGCCATATTTTATGCCCGGGATCATGGCGTACAAGTTTATGGCTGTCTCGAAGATCCGACTGCCATCAATTCTCTGGCCGGTAGTTCTGGCCGGAATCACAGCATTTTGTTTGCACAATCCCTCCGATCGCCGCGGGGCGATATGCTGTCTTTTGCTTGGTGTTGCCATCCCGCACTTTGCACAGATATCACAACCCATCGTCGCGAAGATTTCGCAGCAGATTGCGCGTTATTCGTACGGCATTTATCTCACGCATTTGATCTGTATATGGCTTTCATTTCAAGTTTTGCATGGCTTGCCCAGATCCGGCCAGTGGGTCGTCTTGTTGCTCTCAGTTTCTATGATTCCGTACCTGTTGTACCATTTAGTCGAAGCCCCCATGATCCGGTATGGCCGGAGCGTCGCTTTACGGCTGAATAAATGCCCTAACTCGCAGTTATAAATCGGATGATGAAGATTTACTGCTGCCAGCTTGACATTGCCTGGGAAAACAAAGTCGAAAACTTCAAACGAATCCGGGCCTTGCTGAACAAACGCCGGCTTTCCCCGGGATCGCTTCTTCTCCTGCCGGAGATGTTTGCCACGGGTTTCAGCATGAATGCGCGCGCGATCGCGGAACAAGAAAACGGTCCGACCGATGGTTTCCTGCGCGAACTGGCGCGGGATAAGGGCGTATTTGTCCTTGGCGGACTGGCCCGGTCGGCCTCCCGTGGCCGGATCCTCAATGAAGCAGTCTGCTTCGCCCCGTCCGGCCGGCGTGTGGCGCATTATGCCAAGTTACACCTGTTTTCCCCCGGCGGCGAATCCCGGCATTATGCGCCGGGCGCGGCGGTCACGCTGTTTCATTGGGGTAAACTCAAGGTGGCGGTATCTATATGTTATGATTTGCGCTTTCCGGAGATATTCCGGATGGCGGTCCAGCGCGGCGCCAACCTGCTGGTGGTGATCGCCAACTGGCCGGGCAGGAGACACTTGCATTGGACGGCGCTGCTGCGCGCCCGGGCGATTGAAAACCAGGCCTATGCCATTGGGGTGAATCGCTGTGGCAAAGATCCACAACACAATTACGATGGAGGCAGCCTGGTCGTAGATCCATGGGGCAAGGCGGTCGCCGAAGCCGGACGGGGCGAAACGCTCCTTCCCGCCAGATTGGACTTGACCGCGATGAAACGGGTGCGCCTGGATTTTCCAGTGCTGCGGGACATCCGGACTCGTTTGGTTTTGAAGACCGCAGGCTCGAAACGGAGGGAACACACCCGAATATGAAGGAGGAACTGCGGGAACTGTACAAGCATCGCGAACTGCTCTACACGATCACCTACCGCGATATCAGGGTTCGGTACAAGCAGTCGGTTATGGGTTTTCTCTGGGCGGTTTTGATGCCGGCCCTCATCGTTATGGCCGGCATCATCGTCCGTTATGGCTACGCGCTGTCGTCGGGCAAACACCTGGAGACGGCAGATTTCGCCGGAGTGGCCGTGAAATCTGTTCCCTGGGCCTTCCTGGTCTCCAGTATTCGCTTTAGCTGCAGCAGCCTCACCAACAACACCCAGTTGGTGACCAAGATTTACTTCCCAAAAGAGATTTTTCCTTTGGCTGCGGTGCTGGCCAGCCTTTTCGACTTCATTGTGGCGTCCGCGGCCCTCTTGCTTCTGTTGCTTGCCATCAAGACGGGTTGGAGCGTGGATCTTCTCTGGGTTCCAATACTGCTCTTGACGTTGATGCTGCTGGCCGCTGGAATAGGAATGTTCGTATCGGCGGCCAGCCTTTTCTTCCGCGACGTAAAATACATCGTTGAGGCAGTGTTAACCTTTGCCATCTTCTTTACTCCGGTCTTTTACGACGCGCGGATGTTTGGCGACAAAGGCAAATGGTTGTTGCTCAATCCGGCGGCCCCGATTCTCGAAGGATTCAGCGACTGCATTACCCGCCAACAACGCCCGGACCTGTCCTGGCTGGCCTACAGCATCGTTTTCGCCGTGATGGCGCTCCTTGGCGGGTACGTTTTCTTCAAGCACCTGGAGCCAGCCTTCGCGGAGAGCATTTAACCGGTTACTTATGTCTGATGTCGCGCTCAGGATGGAACATGTATATAAGATGTTCCGCAAAGGCGAGGTTTTCAACTCCCTGCGCGACCTGATACCCGCATTAACCGGCAGGATGTTTCGCCGGCAGGAACTCAGCGCGACTGACCGGCGGGAGTTCTGGGCGTTGCACGACCTCTCGTTTGAGGTCAGGCGCGGAGAGGCCTTCGGCCTTATCGGCCATAACGGGGCGGGCAAGAGCACCGCGTTGAAAATTCTCAGCAGAATCATGAAACCCACCAAAGGGCAATTCTCCGTCAAGGGGCGGCTCTCCACGCTCATCGAGGTGACAGCCGGTTTCCATCAAGACCTCACCGGCAGGGAAAATATCTTCCTTCATGGCATAATCCTGGGTATGAACAAGCGGGAGATCACATCGAAGCTTGACCAGATCATCGCGTTTTCCGGACTCGAAGAATTCATTGACACGCCGGTAAAACGGTACTCCTCGGGCATGTACGCCAGGCTGGGCTTTTCCGTGGCCGCGCACGTCAATCCGGATGTCATGATTGTGGACGAAGTTCTCAGCGTCGGCGACTACGCCTTCCAGGGCAAGTGCATCGAGCGCATGAAACAAGTGCTTCGCAACGGCGCCGCAGTTGTGTTTGTCTCGCACAACCTGAAGAGTGTCGCCGAATTTTGCCAGTCATGCTTGCTTCTCGAAAGAGGGCGCACTATGGCAACCGGCCCTGCGGCCGAAGTCATTTCAACCTATTTGAATCGGTCCCGAGGCACAGCCAGGGAGGAGGCCGCTTCCTTGCCGGTTCACATTTCGAAAGTCACGATCCGCAACGAAAATGGAGAATGCCTCCGTTTTCAATCTGGCGACGAGGCCTGGATAGACATCGAGGTGACTGCGCGCAAGACCTGCGGCAGGTTGTCCGTCAGCCTTTACATTACCAACGACCAATTCCAGGATATCTTCAACACATCCACAGAGCGCTTGGGGCACGGCAGTTTTACCCTGGAGGAAGGAGACGTTTACACCTGTACGTTTGCGCTCCGCATGAACCTGGCAAACGGCATTTTTCATGCTTCGGTTTTAGTCTTCCGCTACGATACAGAAACGGCATACGACAGGTGGGAGCCTGCCATAACTATTTATGTCAATTCTGCTGATGATGTCCGCGGTGCCGCCAATTGTTTCCCGAAAGTCATTCGGCAGGAGTTTAACCGGCTATCGCTCGGCAGTTCTTCGTCAAAGGGGCCAGGATGCCGGTCGCAACAGTGAATTCTACGCCGATTAATGGAACAAATAGAATAGAGGAAGCGGCGTCCACGGTAAACGTGATCTGCGTCGTTCCGGTGAGGAACGAATCATGGGTTCTGCCCCACTTCCTGGAGTGTGCCAGTTCTTGGGCGGACGTCATCATCGTGGGACATCACCGCTGCACTGATCAAAGCGCCGCAATTGCCCGGCGGTTTGAAAAAGTGCGCCTGGTTTCGCTTGATACGACCGGAGATGACCGGGGACTTAGGAGAAAATTGCTGCTGGATGAAGCGAGGAAGATTTCAGGCGAGCGGCTCATTTTCTCCATTGATGCAGACGAAATGATTTCAGCGAACTGGCTGTCCAATCCGGAGTGGGCGATGATGTTGAATGCCCCAAGGGGCGCCAGATTTCAATTCGATTGGCTGGAAATCCTGCCCGGACTCGCCCAGGCGGCTGTCTTTGCCAAGATCGTCGCCTTTAAGGATGACGGGACCGACTACATCGGTGCGGTGAAGCACGAACCGCCCATACCAGCCACAAGAGGTGAGATCGTGCATCTTCATGACATTAAACTGCTTCACTATATTCTCATGGAACCTGAGAGGATGTTTAGCAAGCACCGTTGGAATAAGTGCTTGGGGATTGTGCAACTGGGCAAACGTCCATGGGACATGTGTATTATGTATCAGGACATTAAGATCAAGCAATATGACGCGCCAAGCGTCCCGGTGGATGAAAAATGGCTGAAAGGGTATGAGTGGCTGAATGAGTATCGGTCGGGAAAGGACCAGCAAGAGAGATGCGAAAGGTGCTACTGGTATGATGAAGAGGTGCTCGGCTATTTTGACAAATATGGCACCAACAGATTTCGCAAGCTTAATATCTGGCACGTTGACTGGAACAAGAAAGCGCAGTTATTAGGCAGAACTGGCCAATACGACGATCCACGATCGAGCTGCGAAAAATGGATTCACAAGTTTATTGAAAGCAATCGGGAAAATCTAAAATGCAATCATATTTTTAGATGGAGGTTGGCGCGACTATTGGGCAAGACTGTGCTTAAGAAATTTGGCTGGTGAACGCCAGGCAACTTTGTGAACCCCGCGTCCGCTCAAGAATTCGGAGGTGGAGGCTTGGCGCCGAGGCCTCGAATCGCGTTGCTGACACCATACAACGGTGGCAATCTTGGTGATGCCGCCATTCAGGACGCAGTGATTGCCAACCTTCGCCTTCGGCTGCCGGAGGCCCGATTCTCCGGAATATCCCTCAACTGCGAAAACTTTGTGGAGAGGCATGGCGTGGGCGCCTTTCCACTTTGCGTGACAGAGAGACCCTTCTACGCAATGTCTTGCGGAAGAGCGGCGGCAAAACAGAATCAAGAAAACAGCCCCGCCGGGAATCAAAATCCATGGGCCGTCCGCATAAAGGGAACTCTTAAAAGGCTGCCTGGTTTGGTGAAACTTTTAGGAAGGATCCGTAGATGGGCACTCACTGTTCCACGGGAAATCGTTCATTTCGCCCGGGGATATCGTTTTCTTCGGTCACAAGACCTTCTGATAGTGTCTGGCGGAGGCCAGTTGGACGAGGAGTGGGGCGGACCTTGGGGCCATCCCTTCGCGCTTTTCAAATGGGCTTTGCTCGCGCGGATGGCGCGGGTGCCGTGCGCATTTCTAAGTATCGGCGCCGGCAAAGTGTTGTCGCCAATCTCTCGTCTGTTTCTGTCCGTGGCGCTTCGCCTGGCCTGTTATCGGTCTTATCGTGATGAAAAAAGCAGAGGAATTGCCGCCACCCTACTGAAGGCGGCGGCCAAGGATCCAGTGGTTCCGGACCTGGCTTTCAGCCTTCCCGTTTCGGTGGCGCCAGCGGGCGCCGACGTTCGATCCCTTTCGCGAGGCCGCATGGTGGTTGCCATCAGCCCAATTGCCTACGCGAAGCCAGGAAGCTGGCCGCGCCAGGATCAGGCGAACTACGAGAGGTATGTGCAGCAGATGGCGCGTGTTATCGCCCTGCTCTTGCAACGCGGGTGTTTTCTGGTCATTGTCTGGTCGTCCATTGGCGACGATGAAAGAGTCATTCCTGAAATCCTTGGGCAGCTCGACGATGAATCAAAAGGGAAGCTGTCCGGTCAGATTTGTGTGCCGAACATCGCAACCTGGCAGGACTTCACCGCAACACTTCTGGGAGTTGATTTGCTCATAGCCAGCCGCCTGCACAGCGCGATTCTGGGTTTCGTGGCTCACATACCCACCGTCTCCATTTCATTCGATGCAAAGGTGGACTGGTTGATGAACGATGTCGGGCAAACCGGCTGCTTGTTGCAGATCCGTGATTTTATGGCTGAGGACGTTCTCAAAGTTATAGACCGCATCCAGTTGAGACGGTCTGCCGCGGTGGATCAGATAATATCGTACCAGGAGCGGATTCTTCCGGATTCAAAGCGTCAGTACGACGCCCTGGCCGGTTTCGCCGGCCTGCATTATAGCGGTTTGAATTGAGCTGCCACTTGAACTCTGAACCACTTGTCAGCGTCGTAACGCCATTTTATAATACTCAGGAGTTTCTTTCTGAATGTATTGAAAGCGTGCTTCGCCAGACTTATGAGAATTGGGAATACATTCTTGTGGACAATCACAGCACGGACGGGTCGGGTGCGATTGCTGCCGGCTATGCGTCGCGTTTCCCAGGCAAGCTGCGCATCGTTCGCACGGAATCGTTCCTGTCGCAAATCCAGAATTACAACTTCGCCCTTTCCTGTATCGCGCCAGACAGCAAATTCTGCAAGATGGTCCAGGCGGACGACTGGATATTTCCAGATTGCATCCGGAGCATGGTGGAGGTTGCCGGGGCGCATCCTGCCGTCGGCATCGTTGCCGCGTATGAGTTGGAAGGCGAGGACGTCCATCTGGACGGCCTGCCTTATCCCAGCCCCGAAACGCCGGGGCGGGACATTTGCCGGCTCTATTTTTTAAGGCACAAGTATCTTTTCGGCTCCGCGACGTCGTTGCTGATGCGCTCGGAACTGGTCCGGTCGCGGGTTCCATTTTATGAAGAGCGCTATATGCCTTTTGAAGACGGCCATGCCTGCTTCGATCTGCTGAAAACCTGGAACTTCGGCTTTGTGCATCAGGTTTTGACCTACACCCGCCGCCAGCCGGGGTCCATGATATCGCCTGCCATATCATCTGAGCTGGAACTTTTAATTCAATTAACGATGCTTGTAGCGCACGGGCAGGATTATTTGAGCGAACAGGAGTATGTTCGATGTCTCGCTTTGGCTGAAAGGCGCTACTTCTCAGGAATGGCAAGGCTTGCGTGTATATTAAGGAAAAATCAAAGAAAAGACGCCTATTTCTGGAAGTTTCATAAGCAAGCACTTGCCTCGGTTAATTATGCCTTGAACTGGGGAGTGCTGATTAAGTGGCTGCCACGAGCTGTTATTGACAAGGGCTGGCGCAAATTCTGGGCGATTTGGGATAACTGACCCAACCATGTTCGAGGTCGCCGACCGGCATCCGGGGAAGACGGGAAGTAGTGACACAGGACATGAAGATCACGGTCATCTTGTGTACCTATAACCGTTCTGGCAATCTAGGCAGCACCCAGGCCACTTTTGCAGGCTCGACTATGCCCAAGTCTGTCGAATGGGAGGTCCTGGTGGTGGATAACAATTCGACCGATCAAAAGCGCACTGTGGTTGAAGGTTTTTGCCGCAAATTTCCGGAGCGCTTCCGTTACCTCTCTGAACCGCAGCCGGGTAAGTCGTTTGCTTTGAACCGCGGCATTCGCGAAACTCGAGGCGACGTCCCGGCCTTCACCGACGACGATGTGATCGTGGTTCCGGCCTGGTTGCAAAACTTGACAGTGCGCCTGCAAGAAGGTCATTGGGCGGGTGTCGGAGGACGAACACTTCCGGCGGAAGCCATCTCGCCTCCCCGCTGGCTGCCCTTGGAGGGTCGCGATAGCATGGCGCCAATACTATGCGCCCACTGCGACTGGGGTGACAAGCCCCGTGAACTCGATCGGCCTCCTTACGGCGTGAACATGGCTTTTCGGAAGGCCATGTTTGACAAGTACGGGGGGGGCGCACCGATCTCGGACCCAGTCCCAACAAATCAATCCCCCGCCCCAATGAAGACACCTAGTTTGGACGCCGCTTGATGGCAGGAGGAGAACGGCTGTGTTATGAGCCGTCCGCAGTTGTTTACCACCCGGTTCCGAAAATTGTGGGAGAGCGCCGGCCGCTTGGTGGAGATTTGCCGCCTGCTGCGCGACCGCAAAGGGCGCGAGAGACAAAGGCTTGATCATGAGGCGTTCCGGTGAGACTGCGAAAGAATACTTGACATAAATGAACCAACCCTTGGTTTCAGTTGTCATGGTGGTCTGCAATGTTGATCGCTTTCTCGCCGAGGCGGTCGAGAGCATCTTGGGGCAGACTTTCCGGGAATTTGAGTTTATCATCGTGGACTTCGGATCGTCTGACCGGACCGAAGCGATTGCATTGAGCTACGCAGCGAAGGACAGTCGAATCAAGCTCCACAAAATACCTCATTGTGGCTTGACCGAAGCTCGCAATGCGGGTTGTGCTCTCGCGATGGGGCGGTATATGGCAATCATGGACGCTGACGATGTGTCACTCCCAAACCGCCTTCTGTGGCAGGTCGAGTTTGCGGAGAAGCATCCGGAGGTCGGTCTCCTGGGCGGCGCGACGGAGCGCATCGCCGCAAATGGCAGGTTGCTCTGCGTCCATGAGTTTAAGACGGAATCTCCCGAAATCAAATCGGCCCTTCTGACTGGTTGCGAGTTTTGTCAATCCACCGTTCTCATTCGCCGCCAGGCCTTCGCATTTGTCGGTGGATATCGCGCCGTGTTTGTCCAGGCTGAGGACTACGACTTGTGGTTGAGGATCGCGGAGCACTTCCAGGTCGCCAATCTCAAGCAGGCAGTGGTCAAGTATAGGTTGCATTCGGGTCAGATATCAATGCGCAAGCGGAGAGAGCAGACTCTCTGCATACTCGCCGCGCAAGCCTCCGCTTTGGCAAGGAGGAACGGGTGCCCGGATCCGTTGATCGGAGTCGAGCAGATCACTCCCGCGGTATTGGCCGGATTGGGTGTTACCGAGGCCAGGCAGCAGAACGATGTCGTGGCGGAGTGCCGATACTGGATCGGCGTCATGACGATGGCGGGTGAATACTCGGTCGCCCTCAACGCAGCGCTTGAAATGTTGCAGTCTGATTTAAAGAGCGTTGAGCGATGGCAAATCGCCGAACTCCACCTCGTCGTTGCTCGGCTTTATTGGAAAGAAAGGGGTTTCTTGAACAGTCTCGCCGCTTTGGCCCGGGCGGTGGTGACTCGTCCGTTCCTGGTCGGTCGGCCTGTTAAGCGGCTGTTGAGGCGGCATCCGCTGGTTGGCGAGTCGTGGAACCGCGCTGGCGAAAGTCGCAAGCGAGGCTGACCTTGACAGGAATCGAATCGCTGTTACAATTCCCCGTTGTCTTGCGCAATGCTGGCGCCGGATTTGAAGTATTTGACTCTTCATTTTAACTGAAGGCTGGAACCAATGAAAAAGTGCTTTTCGTTTCTGCTCGGTTTAACCCTCCTCACGGCCGCGAATAACCTGCTCGCCCAAGGGACGGCGTTCACCTATCAAGGCCAGTTGACCGCCAGCGCCAGTCCCGCCAACGGCAACTACGACTTCACATTCGCGCTGTTCAACAACAGCAGCGCCAACAGCGGCCAGGTTGGCAGCACCCTGACGAATTTGAACGTCGGCGTGACCAACGGACTGTTCACCGTCACGCTCGACTTCGGTAACGTCTTCAATGGCAACGCCACCTGGCTGGCCATCGGGGTGCGGACAAACGGCGGCAGCGGCTTCACCGCGCTCAGTCCGTTGCAGGAGCTGACGCCCACGCCGTATGCGGTTTATGCGCCCAACGCCGGCGCGGCGGCGAGCGCGAATTCGGTGGCGGGGTCGAACATCGTGGGAAACATCTCGGTGGGGCAACTGCCGCCCGGCGTGATCACCAATGGAGAAAGCGGGGCGAACATTTCCGGTGCCTTCACCGGCAATGGTGTTGGAATTACCAACATCCCGAGCACCAACACCACATTCTCAGTCGCCACGGGGGGCACTGGTGTCACCGTTATCAGCCAGGGAACCAACTTCCAACTCGATGCGCGCTATGACCTGATAATATATACCCTCACGACCAACATGTGGCTGACCAACGTCATCAACGCCTACGCCGGGCGCACCATTCAATTCTGGTTCAAACCGGCCGGCAATTTCACCATTGGATGCAATACCAATTGGAGCACGGCGGGCATCTGGTCCAATGCCACCCTGGTCAGCGTCGGCAACTCCAACGGTTACTACATGAGCAGCATGACCTTCGGAAGCGCTGCCGGGCCAAACACCAACGCCTGGGGCATCGGCGGTGCGTTCCCATCACAGTGAAAGCGACACTCGGCATTCTTTATTCCCTCGTCCCGGCTCTTGGCTTGGCGCAGCCGTCGCCCGGCACGGTGGCGAGCTGGAACGTCAAGCCGGTCGCCTCGGGCGGCGGCTATACCGGGACGGTATTTTATGTTGACACAAACAAGAGCGATTCCAACAGCGGCCTGTCCCCGGCGCAGGCGTGGAAAACGCTCCATTACGCGGCAACCAATGCCGCCGTTTCCAACAACTGCATCATCAAGGTCACCAGCGGAGAAATTTTCGTCGAGACCAACTTCGTCTGCACCAACCTCCAGGGACTTCCTGGTTCCAATGTCGTGTTCACCACCACCGGCTCCACTCCGGCCATCGTGAGCAATTACTGGGACGGCGGCACTCTGGTCGCGGGATTGGGCGGCTTTTCCTGTCTGGTGATGGATTCGGCCAACATTACCTTTTCCAACCTCAATTTTGAGGGAAACCAGTCGTTTTATGGTTACGGAGGGCCGAATGGAACGAATGGCGAATGTGGAATGGTGATTGCGGGATTTAATAAGGACTGCCATCATATCATAGTGAGTAATTGCGGTTTTCAGTGGCACGAAGCTTTCGGCATTGCGATGGATGGCTATGCATCCAGCGCCATCACTCACGTAACGAATTGCCAGGTTGATTCGTGCTGGTTCAATAGCAACTCGTGGGAAGGCACTATTTCCCAGAATTACGCTTACAGTTATCTCGGAACCGATCCTAATCTCGACATTACTGATTGGAACCTATTTTTCACCAACGATGTCTGCTCCAATACGCCGGGCACCGCAACGGTTCCGGGCTATGGATATACGGCGACGCAGTGTTCCAATGTGTGGTATGTAAATTGTGTCGCGCATGATGGAGGACAAGGACCGCCCTCCGCATGGGGCGGTTGTGCAGCAGATGCCTATGAGTCGCCCGACGTCCATTTCATCGGAGGCGAATACTATAATTGGCAGAATAACAGTGGCACAGCGGACGGTGAAGGTATTACCCTTGATTTGTATAGCGTGAATTGCTCTGTTGAGGGAACGTATGTCCACAACTGTCAGGATGCGGGCATCTACTGCTATGGCAATTACGGTGGCAACACCATCCGGTTCAACACGACAGTTGGCAACGGCACTGACGATGGCGTTGAAATGAGTATAGACGTCGGTTCTCCAACGAACCTGCTGATTTATGGCAACAACTTTATCGCCACAGTAAGCTGGGCAATTCCCTTCAACGATTATATTGGAGCAACCTCCTCCGTCCTCGCCAACAACATTTTGTGGTGTTCCAACGCCGCTTACGTTTTGACCACAGCCGGGACCGGGTGGACTTGCTGGAACAATGATTATGAGCGCGGAGACGGCGCTGCGTTCTCTGTGGACTGGGGCGGGACAGTTTACAGCAGTGTTGCCGCCTGGCAATCGGCCACCGGCCAGGACGCCAATGCCCTCACCGCAAACCCCTATTGGCTCAACGGCTATATTGACCCAACATTCTACCCGGCGACGCCCCAGACCTCGACCAATTGGATTTTATCGGCCGGAAATTCGACTTTGATCAACGCGGCGGCAAATCTGGGCGCAAAATTTGGGATCAACAATGGCGGCAGGGACTTCCTGGGCAACCCGCTTGGGACAACATACAACATCGGTGCGGTGAATGCCTCGCAATGAGCCAACAACAGAGAATTGGAGCAGCTTTGCCACCCCATTGTAGTTTGGTTGTCGCTTTCACAACATCCAAGTCATGAAGGATTCCTTGCACGCAGTTGACGCCGAGATTCCTTCGGGAGATCCGGCTGTCTCCCGGACGCTGTATCTGCCCCTCTTGGCGGCGGCCGTCGTTGTATTGGTCACGCTTGCGTCCCTTTTGTGGAGTTATGACCATCCCTATGGGTTTAACTGGGATGAATCGTTTTACATCAACCAAATGCACGCCGACGTTAGTCATTTCCACGCAGGGGGTGTTCATGGGCTTCTAAAGGCCTGGGTTACTGAAGACCGTGGCCGGCCTCCTGCGTACCGCATTCTCGCCTTCCCATTTGCTGCTTTCATCGGTCCAAGCCCATTCGTCCTCCGTTCAGTCTCCATTCTTTTTCGCCTCCTCACTTTCTGGCTGATTTATGCAGGCGTGCGTTGCCTGGCAGGGCGGAACAGTGCGGCGTTTGCGGTCATGTTTTTTGCCTTGTGCCCCGACATTGTTTTCTTCAGCACGATCTTTTACAACGAATACGTGCTCTATCTGGCGACTGCCGGCATGTGCTGCTTTGTCTTCCGAAGTTGGAATCAAGCCGCGGGTTCCATTGGCAATTGCTTGGGGCTTGGGGCCTGCTTGGGATTGGGCGCCCTGGCCAAGGCCTCTTTTCCCGTCCTGGCTGGTTGTTTTCTGCTGATTGTTGCTTTCTTTGGTTTACGCAAGAAGATCACGGGGCCAAGCCCTCAATTCTTGCTGAACGCCTCGGTGATCGGCGCGCTCATTGCGGCGCCGTGGTGGCTCCTGAACTTCCGCTTCGCTCTTGGTTTTGCCAGGTCGGCCATGAACTTTTTTCGGGACGGCATGGGCCCTCCGGGTATCGGCACGACTTTTCGTTTCTTGCTTCGTTTTCTACAGGAAGGATTCGGATTGCCAATCGGCTGCTTGTGTATTGCAATTTTAATCGTCGGACTTGTCACCCGCCTCCAGGGCCGGCCACGAAAGACTTCAAACGCATCATCATTGGCCGCGATCTGCGTGCTGCTTGCGGCACTTCCCACGTGCCTAATGCCCCTTCTTACACAGAATCAGGTAATGTATCACATCAGCCAGTCACTTGTGCTGTTCGCCTGCGGCTTTGCTCTGCTGGCCAAGAGCGCGGGTTGGCTGTCTTCTCCAGCGCGCTTTTTTATCTTGAATATCGCCGTTTTGGCACAACTCGGGATGACTCTAAGCCCGGTTGTTTTGCGCTTGGAATACCCGGGACGGCGTTTTGCTTGGACGGCCCTGGGACGTTGGGAGCAATGGGATTGGAACAAGCTGCGCGTCCTGCTTCGCGCCCAAGGCTTGGTCCAGCCGACGATCACGTTTCTGGGCGGTGGCAGCACTTTGAGCCCGCCGCAGATTGAGTACCCGTGGGTATCGCATCAGGAGCGGCCTCCGGAGGTCACCTGGCTCTGGCGCATGGAGGACGGTACTCCCGACGTGCCGGCGCTGGTTGCCACCGCCAGCACGAATGACGTGGTCTTGACTATGCCGGACCTGACCACCGCGAATCGGGATGGTGATCAGCAAGATAACCTCTATAACACGGATTTCGCACGGCGCATGAGCAATTCCCCGGCTTTTGAAAAACCGCTGCATCTATCCCTGGGGCGATTTCATCCCGTGGACGTTTGGATTTTCATTCGGAAGGACCACCGTGATCACTAAGCCCAATTCTTGAACATGCCACCTGCCGCGCCTCAGCGATCCAACGAGCAGTCCCCGGTTTCATCGGCGGCCACAATCACGACCGGTTCATTGGACCTTTCCATAATCGTGCCGCTTTTTAATGAAGACGAGAACCTGGTTCCGCTCCATAATCAATTGATGGCCGTTCTCCCCCGGTTGGGCAAGAGCTTTGAAATCATTTTTGTCAACGATGGAAGCTCCGACGGCTCGTACGCTGTCCTTTGTCGTCTTGCGGAAGCGGATCCGAACGTCAAGGTGATCAATCTGCGGCGTAATTTCGGGCAAACTGCGGCCATGTCAGCGGGATTTGACCACGCGCGGGGGCAGGTCATCATTCCCTTGGACGCGGACCTGCAAAATGATCCGGTCGATATCCCGCTTCTTCTGGCGAAGGTGGGTGAAGGCTATGATGTAGTCAGCGGGTGGCGGAAGGAGCGTCAGGACAAAGAGGTCGTTCGCATTTTTACTTCCCGTATGGCCAACTGGTTGATCGGCTTATGGACTGGAGTCAAACTGCACGATTCCGGCTGCTCGCTCAAAGCTTATCGGGGGGACATATTGCGTGGCATGCGCTTGTATGGCGAGATGCATCGCTTTATACCCGCCCTGGCCAACTTGATAGGCGCCAGGATCTGCGAGGTCCCGGTGACACACCACGCCCGCAAATTCGGAAAGAGCAAGTATGGCTTCAGGCGCATCTTGAAAGTCCTGCTCGACTTGATCACCGTCAAATTCCTCTCTGATTTTTCCACCAAGCCCCTCTACATGTTTGGGGGGATCGGCCTGGCGCTGTTCATGGGGGCCATTCTGGCAGGTGCGGAAACTATTTGGGAGCGCTTTGCTCACGGGACGTATGTCCACAACAACCCGTTTATTTTGATCGCTATTTTCCTGGGCACCTTGGCGGTCAATTTCATCGTCATGGGATTGCTGGCTGAATTGATCATCCGCACCTACCACGAGTCGCAGGACAAGCCGATCTACCACATTCGAGATTTGAAGAACTTCTAGCTATGTGCGGTATTGCCGGCATTGTGGATTTAAGCGGTCCGGTGCGCCCAGAGGTTCTCAGGCGCATGGCCAACTCCTTGCGGGCTCGCGGCCCTGACGATGAGAGCTATTATATCCCCGTGCCCAAGGCCGGTGGAACCGCCGTCGGACTCGGTTTTAGGCGATTGTCCATCATTGATCTCAGTGGTGGACGGCAACCGATGTCCAACGAAGATGGCTCGCTCTGGATTGTCTGCAATGGCGAGATCTATAACCATGCCGACTTGCGTCCGGAACTGGAAGCTCGCGGGCACATCTTCCGCACCCACAGCGATATTGAAGTGTTGCTTCATCTGTATGAAGAGCAGGGCCCGGAATGCGTCACAAAAGTCAACGGCATGTTCGCCCTGGCGATTTGGGATGCCAGAAACGAAACGCTCTTTCTCGCGCGCGATCGCCTGGGCAAGAAACCTCTCTACTATCGCGATGCCGCCGCGCGATTGATCTTTGGCTCGGAAGTCAAAGCGCTCCTCCTGCATCCGGACTGCCCGCGGGAGCTGGACCCTGGAAACTTGAGCAAGTATCTCGCCTACGAATATGTCCCTTCGCCTCACTGCATTTTCAAAGGCATCCAGAAACTGCCGGCTGGACATTGGTTGACTTGGCAGCTTGGCAGGACGCGCGTCCAGCGTTACTGGGACCTAAAATTCGCCCACGGCGCGGACAAGCGGCCTGAAGATGAAATTGCCCGGGATCTTCGGGAGCGCCTCAAGGAAGCGGTGCGCCGGCGGCTCATCAGCGATGTGCCGCTGGGAGTTTTCTTGAGCGGTGGCCTTGACTCCAGTTCCGTCGTGGCCATGATGGCGGAAGTGATCCCGCCCTCCCGGATTAAAACCTTTGCCATCGGGTTTGAGGATAAATCCTTTGATGAATCCGGATACGCGCGTCGCGTCGCGCGCTCATTTGGGACCGATCACCGCGAGCAGATTCTGCAAAGCAGGACATTGCTGGACATGCTGCCGGAGGTGGCCGCTTTTCTGGACGAGCCGCTCGCCGATGCTTCGATCATCCCCACGTATCTTCTTTCCAAATTCACACGGCAGCATGTCACCGTCGCCCTGGGTGGCGATGGCGGGGATGAACTTTTCGCCGGATACCCGACTTTTCAGGCCCATCGGATGGCGGCATTCTACAAAGTCCCGCGCTGCCTGCATGAGCGGATGATCCGGCCCCTGGCGGATTGGTTGCCCGTTTCGAATGACAACTTTAGTTTTGACTTCAAGGTAAAGCGATTCCTGCGCGGCATCGGTCCCCGTCCTGAAATTCGCGATCAGATCTGGATGGGCTCCTTCACTCCCGCTGAACAGCGCACACTCCTGCAAGGCGACGCTCCCAAAATTGACGCCTATGAGGATATTCTGGAGGCGGAAAAGAACTGCGGCACAGCGCGCGGCATGGAGCGGTTTGTTTATCTCTACTGCAAGTTTTATTTGCAAGATTGCATTCTTACCAAGGTGGACCGCGCCAGCATGGCCTGTTCGCTTGAAGTGCGCGCTCCTTTCCTGGATTATACTTTCGTCGAATTCGTCAATTCGATTCCTTTCCACCTGAAGCTCAGGGGCCTGAAAACCAAGTATATTTTGAAGAAGGCGATGCAAGACAAACTGCCGCCGGAAATTCTAGGGCGGAGCAAGAAAGGCTTTGGCATTCCCGTTGGCAAATGGTTCCGACACGAATTGCGCAGCCTCCTGCTCGACGCCCTCTCGGAATCACGCATCCGGCGGCAAGGCATCTTCCATCCCGCTGAAATCACACGCCTCGTGGAAGAGCACCTGCGCGGAACCAAAGATAACCGCAAGCAACTGTGGACACTGTTTATTTTTCAATTATGGCATGAGCATTATGGCTCATCGCCTGCCCCCGGCGATGCTCTCAATGCGGCTGAACAAGTTGCCGGCGGAGCGATTCGCCGGTGACTGTCCGTCAGGAGGTAATTTGTGAAAGTTCAAAGAGGAGATCAAACCAACATGAAAGTAGTTCTGTTTTGCGGAGGGCTGGGGACAAGGTTGCGCGAGTACGGCGACAATATCCCCAAGCCGCTTGTGCCCATCGGTTATCGTCCGGTACTCTGGCATGTGATGAAATACTACGCGCACTTTGGACACAAGGACTTTGTTATCTGCCTCGGTTACAGGGCGGACAAGATCAAGGACTACTTTCTGCACTACGACGAGTGCATCTCGAACGACTTTGTGCTTTCGGGGGGTGGCAAAAACATATCCCTTCTGCAAAGCGACACCCAGGATTGGAACATCACGTTCGTGGACACGGGCGTCAGCACTTGCATCGGCCAGCGCCTCATGAAAGTGCGCCATCTCCTGGGCAACGACGAATACTTCCTCGCCAATTACAGCGACGGCCTGACCGACCTCCCGCTGCCCAGGATGCTGCAAAAATTCAAACGCAGCGGCAAGGTGGCCGCGTTTGTCTGCGCGCCGCCCTCCCAGACGTTTCACATCGTCACGTTACGCGACGGCTGCAATGTGAGCCGAATTGAGCCGGTGAGCGGGGCGGGCTTGCGGGTCAACGCCGGCTTCTTCGCCTTCCGGCGGGAGGTTTTTGATTATATCCGGGAAGGGGAGGATCTGGTCGGCCCGCCCTTTGAGCGGTTGATCAAGAAGAACCTCATCATGGGATACAAGTACGACCGGTTTTGGTGCATGGACACTTTCAAGGAGCAGCAGGAGTTGACCGACCTTTGCGCGGGCGGCCATGCGCCGTGGGAAGTCTGGAAGCGGGAGCCAAAGCCCTGACACTTCAATGAACGCCAACGCCAACAAATCGCGCGAGCTGCAAAGCCGGTTCCATCGGGTCATACCCGGGGGCAGCCACACCTACGCCAAAGGGGATGACCAGTATCCCGAAACCCCGCCGATTTACATCAGCCGCGGCCAGGGCTGCCATGTCTGGGACGTCGAGGGGAACGAATACATTGAATACGCGATGGGGTTGCGGACGGTTACTCTTGGGCACGCTTACGCGCCTGTGGTGGAGGCGGCCTCCCGCCAGTTGAGCCTGGGCAGCAACTTCAACCGCCCCTCACCCATTGAACTGGAATGCGCCGAGAAACTGTTGGAGCTGGTGCCCGGCGCCGACATGGTGAAATTCGCCAAAAACGGGTCGGATGCCAATGATGGCGCCATCAAGCTGGCGCGGGCCCACACCGGACGCGACCTGATTGCGATTTGCCGGGACCACCCGTTCTTCTCCGTCGGTGATTGGTTCATCGGCACGACCGCCGTCAATGCCGGCATCCCTCAAGTGGTGACGGATCTGACGGTGGGGTTTCGTTACAACGATCTCGCCAGCGCGGCGGACCTGTTCCGCAGCCATCCCGGTCGGATTGCAGCCGTCATGCTGGAGGCGGAAAAGGACACGCCACCGGCGGAGGGATTCCTGGCCGGACTGCGCGACCTTTGCCACCGGGAGGGCGCGCTCTTGATCCTGGACGAAATGATCACGGGCTTTCGCTGGCACAACGGGGGCGCGCAGGGGTATTACAATTTCGTGCCCGATCTTTCCACCTTTGGCAAGGCGCTGGGCAACGGCTTTTCGATCTCCGCCCTGGCCGGCCGGCGGGACATCATGCGGCTGGGTGGTTTGGACCACGACCGGCCGCGCGTCTTCCTGCTCTCGACGACGCATGGAGCCGAGACCCATTCCCTGGCTGCCGCCCTCGAGGTGATGCGCATCTACCAGCGCGAACCGGTGGTGCCGGCGCTCTGGGAGCAAGGCCGAAAACTCGCCGCCGGAATAGCACAGGCCATTGACGACGCCAAGCTGCAGGGATTTTTCACCATCTCCGGAAAACCTTGCTGCCTGGCCTATGGAACCCGCGATGCGGAGAAACGCCCGTCGCAGGAATTCCGCGCGTTGTTTTTGCAGGAAATACTCAAACGCGGCATCCTGGCGCCTTCCTTCATCGTCAGCTATTCGCACTCAGACCGCGACATCCAGCACACCGTCGAGGCCGTGCGTGAGGCGCTCGGAGTCTATCGGAAGGCGCTGGAGGACGGTGTCGGGAAATTCCTCGCCGGCCGCCCGGTCAAGCCCGTCTACCGCCGGTTCAATTGAGACCAATCCCATGACTGCGGGCAATCCCACCATGCAAAGCGAACCTGAACTGGGCCAATGCCGCCTCTGCGGCGCGCCCTTGCGGCGCACTTTTGTGGATCTGGGCATGTCGCCGCTGTGCGAGAGCTACGTCGCCCGGGAACAACTCAACCAGATGGAGCCGTTTTATCCCCTGCACGCGCTCGTCTGCGAAAGATGCTTCCTCGTCCAACTCTGCGACTATGTGACCGCCAGCCACATCTACTCCGAGTACGCCTACTTTTCCTCCTACTCCGACTCGTGGCTGCGCCACGCGCGCGAGTATGCGGACATGATCACCCAACGCCTCAAGCTGGGTCCGCAAAGCCTGGTCATCGAACTGGCCAGCAATGACGGTTACCTCCTTCAAAATTTCGTGCAAAAAGCCATCCCGGTGCTGGGGATTGATCCCGCCGCCAACATCGCGCCCCACGCCATCCAGAAAGGCGTGCCAACCTTGGTGCGGTTCTTCGGAGTCGAAACCGCGCGGGAAGTACTCGCCCAAGGCAAGCAGGCCGATCTTCTCATCGGCAACAACGTCCTGGCCCACGTCCCGGCCTTGAACGATTTTATTGCCGGAATGAAGCTGCTTCTCAAACCCGGGGGCGTGATCACGATGGAGTTTCCCCACCTCTGGCGTCTGATGGAGGCCAACCAGTTCGACACCATTTATCACGAGCATTTCAGCTATTTCTCGTTTCTGACCGCGGAAAAGGCCTTTGCCCGTCACGGCCTGGCCATGTTCGACGTCGAGGAACTGACCACTCATGGAGGCTCGCTCCGCATCTACGCCCGGCATTCCGAGGATGATGGCAAACCGGCGACGCCGCGGGTGGCGGAATTGCGCCGCCGGGAGCAGCAGTTGGGCTTTGAGAATCTGGAAACCTATACCGCGTTCGACGGCCAGGTCAAGGAAACCAAACGCAAGCTCCTGGAGTTCCTGATTGCCGCGCGGCGCGCCGGCCAGTCCGTGGCCGGTTACGGCGCCCCTGGCAAGGGCAATACTTTGTTGAATTACTGCGGCATCCGGACGGACTTTGTTGACTACACGGTGGACCGGAATACCTACAAGCAGGGAAAGTTCCTGCCCGGAACGCACATCCCCATTTACGCCCCGGACAGAATTGCCCAAACCAAACCCGACTACATCCTGATCCTGCCGTGGAACTTGAAAGATGAAATCGTCCAGCAACTCGCCTTCGTTCGCGAATGGGGCGGGAAGTTTGTCGTTCCGATCCCTCAAGCCACCGTCCTTTAAAATGATCACCTGCCAATTCGAGGGCGTCACAAGGGTCCTGTGTCTCGGCGCGCACAGCGACGACATTGAGATCGGGTGCGGAGGAACCGTCCTGCGCCTGATCGCCGGCTCGGACCGGATGGAATTCTATTGGCTGGTATTGTGTTCCAATCCGGAGCGGGCCGGCGAAGCGCGCCGCAGCGCCAGCGCCTTTTTGCAAGGCGCGCGCAAAAAGACCATCGTGGTCAAATCTTTCCGCGACGGTTTCCTTCCCTACATCGGCGCTCCCGTCAAGGAGTGTTTCGAGGAATTGAAGGCATCGTTCTCGCCGGACCTGATTTTCACCCATTTCCGTCAGGACCTTCATCAGGATCATCGCCTGGTTTGCGAACTGACGTGGAACACCTTTCGCCGCCACCTCATTCTCGAATACGAAATCCCAAAATATGACGGCGATTTGTCGGCGCCCAACTTCTTTGTCCCGCTGTCCGACGCGGTTTGCCGCAAAAAGGTGCGGCGGCTCATTCGCCATTTCGGAACGCAGCGGAACAAGCATTGGTTTTCCGCGGATTTGTTTCAGGGCCTGATGCGCTTGCGGGCCATGGAAATTGCGTCGCCTACCCGTTACGCCGAGGCCTTCCACTGCCGGAAGCTGGTCCTGGGAGATGCGCGGTGAGCTTCCCCGATGTTTTCAGTGGATGGATAGACCGGCTCGGCCAATGTTACAAGAACCCATTCGTCAATCCCAAAGGGATTGCATCTTTCAGCCCCCCAATCATGAGCGATTTCATGGGGAGCGCGACCGTCCCGGTCGCAGCCGTCGGCGTCTCGCCGACGGCATCTTCCGTAACAAACTGACTCACCCTTTCGGTGCCCGTTCAAGCATGTCGCTTATGATTCAGGGAAATAAAAACTGGGTCATGATTTTGTTGCATATTGTATCTAATAAGATACATTCTCGCCATGGATTCCCATCTGCGTGACCTCCTCCGACGGCGGCAGTCCGTCCTGCGGCAAATTCAATCCATTGACCGCCTCCGCCGCGGCTCCTTGAGCCGGCAGTTCTTTAAATCCCGCCCTCCGGCTCCGCCCGCCCCGAGGGGTCCCTATTACGTCCTGCAAGGCTTCTTTCACGGCAAGAAGTTCTCCCGGCGCATTCCGCAGGACCGGGCCGCCCAAGTGGAACTGGACGTGGAAAACTACCGGCGCTTCCAAAGGCTGGCCGAAGAATTTGTCACCCTGAGCGATCAGATCACCCGCCGGCAAGATCAACTCAAAGACAGCAAACCAGAAAATCGAACTGCTTATGGCCCCGGATTCCACGGATGAAGCAAATCCCTGGTAACGCAAAGGCGGAGACGTCAAGCCCGCATATTTCCCAGCGCGGCCAGCCGCAACCGAATTCGGAATTGCCCGCAGATGACGCAGATGCACGCAGATGGGGAAAATGGGAGCTCAGAATTCACTATCTGCGTGAATCTGCGTCATCTGCGGGCAGAGGTCTTTTCTTATTCCCTCATGCTGCGCTTTTTTCTGCGGGAATAAATCTTCGCAGAAATGCGCGATTTTTTCTTATAGTGGTACAGGACAGCAGGACAAAATGGACCATAATTTCGCCACACTATGAAATATGCGGCTAGAGGCAAAAATCATCCAAAATGTCGGTTGACAAAAATTAGAAACTATTGTCTAATAAGCTACGTGAGCCAACAAAACTCATCTCTGGGCCGCCTCGGAAGTCCGGCCGGCGCGGGCGCGAGAGCGCTCGGCGCGCGGAGCAGTCCCAGGGCCGCGTGCAGTCGGTCCGTTGCCCTGCACTCCGTCAGCATCACGCAATTTCGCGAGGGTTCTTTCTCCGCGCTCTCTGCGACTCTGCGCGAAAATCGGGAAAAGGGGAAATTGGTTGCGCCTTGCCGCGCTGCGTCTTTTTGGTCCATTGCGTCCCATCAATATCCCCCCGCCAACCCGGCGTCTTCTCTCAAAAACCCCGCCAAACTCCCTTTTCCGAGCCTCTCCAATAAAGGCAAATGAAGGCTGCGGAAGGCTGCGGAAGGCAAATGAAGGTAAAAAAAAATAAAAAAATATTGGCGAAAAAATACACACCCAGCCCGGCGCGGCCAGCCCCAACCAAGTGCGGAATAACCGGCAGATGGAGGGACATTCACACAGCGCGGCCGGCCGCGACCAGGAAAAACTGAACAACAAAGTACAAAGATTGCAGGAGCCGATGAACCTAATCCGGGGATACAGCGATTGCATACCATTTACCTGAACCTCATAACACTTTGGCAGCAGCGAGTGGCGCTGTTCCTGCCCATCTGGATCATCCTGACCCTTGTGGCGGCGTTCACCACGGCCTGGTTCGTCGGGCGGGCGGCGGGCGCGCCGTTCCAGCAGATCGGAAAGTTTCCGATGGACCTGGCAGGATCACCACAATTCGGCTGGCCGCCTGGCGCCTGCCTGGCGGTCGCCTTGTTCGGCCTCTTTGTCGTGGGCTATGGCGCGCTGATTCTGGCCGGAGAGGATTTCGCCTGGCTCGACAATTCCTGCTTTACGCTGTTCACGCTTAAAGGCCGCAATATTGATCCGCCCATCGAGCCGGAGGCAGGCCGCTTCTACCCTCTCGGCTTTCAGGAGTTCAACCTGCTGCGCCACTTTGGCGGGAGCATTGTTGCTTATCACGCTCTGCCCATCTTTCAACTTCTGGCCGCATCCTTTTTTTTCCTCACCCTTGATGACAAGCTAAAAATGACAGCGCGCGTGTGCCTGGCTGCGTTTGTCCTGATGACCCCAGGTGTTGTCATTGCCTTTGGCGGTTTGATTTATCAGGAACGAAACGTCGTGTTCTGGCTTCTCTGCCTGGCGTTTTTTATCAAGCGATTTGACCGGACCCAGTCCACCGCCAGCGCGGTGGCCGCGACCGTCTGTGCTCAGTTCATGCTCTATTACAAGGAAACGGCATTCCTGTTGCTGTGGGGCTTGGTGGCCGGGCGGCTTCTCTTGCGGTGCCGGAACGCCGATCCGCCCGGATGGGACTTCAGACGGCTGCGGGAGAAAGCAAGCCGCCTGGATCTGTGCCTGGCCTCGCTTGGTCTGGTCTTCCTCCTTTATTACGGGGCGGTCATGTTTCGCCATACGAGCCTGCAGTACGCTCATCAACAGCGGATTCCAGAGGCGCAAGTGCTGCTCGCTTACCTCAAGATGGACCTTCTGGCCTGGCTTTTTTTGGCCGTGGTGATCGGCAGGTCTTGTTTGATCTGGCGGCGCAGGATTGCGCCTTCGCTGCTCTGGGACGGTTTGGCCTATGGCGCCGCGGCCTATTTCGCCGGGTTCCTTTTTCTCGGCCTGGTCAGCCCCTACTATCTGGCGCCGGTGGACGTCATCGCGGTCCTGTGCCTTGGCCGGCTCGCCGTTCTGTCTTATGGAAAGCTGCAACCTGGGATCAGGGTGGCCGCGTTGCTGCTGTTATTTGCCATCCTTTTTCAAAATGTCGCGCTTTCAGTCTTTCGTGAATTCGAGCGAAAGAACTTCATTCGTGCCAATGCCGCGATTGCCGGGGTGGTTCAAGCGCAATGTCAGGCCCGCGCCGGGAATGCGTTGAGGCTTTTCTTTCCCTTCTCCAGCCGCAACCTGACGATGGAGTTTGGCGCCTATCTCAGCTATCGCGGGCTGCGTGTTGAAGGCGCCGGGGATGAATCGGCGGGAACGAACAGGGTTGTGCTGGTCAGTCGGGCCATGACCAAGGACGGCCTGCTTCAGGACGACACCAGCATCGTCGGTCATGCCGGTCGCATGCCGGAGCCTGGGGATCTTGTCATCGTTCTGCCGGAGGACGAAGTTTCCCTTGCCGGGACCACCGCGTTCCGCGACCAGGGGGATCTGCTGTTGTCTTACGAGCCTCGGCCCCGTCTGCCGCGATGGTTTGATCTTCTCGCCCGCCGCCTTGATTTCCCCCGTCCCAACTCGGGTCCCATTCCGGATCGCTGGTTGAACGCTTCAGTAACATTGTGGACCGAATCCAAAAAACCATAGTGGCGGGTCCGTGCGGGCCGCCGGTTTTATCGGGACGCGCCCAGAAACTGGCGAATGACCGCTACCACATAGTCCGCCTGCGCATCGGTCAATTCCGGATAGATGGGCAGCGGGAGAATTTTGCGGGAGATTTGTTCGGCGACCGGAAAATCGCCGGGGCGAAAGCCCAGATCGGCATAGACCTTCTGCAGGTGGAGGGGCAGAGGATAATAGATGATCGTGGCCACGCCGTTGTCGGCGAGGTGCTTTTGCAGGGCGTCGCGCTCTTCGCTCAGAACGGCATAGACATGGAAGACATGCGTGTTGCCCGGGGCGGTGGTTGGGAGTTGGAGCGGAAGATCCCGCAAGCCGGCGCTGTAGCGGCGGGCGATTTCAACGCGGCGTTCGTTCCACCGGCGCAGATGCGGCAGTTTGACGCGCAGAATCGCCGCTTGCAGTTCGTCGAGGCGGCTGTTGTAGCCGTGCAAATCGTGGTAATAACGCCGTTCAATTCCATGCACGCGCAACATGCGCAATTTGCGGGCCAGCGCCTCATCGCTCGTCACCACCATGCCGCCGTCCCCGTCCGCGCCCAGGTTCTTGGTCGGGTAGAAACTGAAGCAGCCCAGCCGCCCGAATTGTCCGACCGGCCTGCCGGCAAACGTCGCGCCGATGGCCTGCGCGCAATCTTCCACCAGGGCGAGGTGGTGCTCTTGGGCCAGGGCCTCAAGCTCCGCCAGAGGCGCAGCCTGCCCAAAAAGATGAACGGGAACAATGGCCCGTGTCCGGGAGGTGATTTTGCGGGCTGCGTCCGCCGGCGATATTTGAAATGTGGCGCCATCAATGTCCGCAAAGACCAGGCGCGCGCCCACCTGGCAGACGGACTCCGCCGGGGCGATGTAGGTGAACGGCGTGGTGATGACTTCATCGCCCGGCCCGATGTCCAGGGCGCGCAGGGCCAGGGTGAGGGCGTCGGAGCCGGAGTTCACCCCGACGCCGAAGCGGGTTTGCGTCAAGGCGGCGATCTCCTCTTCCAAGGCGGCGACCTCGGGACCGAGGATGTAATGGCTGCCGGCCAGGGCGCGTTCGACCGCCGGCAGAAGTTCCGCGCGCAGGGACTGATATTGCGCGGCCAAATTCAAAAACGGGACATTCATCAAGCTGTCGTTAAGTTGACGCCAAAGCATGAGGGCTGCCGGCCACAAATAAAGGAAAAACCGTTGCAGGATGGGGAAGTTTATGTCGCGGACTGGTTTCGGCGATTGAAACGATGGAGAATTGGTCATTGAGAATTTGTCATTGGTCATGTAAAGACCAGCGGCATGACGCCAGAGCAACTCTCCGAGCGATTGTGGCAGTTTGCGGCCCGCATTGCCGAGGTGGTGGCCATCCTGGTGGAAGAATGCGACCAGCTTTGCCGCATCCTAGGAAAGTCCATTGCGACGGCCAAAGCGGGCAGAAAACAGCCGTCAGGCGACGGTGTGGGGACGCGTCTGCCGATAACCGATGACAAATTTTCAATGACCAATTCTCAATCGAAAGGTCCGAGATATTGAAGAGCTTCTTCGTCGGCCGGAATCACCCAAAAATGTGAAATACACCCATTCCCCGCCGGCTCCCCGGCCGGCTGCGACAAACCAATGAATGCCGCCACGCTTGAGTTCACCTCCGCCCTCCTGGGCGGCGTGATCGCCTTGATTGCCGCCCTCCGGGATCGGCGCTCCCTGGCCGGCTGGTTCTTTGTGGCTGGCATGATCTTGCTTTCCTGCGAGAGCGTTTTTTCCGGCCTCTCGGCTCTTTTCCCCAACGACGCCGCGCAATGGGAAAACCTGGCATTGCTCACCATGTCGCTGCTGCCCGGAACGTGGCTTTTCTTCAGCCTCTGTTACGCCCGGGGGAATTACCGGGAGTTCCTCCACCAATGGCGGCCGGCCCTGGCCGCCGCGTTCTTTATCCCCGTTGTTTTCGCGGTTTATTGCCGCGGCCGGCTGGTGCGCGGCGAGGTGGTTTTTCCAGGGGACACACAACGGCTGTTCCCTTTGACCCTCGCCGGCTGGGTTTCCTGCATGGTTGTATTGTTGACTATAATCGTGATTTTGATGCAACTGGAAAGGACCTTCCTGGCCTCTGTCGGAACCATGCGATGGCGGATCAAGTTCATGGTGCTGGGCCTGGGCCTTCTCTTTGTCGTCAGGTTTTACACCGCCAGTCAAGCCTTGGCCCTGCCGGCTCATATTCTCGTCAACGGGGCCGGGCGATCGGTGACGGGGCCGCAGAGTTCCGCCGCCGCCGTCAATGCGGCGGCGTTGCTGCTGGGCTGTTTGCTCATGCTGCGTTCGCTCTTTCGCGAGCCTTCGAAAGCCGCCGTCTATCCTTCCCATGCCAATCTCCACAAATCGGTCACCGCCCTGGTGGCGGGCGTTTATTTGCTCATCGTGGGAGTGCTGTCCAAGCTGGTGCAGTCGCTCAATCTGCCCGGGTCCTTCCCCCTCAAGGCGTTCCTGATCCTGGTCGCCTTGGTGGGGGTGACCGTGCTGCTCCTTTCCGACCGGGTGCGTTTGTACTTCCGGCGGCTGATCAGCCGTTACCTGCAACGGCCCCTCTATGATTACCGCACCGTCTGGAGGCTCTTTACCGAAGGCACCGCCAACCGGGTCACGCAAAGGGAGTTGTGCCAGGCCTCGGTCGAACTGGCGGCGGATCTTTTTCAAGCCCTTTCCGTGAGCATTTGGGTCTTGGACGATAAACAGGAGAATCTCGAATTGGCCGCTTCCACTTCGGTTCCCGGACCGGCGGCCCGGAAACTCCAGCCCAGCCGCGAGGAGACCGCCGAGGTGATTCAAGCCATGCGGAGCCGGCTCGAACCGGTGGATGTGGAGTACTCAAATGCCAACTGGGCGGCCATCTTGCGCCGCTGCCATCCGTCGGAGTTTGCGGAAGGCGGGAGCCGGGTCTGCGTGCCGATGATCGCAGTCGGCGGGCTGCAGGGTCTGATGTTATTGGGAGACCGTGTGGGAGGGGCGCTCTTTTCCCTCCAGGATTATGACCTGCTCAAGTGCGTGGGCGACCAGATTGCGGCCAGCCTGCTCAACTCCCGGCTGTCGCACAAGCTTTTGCAGGCCAAGGAACTGGAGGCCTTTCAGACCATGTCCGCCTTTTTCGTGCATGACTTGAAGAACACCGCTTCCACCCTCAATCTGATGTTGCAGAACCTGCCGGTCCATTTTGACAATCCGGCCTTCCGGGAGGACGCTTTGCGCGGCATCACCAAATCCGGCCAGCACATCAACAACCTGATCGGGCGGCTTAACGTGCTGCGGCACGATCTGCAGATTCACCCGGAGCTGTCGGACCTGAACGATTTGGTTTCCAAAATCCTCGCCAATTGGAAAGGTTCCCCCTCCATCCAAATCAATTCCAATCCCGGCCCCCTCCCAAAATTCCTTTTCGACTCCGAACAGATCCACAAAGTCGTGACCAACCTGGTCCTCAATGCCGCCGAAGCCGTCCCCCCCAACGGACACATCTGCGTTCAGACGGCCATGCTCAACGACTGGGCCGTCCTGACGGTCCAGGACGACGGGTGCGGCATGGCGCCGGAGTTCATCACCGGCTCCCTGTTTCGGCCCTTTCAAACCACCAAAAAAGAGGGCTTTGGAATCGGCATGTTTCAGAGTAAGATGATTGTGGAGGCGCACGGTGGCAGAATCGAGGTGGAAAGCCGGTTGAGCCAAGGCACCATCTTTCGGATCCTGCTGCCCGTGCTGAAATGATAATGACGAAACCAAAATTGCTTATTGTTGACGATGACGAGGAAATTCGCACCCAGATGAAATGGGCCTTGGCCGGCGACTATGAAATTATCCTGGCCGGGGACCGGTCCGGCGCGGTGGAGGCCTTTGCGGCCGACCGTCCCCGGGTCGTGCTGCTGGATCTGGGCCTGCCGCCGCAGCCCGCCAACCCCGAGGAGGGGCTGGCCACGCTGGCGGAACTGACCGCCTTGGAGAGCCTGGTCAAAGTCATCGTCATCACCGGGCAGGGAGAAAAGGGGATAGGCCGGCGCGCCATCGGGGGCGGGGCCTATGACTTCATGGCCAAGCCGGTGGAGACGGAGGAATTAAAAATCGTGCTCAAGCGCGCTTTCCATGTGGCGCAACTGGAATCGGAGATCCGCGAAATGCAGCGGCAGGCGCGCCCGGACCTCTTTGAGGGAATGCTCGGCGCCAGCGCCGCCATGCGCGGTTTGTTTGACATGATCCGCAAGGTGGCCACGACGGACGCCCCCGTCCTCTTGCTGGGAGAGAGCGGCACCGGCAAGGAAATGGCGGCCCAAGCCATCCACCGGTGCAGCCCCCGCAAGGAGGGGCCGTTTGTCGCCATCAACTGTAGCGCCATCCCGGAAACCCTCTTGGAAAGCGAACTGTTCGGGCATGAAAAAGGCTCCTTCACCGGGGCTCACACCCAGCGAAAAGGACGCTTTGAAAGCGCCAATGGCGGCACTCTTTTCCTCGACGAAATCGGCGAAATACCTCTCCCTCTCCAGGTCAAGCTCCTCCGCTTCCTCCAGGATCAGTGCATCGAGCGGGTGGGCGGGCGGCAGCCCATCCCGATTGATGCCCGCATCATCACCGCCACCAATGCCGACCTTGGAAAAAAGCAGGCGGATGGCACCTTCCGCGAGGATTTGTTCTATCGCCTTGCCGTCGTCAAAATCGTCCTGCCGCCTCTGCGGGATCGGGAGGAAGACATCCGGCTGCTTGCGCAATACTTTCTACAGCGCTTTGCCGGTCTGGCCAGCAAGGCCGGTCTGGCCTTCGAGCCGGAAGCCATGCGCGCCCTGAGCCGCAATCCCTGGCCCGGCAATGTCCGCCAGTTGGAGAACTGCGTCCGCCGGGCGGTCATCATGGCGGAAGGCAAACGCCTGACCGTGCGCGACTTGGAACTGCCGGCCTCCTCCTCCTCCAGTTCCACCCTCAGAGAAGCCCTGGAGCATCTGGAGAAAGAAATGATTCAAAACGCCTTGCGCCGTCACGGCGGGAAGATTGCTCCCGCCGCCGTCGAACTCGGCGTTGGTCGGTCCAACCTCTACGATCTCATGGAAAAACTGGACATCCAGCGGGAGTAATGCCCTGTCAATCTGCTTCCCGCGCGTCCTCCGGCCCTGGAACCAACTTCCTTGAGGGTCGCCTGCCAGATGCCAATAGTGTAGTGATTCCCGACAAGAATACACTTTCGCGGGCAAAGGCGCGGCATGGAAACGGGACACAATTGCGCTGTTTTTTGATTCTTGGATTTTGATTGCCTGTTGTAATAGCCTTGCTATAAGCATCTTACACATGTCCGGCAGGCTTGCGAGTCGGGACCATTTCCCGCGCGGCTTCTCTCACCATGAAATCAGGCACGGAAAGTGCTGATTTAAGAATAGCGCGTAGTAAATATACTACTTATCGAGAGACACGCTGACAGAAGTATTGAGTTAAGAGTCAATCAGATTATGGTCAAACTTGGATTTGTGGAGTTCGCAGCAATCGTTCTTGCTGCGGCGGTTTTGTCTCCCGGCGTGATGGCGCAACCCCCCTCGGACACTGGAACAGCCACCTTGTATCAGGGGGCGTATTCCTATGATGTTGGCGGCGAGTTCACGGCGGTAACCGCTCCGAACTTGGCGTCTGGCTACGCCTCCGGCCTTGTCTTGACGCCAACTGTCAAAGGACTGACTGGCTTCCAGACATTTTGCATCCAGACCGCGGTGGATTTTACTCCCGGCACCACCTACAATTACAGCACGAGCCTGGCCTCTGTGGGCAGCCCTGATGCCTTCACTCTCAAGGAGGGCACCGCCTGGCTTTACGGGGAGTTCGCCACAGGCAACCTGGGTAGTTATTACAATTACGCCAACACCGGCACTGGCCCAAGCCGCTTGGTGGATGCCGGTCTTTTGCAGGCGGCCATTTGGGCGCTGCAAGGGGGCCAGGCTTACTCGGATGGCAACTATGCTTCGCTCGCGTCAACGGAAGCCTCAAACCCTTACTATCTGCTCGCCGAGAGCGCGCTGGGCGCAAATCTCGAAGCCAATGTCACCGCCGCCAACTACGCGCAGTTTGGCGTTGAAGTTCTCAATTTGTATAGCGGCAGCACACCGTCCTCAGGCCCGGCCCAAAACCAATTGGTCTACTTGGGCGGTGCAACGCAATTGACTCCCCTTGTCCCGGATGGCGGCGCCACTCTCACCTTGCTGGGCGCGGGTCTGGCCGGTCTGGCCGTTTTTTCCCGCAGATTAAACGTCGCGAAACGGATTCTTTAACATTGCGGCGCTCTCGAAGCGCTGCGCCAAAACCCCAAGTCCGGTTGTCCGGCTTGGGGTTTTTCTTTTCCTGTCAAGCTACGGAGCCGCCTCCGGTTTCCCGCGCCTGGGCGGCCTCACGAGCCGCCCGTCAAACACATCTGATAATTTAATGTGATAATTTCATTGTGCATTGCGCGGTGATTCCGTTATACGTCATCAGCCTGAATTCATCAACAGCCTGATGCGTGCCGTCTTGATGACAATGATAAACCAACTGGCCGGGGGCGTGGTGGCGATGTCCCTCATCGCAACCTCCGGCCATGCGCAGCCCTTCACCTTCCGCAACGTCGCCGGCAATTCCACCATCCAGTACGGCGGCTCGTCCGACGGCGCCAATACCGGCGCCCAGTTCCACGGGCCGGCCGGTCTGGCCGTGGACAGCCAGGGCAATCTTTATGTTGCCGATCAGTTCAATTTCACCATCCGCAAAATCACCCCGCTCGGCACCAATTGGGTTGTCACCACCATCGCCGGTTCCTCCGGCCAGTCCGGGCTGCAGGATGGCACCAATGCCCATGCCCTCTTTAATTCGCCCACTGGAATAACGGCGGATCTTTCGGGCAATCTCTTCGTGGCCGATCAATACAACAACGCCATCCGCAAAGTCTCACCCGTGACAGGCACGACCAATTGGGTCATCACCACCATCGCCGGACAGGGGCTGAACAACAATGGCTTTGCTGATGGCACCAACCGGGCCGCCACGTTCCACCAGCCGGCGGGCGTCGCCGTGGATGCCAACGGCAACCTCTTTGTCGCCGATCAATACAACAACGCCATCCGCAAAGTCACGCCCGTCAAAGGCACGACCAATTGGGTCGTCACCACCATCGCCGGCCAGGGCCCGAACAACTCCGGGACTGCCAATGGCACCAATAAGACCGCTCAATTCAACGCTCCGTCGGGCATCGCCGTGGACGCCGGCGGCCATCTGTTTGTCGCCGACCAGTTCAACAACGAGATTCGGAAGTTGACACCCTCCGGCACCAATTGGATTGTCACCACCATCGCCGGTTGTGGGCCGGGCAACCCAGGCTCCGCCGATGGCGCCAATACCGGTGAGTTTAACACTCCCACGGGTCTGGCCGTGGACACTAATGGCAACGTGTATGTGGCCGACGAAGAAAACGACACCATCCGTAAATTGACACCCCTTGGCGCTAACTGGGTCACGAGCACTATCGGCGGCCAGCCTCAAAAGTACGGCACCAACAATGGGTCCGACACCAACGCTCTGTTTTATTTTCCTTTCAGCTTGGCGGTGGACGGCAAGGGCAGCGTGTTTGTGGCCGACACGGCCAATAACACCATCCGCATCGGATTCCAGCCGCCCGCCATCCTCAGCTCCGCGCGGCCTTTTGGCCTGAACCAGGGCCAATTTGAGTTCATCCTCACCGGGCCGACAGCGCAGTTGGTGGTGGTCGAAGCCTCCTCTGATTTGCAGACCTGGCTCCCCATCTGGAGCAGCACCTTTGGCCCCGGTCAGCTCTTCTTCGCCGACCCGGATCCGGCCCCCCCTCCTCCTCGCTTCTACCGCGCCCTCCTGCCGTGAGGCCTCGCCTTTTTTCCATTTTTGCCGTGGTCGGGCCGGCCACCCCAATCATGAGCGACTTCATGGGGAGCGCGACCGTCCCGGTCGCAGCCGTCGGCGTCCCGCCGACGGCATCTTCCTTCACAAACTGACTTACCCTTTCGGTGCGCCTTCAATCATGTCGCTGATGATTCAGGTGGCCACATTTGCGGAAATTGAGAATTGACCTCGCGCCGCGGCCGTTGCTACCGTGTCTCGCGTAAATGCTGGGGTGGCATGCCGGAAGTACTCGCGTTGTCGAGAAGGAACCAGGCCGCCCGGGGCATGGTTCCAGTTCAGCCGCCCGCTGCCTGCTGGGGGACGGTTTTTGGTCCCGGAACCCGAAACAGAACACACGCCATATTATGCGTCATACATTATCCGTGCTGGTCGAGAACAAATTCGGCGTCCTTACGCGCGTCGCCGGTCTTTTCAGCGGCCGCGGCTACAACATTGAATCCCTCAACGTCGCGCCCACCGGACAGCCGGACACCTCGCGCATGACCATCGTAACCAGCGGGGACGACGCCACCCTGGATCAGATCTTCAAGCAGCTCAACAAGCTGGTCAACGTGCTGGAGGTCATCAATTTCGGGGAGCACGATTTCATTGACAGGGAACTGGTGCTGGTGCGCGTCTCGGTCAACGCCAGGTCGCGCGCCGAAATCATGCAGATCACCGATATTTTCCGCGCGAAGATCGTGGACGTGGAACCCCGCAGCATGACCATTGAAGTCACCGGCAACGAGAGCAAGGTGGACAAGTTTCTCGCCCTGATGAAGACTTTCGGCGTCGAAGAGTTGACGCGCACGGGCAAAATCGCCCTCGCCCGCAAATCCCCGCCACAGTAATTCACTAACATCTATCCTCTAACCACTAACCACTATTCCTCATGCCTGCCAAAGTATATACCGACAAAGACGCCGACCTGAAACATCTGCAAAACAAAACCCTGGCCGTCCTCGGCTTCGGCTCCCAGGGCCATGCCCACGCCCTGAACCTCAAGGACAGCGGCTGCAAGGTCATCATCGGGCTGTACGAGGGGAGCAAGTCCATCCCCGTGGCCCAGTCCAAGGGATTTGAAGTCGTCAGGACGGCCGAAGCCGTGCGCCGCGCCGACGTCATTTTTGTGGCGATTCCCGACACCAAACAGGCCAGGGCTTACCAGACGGACATCGCGCCCAATCTGGCGCCGGGCAAGACCCTCCTCTTCTCGCACGGTTTTTCCATCCATTTCAAGACGATCGTCCCACCGGCCAACGTCAACGTCATCCTGGTCGCGCCCAAGGGGCCGGGCCACATCGTCCGCCGCCAGTACTTGGAAGGCAAAGGCGTGCCCTCACTCATCGGCGTTTATCAGGACCCGGGCAAGAACTCCAAACAAATCGCCCTGGCCTGGGCCAAGGGCATCGGCGCCACCCGCGCCGGCGTTCTCCAGACCACCTTCAAGGAAGAAACCGAAACCGACCTGTTCGGCGAGCAAACCGTTTTGTGCGGCGGCGCCTCCGCCCTCATTCAGGCCGGATTCGAGACCCTGGTGGAAGCGGGCTACCAGCCGGAAATGGCCTATTTTGAATGCCTGCACGAACTCAAATTGATAGTGGACTTGATGAACGAGGCCGGCATCAGCGGAATGCGCTTCTCCATCTCCGAAACCGCCAAATGGGGCGACGTCAGCATCGGCCCCAAAATCATTGACGCTTCCGTCAAGAAGCGCATGAAGGCGGCCCTCAAGGACATTCAATCCGGCAAATTCGCCCAGGGCTGGATCAAGGAATACAACAGCGGCTATAAAAACTACAGCCGGCTGCTCAAAGCCGGCGAAAGCCATCCCGTCGAAAAAGTGGGCCGCCGCCTGCGCGGATTGATGCCCTGGATGAAAAAGCACTCCATCAAAGGTACCCAGGCGGCCTACTGATATCGGCCCCCTTTTAACTCGGTAGGGCGAGACTCCGAATCTCGATTTCGTCGAAAAAAGCTACGGCTCGACGGAGTCTTGCCCTGCCGTGACATCTCAGTTGTCCCATTTAAAGGAAGAGAGCACACCGTCTTTGAAATCCAGATCGGCGATGGCGGCGTCGCCGTAAGTTTCATGGTGAAAACTGACGCGCAGGCTGAGATTGGCCGGCGCATTGCCCGAGGAAGTTTTATTGCCGGAAGCTCCGTCCGTTTGGTCTGATTTGCGCGAAGCAATGACCCAGCCATTCCGGCCGGCGTCTCCCAGCGCGGCCACGCCGGCGTCGGCGTAAAGCTGGCTCAGTTTGGTTTCGCCGATTTGGTAGGAATTCAAATGGCCCACCACTCTTCCGGCGGGGGTGCGATTGCTGCCCACCTCTCCAACGCGTTGCGAAAGGCCCCGGTTGCGCGGTGCCAGTTTGGGGATTTCCATTTTGCCGCTGTAAAACTCGTCAAAAAGCGCGAAAGCCTCCGGGTCGTACTTCTTGAGGCCCTCGGCGCCGGGGTCCGGCGTGGTTCCCTGGAAACCTCCGTAGCTGCCGTGCGAATTGAAATACCACATGGTCAATTCGGCGAAGTATTCCTCGGGATTCGAGCCGGCGTAAGTATGGAGCCAAAGACCTTTGTCCTTTGAGATTTTGGCCTGGGCGTCGAACTTGGCGCGGATTGCCGCGCCCATCCCATAGCCTTCGATATTATGGGCGAATTCGTGCAGGCAAATGTCGCTGCCGCGATAGCGATCGTTGGGAAGGTTGAGCAGGTTCTCCTCGCCGCAGGAAGTGATCAAGCCGCCCATGCCGCGGGTGCGGCGGTCGCGGGTCGCGCCGTTGTAGGTCGGTTCATAGAGCGGCACATGCTTGTCCTGCCGCCATTCGGGAAGATCGGTCGTGACCTGATCGCGCCCGATGATGTGCAATTCGCCGCCCGCCGCCGCGATGTTGCTCACAGCCATGGGAATGCGGGCCGTCTCCAACGCCATGCGATCGTAAGCGCGGCGGAGAGCCTCATCCACCACCACCGCCGGGGCCTTGATGAGGATCCCGTGGAAGGAAAGAACCTTGGTAAAGAAACCGTTTTCCGGCGGATCAATCGGCTCGATTGCAGGGTAGGCCGATGCCGGCTTGTTGGTTTCATCAGCGGCGCGGAGGTCGCGGGCCAGCCCGCTGGCCAGAACGACGGCCAGCGCCAGCGCAACGGGCCGAGCAGCCAGGCTGGAGGCAGCAGTTGGCGTTTTCACACCGAATTGGCGGCCAGGCGCTGGAGGAGGGTGTTCAACTCTCGCATCTGGGGTGGTTTGCTCATGATGGCGTCCACTGCGGGAACGGCCTCCCCGTCGGCTTTAATCATTGATCCCCAGCCGGTCAGCATCAGAATCGGCGTGCGCGGGGATTCGGCCTTGATGGCTCGGGCGACGTGGTAGCCGTCCATGTCCGGCATTCCCAGATCGGTGATCACGACCTGGAAGGGTTGCCCATCGTGCAGGCTGGCGCGGAACATTTCCAGACCCTCCTTGCCGCCGGGAGCGACGCTGACTTTGTGATGGTTGTTTTCCAGGCAAGTGTGCAGGAGTTCGCGCACGCCGGGTTCGTCGTCAATGCACAGGACGCGGACGGAGCGGCGTGGCGGGACGCTGGCGGCCTTGGGTTGCGGGACGGGAAGAGCCGGCTGAAGCATCGGGAGAATTAGGCGCACGCAGGTGCCCCGGTCCGGCGCGCTTTCGATTTCGATGTTGCCCTGGTGGCGTTGCACCATGCCATAGACCATGGCCAGTCCCAGGCCCGATCCGCCGCGTTGCGTCTTGGTGGAGAAAAACGGTTCCAGGCAATGCTGGCGCACTTTTTCCTCCATGCCCGTTCCGTTGTCGCGCACTTCCAACTGTAATTCCCGCCGCGGGTTTGCGCCGCCTTCCGTTGCGGGATGGGTGACGGCGCGGGTGATGATGGCGATGTCGCCGCCGGCGGGGAGGGCGTCCACGGCGTTGAAGACAATGTTGGTCAGGGCCTCGCGGAGTTCGGAGGCGTCGCACAGCAGCATCGGAGCCTCCGGCTCCAACTGGCATTGGACGTGAATGGAGCGCCCCTCGCGCTGGGCCTGGTCGCGCCAGCGCGGCCGGGTGAGTTCGACAACGTCCTGGACGGCCTTGTTGACGTTGATCAGGGCCAGCTTGCCGGGGTCCTGGTCGCGGCGGTAAATCTCGCGCATGTGAGCGACGATTTCGGTGATGTCGCAAGCGGCCTGGCTGATGCGATGGAGTTGTTTCTTTGACTCTTCGTCAAGATCGGGAAGGCTGGCCAGCAATAATTCGGAGTAGGCGGTGATGGGACACATCGCGTTGTTGATGTCGTGGGCGATGCCGCTGGCCATCTGGCCCAGGGCGCGAAGGCGCTCCTGCTGCACGACGGCTTGCTGGGTGCGGCGCAATTCCTCGTAGGCCTCCTGCGCCCCTTCGGTCAGGCGCATTTGTTCGTATAGGGTCTGGCATTCCTCTTTGGCCGTGAGCACTTTGGCCTGCAAGGCTTCTTTTTCCAGGCGGACGGCGGCGATTTCCGCCCGAACTTGTTCGGCGTGCTGGCGGACTTCTTCCAGGATCAGGACAATCATGCTCACGGCGATGAAGAGTTGGAGGGCGGCGGCCACGAAGAAACCGTCGCTGTAAAGGTTGGGGTACTGTTCAGTCAGGGGGTAGGTGGCCAGATAAAGGCCCCAGAACAGAAAGCCCAGGGACAACATCCCGGCCCCGACGAAGGACTTCTTGCGGCGCAGATGGAAAAAGCAGGCCCCGGCGAAGAGGCTGCTCAAGCCCAGCATGATGAAGATGGGCAACTGGATTTGCAGCAGATTGGGGCTGACCTTCGGCGTAACGAAGGTCCAGACCACCAGGAACAGCATGAACACCCCAAAGGAAGTCTGACGCACGGGCAGGCCGAGAAAACGCAGGCTGCCCCACAAAAGGAAGACGGCCGAAATGGAGACGCAGCACTGCTTGACCATGAAAATCAGGCTTTCCGGCTCGACCTTGCCCATGCGGAGACAAAGCGTCAGCCAGAGGGCGTAAAAGAGCCAGGCCGCCGTCCAGATGGTAAAGTACTCGCGCCGCGTAAATCGGTTCAGGTAGAAAAAAAGGCCCACCAGAACCCACACGCTCAACAATGAAACCATCAAGGCCGCCCTCAGGTAATCTTGGGGGAAGGCCAAGCCAAAGTCGTTTACGTTCGCCATCATATCTGTTTATCGGCGGAAAACGCGGGAAATTAAAGGAAAAGATTACAGGTGCTTTCCCGCTCCAATCTGCAACGATTCCGTGGGGAGCGCGACCGTCCCGGTCGCACCCGTCGGCGTCCCGCC